>Ga0209979_1000133_pt1 | contig 124131 bp, 116 predicted proteins | sample AnhtaG_FD_183114 | JGI IMG/M metagenome (GOLD analysis project Ga0209979, IMG submission 183114) | Deep subsurface microbial communities from Anholt, Denmark to uncover new lineages of life (NeLLi) - Anholt_01485 metaG (SPAdes) (version 2) | ecosystem: Environmental > Aquatic > Marine >...
GCCGCACCAAGAACATGAATGAGGCGAAGCAGTGGTTCGCGGAGAATACTAACCTTCAGCGCCTCCGGGGCACCCTCAGCGACGCCATGGAGGGCGCTGATTTCTTCCTGGGCCTCTCCGCTCCCGATATCCTCACCGTGGACGACGTGAAGAAGATGAACCGCGACCCCATCGTCTTCGCCATGGCGAATCCCGATCCGGAGATCCGCCCAGAGGAGGCCTTACCCCATGTGCGGGTCATGGCCACCGGCCGCTCCGACTATGCCAACCAGGTCAACAACGTCCTCTGCTTCCCCGGCCTTTTCCGGGGCGTGCTTGACGCCCGCGCCCGCGAGATCAACGAAGAGATGAAGCTGGCCGCCGCCCACGCCATCGCCTCCACTGTGGGCAAGAGTGAGCTACACGAGGAGTACATCATTCCCAGCGTATTCAACCGCAGCGTCTTCCGTAACATCGCACGCGAGGTGGCGAACGCCGCCTACGCCAGCGGTGCTGCCGAACGCCACCGCAAGGTCTACGCCACCTACGCCTAGGACGAAGCGATTTCCACCGAGAAGGCCGGGCTGGAGCCCGGTCTTCCCTCTTACCTGGAGCCCTTGTCTCCTGCCACGATTCCGCTATGATGACCTGGGCCTTCACTGGAAAGGAGCGATCATGGAGCTGAACGACACCGTCGCCATCGTCACAGGGGGCGCCCGCGGCATCGGCCGGGGCATAGCCCTCAGCCTCGCCCGCGAGGGGGTGAAGGTCGCCATCGCCGACCTGCCGGCGGTCAAAGAGGACCGTGAGCGCACCGCCCGCGAGGTGCGGGATGCCGGCTCCGAGGCCCTCACCGTGGACGTGGATGTACGGGAGTGGCCCCAGGTGCAGGCCATGGTGGAGCGGACCATCCAGCACTTCGGGAAGGTGGATATCCTGGTGAACAACGCTGGGGTTATCTCGATAAGGCCGGTCGTCGCCATGGAGGAGGAGGAGTGGGACCGGGTGCTGGGCATCAACCTCAAGGGGACGTTCCTGTGCTGCAAGGCGGTCATCCCCCACATGGCGGAGCGCAGGAGCGGGCGCATCATCAACATGTCGTCGCAGGCAGGCAAGAGGGGCCGGGGAGCTATCTCCCATTACTGCGCCTCCAAGTTCGCCATCATCGGCTTCACCCAGTCGCTGGCCCACGAGCTGGGGCCCTCTAACATCACCGTGAACGCGGTCTGTCCGGGGGAGGTGCGGACGGCCATGTGGGACGAGCACCTCAGCCCCGCCCTGGCCCTCGGCGGCTACGGTGCGACGCCCGAGGAGGCCTGGGAAGAGTGGATGAAGCGCGAGGTGCCCCTGGGCCGGCCCCAGACCGCCGAGGACATCGGCGAGGCCGTGGTGTTCCTCTGCAAGGCCGACAACATCACTGGCGAGGCCCTCAACGTGACCGGCGGCAGCGAGATGGCCTGAGGGCTACTCTTCCCTGATAACGCACGAGACGAAGGTGAAGGCGAAGAGCGCCACTCCGTCGGCGGCCGTGCTCAAGGTCAGTTCGTGGGTATCGATCTCGCGGTTGTTGACCAGGCGGTACATGCGGGGTCGCTCGACCAGGATCATCGCCCGGTCTCCCTCCCGTCGCGCGTCCTCCCCGGCGTCTTCCGCGGACAGGGGCGCGCCGTCCTGGATGAGCTCGATACGGGCGGCGCCGCCGACGAGGGGCGGGTGCGCGACCAGATTCACTTCCTTGGCCAGATAGCGCAGCGTGAGGCGGCTCTCGCCCTGGGCGCCTACCGGCCGCGCCAGGTGCTCGCCGGCCAGTAGCCAGTCCCCCTCCAGATAGGCGAAGCCCTCCATGTGCTTGCCGGGGTCCCGATAGGTGAAGGGCCGGTCGGGCTCCACCGCCGGGTTGCCCAGGCGCCCGCGCTGATACCCAAGGTAAACCTCCGGGGTCACCCGATAGCAGACCGCGCCGGGCCGGTCGCTGTCACGCAGCGGCTCCATGAGGTCGGGCAGGACGATCTGGGGGAAGGCCTGTCGGAGCAGGATATGGATCGCCTCCTCGGTCTCCCCATAGCCGCCCTCCCCGAACTGGAAGTAGCGGAGGTAGCCCTCCGCGTCCACCAGGTACCGGGCGGGCCAATAGCGGTTGGCGTACGCCTTCCAGATATCGAACTCGTTGTCCAGAACTACCGGGTACTCGATGCCCCGCTCCTCCACGGCCCGCCGGACGTTGCCGGAGTCGCCGGCGAAGGAGAACTCGGGGGCGTGCACGCCGACGATGGTGAGCCCCAGGGGCGAATACCTGCGGTGCCACTCCTTCAGGTAGGGCAAGGTGCGGATGCAGTTGATGCAGGTGTAGTCCCAGAAGTCGATGAGGACCGGACGGCTCTTCAGGTCGGCCATCTTCAGGGGGCCGCCCTGAAGCCAGGTGACCGAAGTCGGAAACTCGGGGGCACGGACAGGGCCACGCTGCTCGGTCATCGTTACATTGCCTCTTCCATGCTCCGCCCTGCCGCGTCCAGACGCGCCTCCAGCTTCTCGAGGCGGTCGCGGAGCTCCCGGATGCGCGCGGGGCCAAGACTTCCATTGCGGCGCCGGTGACCCCTACGCCCGCAGGTGCTCACGTACCATCTCCAGCGCCGCCTCGGCGGAGCGCGCCTTGTTCTCCTCTCGCTCCCCCTCCCACCGGCACTGCCGGGCGACGGTCTCGCCGGAGCGGTCGGCCAGGGCCATGAACACCGTGCCCACGGGCTTCTCCGGCGTGCCCCCGCTCGGCCCGGCGACGCCAGTAACCCCCACGCCGAGGTCGGCGTCCAGAAGCCGGCGCACGCCCCGGGCCATAGCCACCGCCACCGCCTCGCTCACCGCGCCTTCGCGGCTCAGGACGTCCTCATCGACGCCCAGGATGCTGGCCTTCGCCCGGTCGTGGTAGGCTACCACCCCACCCAGGAAGCAGGCGGAGCTGCCGGGCACGTTGGTGAGCCGGTGCCCGATGAGCCCGCCCGTGCACGACTCGGCCACGGCCAGGCTGAGGGCACGCTCCGTGAGGAGGCGCACCACCTGAGCTTCAAGGGAATGGGCGTTCAACATTGGAAAGGCCGCCCCTACGAACCCGGATTTTCGCTCTCCCCGGCCTGAGCTGGTCCCGCCAGCCGCTCGGTGGCCGCCCGGAAGCGCTCCCGGTGGTCGGGCGAGCCCCACAGCTCCAGGTTGGCTTTCATCTCCAGCCGCACGGCCTCCTCGACCTCGGTGGCAGCATCGATGACCGCCTTGGACCAGCGCACCGCCTCCGGCGAGTTCCGGGCGATGGACGCTGCCATCTCCCAGGCCACCCCCTCCAGCTCCTCCGCCGGTACCACCCGGTTCACCAGCCCGATCCGCCCGGCCTCCTCAGCATCCACCGTCCGGGCAGTGAAGATGAGTTCCTTGGCTCTGGCCGCCCCCACGATGCGGGGGAGCTGGCTTCCACCCACCACCAGGCCGTAGACCGCCCCGGGAAAGCGGAAGCTGGCCTCCGGGGAGGCCAGGCGGATGTCGCAGACGATGGCCAGGAAGGCGCCACCACCCAGGGCGTGGCCGTTGACGGCGGCGATGATCGGCTTGCTGAAGTCCGCCACCCGGCGGATGGCCCGAGCCATGCCGTCGCCGGCGCCGCCGCTTTGCAGGGTGCCCAGCGACTCCGTCATGTCGGCGCCCGCGCTGAACGCCTTCCCGCTGCCGGTAAGCACCACGGCGTGGACCCGGTCATCCGCCTCCAGCTCGTCCAGCAGGGCGACGACGGCGCGCGACATCTCCCCGTTGAAGGCATTGTGCTTCCGCGGCCGGTTGAGCCGCAGGAGGGCCACGCCCTCGCGCCTCTCATGGAGGACGGTTTCAGGGGAAGCCACCACTATCTTCCTCCGGGGGTGTAGCGATCATAGCCCCTCGCCTCAAGCTGTCAACAAGGGCCCCTTCAGGGGGTTTCGAACTTCATGCTGAGTATCTGGTTGGGCCGGGCTCGAAGCTCTACCCAGCCATCCCTCACCGATGCCTCGCCCAGGGGCTCCTCGTTCATGTTCACCATGGAGGCGCGGGTGTGGGGCTCCGTGAGGTGTATCCTCCCTCGCGCGGGGCGGCTCAAGATATTGTACAGCCGGACGACCACACCGCTGCCGTCCTCCGCCCGCTTGAGGGCAGAGACCACGAAGGCCCTGGAACTCAGATCCAGCAGGGACGCCTGGGACGGTAGCAGGCCGCTCCCCTGCCAGTTCCAGCGGGCTCGCATGGGCACAGCAAAGTGATGCGCCTCGCGGTAGGCTTGCTCCCAGCCGCCCTCGTGGGGCACTAGAGCATACTCGAACACGTGTCGGCCGGGGCACTGGGCACCGGGCGTGGCCAGCGGGTTTGGCCCGGCGATGCGTCGCCGACAGGGAAGGGGATGCCGCCCCAGCCAGGCCACGCAGCGCAGCAGGGTCAGGGCCAGGGTCACCCCTTCTGGCCCCTGGAGAGCCTCGTACTCAGGCAGGCCCCGATTGGCCAGCAGCAGCCCGAAGCGCCCGTCGCTGACATCGACGAAGGCCTTCTGAGGGTACGTCCCCACGGGGTCCTCGGCCCAGCTCTGGTCCGCCTCGGGCAGGGCGATGGGCCTGGTGACCACACCGAAGTGCTGCTCGGCGTGGGAGACATCGGTGTGCACGCCGGAGGGGAAGTGGACCCGCAACCGGTGATCCTGGGCGCGGTTCTCCACCTCCGTCCGGATGTCGATGCGGGGGACGCCCGGATACAGGCTCACGTGGGTAGTGATAGGACAGTCCACGCGCTCATCCGAGCGGGCATCCTGCCTGGGCGACAGTCGGGCGGGCAGGGAGTAGCTCATGGATATCTCCAGGGTGCAGCGAGCAGACCCGCGCTCCAGCACGCGGATGGCCGGTGGCGCCGTCGGTCGGTCCACCAGCTCGTCTCGCTGCGGCGGGCAGTGGTTGTATTCATCTCCCGCGTCGCCCCCGTCTACGAAGCGGTGGAGCCCGTCGAGAAGGCGGCCGGTGCGCTTGTCCTGCACGTCGAGCGTGCCGTCCGCGGGGTTAACGGTGACCGCGAAGAACTCGTTCTCGATGCGGCCGTCGCCGCCCGGCGAGCCCTCCGCCGGAGGCGAGGCTGGGCCGTATTCCACCCGGAAGGCCTTGTAGCCGAAGCCGGGCACATCGGCGGCCATGAAGCCGACGGCCACCCGGTCTTCCCCAGGCCCTTCGTACAGGCCGATAAGCCAACCAGGGAGATCCGTTAGGGCCGGCTCCAGCATCTGGCAGAGCACGCGATGACCCGAGGAATCGACCATAGCCACCGGCTCGCCGTCCTCCGACCGGGGCACCACCGCCGTGGCGAAGTCGGTGCGCGGGCCAGCCAGGGGATTGAACACCACGACACTGCGACCCTCGCCATCCGGGGTGAGGGCGGAGATGCGGCGCAGGGCCTGGCGGGTTATCTCCTTGCCGATCTCCTCGCACCAGTCGAAACGCGTACGCATCTGTTCGTGGACAGGGTCCACGCTGCACCCGCAGATGGAATCGTGGGGGTGGTTCTCAATCAGGTGGCGCCAGGCCCGGTCGAGCAGGCCGGCGGTGGAAGCCTCATGTGAGGGGTAGGGGCTACGAGGGCCGGCAGGCAGCGGGGGCTCCTGCCAGGCCCTGCCGACTCGCTTTCGCAGCAACGTCACCCACACCGAGAACGGCTCCGCCCAGCGTGTCAGCAGGTCCTCGCACTGCTGGTTGCGCTGCTTGATCCACATACGCGTCGATACGACGCCTGGCAGCAAAGGGACGCGCTGGCCGCAGCGGAACTCGCCCTGGTGGCGGGGCCACGATGCTTCCTCCTCGGCCATGGCCTCGCGCAGCGCGGAGAAGAGCATGGGGAGGGTGCCGTGCACTAACTCGGCGTCGTCCAGGGAGGCGTTGGCGGCAGCGATGACCTGGGGCAGCTCGGTCTGAGCCGAGGTGTGGTCGAAGCCGTTCATTAAGAGCAGGAAGCGAGTGGTGGCCCATGGCTCGAGCGCCTGGCGGATGTGGCGCAGCCGCTCGGTCAGCTCCTCCCTATCCAGGGGCAAGCCATTGGCGATGCCGTAGCCGTGGGGCAGGTAGATGGTCAGCACCTCGCTGCCGTCAGGGGCACGCCAGAGGAATTCGGTGGTGTCGACCGATGCGTCGGCGCCGCGAAGGAAGATAGCGTCCTGAATGCCGAAGCCCTGGAGGATGGCAGGCAAATGGGCGATCTGGCCGAAGGGGTCGGGCACGTACCCCACCTTCATGATCCCGCCGAACTGTCGGGCTACCCGGTGGCCGAGCAGCAGGTTGCGAATCAGGGCCTCGCCGCCGGGCAGGAACTCGTCGGGTTGGGCGTACCAGGGGCCGATGAGCAGCCGCCCCTCCCGCACGTGCCGCTCGATCTCGGCGCGGCGGTCCGGCCGCACCTCCAAGTAGTCCTCGAGGATGACGGTCTGGCCGTCCAGCATGAAGTGCTTGTAACCGGGATCGCTGTCCAGCAGGTCCAGGAGCTGATCCATCAGCCCCACCAGTCGCACCCGAAAGGCCTGGAAGGGCAGGTACCACTCGCGGTCCCAGTGGGTGTGGGAGACCACGATGAGCTGCCATTTGTCATGGCCGGGCATGGCTACCTCACATCGATGTAGATAGGGTTGGTCATGGCATGGACTACCTCGCCTCGCTCGGGGCGGCCACGGAGGCCCCTGACCTCGGCGCGGACATAGGTGGGGGCGTCGGCTCGCACCTCGAACTCCTGGGTGACATCCTCCTGCGGTGCTTCGGTTTCACGCCAGGGCTTACCGCTTACCAGCAGCCGCAGCCTCTTGCCCACGGGCCCCCGATAGCGTAGCCGGAAGCGCACCGTGGCTCCTTCGGCCACATAGACCACGTCGCCCATCATGGACTCGAAGCGGCCGTCGCCGGCGGGGTCGGCAGTGAGCTCCAGAAAGGGCCCCCTGGGGTCCTCGGAGATGAAGACATGCCCCCGCTCGATGGCCGCCAGCACCGCCTCCTCATCCAGCGGCTCGGGGGCGAAGACCCAGGTGGTCGGCTCCCCCAGGCCCCACGGCTGCGCCTCGTGCGCCGGAGGGATGGAGTGGGTGTCGCTGCCGCCCACGGCGACGATGCGTTCGCCACGCGCCAGGTGCTGCTCCCATAGCTCTAGCGACTCCCAGTTAAGCAGGCGCCAGGGCGCCTGCCAGACCTCCATGCAGCGATAGCCGGTCGCCTCCGTGAACTCCCAGGGGTTGGCGAAGTCGGGCTTGCCCTTGGGGTGGTTGATGCAGAAGAGCTTCCCCTGGCTGTGCACGAACTCCATGACCCGCCGCACCGCCTCGGTGTCCTCGCAGCGAAAGTCCACCCACTCGCGCAGGCCCCAGACGTTAGCGTGGCCCCAGTAGCTGGTCCACTCCTGGCCGGGCAGGACGACCAGGCCCAGGTCGCCGAGAGAGGCTATCTCCTGGTGGTGGCTGACGGTGTTGTGGTCGGTGATGGCCAAGAACTCCAGGCCGCGCTGCCTGGCCCCGGCGACCAGCTCCGGGATGGTGTTGTAGCCGTCGCTGTGGACGGTGTGGGTATGGAGGTCGCCGCGATACCAGCGGCCTGGGCCGGAGGAAGGAGCGCCACCCCGTGCGGGCCGCGGGCCCAGGGGTATGGCGGCCGCCTCGATCTCGGCGTCCTCCAGGGCCACGTCGAGGTCTACGTTCACCCAGTAGCGACAACTAGGCGTGACTACGAGCTGGCGGCTCAGCAGGAGGTGCCACTGGCCGGGCTGGAGGGGGCCGGGCAGGTAGCCGGGGGTGGCCTCAGTGGGGGTGATGAAGAAGCTGGAGCGGGCGCCGCCGCTCCAGCCCCGGAAGCCCCTGGTGAGCAGGTCGATGCCCCGAGTATCGAAGATGCCGATGTCGATGTTGTTGGCGGGGCCCTCGCTGCCGTCCTCGGTCCCCTTCTCGTAGTGGTAGCTGACCTCGATGCGGGTGGTCCGCGGCGGCACCTCGAAGGGTAGGTAAAGGTAGGCGCCGTTCTGCCTGTCTTCCCGAGTGATGCGGCCGTGGAAGGAGAGCTTCTGCCTCACATCTCCGAGTCTAGCGCTGCCAGCGCTAACGGGGAACAGGTGGAGTCGGCAGTGGGGGTGCGGGTGGCTGGTCGGGGGGCGCGGGCGGATGGCGTTTTGATTGACCGTTTGTTTGTGAAAAAAGATCGGGTTGCAGGTTCAGAAAGGGGGCGATCTGGTTGATTGATGTCGGGCCGGGCCGGTGGGGGCGACGGAGACTCCCCTACCGGGTGACGACGGAACGATTATAGAACATGGGTTCGGGGCAGGTCAAGGGGCAGAGGTCAGGCGGTTGCGAAGCTGTGCCACGGGCAGCGATGATGGCCGCGTTAGTTCACTATCCGGAGTAGCAGGAATGATGCGATGCCTGCTGCTGAGTCGCTCTCGCAGAAATCCTTGGCTTGGCGAATTTGATGGGGAGGCGTATGATACCGGCCGAACGAGGGACGGCTGATCAGCGCATTTGTGAAGAGTGGCCGAGGTGCGTTGAGGCGATGGTTTCCCAGGGGCTTCTAGCAGACTTTGAGGAAGGACTGGGAGAGTGAAGCGACACATGACAGCAGCTTCAGTCGCAGGCTTCGGCTTGGCTGCGGCCATGGTTCTGGCGGCCCTTCTCCTGAGCCCAGCCTGTGGTGACGAGACGGGTGAGCTGCTAGCCGAGACGCCAATCGCAACGCCGCCGGAGCCGATGGCAACACCTGAGCCGGCCGCAACCCCTGAGAATCTGGCTCTGAAGACATACCTGCAACGTGTTCAGTCCATTACGGACCGCCGCACGGAGACCCAGGAGGCTGCGGACGAGGCAATTGATGCTTTGAAGGCTGCTGCCGGGTCGATACTGCCGGAGCCTGTCCGCCCTCGGCCTCATGGCATCTCCACCATGACCGAGGAGGAAATTGAAAGGGCGCTAGGCATTGGGAGAAGACCTCGGCTGTCAGAAGTAGGGGAACGGGTGCTTACTGACACTGTCACCAAGTTGCGCTGGGTTGTGGGTCGAGCGGAAGTGGAGGAGGCGGACTTGCGAGGGCTTGCGGTGCCTGTCGAGGCACAGCGGGTTCACGACCTGCTGGCCACGTCCTTCTCCAAGCAGAGCACGGCATGGAATGCACTGCTGAGTCATTGCGTCCAGGCTCTGGACCTCGAAGCAGTCTGGGATCAGAGCCAGGTGGATATAGCCGAGAGATCGCTGTTGGAAGCTAAGGTTGATCGGTTGGAAGCCGAGCTGGAACTGAGGGACCTTGCTCACACGCCGAGCATGCCCCTCGTGCTGAGGACGCCGGAGGCCACGTTCATGCCCGCGACCCCCGCAGCCGGCGGCACAGTCCAGGCCACGGCCGTGCCGTCGACACCCATGCCCGAGGCTTCCCCCAGTCCGACCGAGCCCTTCGAGTACACCGTAGAGAGCGGCGATAGCCTGCTTTCCATCGCCGAGTACTGGCTGCCAGCCGGCGAGGACTTGAGGGAGTTCGCCAACCGCATCGCGGAGCTCAACGGGCTGGACCCTGAGCACCCTGTGATCATGGAGGGGGACGTACTGCTTATCCCCCGGTGAGCGAAGCCGTGGAGCAGCGCGGCTCAGCGCAGCACGCCCGCCGCACGCAGCCCTTCGATCTGCTCATGCGTGTAGCCCAGCTCGCCCAGGATGGCGTCGGTGTGCTCGCCCAGGGCAGGCGAGGCACGCTGCACGCGCAGAGGCGTCTCGCTCATCTTGAAGGGCGGCCCGACCGTCCGCACCGTACCCACGAGGGAATGCTCTACCTCCGTCACCAGGTCGTTGGCGAGCACCTGAGGGTCGTCCAGGAGCTCCTCGGTGAACCTGACGGGGCCGGCCGGTATGCCCTGCTGGTCGAAGATGCGCAGCCACTCCTCGGTGCTGCGCTCGACGAAGAGCTCCTCGGCCTGAGCGATGAGCCTCTGCCCGAACTCCTGGGCCTCCGGGCTGCCGGGGTCCCAGTCCGGCTCGAAGCGGATGTCGTGCAGGCCGAGCACGGAGCAGAGCTTCTTACGGAGCGAGTCGGCCAGGCAGCCCACCGCCACGAAAGAGTCCTTTGTCTTGAACACGCGATAGTAGATGTTCCCCACGCGCACCACAGGGCGCTGGGCGGTCAATATCTCCTGAAGCTCCTCATACCCCGGTCCGCTTTCGCCGGCGTGGTGGATCTTGTCCAGGAACTCCTGCTGCCACTCGGTATCAACCGCATACACCTTCAGGAAGCGCCAGGTTGTCGCCGCCAGGGCCGCTCCCAGGAGGCTGGTCTCGATCTTCTGACCGCGTCCGGTGCGCTCACGGTGGAAGAGAGCGGCAGAGACGGCCCAGGCCATCATGGTGCCGGCCACGAAGTCGGCCGCCGGCAGCCTGGGGATGTCCGGGATGCCATCGACCGCCTTGCCGTCGAGGGCCATGAGCCCGGTCAGGCCCTGCACGATGATATCGTAGCCGCCGCGGTGGGCCTGGGGGCCCTTGCGGCCGAAGGCAGTGTTGTCGCAGTAGATGAGGCGGGGGTTCAGGGCGGAGAGCGAGTCGTAGTCGATACGCAGCTTCTCCGCGACGTCCGGGCGGTAGTTGACGATAGCCACGTCCATGTCCGGCACCAGGCGGCCAACGATCTCCTGCGCCTCCGGCCTGTTCAGGTCCAGGGTCAGGTTGCGCTTGCCGCGATTGAGGGAGATGTACCAGCGGCTCTCCTTGGGGACGAACTCGGCGATGAGCCGCCAGGGCTCCCCCTCGGGCGGCTCCACCTTGATGACGTCGGCCCCCATATCGCTGAGGAGCATGCCGCAGAAGGGCCCGGCGATGATCTCGGAGAACTCCAGCACGCGAATGCCTTCCAGCGCACCAGCCATAGTCGGCACCCCCTCGGTGGCAGCTTAGAGTTCGGTGTGGCGCTAGTATACAGGGGAAGGGCAAGCGCCCGCTGCGCCGCGGGTTAGGTGGAAGTATAATCAGGCATCCGCTGCGGTCGAGCCCTCGAAGGGTCATCTGGCGATGAGCCGTGGGCTCGTGTCGCAGGCAGCAGGCTCGCAGGAGATCGCGCCATGGACCCGTCCACGGAGGCCGCCCAGGCACAGGCCGGCGACCGGCTCTCTCCCCTCGTGGTGGTGGCCCGCAACACCGCAGCGGAGGAGCAGGGCTCCATCCACGACGACAAGCAGGCCCGCAGCGTGGGCTACAAGGGCGGTCTGGTGCCCGGACCCACCGGCCTGGCCTACATCACCCGCCGGCTGGTCGACTTCTTCGGGCCGGCCTGGGTGGAGGGCGGGCGCATCGCCCTGCGCTTCAGCCGCCCAGCGTACGACGGCGAGCGGGTGACGGTCCATGCCACCGTGCGCGAGCGGCAGGAGCGGGAGGGCGCCGCCGAGCTGAGCCTGGACTGCTGGCTGGAGAACCCGGAAGGCAAGCGCTGCGTCGAAGGGAGCGCCTCCTGCACCGTGGGCGAAGCGCCGCCGCCACAACCGACGCCGTGGCCACAGGTCAGCGCAGTCCGGGCGCGGCGCGAGGAGAGATCGGATGCCCTGCCGCCCATGCGCTACGAGGACATTGTGGTGGGCGAAGAGCTACGGCCCCTCTCCTTTCGCATCAGCTCGGAGGAGGCCGCGCTGTGGGCGGCCGGAGCCGACGACCACAGCCCGTGGTATGTGCAGGCCTCCCCCTTCGGAGGGGCCATCGTCCATCCCGCCAGGTTCTCTGTGGACCCCATCCGCCTCATACGACACAACTACCAGCCCAGGGGCATGCCCGGCATCTTCGCGGCCTGCGATCTGGCCTACCGAGCGCCCGGCTTTGTGGACCGCGGCTACACCGTCTCCGGCTACGTGGTCGACAAGTACGAGCGCAAGGGGAACCAGTACATCGTGGTGGACTCGATGACGGCGGACGAGGACGGCCGCGAGATCGTGCGCAGCCGTTACACCTCCCTGGTCCGCCTGCGGAGCGAGGGGTGAGGCTCTACTGCGCGCTGGGGCCGCGAGCGGCCCGCTCCATGGCCCGGCCCAGGCGGAGGACGGCCTCTGCCATCTCGGCTTCCGCCACGAAGCTGTAGGCCAGCCTGATGTACCGGGCGCCGGACCCATCCGGAAAGAAGGTCCGGCCGCCCACGTAGGCCACCCCCTCCTCAGCGGCCGCCTCCGCCAGCGTGGCCGGGTCCACCCCTTCGGTCAGCTCCAGCCAGAGGAAGAAGCCGCCCTGGGGCACATCCCAGCGAGCGAAGCGACCGCACCGTTCGTCCAGGGCGGCCAGCATGACGTCGCGCTTGCGCCGGTAGATCCCGACGACTTCCTTGACGTGCTCGGCGAGCAGGCCGGAGGAGGCATACTCCGTCACTACCCGCTGCGGCCAGGGGCTGCTCCCCATGTCGAAGCGCATGCGCACCAGGGCATCAACGATGGGCTGGTCGGCCATCACCCAGCCCAAGCGAAGCCCCGTGGCGAGGGTCTTGCTGAAGGTGCCGATCCTGACCGCCCCCTGGCCGCCTGCCAGGGCGAAGAACGAGGGTAGCGCCTCGCCCTCAAAACGGATGTCGCCGTAGGCGTCATCCTCCACGATGAGCACATCGTGACGGCGGCATAGCTCCACCACCTCACGTCGCCGCTCCAGACTCATCGTCACGCCCGCCGGATTCTGGAAGTTGGCCATCGTGTAGAGCAGCTTGGGGCGGCGGCCCTCCCGCCGAAGCTGTTCCAGGCACTTCTCCAAGGCTTCGGGCGCCAGGCCCTCCGCATCTTCGATGGGCACGCCAAGCACCTCAGCCTGGCAGGAGCGTATGGTGCGCATGGCCCCCGGATAGGTGGGCGCCTCCACGATGGCCACATCGCCGGGATCAAGGAAGGTGTCGCAGAGGTTGGCCAGGGCGCCGGCGGCGCCGTTCGTGATGGTAAAGTGCTCGGGGCCCAGGGAGAGCCCCTCGCGGCGATGGGCGTCGCTAGCGAGCCACTCGCGCAGGCCCAGGAAGCCCTGGGGCCCGCCGTAGCGCAGGGCCTCGGGCCCTTCGCGGCGGAGCACCCGCTCAGAGACCGCCACCAGGTCGTCGATGGGCAGGAAAGCGGGGTCGGGCACACCGCCAGCGAGCATGATGGGCGGCACCGGCGGCGGCTCGGGACGCGCCCCCGCGCCCCAGTAGGCACCAGCCACGGCGTGTACCCGCCGCGACAGCTTCGCCTCGAGCTGCTCGGCCTCCCAGTTGCCACCAACTGCCCTGGGTGTCTTCTCGGCCACGCCTCTGCGTCCCTCGCTGCGCCCGATACTCCCAGAGGCGGGCCCAGCTACCGGCTGATTATAGGGTGGCGCCACAGAGGTTGTCGAATACGCCATCGGTGGGCGGCCAGGGCGCGATGCTGAATGTCCACACAGCTTGACATCGGTCTGCTGAGTTCCTAGACTTAATATCAGAACAGCATATGGATGCGGGAGCTGGGGGAGCCCGGCTGAGAGGGTGGCCAGTCCGCCGCCGACCGCCCGAACCTGATCTGGGTAATGCCAGCGAAGGAATCGTCTGGAGTGACGCCGCCGGCAGCCCGGCGGCGTTAGTGTTTGAGATGACGCAGGATAGGCGTGTGTTCACTGCCATGACCATAGCCGGCTCTGACTCGGGAGGAGGAGCGGGCATCCAGGCCGATCTCAAGACCTTCGCTGCCCTGGGGGTGTACGGCACCTCCGCCATCACCGCCATCACCGCCCAGAACACGCAGCGGGTTACCCAGGTGCTGGAGCTGCCGTCGGAGCTGGTGGCCGCCCAGATCGATGCCATCGTCAGCGACATCGGCGCCGACGCAGTGAAGACGGGCATGCTGGCCAGCTCGGCCATCATCGAGGTGGTGGCGTCCAAGATATCTGAGCACGGGCTGGGCAACGTGGTGGTGGACCCAGTGATGGTAGCCAAGAGCGGGGATCCCCTCCTCCAGCAGGAGGCGGTGGCGGCCCTCAAGGCGAGGCTGCTGCCCCTGGCCCTGGTGCTGACCCCCAACGTCCCCGAGGCCGAGGTGCTGGTGGGCCGCAGGCTGGGGAGCTGGGACGACATCCGGGCCGCCGCCCGCGAGATCGTGGCCATGGGGCCGAGAAACGTGGTGATGAAGGGCGGCCATCGGGAGGGCCCGGCCGTGGACCTTCTCTACGACGGCCAGGAATTCCACGAGTTCACGGCTCCCCGGGTGGACACGACCAGTACCCACGGCACCGGCTGCACCTTCGCCTCGGCCATCGCCGCCGGGCTGGCGAAGGGTTCCGACGTGCGCCAGGCGGTAGCCCTGGCCAAGGCCTTCGTCACCAAGGCGCTCCAGTCGGCCTATCCCCTGGGCCAGGGCCACGGGCCGGTGCACCATTTCTTTCGATTCTGGCAGCCAGTGTAGCGAGGAGGCCGAGATGGCAGCTCGAACCACAATGTCCGGTTCCGCGAACACGCAGATGTACCACGCCCGCCGGAGCGTCGTCACCCCGGAGATGGAGCGCGTCGCCGAGCGTGAGGGGCTCGAGCCGGAGGAGGTGCGCCGCGAGGTGGCCGAGGGGCACCTGGCCATCCCCGCCAACGTCAATCACGCCAGCCTGGACCCCATGGGCATCGGTACCGCGGCCACCGTCAAGATCAACGCCAACATCGGCAACTCAGCGATGAGCTCCGATATCGACGAGGAGCTGGAGAAGGTCCACCTGGCCGTCCACTTCGGCGCCGACACGGTCATGGACCTGAGCACCGGCGGCGACATCGACGCTATCCGCCGGGCCATCATCGAGGCCAGCCCCGTGCCCGTGGGCACTGTGCCCATCTATCAATCGGTGACAGAGGTCGAGCAGGTGGAGGACCTCACCGCTGAGGACCTGCTAGAGATGATTGAGCTTCAGGCCCGCCAGGGGGTGGACTTCATGACGGTGCACTGCGGCATCCTAAGAGAGCACCTGCCCCTGGCGCTGCGGCGGGTGACCGGTATCGTCAGCCGGGGAGGCGGCCTGCTGGCCCAGTGGATGACGGCGCACCAGCGCCAGAACCCGCTCTACGAGCGGTTCGACGACCTCTGCGACATCGCCCGCCGCTACGACGTGACGCTCAGCCTGGGCGACGGCCTCCGCCCGGGCTGCCTGGCCGACGCCAGCGACCAGGCCCAGTTCGCCGAACTCGAAACTCTGGGCGATCTCACACGACGCGCCTGGGAGCGCGACGTGCAGGTGATGATCGAGGGGCCGGGCCACATCCCCTTCGACCAGATCGAGATGAACGTGCGCCGTCAGCAGGAGCTGTGCCACGGCGCCCCCTTCTACGTGCTGGGGCCTATCGTCACGGACATCGCCCCCGGCTATGACCACATCACCTCGGCCATCGGCGCCACCATGGCCGCCTATGCCGGGGCCAGCTACCTCTGCTACGTGACCCCTCGGGAGCACCTGGGCCTGCCCGACCTGGGCGACGTCAAGCAGGGGGTCATCGCCTACAAGATCGCCGCCCACGCCGCGGACATCGCCCGGGGACGCAAGGGAGCCCGCGACCGCGACGACGAGATGTCGCGCGCCCGCTTCGCCTTCGACTGGGAGAAGCAGTTCGCCCTCTCCCTGGACCCGGAGTTCGCCCGCTGCCTTCACGACGAGAGCCTGCCTGATGACTACTTCAAACATGCGGATTTCTGCTCCATGTGCGGGCCCAAGTTCTGTCCCATGCGCATGACCAAGGAGCTGGCGAAGCTGGGTAGCCTGGAGGCGCCAACGTCGGAGCAGCAAGGAGGGGAGGGGGCTTCCTCTTCGTGATGGCTGATATGGTTCCTGGCGAGCGGGGCTCCACATGCTCTTGAGACTATGGGGCTGGTGGACGGATAGCTGGCGGCGCCCCGGGCTGGCGCGCTGGCTGTACCTGGTAATAGCCCTGGGCTTCGCCGGGGTGGCCGTGCTCGCAGGAGTGCTCGGAGATGTAGCCGTGGGCGTCGTCGCGGGCGCCTTCGCCCTGCTCACCGCTGGCCTGGCGCTCGTACTGCCCCGGCTTGCCGAGGCGACCCAGAGGAATACCGACTAGCGACGGAGTTGAGCGATGGAAGATGAACTAGTGATCGCGGGCAAGCGGTTCAAGTCGCGGCTCATGCTGGGCACGGGCAAGTACCGGACGCCCGAGGAGATGCTCGCCTCACTCGAGGCCTCGGGGGCGGAGATAGTGACCGTGGCCATCCGCCGCCTGGACCTCGACGACCCCACCAAGAAGACCCTCCTGGACTACGTGGACTGGAGCAAGTACACGATCCTTCCCAACACCGCTGGCTGCCAGACGGTGGAGGAGGCCCTCATGACGGCCCGCCTGGGCCGCGAGGTCACCGGCTCTAGTTGGGTGAAGCTGGAGGTGATCCCGGACCCCAAGTACCTGCTGCCCGACCCCATAGGAACTCTCGAAGCGGCGCGCATCCTCCTCGATGAGGGCTTCGTTGTGCTCCCCTACATCCACGCCGACCCCATCCTGGCCCGCAGGCTGGAGGAGATCGGCTGCGCTACGGTGATGCCGCTGGGTTCGGCCATCGGCTCGGGCCAGGGCATCCTCACCCTCGACGAGATCAAGATCATCATCGAGAACGCGCACGTGCCGGTGGTGGTGGACGCAGGGCTGGGGGCGCCCTCCGACGCAGCTCTCGCCATGGAGGTCGGCGCCGACGCTGTCCTGGTGAACACGGCGGTGGCGCTAGCCCAGAACCCGCCCCTCATGGCCGAGGCCATCCGCGGGGGCGTGGAGGCAGGCCGCAAGGCCTTCCTGGCCGGTCGCATCCCCAGGAAGGCTTACGCCTCTGCCAGCAGCCCTCTGGAGGGCGTGGTGCGATGAGCGAGGCGGGCGGAGGGCGTGGCCTGCGGCTGCCCTGCCTATCGCTGGTCACGGACCGCGGCCGCTGCCGGGGCCGACCTCTGGAAGAGATCGTGGCCCTGGCGATAGAGGGCGGCGTGAGCCTGGTACAGCTCCGCGAGAAGGACCTGCCCGGCGGCGAGCTCTACGACCTGGCCCTGGCCCTCCGCGCGGTGGTGCACGGCCGGGGGCTGCTGTTCGTGAACGAGCGTCTGGACGTGGCCCAGGCCTGCGGCGCCGACGGCGTCCACCTGCCGGAGCGGGGCCTGCCTATCAGGGTCGTGCGGGAGCTGGCCGGCGAGAGCCTGCTGGTGGGGCGCTCCGTGCACAGCGTAGAGGCGGCGGTCCGAGCCCAGCGCGAGGGCGCCGACTTCGTCCAGGTGGGCACGGTGTTCGCTACCCGCTCCAAGCCCGGCGCGGAGCCGGCCGGTCTGGAGATCGTCCAGAGCGTCCGCGAGGCCGTGTCTATCCCGGTGCTAGCCATTGGTGGCATCGACCCCACGAACGCATCGAAAGTGATGAGCGCGGGCGCCGACGGGGTCGCGGTCATCTCCGCCATCATGGACGCCCAGGACCCGCGGGCGGCTGCCCGCCGACTGTGGGAGGCGGTGAGCGAGGCCTGGGTGGGTCCGCCCACGGCGGCGAGGAGATGAGCATCGAACTGACCGTCAACGGCAAGAAGCGGAAGCTGGACGGGGAGGCTGACCTGCCCACCTTCCTGAGATCGCTGAACGTCGATGTCCGCCTCATCGCTGTGGCCCATAACGGCGAGGTCGTCCCCCGGGACCGGTACGGAGGCATCCGCCTGCGGGACGGCGACCGGCTGGAGATCGTGCGCATGGTGGGCGGGGGCTAGCTAGCAAACAAGCAAACATGTAGAGCGGCAAACTCGCTGGCAGCGTTGGTGTTTCTATGTTTGCCCGTTTGCATGTTCTACCCTCGGATATTGAGTTTGGAACATAGGCTCTCCTCTGACGTGGTCATCGTAGGCGGGGGCGCCATCGGCTGCGCCATCGCCTACTACTTGTCCAGGGCCGGGGTGCAGACCACAGTCCTCGACCGCGGGCGCATCGGCATGGAGGCGTCTAACGCAGCCGCGGGCATGCTCGCGCCCCTCTCGGAGGCCCACGGCGTCGGCCCCATGCTCGACCTGGGCCTGGCCAGCCTGCGCATCTTCCCCACGCTGGCCCCGGAGCTTCAGGAGGCTACCGGCATCGACCTGGAGTTCCGGGTGACGGGCATCCTGCGGGTAGCCTTCACCCCCAAAGACGCCCAGGAGCTGCGGCAGCAGGAGCAGTGGCAGGGCTCGCTGGGCCTCCCCCTGGACTGGCTGGATCAGGCTTTGGTGCGCGAGCTGGAGCCTCGCCTCTCCCCCAAAATCGTGGCGGGCCTTCTCTCGTCAGAGGAGGCCCAGGTCAGCAATCAGAACCTGACCCTCGCCTTCGCCAGGGCGGCAGCCGCACGCGGCGCCACCCTGCGGGAGCGGACGCCGGTCACCAGCCTGATCACGAGCGATGGTCGGGCTACGGCCGTGCGTACCCCTCAGGGGAGGGTGGCCGCCGGACACGTGGTGCTGGCGGCGGGCGCCTGGACCGGCCGGCTGGCCCGCCGCCTAGGGCTGGATGTGCCGGTGCGGCCGGTGCGGGGCCAGATGCTGGCCCTGGGGGGCATGGTGACCCCCATCCACACCATCGTCTCGGGGCCTCGCGGCTATCTGGTGCCGCGAGCCAACGGCCTGGTATTCGCCGGAGCCACTGTGGAGGAGGTGGGCTTTCGGCCCCGGACGACCCTGCGGGGCCTGCGAGAGGTGCGTCGGGCAGCCATAGAGATAGTGCCGCAGCTCGCGCAGGCGCAGGCGCAGTTCACCTGGGCCGGGCTGCGACCGGGCTCGGCGGACGAGCTGCCCATCCTGGGGCCGCTGCCCGGTCTGGAGAACGTGATCGTGGCGAGCGGGCACTACCGCAACGGCATCCTGCTGTCCCCCATCACCGGCCAGCTCATCGCCCAGGCGATCATCGAGGGCCGGCCGAGCGAGGCCCTGGCCCCCTTCAGCCCCGCGCGATTCTGCTAGGCCGGCCCCTCGGCTCCGCTACTGCCTTTGTCGCCGGGCTGCTATGCGCTCCGCCAGCCTTCGGGCGGCCTCCCGCGGGTCGTCGGCGGCGCACACCGCGCTGATGACGGCGACGGCGTCCGCACCCGCCTCCAGCACGCGGTCGATGTTGCCCTCGTGGATGCCGCCGATGGCCACGACAGGCACTCCGACGGCGGCCTTGATCTCGGCGAGCCGCTCCGGGCTGGCCGGTCGCGTCACCTCCTTGGAGGCTGTGGGGAAGATGCTGCCCACGGCCACATAGCTGGCCCCGTGCTCCTGGGCGCGGCGCGCTTCGTCCACATTGTTGGCGGAGACGCCGATGACGCTGCCCTCAGGAAGGATGTCTCGTACTGCCTCCGGAGGCAGGTCCTTCTGGCCCAGGTGGACACCGTCGGCCCCGGCGGCGGCGGCGAGGTCGGCGTGGTCGTTAACGATGAGGAGGGCGCCATGACGGGCGCACAGCTCGCGGACGGCCCGGACGTCGGGGAGCTGCTCCCCCTTGTCGCGGCGTTTGTCGCGCCACTGGAGCATAGAGGCGCCGCCCTCCAGGGCCAGCCGTGCCACCTCTACCGCATCGCGGCCGCGGGTAGCCTCGGGATCGATAATGACGTAGAGACCCTGGACCCTCGCGCTCACGGGCTTATTGTACGCTCGACGGGTCCACCACCGCACCCGTATGATGCAGAAGGCTTTGCCCGGCCAGCCCCCTACCAAGCGCCGACGAAAGTGAGCCCTCGTGCGACCTCCTCCCCTCCTCATGCTGGTGGTCCTGGGCTGTATCTGGGGCACCTCCTTCCTCTTCACCAAGGTGACGGTGGAGGAGGTGCCGCCCCTCACTCTGGTAGAGGGGCGCCTGCTGCTGGCGGGGGCGGTCCTGCTGCTCCTGATGCGCCGCCTGGGCCTCTCGCTCTCCCTGACGCCCCGGCTGTGGGCCGCCATCACCTTCATGGGCGTGGTCAACAACGTCATCCCCTTCGCCCTCATCACATGGGGCCAGCAGCACATCGATAGCAGCCTGGCGGCCATCCTCAACTCGACGATGCCCCTGTTCACGGTGGTCATCGCACCGCTCTGGATCAAGGAGTCCCTGACCGGGGAAAGGGCCGCGGGTGTGCTGATCGGCTTCGCCGGGGTGTTCGTGCTCCTGGGAGCGGACCTGGGGGCGATCACCGAGTCGAGCACGCTGGGGCAGATCGCCGTCATCGTGGCTTCGCTCGGCTACGCCACGGGCACGGTCTTCGCCCGACGCTACCTTCAGGAAAGACCGCCCGTCGTCTTCGCGGCGAGCCAGATGGTCGTCGCCAGCGCCTTGCTCCTGCCGGTGGCGCTGGCCGTGGATACCCCCTTCGACCTGCGGGTTTCGGCCAAGGCGGCGCTGGCCTGGACGGCCCTAGGCGTATTGAGTTCGGGGCTGGCCTACATCATCTTCTTCTGGCTCATCCAGCGCCTGGAGGCCCTGCAGGTCTCCCTCGTCGCCTACCTTATCCCTCTGGTAGCGGTCTTCCTGGGCTGGCTGGTGCTGGACGAGCGGCTGGGTTCCAACAGCTTCGGCGGGCTGGCGCTCATCGTGCTGGGTGTGTTCATCGTCAACGGCACCTGGCGCGCGCTGCTGCGGCGGCTTCGACCTGCGGCGGCCGTAGAGGAGGCCGCCCGCGGCGACGGGCCCTAGCGGGCGGCACCAGGATGGGGACAGTGGGCGACGCGCCGCAGTTCCTAAGAGGGACGACAGCGGCATCAGCCATCGCTAGGCCGGTCGCGCAAACAGCTCGTTCAGGAGATGGTCGCTCAGGCGCTTGCCGAGGCCGATGATCGTCAGGACGGTGGGCCTGCACAGCGCCTCGGGGAAGGTGCTGGCGTCGCAAACGTAGAGGTTCTTGACCTCGCTCTGAAGGTTCGTGTCCAGCATCTCGCCGATGCGCACGGTGCCGCTGGGATGGGTGCCGCGGAGAGGGGACAGGAAGATCGAATCGGGGTCGCAGCCTGCCGCCGTCAGGATGCGCCGCGCTACGATGGCGCCGTGGTTCAACCGGTATCGATCCCGCTCGGTCAGAGGCTTGCTTATGGACCCCTCCACGCTGACGTGACCTGAGATCTCGTCCTTCACCTTGATCATGACCCCCATGGTCCGCCGGTAGTTGACCCAGCTCAGGGTATGGCCGATCCCCTTGAGGGTGGCCATGATCGGGTAAAGGAACCAGGGGTCGATGAGTGTGCTCAGCATGTAGCCGTTCTCGTCATCGACGCAGCCGACGGTCATGGGCGGCTCGAAGGCATTGCCCGGTTCCGGCGACACGCCATAGACCATGGTAGTAGTGTCCATGGTCATCCCTTTGCCCGCGCCGAAGAAGCCTGAGTTCTGGAGGATGAGCGGCGTCCCGATACCTCCGGCCGCCACGACGACCACCCGCGCCCGCATCTCGAAGGGCTGCCCCTTCCCTATCTTTCCCCGCACGCCGACGGCCTGCCCGTCCTCGATAAGGACGCTATCCACCTTGGCCTCCGTGACCAGCTCGCAGCCGGCGGCCACCGCCTCGTCGATGTACTCGTTGGCCGTCCACTTGGCCCCGCACCGGCACCCGAGCATGCACTTGGCCCCGCAGTCGAACCTGGCGGTGCGGGCAGGGTTCATGAACTTGGGCTGCGGCTGCCAGTCGTAGCCAAGGGAGTTGGCGGCCTCCATGATGCGCCTGGAGGCGCTGCCGAGAAGATCATCCGGGAGGCGGTCGATGCCGAGTTCTCCAATAGTCTCGTCCACGTAGCCATCGAGGTCGACCTGGTACTTGTCTTTCAGCCACCCGGGAGGTCGAGCCGCCGTGGCGCAGTACATGTTGGTCGCCCCGCCGGTCATGAGCGGCCTGATGATGTTGAGCCCTTCCTCCGTGAACAGGAAGCTGCGCTTATCGCTGTAGATGATGGGTCCGAGATGGCTTCCGTAGTAGGGGGCCTTCCGGAAGTCCTTACCCCTCTCTAGGAGGGTCACCCTCTTGCCGGCGCGGGCCAACTGACGGGCCACGGTCGATCCGCCCGGACCCGACCCCACCACGATGGCGTCTGCCTGCGTATTGCCGGATGCTTCTGCCACGATAGGCGTCCTTCCTAGGCCGGCAGGCGAAGGCTCTCGCGGTCTGCCTGCCAGATCTTGTCACCCCCTCGGCAGCCCCAGGCCCCGCATGGCCACGATGTTGCGCTGTATCTCCGAGGTGCCCGCGGCGATGGTATACGAAGTGGCCGCCAGGTAGTAACGCTCGATGCTGCCGCCCAGCGGCGCCCACGGCGAGCCCGGCGAAAGCCCGCCGCCAGGCCCCAGCATGTTGATGATAGCCTGAGAGAGCCGCTGCTGGAGCTCGGTCCCGTAGAGCTTGGAGACGGAGGCCTCATAGTTGGGAACGAGGCCCCGGGACTGCATCCAGGCCACGCGGTGGCACAAGAGGCGTCCCACCTCGAACTCCAGCTTCAGCTCGGCCAGCTTATGACGGATAACCGGCCGGTCCAGGAGTGATGTCCCACCGTGCCCGGCTCCCCGCGCGTAGTCGATGACCTCATCCAGGGTGCGATAGGCGTACATGACCCGCTGAATGCCGGAGCGCTCGAAGTCCAGAGTGGTGGTAGCGACGTACCAGCCCTGATTCAGGTCACCCACCAGGTTCGAGCGGGGGATGCGCACGTTGTCCATGTAGATCTGGGTGAAGGCGCTGGAGCCCAGGATGTTGGTGAGCGGCTGGATTTCGACGCCCGGCGACTTCATGTCCATGAAGAAGTAGCTGATCCCCTTGTGCTTGGGAGCGTCGGGGTCGGTGCGGGCGAGGAGGATGCACCAGTCGGCGCGATGGGCGTAGGAGATCCAGACCTTGGTGCCGTTGACGACGAAGTCGTCGCCGTCGCGGACGGCGCGGGTCTGGAGGGAGGCCAGGTCGGAGCCGGCCTCCGGCTCGCTGAAGCCCTGGCACCAGTGCTCCTCGGCGCGGGCGATGGGCGGCAGGAAGCGGCGCCTCTGCTCCTCGCTTCCGTAGAGCATCAGCGTGGGGCCGGTCAGGTGAATGCCGATGTTCGTGGTCGCGCCGGGGGCGCGCGCGTAGGACATTTCCTCGTTGTAGATGAGCTGCTGGAGAGGGTCCGCGCCCAGGCCGCCGTACTCCCTGGGCCAGGCCAGGGTCAGCCAGCCCTTCTCGACCAGCTTCTTCTCGAACTGCTCCGCGAAGGACTGCTCCTCCGGCGTCAACTGCTCGCGGTCGTTTTTGCTCCCCCAGGTGGGCGGCAGCGCCTCACCGAGGAACGCGCGCACCTCCTGGCGGAAGGCTTCGTGCTCGGGACCGAAGCGAAAGTCCATGGCAGCCTCTCCGATCTTCCTGCCCCTACCGCCCCTGGAACTTCGGCGGCCTCTTCTCGATGAACGCCCGAGGGCCCTCGCGCGCGTCCTCCGTGGACTGGACCATGGCCATGGCCTGGCTGGCCTGCTCCAGCGCCTCAAGCACGCTCGCCTCCAAGCCCCGATAGACCAGCCGCTTGGCGAGCTGGATGGCCACCGCCGGCCCCTCGACGAGCCGCTTGGCGAACTCTCGAGTCGTGGCCACGAGATCGTCCGGGGGAACGACCCTGCTCACGTATCCCGTACGCAGCGCCTCTTGGGCATCCATGAAGTCGCCGGTCCAGATGAGCTCCAGGGCCTTGGCGACGCCGACGATCCGCGGGAGGAAGTAGCAGCCACCGTCGCCCGGGATGAGGCCCATGCGCACGTAGCCCATGGAGAAGCGGGCGGTGTCGGCGGCGAAGCGGATGTCGCACATGCTTGCCATGTCCATGCCAGCGCCCACTGCCGCGCCGTTGACGGCGGCGATGTAGGGCTTGTCGAGGAGGGCCATCGCTCGGGGCACGTAGTGGACGCTATCGCGCAGCCAGTTGCGACGCTCGGCGGGAGTAGGCGGGCTCTCGCGCTGCGCGGCCTCCGCAAGGCCGAGGCCGCCGCCGCGCAGGTCCGCCCCGGCGCAGAAGCCGCGGCCCGCGCCCGTGAGGATGACCACGCGCACCTCCGGGTCGAGGCGGGCCTCCTCCAGGGCCTGCGCCCACTCCCGGATCATCTCGTTGTTCAGGGCGTTCATGCGCTCGGGCCGATTGAGGATGATAGTGGCGATGCCCTCGCTCTTCTCGTAGATGATCGTCTCGAAGTCCATGGTAGGGCCTCTCTAGCGCGAACTGCTCACCGACGACGGCGAGGCCACTATACCCCATCGCGCTCGCCTGTCAACTCCATTTTCGCCCCCCGCCGAGCCATCCCTCCTCACCCCGCGCCCTCTTCAGCCAGCACCGCCCGGAGCTGCTCAAGAGTGATGTTGGCCCCTGTCAGAACCAGCACCACCTTCTTCCCCCGGAGGCGGTCCCTGGCCTTCAGTGCCGCGGCCAGCGACGCCGCCCCCGCCGGCTCGGCCAGCATGTGCGCTTCGTCCAGCAGCGTGACGATGGCCCGGCGCATCTCCTCCTCGCTCACCAGCATGATATCGTCGATGCGGTCGCGAATTATCGAGAAGGGCAGCGCGAAGGCCACGCGGGTGGCCAGCCCCTCGGCGAAGGTGTCCGAGGACTCCGTCTCCCGAAGCTCGCCGGCTTTCCAAGAGAGGTAGACGGCGGGCGCCCGCTCCGCCTGCACCCCGATGACCTCGACATCGGGCTTGATCCCCTTCGCCACGATGCAGTGGCCCGAGCAGCCGCTTCCGCCCCCGAGGGGGTTGATGATGACGTCTACCTCCGGCATCTGCTCGATGATCTCCAGGCTCATAGTGCCTACCCCGGCGATGAGGAGGGGTTCGTTGGCGGCGTGGACGTCACGGTAGCCCTGGCGGGCCGCCTCCTCCTCCGCCCAGAGGCGGGACTCGTCGAAGTCCTTGCCGACCAGCGTCACCTGCGCACCTAGCCGCTCCATGGCCCGCCGTTTATACGGGTTGCAGTTCTCGGGGGCGGCGATGACGGCAGGGATGCCAAAGAGACGAGCAGCGTAGGCGATGGACTGGCCGTGGTTCCCCGTCGAGGCGGTGATGACACCCCTGCGTCGCTCCTCCTCGCTCAGGGAGGAAATCAGGTTGATGCCGCCCCGTACCTTGAACACGCCGATAGGCTGCACGTTCTCGCACTTGAGGTAGGCCTGGCAGCCCAGCAGCTCGGAGAGAGAGTCCGAGCGCACCAGCGGCGTCGGCCGCAGGTACGGCGCGATTACCTGCCGCGCCCGGTACACGTCGTCCAGAGTGGGAATCCTCACGGAGCCTCCCCAGCGATGGTGAGGGCAGGCCAGCCTGCGCCTGGCCTGCCCTCGCAGCCTATCCAATGAAGGGCCTTCGGTCTAGGGCCGACGTCCCAGCAGGATCAGCTCCCAATCCCCGCGCTGCGGCGGTCGCTGGGTGTAGTTCCCGGCGATGCCGCCGTACACGCCCAGGCACTCCAGCCCGGCCAGGCGGCACATGAGCCGCAGCTCGCGGGCGGTGAAGGCCAGGTCGGGGGCGTCTTCCGGGTAGTCCGGCTCCCCCTCGAAAAGCTTGGTCTGGGGGCGAGGCTCTCCTCGATTGTCCAGAGGGTCGAGTTCCCCGAACCGCTCGGCGCCGCTATAGACGTGGCCGGCGCAGACACTCACCCGGCCGCCCGGCTTCACCGCCCTGCGCATGCCCTCCAGGATAGCCAGGTTCTCCTCGTCGGTGGGGACCAGGCTGAAGGCGCCCTCGCACACGCTGTAGACGGCGTCGAACTCCGAATCGTAGTCCAGAATCCTGGCGTCGAGATGCCGCAGCTCCACGTCGACGCTGGCCTCGCGGGCGAGCCGCTCCCCAACCCTCAGCAGGCCGCGTGAGACGTCGATGCCGGTCATCCGGTAGCCGCGCCTGGCGAGCTCGACCACGTGCCGCCCGACCCCGCAGCCGACGTCCAGCAGCCTGCCTCCCGGCCTCACGTCGAGGACACGCTCCAGGTAGTCGCAGTCCGGGACCGTGCTCTGCACCCAGGGGTATTTCAGGTATCCCTCGCCCAGGGCATCGCCGAAGGCTTCGTACCATGCTGGCTTCAAGGCAGTTCCTCCTAATGTGAGACGCCGCGAGCGCTCCGCCCGCGGCGTCCATAATTCGTATCCTCGTCGGCCTCAGCAGACCGACCTTACGAACGAAGCGATCTCACATGGGGTCACCGTCAACACAAGCCCTAGCATACAACGCCCCCTTCGAGCGGAAGCTGCGAGCATCGTACGATGCGCAGGCCTGCCTGGTCAACCGACCGCCCGCCCCTATGACCTCCAGCGTGTCATTCACCTCGGAGCGTACGCGGGCTTGCCCAGACGGGCGCTCGAATCTAAGATAGCGGCCGACCCTCTGTCTGGTGAGATCGAGATCTTCGTATGACCAAGCGGCGGCAGCAACGGCCCAGGCGAGGCATCACCGTCCTGGCGGGCGGCATCGGCGGGTCTCGCTTCCTCCAGGGGCTGGTCCAGGTGATCGCCCCCGACGACCTGACCGTCGTGGTCAACACGGGCGACGATGAGGAATTCTACGGCCTGCAAGTGAGCCCGGACCCCGATATCATCACCTATGCCCTGGCCGGTCTGGTGGACGAGGAGCGCGGCTGGGGCTTCCGGGGCGACACCTTCCGCTGGCTGGAGGCCATGGGGCGCCTCGGCCACCAGACCTGGTTCCGCATTGGCGACCGCGACCTGGCTATTCACCTCCACCGTTCGCGGCTGTTGCGCGAGGGGAAGGCCCTCTCCGCGGCCACCGCCGACATCGCCCGCCGCTTCAGGGTGCGCGCGCATCTCATACCCATGTCCGACGGCCGCGTGCGCACGCTCGTCACCACCGATGCCGGCCCCCTGCCCTTCCAGGAGTATCTGGTGAAGCGAGGAGCGCGAGACCCCGTGCGCAGCGTGACCTATGAGAGTGCTGCGGAGGCGCAGCCCGCGCCCGGCGTCCTGGAAGCGATCCGGACGGCCGCTGGGGTCGTGATCGCGCCCAGCAACCCTGTCGGCAGCATCGGACCCATCCTGGCGCTGCCCGGCGCCCTGGCCGCCCTGCGTGAGACCGAGGCGCGGGTGGCCGCCATCAGCCCCGTGGTGAGCGGGCGCGCCTTCCAGCCACCCACGGACGCCATGATGCGAGGGCTGGGCGTGGAGGTGAGCGCCCTGGGCGTGGCGCGTCTCTACCGGGAGTTCCTGGACGTGCTGATCCTGGACGAGGAGGACGCCGGCCTTGCGGGAGGGATACGTGCGCTGGGCATCGAGCCGGTCGTAACGAACACGGTGATGCGGGGAGCCGCCGACAAGAGGGCGCTGGCAGAGGCGACGCTCGCCGCGCTGGGGTGCTAAGATACCGCCGTGAGCACCATCGCCTTCATCGGCGGGACGGGGCCCGAGGGCAGGGGCCTGGCCTTCCGCCTCGCCCTGGCGGGCCATCGCGTCATCATCGGCTCGCGCAGGCAGCAGCGGGCCGAGGCCGCCGCCGCCGAGGTCCGCTCGCGGGCGCCCCAGGCCCAGGTCGCTGCCGGCCTCAACGCCGATGCCGTGCGCCGGGCCGACATGGTCTTCATCACCGTTCCCTTCGAGGCCCAGCGCGATACCCTCGCCTCCCTGACGGACCAAATCGGCGAGCGGCTGGTGGTGAGCACGACGGTGCCCCTGGTCGTCGAGAAGGGCCGGGCCGGCACCGTGGCCGTCCCTGAGGGCTCGGCGGCGGAGCAGGCCCAGGCGCTGCTGCCGCGAGCGCGGGTGGTCGCAGCCTTCCAGAACCTCAGCGCTCACAAGCTGCTGGAGGGCGACGCCCCGCTGGAGATGGATGTGGTTGTCTGCGCCGACGACGCCGAGGCCAAGCGCACCGTCATGGCCCTGGCGGAGGAGGTGCGCGGCCTGCGGGCCGTGGACGGCGGCCCCCTGGCCAACTCCCGCTACGTCGAAGACCTCACCGCCCTCCTCCTGAACATCAACCGCCGCTACAAGGCCCACGCGGGCATCCGCATCGTAGGGATCTGAGATGGAAGCGCCGGAGATCAGGGTCATCGGCCTCACGGGCATGCCCGAGGTCCGCGAAGGCGATGACATCTCTCGACTGGTCCTGGAGGCGGCAGATCGCCAGGAGCTGGCCTTCGCCTCGGGCGACGTGCTGGTGGTAACCCAGAAGGTCGTCTCGAAGGCGGAGGGGCGGGTGGTTGACCTGGACACGGTAGAGCCCTCGGCCTTCGCCCGCGAGATAGCAGCCGCCTGGGGCAGAGACCCCCGCGTGCTGGAGGTAGTGCTGCGGGAGAGCCGCCGCATCGTGCGGATGGACCGGGGCGTGCTCATCTCCGAGACCCACCACGGCTTCGTCTGCGCCAACGCAGGCGTGGACGCCTCGAATGCGGGACGCACGGGCCTCCTCACCTTGCTGCCGGCCGACCCCGACGCCTCGGCCGAAGAGATCCGCCGCCGGGTGAGCGAGGCCACCGGCGCTGACATCGCCGTCATCATCTCCGACACCTTCGGCCGTCCCTGGCGGGAGGGGCACGTCAACTTCGCCGTAGGCGTCGCGGGCATGGAGCCCCTGCTGGACTACGCCGGACGGACCGACCCCGCCGGCTACGAGCTGCGCCTTACCAAGATAGCCCTGGCCGACGAGCTGGCCGGGGCAGCCGAGCTGGCTATGGGCAAGCTGGAACGCGTGCCCGCTGCGGTCATCCGGGGCATTGACTACCCTCGAGGACTTGGGACGGGGCGTTCGCTGCTGCGCGAGGCGGAGCGTGACATGTTCCGCTAAGTCGCCTCAGACCTCTCGCGCGCCTGGTATGGTGAGCACGGCCCCCGCCAGGAATCGCGCCCGCTCCGAGCAGAGAAAAGCCACCGCTTCCGCCACGTCCTGAGGCCCGGAGCGGTCTCGCCGGACCCACGCAGGTCCGCCCCGCACCGCCTCCATCGCCTCCTCCAGGGAGATGTAAGGGATGGGCCCCGGGGCGATGGCGTTGATGGTGATACCGTGCACCATCTCGCGGGGGGCCAGCGTGCGGGTGAGCCAGTGGCGGGCAGCCTTCCCCAGGGGGTAGTCCAGGGGCGCCTCGGGAGGGCCGAGGCGCCAGTTCTCCGCCTCGTAGCCGCCGATGCTGATGATGCGGCCCCACCCTCGCTCGCGCATGCCCGGCAGGACCGCCCGCATGAGCAAGTATGAGGCGTCTATCTCCTCCGCCATGACGCTGCGCCAGTGCTCGGGCTCGATCTCGGTCAGGTCCTGGGGCTTCCAGCCTCCACCCGCGCTGTTCACCAGGATGTCGATCTGGCCGAAGGCCGCCAGGGCGGCCTCCACCATCGCCTGTACGGCAGAGGGGTCCGCCACATCGGCCTGCTGGACCAGGCTGCGGCGCCCCATCTCCCCGATGACCCGCGCCACCTCCTGGGCCCGCCGGGCGCGCCGCCGGTAGTTGACCACGATATCCGCCCCCTCCCTGGCCAGGGTGAGGGCGATGCTGCGGCCCATCCCCTCACCGGAGGCGCCGGTCACCAGCGCGACCCTGCCCTCCAGTTCCATCGTCTCCTCCATCGGTAGTTCGCTGTGACGGCGCCAGCATAGTGGGCCGCCCGGATCGCGTCAACGCGATGTGGTCCGCCCCGCCCTTGAACCGGCAAGCCGCATCCCCCATACTGCCTCAGGCCGGAGGGTGAGATGGACTTCAGCGGCAAGGTCACCCTGGTCACGGGCGGTTCGCGGGGCATCGGCAGGGCGGTGGCCCTCAGGTTCGCCGAGCTGGGCTCCGACGTGGTCATCAACTACTCCCGCAACGAGTCGCACGCCCAGGCGACCGCCGCGCAGGTGCAGGCACGAGGCGCCCAGGCGCTTGTGCTCCGGGCCGACGTGGGCGACCTGGAGCAGATCCGAGCCATGTTCGCGGAGGTAGGCAAGCGCTTCGGGCGCCTGGACTTCCTCATCAACAGCGCCGCGCGGGGCATGGAGCGGCCACGCGGGGCCCTGGAGTCGCTGCCCCGCCACCTTCGACACACCCTGGAGGTGAACGTCCTGGGTCCCTGGTTCTGCGCGCAGGAGGCCGCCAAGCTCATGCCGGAGGACGGGGCCATCGTCAACCTGCTGAGCCCGGGCTCACGACGCTACGTGCCACGCTACGCCGCGGTGGGCGTGTCCAAGGGGGCGCTGGAATCGCTGACCATCTACCTGGCGGCGGAGCTGGCCCCTCGGGGCATCCGGGTGAACGGCGTCTCCGCGGGCTTCGTGGAGGGCACCGAGGGCGTCCGCCTCATCCCCAAGGAGCTGCTGGAGACCTATCGGCAGCGCATCCCCGCGGGCCGGCACGTGCGCCCGGAGGACGTAGCAGAGGTGGTAGCCTTCCTGTGCAGCGATGCTGCTTCGATGATCGTGGGCCAGAACATCGTGGTTGACGGAGGCTACTCGCTCATCGGGCTGGTGTAGCTTCCCTTTGACCCGCTCTCCTGCGGTGCTACACTGGCCCCGCTGTTGCATTCGGCGAGACGACCATCGACTTGAAAGCATCGATATTCTGATGAACAACTCTGGCATGAGGGGAGTCTGTATCTCCATGACAGGTGCCCGGGAGCTGTAGGGAGGATGCCCGAGAAGGAATCCCGCGTCGAGACCGGCCACCGCTGGGTGGCCGCCATCTATGACTGGTTCAACAGCGCCTCAGAGTGGCGCATCATGCATCAGTATCGACCTATCATCATGGGAGAGGCTACGGGTCGGGTGCTGGAGGTCGGCATCGGTACGGGCTTCAGCCTCCCCTACTATCGGCAGGCCGATGAGGTGATAGGAATTGAGCCTGACCCACACATGCTCAAGCAGGCCCAGAAGCGGCTCGCCAAGCTGGGCCTCAGCAACGTAGAGCTGCGCCCGGGACGGGCCGAGGCCCTGCCCTTCGAGGACTCCTCCTTCGACGCGGTGGTGTCATCGCTGGTGTTGTGCACAGTGCGCGACGTGCCCCGATCGCTGGCCGAGGCCAAGCGGGTACTCAAGCCCGATGGCACCTTTCGCTTCATGGAGCACGTGCGCAGCGACGAGAGCTTCATGGGAACCATCCAGGACTGGATCACGCCCATCTGGAGGTGGCTGGCGGCGGGCTGTCACGTCAACCGCCGGACCGAGCAGGCCATCGCGGCGGCGGGCTTCCACATCGAGCAGCTCTGGCGGCTCTCCGTGCCGCCCGGGCAGCGCCTCATCGTGGGCATCGCCCGGCCTGCCTAGACGCCCCCTGGTCCCGACCCGGGTCCCGCTTCTCGGCGCTGCTACGTCCGGTGTTCCCGTCAGAGCTTTCGCGGGCACTTGACAAACACCCAACGAAATAGCATCATATCAGAACACGATATCGCTATTCGATAAGACGTTCCCCTACTTGTGAAGTGCGGCCTGTCAATGCCTGACCCGGTGTTGCGCGATCTCCTCCTGGGCTTCATCCGCGTCCACATTCTCCATCACGCGGCCGAAGAAGGCGTGTTCGGCCTGGGCCTAATCGAAGAGCTGGCCCGCCACGGATATCGCCTCAGTCCCGGGACCGTGTACCCGCTCCTCCACGATATGAAGGCGGCAGGGCTGTTATACGCCGAGCGGCGACAGGTCGGCGGGCGGCTGCGGAACTACTACCGGGCGACAGGCGAGGGCCTACAGGCGCTGGCCGAAGCCCGGGACAAGCTGCGCGAGCTTGTGGCGGAGGTGCTCATCGATACGGAGCCCTCTTCCGCCCTGCCCCGTAATGCTAAGCCCACCAGCGAATAGATAGACAGGAGGGCCCGACATGGTCATGCGCTTGGTCTTCAGGTTATCGAAAGTCTTGCCGTTGCTCGCCCTGGCCGCCGCAGCCTTCTGGCTGCTGGCGCGACATAGGCGCGGCCCCTGCCCTTTCAGTGCGAGGTGGCTACTTCACCTGCCGCTCCGGGGCCTAGCCCACCCAGCAAGACGAACGCTGCGGGAATCGCACGTCCGGCCCGGGGCGATCGTCCTGGAGCTGGGGCCAGGGACAGGCTACTTCAGCCTGGAGGCGGCGCGCATCGTCGGCCCCGAGGGCCGCCTCCTCTGCGTAGACCTGCAGCCGGACATGGCCATGGCCTTGAGGCGGCGCCTGTCTTCTTCCGAGGTCCGGAATGCCGATGTGGTGATCGGGGAGGCGGGGGCGCTACCCCTGGCCGATCAGAGCGTTGACTGCGCCTTTCTGGTGACAGTCTTGGGCGAGATCCCGGAGCGGCCCCGCGCCCTTCGCGAGCTCCGCAGGGTGCTCGCTCCCAGAGGCATCCTTTCAGTGACCGAGACGCTTCCGGACCCGGACTACCAGTTCATGAGATCGGTGCGCGATCTGGCAGGTGCTGCAGGGTTCCAGGTGCTCGAGGAGATACGCCGGTTCCTGGGCTATACCTTGAACTTCACGAGGCTCGACCACTAATTTGACTGGTCAATCGAGCGCTGACACTGTCGAAGCCGCAGCCGAGCCGTCCCCCGTCCCGGGGGTCTCCCGCAACGTCTTCACCTTCGGCCTCGTCAGCTTCTGCGCGGACGTGGCCAGCGAGATGCTCTACCCCCTCATCCCCATCTTCCTGACCACGACGTTGGGGGCTCCGGTGGCCGTCCTAGGCGTCATCGAGGGCATCGCTGAGGGCACCGCAAGCTCCCTGAAGGTCGTCTCCGGCTGGTACGCCGACCGGGTGCGCTGGCGCAAGCCGCTGGTGGCGGCGGGCTACGCCCTCTCGGCGCTGGGCAAACTCTTGCTGGCCGCGGCGTTCGTCTGGCCGCAGGTGCTGCTGGCCCGCTTCGTGGACCGCTTCGGCAAGGGGGTGCGCACCTCGCCGCGTGACGCTCTCATCGCCGACTCCAGCGACCCGGCGCGCTTCGGGCGGGCCTATGGCTTCCACCGTGCCGCCGACACAGCGGGAGCGGTGCTGGGGCCGCTCCTGGCCCTCTCGCTGGTGGTTCTTCTGGGCGAGGACAATCTACGGCCCGTCTTCGTCCTGGCAATCGTGCCGGGCGTCGCCAGCGTGGCCCTTATCGCCCTGGTGCGGGAGCGGAGGCGCGCCCCGGCCCCTCGCTCTCCGGGGCCGGCCCTGGACCTCTCGGGCGCCGACGCAGCCTTCTGGGTGTTCCTAGGCATCAGCGTGCTCTTCGCGCTGGGCAACTCCAGCGACGCCTTCCTGATCCTGCGGGCGAAGGACCTGGGCCTGGGCCTCACCATGGTGATCCTGGCCTATGTCCTCTACAACGCAGCCTACTCGGTGCTGGCCATGCCCTCGGGTATCGCCTCCGACCGGCTGGGACGGCGGTCGGTGATGGTGGCGGGCTTCCTGATCTTCGGCCTGGTCTACCTCGGGTTTGCTCTGGCGGACCGGCAGTCCCTTGTGTGGCTGCTCTTCCCCGTCTACGGGCTGTACATGGCCCTGACCGAAGGAGTGGCGAGGGCGTTCGTAGCCGACCTGGTGCCCCCGGAGCGAAGGGCCACCTTCCTGGGCGTTTATCACACCTCCATCGGCCTGATGGCGGTGGGCTCCAGCGTCCTCGCGGGCATCCTCTGGCAGGTGGTGGCCCCGGGGGCACTGTTCCTGCTGGGCGCCTCGACCGCCTTCCTCAGCGCGGCGCTCCTGGTGGTGCTGCGTCCGCGGGCGGCCGTGGCCGCGGGCCAGTAGGGCTGCCGGCTTTGCCGCGGCGGACCTGGACATGCGAGAACTCCAGCAGGAGATGGCGAGAGCGGGAGCGTGGCTGGGAATCGACGTGTAGGGGATGTTCCCTGCCTATCAGCCTTGTCTCCTGGTAACCACGACCCCCTCGAAATCGAGCTCGAAGTCGATGATGGCGACGCCTCGCCCCGCGAGCGCCTCGCGCAGGCGATCGGCGTGCCCCGGCCGACAGAGCAACACCACGCATCCTCCACCGCCCGCGCCGCAGGCCTTCCCCGCCTGGGCCCCGCTGTCGAGGGCGAGGTCGAGAAGGCTGTCCACGGTAGGGTTGGTGATGGCCGGGTGAAGCTCCTTCTGGCGCGACCAGTTCTCTCCCAGGAGATCGCCGAAGGCGTCCAGGTCTCCTGACGAGAGGGCGTCCCGCTGCTCCCCGGCGATGTCCCGGAGGCGCCGCAGCGCCTGCGTCACCCCTCGATCTCCCGAGCGGTATCGGTCCCACACGCCCCGGTGGATGTCCCCAGAAAGGCGGGCCTCGCCGGTGTAGCAGAGAAGAAGCCTGCTGTGCAGGTCAGCCAGCGTTCCCTCCGCCAGACTCAGGGGCTGCACGTCGACGCCGCGGGCGTCGAATCGGAGGTAGTTGATGCCGCCGAGGGCGGCGGCGTACTGGTCCTGCCGTCCACCGATGACGCCCAGCAGGCTCTCGATCTGGAAGGCCTGCTCGGCCAGCGCCTGAGGAGGCGGCTGTTTACCCAGGGCAGCATTGACCAGGGCAAGCCAGCAGACGTTCAGGGCGGCCGACGTGCCCAGCCCGGCACCGGAGGGGGAGTCTGCGCCGTAGCTGACGCGAACGCCTCCCTCCCCGGTCATCTCGCCGCGGACGCCCGGCACGATGGCGGCGTTGAGGACGGCGCCCCCTTCGGATTCGGCGAAGAAGGGGACGTCGGTCCAGCCGCCGCCGAAGTCGATGCGCACGGGCGCACGGGCGCTGATCCTGGTGCGCACGGAAAGCCTCCCTGCCGGGCATTCCCTGCCGCCGCAAGCGATGCGGTGGTCAGGAGGCCCGGCTCGCGAGAATAGTGAAGCGGCCGCGCCGGGGGTAGGGCCTTCACAATCGGGGGAGTCCAGGCGCGGCCGCAAAGATTGAGGGACAGCATCACTCGGCTCGACACTATCCTCTCGACAGCGAATTCAGGCAGAACCCGCTACGCTATTGACCTTGTACGCCAATCGGGAACCAGCCGTCAAAAGCCAGACGGACAGTCCATATGGACTATGGCTCCCCGCGGTTCTGCTAGACGGCCGCCCGACCACTCAGCAGGCCGCCCCCGGGAAGATGATGCAGGGGTCGGCGCTCGCCTGGCCTTCGCTAGGGCTTGGTGGCGGTGATCAGATGAACTGTGCCGAACGGGCCGAAGTCCTCTCGTCGAGACTCCACGCCCAGTTGCCGCAACGCACTGACTTCGTCGCGGATGATGTCCCCCTCCCGTCGCCACACACCAGCAGCCAAGCGAGTGGCCAGACAGCCGCGTTCGGACTCCCCCACGCTGATGAAGGCAAGCGAGCCGCCGGGTTCCACGATGCGCAGCATCTCCGCGAGAGCCGCCTCCAGGTCGGGCACAGCGTTGATAGCAAACGTGCTGACGACACTCTCGAAGGCGCCGTCTCGGAACGGCAGGTGCTGTGCGTCCCCGCACACCAGTGCGGCCCGAGCGTTCCGCCCTCTTTGGCGCATGGCGGCCCTGGCGAGCATGTCACGGGAAAGGTCCAAGCCCATGACCTCGCCGCGAGCAGCCAGCCGCTCCAACAGCACTCCGGTGCCGCAGCCAACATCCAGGACGCGACCCCGCGCGTAGGGAAGCACGCGCTCCTGCCACCTCCGCCAGCGCCACAGCGAGAAGAGAAGGGTGACCACGTCGTAGACCGGAGCAAAGCGGCGATACAAACGCTGCGTGCGCAGGACTACCTCTTGAAGGGTGGAAGGTCCGTGAGAGCTCATCTCCTCAGGTCGTCCGACAGCACCGCACCCGTGTTCGCGCTCGTCACCAGCGATACGTAGCGGCGCAGCCAGCCAGGCGGGACGTCGCGCGCGGGCGGCCTGGCCTCCCTCAGGCGGCGCTTCATCTCGTCCTCGGAGAGCTCTACGTCCAGCGCGAAGTCGGGGATGTCGATGCAGATGATGTCCCCGTCCCGCAGAGCGGCAATAGGGCCGCCCGCCGCCGCCTCGGGCGAGACGTGGCCGATGCAGGCGCCGCGGGTGCCCCCGGAGAAGCGGCCGTCGGTGATGAGGGCAACGCTGTCGCTCAGCCCCATGCCCACGATGTTGGCGGTAGGCGCCAGCATCTCCTGCATGCCCGGCCCGCCCCGGGGGCCCTCGTAGCGGATGACCACCACGTCGCCCTCGTGGACCCTGCCATCGAGGATGGCTGCGCAGGCCTCCTCCTGCGATTCGTACACACAAGCAGGGCCGCGAAAGGTGAGCATGGAGGGGTCCACCGCCCCCGACTTCACCACGGCTCCGTCCGGCGCGAGGTTGCCGAAGAGGACGGCCAGTCCGCCCCGCGCGCTGAATGGTCTCTCTAGGGGACGGATGACCTCCTCGTCGCTGATCCGGGCGTGAGCGATGTTCTCGCCGAGGGTCTGGAGGGTGACGGTTCGCTGCTGGAGGTTCAGTACGCCGGGCCTGCGGCTGATCTCCTTGAGGATCGCGCTGACGCCGCCCGCCCGCTGCACATCCTCGACGTGGACGGTGGAGGCGGGGGCCACCTTGCAGATGTGGGGCACGCGGGCGGCCACCTCGTTGAGGCGCTGGAGAGGGTAGTCCACGCCGCCCTCGTGGGCGAGGGCCAGGGTATGGAGGATGGTGTTGGTGGAGCCGCCCATGGCCATGTCCAGGGCGAAGGCGTTGTCGATGGCCTCGGGCGTCACGACCTCGCTGGGCGTGAGGTTCGCCTCCACCAGCCGCATGACCTGCTGACCGGCGCGGCGGTACAGATCATTGCGCTCCTCGCTTTCGGCCAGGACCGTGCCGTTGCCGGGAAGGGCCATGCCCAGGGCCTCCATGAGGCAGTTCATAGAGTTGGCGGTGAACATGCCGGCGCAGGAGCCGCAGCCGGGGCAGGCCTGCTCCTCCAACTCCTTGAGCGCGGCCGCGTCGATGCGGCCGGCCTGGTAGGCGCCCACCGCCTCGAAGACGCTGATGAGGTCCACACTGCGGCCGTCGGCCAGCCGGCCCGCCCGCATGGGCCCGCCGGAGACGAAGATGGTAGGGATGTCCAGGCGCATCGACGCCATGAGCATGCCCGGCACGATCTTGTCGCAGTTGGGGATGCACACCATGCCGTCGAAGCAGTGGGCGCGAACCATTGTCTCCACGCAGTCGGCGATGAGCTCGCGGCTCGGCAGCGAGTACCTCATGCCCATGTGTCCCATGGCGATGCCGTCGTCCACGCCGATCGTGTTGAACTCGAAGGGGACGCCACCGGCCTCCCGCACCGCCTCCTTGACCACCTGGCCCACCCGCTGGAGGTGGGCATGGCCGGGCACGATGTCCACGTACGAGTTGACCACCGCGATGAACGGCTTCCCGAAGTCCTGCTCGTCTCGGATGACGCCGGTGGCCCGCAGCAGGCTGCGGTGGGGCGCCCGCTCGAACCCCTTCTTGATGGTGTCGGAGCGCATGGTCATGGCGCAGCCCCTTCTCGGTTCCAGCATGCGGGGTGGTTGCGGCAGATCGTACGTCAGGGCGGCGTGGATAGGCAAGGGAGAAGGTTGGGTGAGCGCGGGGGTCCTAGAACACAGAGCGGGAGCCCACCGGCTCCCGCGTTCATTGCGCTGCGCCCTAAGAGGGCAGTTCAAGAATTGCGGCCTGAAGGTTGGGCGGGCACTTCACCAGTCGTTGGCCCCGGGGCGGCCTCGCCCCACGTGGCTCGCGTTCTTTCGGTCTCGCTAGTGTCCCCTTCTGTTTCATCCCTTGACTCGGAGGCGCCCTCTTCCTGTTCACGGGCTTCATCCGCGGCCAGCCGAAGGCGCGGCGCTGGCGGTGCCCACGATTTCAACTCTTGCACGACGTTCTGGTAGAAGCGATCCAATAGCGCGGAAATATCAGTTATGAAGCTATCCGTCCCTGACTTCCGCTTCATGCCAACCCTATCAGACAGCGTAAGTACGAAGGATCGAGGAACGCGATCCCTATCCATGAGTACCCGCTTCTGGTTCTCCATGACGCGCTCAAGAAGTTCCGAGGTCGTCGACCGGGTTCGGAAGAACGCCACGTCAATGCGTAGCTCCGGTGGAGCGTTCCGTAGCTGTCGTAGCAGCCAACGAACCCGTGGCTCTGGTCGTTTCACTTCTGGAGCCGTCACCTCGATGGAGGCTACCCCCATCATCCTCCTGAGGTTCGCCGTGAGACGAATCGGGCCCACAGTGTCGGGTATCCTGATGCCTGCGGAGAGAATGCCGTTATCCACCAGGTCACGCTCCCTTGCCGCAACCCTCACGTCTGGCTGTTCCAGCTCCTTTCTGCTGAGTGCGGGGCGAACCTCCCGGCCCAATCTGGCCCCTAGTCCCAAACAAAGGTACTCAACGAGCTGAACCCAGCGGGCAGCGACCTCTCTAGTGCCCTCGTCTGATAGCCGAAGTGTCTCGTCCCTCGCAGCTCTCCTCACCGGCACCCAATATGGCCCCATGTCCTCGAACGCTAAGGCACCTGACTCCCCATACTCCAGGTAGCGTATCAACTCGCCCAGAATCCACGCCTGATCGGGATCGCTAACGCCTTGGTGCTCCTTGACCATGTGGGCCAGTGTCAGTATGCGCGTCCACGAAATATGGAACAGCGACAGCTTCCCGAACTTCTTCTTGTGGACCTTGACGGGGTGCTGCTCCGCCACGCGCACTATCTCGTTGCTAATGGTCAGCAGACCGTCGAAGTGGTGCTCCCGCACGACCTCAAGGTAAGACTCGACCTGCTCCCGTGTGAGTTCGTTTGTCCCCGTCTTGACCTCCACCAGGGCCGTCCAGACCTTATCCCCGCGCCGCACCGTGATCAGACCATCAACTCGCACCTTCCTGCCGTCCTCAAGCTCGAATGGCACTTCGCAGAAAGTGGAAACGGTACCAGCAGGTGCTCCAAGTCGCGTCAGGATGGCCCTGCTGAATTCCCTGACCGCTCCTAGTACAGCCAGCAAGGCAGATGTTGCTCTGGTTTCCTTCTCCTCGCTCCCGCCGAGGCCTGAGATGGGGATGAGGCGTGCCCTTTGCCAACTTTCTTCGTTCATAGTCGAGGCCTTCCTCTGCGCCTGGCAGCGCCGTGATAGTCATCCGCCATTCGGCAATTCCTCGCCGTCTGCAACCTAGAATAGCGGCCACACAGTATGCTAACTCTATGCGCACGTCAACACCTAAGGAAACGCACGGCTCACGTCGTCAAAGAGGCCCCCAGGCGCTCTCTTCCCGTTCATCGCCCCAGCAATCCGGACGCCGCCTCACTGTCGGTCCCGCCCCTCTCTTTCATATCCCCGCCCTCCCCGCCTAGGACCGCCCTCCCTTTGTGGTGTATAGTACCCTCGGACCGAACGCTGCCGATCTGGAGGTGCAGTCATGTACAAGCGCATCCTGGTGCCTTTGGACGGGTCCGAGCTGGCGGAAGGCGTGCTGCGGCACGCCGCAGCGCTGGCCCGGCGCTTCGAGAGCGAGGTGATGCTCCTCCAGGTCATCCAGCCCCTCTCCAAAGTGGTGGCCGAGACCGTGCCCGCGGCCATGGAGCCCTCCGGAGCGGCCGCCGTCATGAGCGTGCGGGCCGCGGAGGAGAAGTACCAGCGGGATCGTGAGGACGCCATGGCCTACCTGAAGAAGGTGAAGGGCCGCCTGCGAGGCGTCCGGGCAAGCCTGCAGGTCATAGAGGGAACGCCCGGAGAGGCTATCGTCGCCTACGCTCGGAAGTGCCGAGCGGACATCATCGCCATGTCCACGCACGGCCGCAGAGGGCTGGCCCGCCTGGTGTACGGCAGCGTGGCCGACCACGTGCTCCGCCACTCTACCACGCCCCTCCTCCTGGTGCGGGTACTGAAGCACGAGGCCTAGGAGAACGCTACTCCCTGCAAGCGTAGAAGGCCGCGAAGGAGGGGTGATCGGAGGGGATCTCCCGCACCTCCTTGAATCCAGCCTCGCGGGCCATGGCCGTGACCTGCTCCAGGCTGAAGAAGCCCACGCCGGGTCCACCCTTGGCCAGCGCCTGCGGGATCTCGTAGTAGAGGTCCATGTAGGTGAACAGGGCCTGCACGGGGCCCACCGCGTCCTCCACCCGAGCAGCCCCCCTGACCTCGATAACGAGCAGGACGCCTCCCTCAGTGAGAGCGCGGTAGGCGTTGGCCACCACCAGTGGGGGGTCATCCATCTCGTGCAGGGCGTTCTGAGCGTACACCAGGTCGAACTCCCCCTCGGCGGTGAGGTCCTCGCTGCGCATCTGCTCGGCGAAGACGCGGTCCTCCAAGTCGGCCTCGGCGATGCGCTGCCGCGCCAGCTCAACGGTGGCCTCATCGGGGTCAAGGCCGGTGACGGTGCACCGGGGAAAGCCCCTTGCCAACACCACTAAGCCGATGCCGGTGCCGCAGCCCAGCTCGAGCACCTTGCCCCCGCCGGCCAGCCGCTCCCCGAGACCCTCGACGCCGGGGAGCCAGACTTGGGGCAACCAGCGCTCGTAGGCCGGCTTGCTGAGGGCGGCCAGGGCCTCCGCCATCTCCTGACCGTACTCGGCAAAGGGGATCCCCTCGCCCTCCCGCATACACTGTGCTACCCGGTCCATCAGGCGGGATTCCACAGCCAGGCTCACCGGGATGCCCCCCATGTAGTGAGGGCTGTTTTCGTCCAGCAGGAGTTCCGCCATGTAGAGCGCAGGGGAGAAGCGGCTGCTGGCGGGGTCATAGGCGAGAACCTCGGCGGCGAAGGCCGCCTTAGCCCAGGCGGCCACGTAGCGATGGTCCAGGCCGAGTTGCTCGGCTGCCTCGTCGGAGGTGAGGCCGGTGGGCGCCTGGTGGAGGGCCTTCAGGAGGCCCAGCCGGATGCCGTAGTAGGCCATGCGCATCGCTGCGCATCCCATTGCCCAGAGGACCAGTTTGGCCTGCTGGCCCTCCCTGGTTGTCTCGGTCTGGGGGAACATAGCGCCACCTCCGAGGGTTCGTCCCTACCGGTTGGGCAGCCTAGGCGATTCGACCGCCGCCGTCAACCGGCATGTCCAGAAGGTCCGCAGCAGCTCCGAGGTACGCTGCTTGATATTCATAGGTGCCTGCCCGACAATTGACTGGAATCCGAGCCCGGCCTGCCGCCGGGAGCCAACCTTCGACAATGGCCATCCTGCCATTGCGGGAAGGGCCGCCCCGCAGTACTCTCGCCTCATGAGTCCAGACGCTGAGGATCTCCATCCAGGCACCGAGGAGCCGGCGGCGCCTGAGGTACCGCAGGCGCCCGTCCCGCCGGAGGCCGTCCCCGAGATCCCTCAGCCGCGCCCTTTTCGCTGGCGACGCTGGGCCGTCGGCCTGGCTCTCGTCCTGGTGGCCTATGGGGTGCTGGCGGTGGCCACCGCTATCCAGCCTCTCCCTCTGCCCCTGCGCTCCCAGGGCCTGACCTTCCCTCTTCCGGGGCTGTCCACGGCACGGCTGTTCGCCCTCCCCGATGACCCCTTCACCGTGCTTATCGTGGGCCTGGATCGGCGGCCAGGCGAAGAGGGCCCCACCCGCACCGACACCATCCTGCTCCTGCACATCGACCCTGACAGGGACCGGGCGGGCATCCTCAGCATCCCGCGCGATGCCCTGATGGAGGTGCCGCTCCCCGAGGGCGGGTTCACCGTCGACCGCATCAATACGGCTCTCGTGCTCGGCTATGACCCCGACGAAGGCGGCAGCGCGCCCGCCTCCTTGAGGGAAACTATCAGCCACAATCTGGGGCTGCACGTCGACTACCATGTGGTTCTTGACGTACGCGGCGCCGACCGGATCATCGACGCAGTAGATGGGGTAAGCGTGGTGGTGGAGCGCGCCTTCGGCCAGGAGGACTACTCCGACGACGACGTGCACGTGGTGCCGCAGTTCTTCCCGGAGGGAAAGCACCACCTGAACGGCTACGAGGCGGTCGCCTATGGTCGTATCAGGGAGGGCTCCAGCGACCTGGAGCGCATTCAGCGCCAACAACAGGTCGCGGAGGCCCTCGTCGCCAAGGCCTCCTCGCCCCGAAGCTTCTGGCGGCTGCCCATGCTATGGCATGCCTATCGCGGCGCCGTAGAGAGCGACCTCAGCACCTGGCAATCGGTAGGCCTCCTGGCACTCCTGAAACGCATCGACGGGGATGATATCGTTCTCCGCTCCCTGGGGGACGCCGCGGTAGAATGCACAGGCTGCAGTGCCTCGACGCTTCTGCTGGACCCCGAGGAGACCGCGCGCCTAGTCTCGGAGGCCTTCGGCGACGGCGGCGCCGGCCGGGAGGCCGCCCAGCGGCTGATTGAGGCAGGCATTGCCCCCTGACTGCCAGGGGCTAGAGATATCCCTTCAGGAAGTGGTACGCCCACCAGGCCACGGCCAGGACCACACCCAGATAGAAGATCTCGCCGGCACCAACTTCCATAATGACGGCTAAATGAGCCGCGACCTTTCTAGGACGGGGACTATGCGGGGAATCTTTCGGCGGGATCATATTATACACCCAGGCGCAAGTCCAGTGAAGGGGATTGGATTGATATGGCCAAAACAAGCGAGACGGTGAAGGGCCACGTGGGCCCCGAACGGCCGGGAGGCCAGGGGCTAGACGCGAACCAGGAGGAGTCGGGCAATCGGGCTATCTACCTGCTGCTCACCGACCCCGTGGTAGGCTCCCAGACAGATCTCGTCATGACCTACCGGGGCGATGCCTACGAGGTGTGGGCGAAGCGGGGCATGATCCGCTTCCAGCGATTCTACTCGCCTCAGGGTGGCTATGAGTACCGGGTCATCGAGCAGATCGGACAGAATCCCATCGAACGTCAAGACCCTACGGCCCTCTCCACCCTGGCCGAGGAGATGGAGGCAGGGGCCCGCTCTGGCTTCTCAGGCACGGACCCGGCAAGGGCCTTCGTAGAGCCGGAGCACCTCACGTACCCCTTCCCCTACGAGCGCATCGCCCAGCTCTTCGACAGCCCCAATGCCCCAGACCTCGTGGTGAGCCCCAAGTCCTACGCCTTCGGCCGGCAGCCCGGCCAGCACGGCGCCTTCGACATCATTCAGTCTCGCGCTCTCCTGATCCTGCGCGGCCCGGGCGTGAAGGAGGGGGTCATTGACTCGGCCTGCCGTCAGACCGATATCGCTCCCACCATCGCCCGCCTCATGGGATTCCCCCTCATCGACGGGCGCGACATCACCGGCCGCACCTCGAGCGAGCGGGGGGTGGACCCGGACGTGTACCTCAAGCGCCAGGACGGCCGCGTCCTCACGGAGGTCCTGGACCTGAACGCGCACGGCAAGCTGCAAGAGCGGCCCCAGCGGGTCTACATCTTCCTTCTCGACGGCGTCAGCAACACCGAGCTGCTCTACCGCCTCCAGGAGACCCCGGACGACCTCCCTCACCTCCGGCGCGTCGTCACGGGCGGCGCCCTATTCCGCCACGGCTGCATCGTGACCTTCCCCAGCATCACCTGGCCCAGCCACAACAGCATCGGCACCGGGGCCTGGTGCGGCCACCACGACGTGGTCAACCCCACCTACTACCTGAGGAAGCGCCGGGAGATGGTTACCCCGCAGGGCCAGCAGTTCGAGAGTGCGAAGTACCTGGGAGACGGCGTAGAGACGCTGTTCGAGGCGTTCCATCGCGTTTACGGCCCCTGGCAGGGCACGGAGGGCGCCTTCACCGCTTCCATCCACGACCCCTCCGGCCGCGGCGCCGACCACGCCGCCCTCGAACGCAGGGTCATCGGCGACCGCGGACGGCTGCGCGCCCTCAACTCCGAGTGCGAGGCGGACATCAACCCTCGCTGGCAGGCCGATGGGCAGCAGGCTGTCCATCGCATGGCCCTCGTGGACAGCCGGGGCATCCCCCAGGTCCTGCTCCTGTTCAACGACGACACCCATCCGCCTCCCGTCTTCGTCTATCACGCCCTCTATCTCACCGACGCCGCCGCCCACGACTACGGCCCCCACCACGAAGGCCTCAGGGCGGCCCTGGACGAGACCGACGTGCGCCTCGGCCGCGTGCTGGCGATGCTGGAAGAGCGGGGCCTTCTCGATACGACCCTCTTCGTGGTCACGTCGGACCATGGCATGGCTGCTATCGACGTCTCCCTGGCCGCGAACCCGGTAGGGCTGCTGCCGCGCGAGGGCATGAAAGCCCACGTCTCCGAGGGCCTGGTGTACCTGCTGGACATGGCCGTGGAGGTGGAAGCCGCCGCCGACGGCCGCACCGCCACCATCACAGTTGTGGAGAACGATCCCGACGAAAACGGGGAGCAGCCCCCCGTAGAGGGAGCCGAGATAACCCTCGGCGGGCCCCAGGCCGCCGTGCTGGCGCGGGCCAGGACCGACCGCTACGGGGTGGCCGGAGTGCCCCTCTCTCCCGAGATCGATCCTCAGGAGATCATCATCTCCGTCCACCACGACCGCTTCAATCCACGCCACCTCCGCCTGGACGGGAGCAACGTGCTGGAGGACCTCCGCAAACTCCTGTACGGCTGAGCGGGCCGAAGCTGTGCCGGGCGTCAGCGGCCAGCGTCGACCTCCAGCACCATCTCCGAGAGGGGCCGCCGCTCGCTGATCTCGGGGCGCTCGGCGGCGTAGCCCAACGGGAGGAGAGCGATGGGCCGGAGATCCTGCCCCAGGCCCAGGGCGGCTCGCACCTCGTCCTCCTGGAAGGCCCCCACCCAGCACGACCCCAGCCCCTGGGCACAGGCGGCGAGCTGGGCGTAGGCGCAGGCGATAGTAGCATCCTGGATGGCGTATAGCGTCTGGCCCCGCCCGCCGTACTTCACTGCCGAGGCCAGCGGGTCCGCCAGGAAGACCAGGACGATGGGCGCCTGAGCCAGAAAGTCCTGGTCCAGGGCAGCCCGGCCCAGCGCCCTGCGCAGCCTTGGGCTGCGCACCACGGCGACCTTATAGGCCTGGAGGTTGCCAGCCGACGGTGCCCTCCGGGCGGCCTGCAGGATCCCCTCCAGCTCCTCCTGTTCCACCTCGCGCGGTTGGAACGCCCGAATAGAGTGCCTCTGCTGAACCAGCCTAGGGAAGTCCACGGCTCAACACCTCCCCCTGATCGCCGTCCCTGGCCCCACCCGGCCCCCATCGGCCAGGCGGCTGCGGCACAGCACAGGTCCATGATACGCCACAGTGGCCCGGCGAGGGCCGGGACCGGCCCCATCGGTCCTCCTGGTGGGCGCACGACCCATCACGACCAGTCGCCGTCGAAGAGCTGTATCAGCACGCCTCCCGTATCCTTGGGGTGCAGGAAGGTCTCCTTCCAGGTAGGGCCCGTCCTGATCCCGCGGAAGGGCTCGATGCCTCGCTGCCGCATGGCCTCGGCGGCCTGGGTTACATCCTGCACCTGAAAGGTGACGTGATGGAGGCCGGGGCCGCGCTCGCGCAGAAAGCGGGCCACGAAGCCATCCTCGGAGGTGGGCTCCAGCACTTCCCACTGCACCTTGCCCCCGGCGATGTCCAGGACCACCCCCTGGTACTTATCAGCCTCGCTCCGGAAGTGTCCCGCCGGTTTCATGCCGAAGAGCTCGGTCAGCAGCGGGAGGTGTTCCTCGACCTTCCAGACCGCCATGCTCACGTGGTCCAGCCTCTTGACCTTCAGCACTGCTCGCCTCCTGGCTTTCTGCTGCTCGCGGTGATCCTACAGCCTGGCCTGCGCTCTGGTGAGGCGGGCTAGCCGTCGTGCCAGCCGCCGAAGCCCCGCGATGCTCAGGGCGGGTTCCCCTGCCGGAAGAGGCGCAGCCCTGCGGGGCAACACCTCCACCGCCACGCCGTGGGCGCCAGCCGCCGCCGAGGCCAGCGCCAGCGGCTCCAGCAGCTCGGGGCCAGCCTCGGCCCGGCCCGGCTCGACGACGACGGGAAGGTGGCTGAGCCGTCGGACCAGGGAGACCCCGTTAAGGTCCAGGGTGAGCCGGTCGAAGCTGCGGATGCCTGCCTCGCACAGGACCACCTCGGCGTGCCCCTGAGCCAGGATCTGTTCGCTCCCCATGAGCCACTCCTCGATGGTAGCGGCAGGGCTGCGCTCCAGGATGAGGGGTCGGCGGGCGGCAACGCAACGGCGCAGCAGGGCCGCGTTGTGCATATCGTGTCTACCCACCCAAAAGGCCTCCGCCAGGAGGGCGCAGGCGTCCACGTCCTCCACGCTGCGCACCTCGGCCACCAACGGCAAGCCGGCTCGACGCGCCCGCGCCAGACGGTCGGCGACCGCGGGCGGCTCGCCGGGGCCGTACGGTGCGGCCTCCTCCATGAACGCCGGCAGGCGCAGGAGATGGGCGCCGGCGGCCCCAGCCGCCTCTGCGGTGGCCTGGAGGGTCTCCGACTCGGCCTGGCGGGCCAGTCCCGCTATGAGCGAGACGCTCCCACCGCCCACCTCGACGTCCCCGATGCGCACGAGGGTGTCGCGGGGCTGGTACTCGCGGCTGGCCAGCTTGTAGGGCCGGTCGATGGGCACCACCCGCTCGACCCCCGCCTGCGTGCTCAGCTCCTCCGCGAGGCCGGGCGGCGCCTCATCCAGGACGACGATGATGGTCCGCTCCACCCCCCGGCTCACCCGCACGCTCAGGCGGTGCCGCGCCAGGTAGGCCAGCACGGCCTGGATCTGCTGCTCGGAGGCCGCGGCCCCCATGACCACTACCACGGTATCGCTTCCCTCACCTTCGCCAGCGCTCCTCTCCAGTATCTCCGAAACGACCCGTAGAATCGAGGGGGATTGGACCTCGGACCCCAGAGGGCCGAACGGCTCTTGTCAGGGCGCCTGGCCCTGCGGTTAAGATGGCCCAAAATCGCAGGTATTTGAGCAGCGGAGGTCTGTAGCCATGTTCGAGACGCGCATCACCAAGCTGTTCAACATCCAGTATCCCATCATCTGCGGGGGCATGTACTGGCTGGGTAGGGCGGAGCTTGCCGCCGCGGTGGCCAACGCCGGCGGCCTGTGCTTCATCACCGCAGCTACCTTCCCGGAGGTCGAAGACCTGCGCGCGGAGATCCGCAAGGCCCGTGACCTCACCGACAAACCCATCGGCCTCAACATTAACCTCTTCCCCGCCGCCCGGCCTCAGCCCATCGAGGAGTGGGTACGGGTGGCAGTCGAGGAAAAGATCCCGGTGGTGGAAACCTCCGGCCGCAGCCCCGAGCCCATCGTGGGCGCCCTCCACGAGGGCGGGGTCAAGATCCTGCACAAGGTACCCGGGGTGCGCTACGCGCGCACCGCCGAGCGCACCGGCTGCGACGCCGTGTGCGTGGTGGGGTTCGAGTGCGGCGGCCACCCCGGCATGGATGAGGTCACCACGCTGGTCATGGTGCCGCTGGCCGCCGACGCCGTGAGCATCCCGCTGGTGGCTGCCGGCGGCTTCGCCGACGGGCGCGGTCTGGCTGCCGCCCTGGCTCTGGGCGCAGACGCCGTGCTCATGGGCACGCGTTTCATGGCCACCCAGGAGTGTCTGGGCCATCCCGCCTGGAAGGAGTACATGGTCAAGGCCAGCGAGGCGGACACCGCCTACATCATGAAGTCCATCGGCAACCCCAGCCGGGTCGTCAAGAACGCCCTGGCCGAGAAGGTGCTGGAGATGGAGGCGCGGGGCACCACCATCGAGGAGCTACTGCCGGTCATCGGCGGACGCCCCAACGCCGCCTTCGAGGAAGGGGATGTCGAGGGCAGCTTTGCGAGCATGGGCCAGTGCGCGGGCCTCATCCACGACGTGCCCACCGTCAAGGAGTTCATCGACCGCACGGTGCAGGAAGCGGTGGAGGCCCGTGAGCGCCTCGACCGCGCCATCAGCTAGACTGCGACCCCTCCTATCCCAATGTCTGCATCCCCATCGGCGCGGCCGACTAGGACTGCGCTGGTGGCTCCGGCGATGGGCCCAACTACATCGCCGGGCCTATTCGGGTTCTCCCGCCAGACCCTCACGGCCTTGACCGGGATCGCGACGGTTGGGGGTGTGAGTAGGGGAACAGGAGCGGGCTTGGCTGCTGCGGGGTCAGGAAGGGCGCAAAAGAGTTGAAACCAGATAGGATCCTCGACGAGATAGTCGGCTTCTATGTCCAGTCAAAGGATTTCAACGGGATACCACTGGACGAATTGCCTCATAGACTCCGCTGTTCTTGGCCTGACTTGCTGGCACCTTTGGTTCAGCTAATCAAGGCTAAGAAGGTGACCTTGACTTTCAGCAGCGTCTTCGTGAATCCACACATCAAAGCCTTCCCAGACCTGTCTCCTAGCCAACAGATACAGAAGCTGAAATCCGAAGGTCCGGTAGGAATCTGCGCCTACCCTACCGCATCGGTCATTCAGTCTGCCGTTAATGTTGCTCAGTACGAGGACAGGCCTTTCACCAAGAGGCTCGTCCTGGGCGAACCCCAGTTGCTACCTCTCTACTTTGACTTGACAGTGTTGGAGAGATACTACGCTGACCCCAGATATCAGTTTGAATTTCGGGACTACTATGGGAGTATTTCGATCTCAGACTTGTACTATGAATCAGAGAGCCTTCCTCAGCGGGACAAAGTGTTCCTCAAGACTTTCGGTCTAGGCTATGACCCACAGGATAACCGCGTCGTCTGCGTCTTCCTCCGCTATCTGTTCGGTCTGTCTCCTGAGCATCAACAGGTTTGGAATGCCTATCTCTTGCCGACGGCGTGCAAGATGGCGGACGACTACTACCGCAATACGATACTCGGCGAGTGGGCAGAAGGCATGTCAATCTACGAAGCCTTCTTGCAGGAGCAGGTATGCATCAATGACATGTCGCGGCTCATAGGAAGACCCCCTCTCTTCAGAGAAACGTATCGAGATGACCGTCCAAGACAGTTCAGCCTTTTCTTGCGGCCAACTAGGAGCAACTACTACAACTTCATTCTTCTACTCGACAAGCTGATCTCTAGCAACATAAACAAAGACTTCTTCAGAGGTGAGATTCCTCTCGACAAGGAGATTCACCGCAGGGACGGAAAGATTGAATCCCAGCAGCGAGGTACACTCACCCTCCTGAACGACTGGCTTCGGACAAAATGGCGGGTGGAGGATGATAGCGGTTTTGAGGAGATCGTTCAGCCGCTGAAAAAAGTCCGAACTCTGAGGCAAAAACCAGTCTACAACATAAGTGAGGACGAGTTCGATCCGGAATACTACCGCAAGCAAGAGGAGCTGATGGTAGAAGTCTATGGTGCTCTGAGGCTAATTCGACTCTTGTTCGCTAATCATCCCAAAGTGAGAGGCTACAAAGTACCTGACTGGCTGTACAAAGGGAAGATCAAGCCCTACTAAGCCGATCTTGTGAGCAGGTTGATTGCGCCAACGCAACGGACGAGACCCCCTCCGGCCGGCCTTTTCACATGCTGACCCACCCCCGTACCTCCTGACCCCACTCTCCGCCAGCGCCTTCTGGCGGCCTCAACCCCGCGCCCCGTTCGCTGTCTGCCCCTTTCTCCTATGACATAGCTCCCAGAGTGGGGCCGGCTGCGCCACCTGGCCAAAGCTGCCGATTAGTAGATCGGTAGGCACTATCTGCCAGCACCGAGAAAAGGCAAACCGGTCGAAAGGCCGGGACGCAAAGCCACGGGCCTGTCGCCGACAGGGCTAGGGTAGCCGGGCTGCCGAAGTGCGCAGCACATCCACGTGACACTCGCACGAGGGTCCGGCCCCCCCTCGGTTGAGGGCCGGGCCTTTCTACATTTCGATGCCTGTGTCCGGGGGTACGGCCCGTGCAGCGAATAGACCATGACTGAGCGCATCGCTGAACCAACTACAAGGTTGCCCGTCCTCCTGAGTGCCTGGCGCGTCAGGCCCAGGCGCAACCTGCGCTGGCTTCAGGACGTCAGCGAGGCATTCCAGGAACGAGAGCCGGCTGCCTACCTCCGCTACGTGCGAGTCTCCAGCCTGGCTGTGGAGATCGCCAGGCTCTTGAGCCTGCCGCCGTCAAGCCGGGCGACCATCAGGGCGTCGGCCTTCCTCGCCGCCCTCGGCGAGCTGACAGCGGAGTCTTCGTCGGCCCCGCATAAGGCAGCGGGGGCCACCCACACCTGGCAGGAGGAGATGGGGCGCTGGCGCTGGACGCAGGCCTGCCTTCCCATCGTCCAGGCGCTGCGCTCCGCCACAGACGCAGGTCACCTACCACGGTGGCGAGCGAAAGAGCCCCCTGTTGAGAGCCGCGTACTGGCCGTTGCCGAAGACTTCGATAACCTCACTTCCGATGAAAGCGGGTCCATGAGGACTCCCGAGGCCCTGCATCTGCTGCGGGCCAGCAGCGGGCAGCGGCTCGACCCCGACCTGGTGGAACTCCTCTGGTCCGAGGCCGGCCAGGCACTCTGCGATAACTTCCTGAGGCGCCGGGCCGTTTTGGAGGAGCCCGCGGAGGCACATCTTAAAGAGAGCGTGCGCCTGCTGGAACAGGAGCAGCCTGCCGCCATGCCCCCTGCCCGTCATGATGCCGCTGCGAGTGGTACCCACACCGGTGAGATACCCCTCCGCGACGCGAAATCCCGTACCGAGGAGACACCGCCTCACAAGGCGCCTCAGGCCGAACGCCGCCCCGACGACCAGGAGACCCACCCCCAGAAGGGCAGTCGTGATGATGAAACCCACCACGAAAGCGCTCCAGCCCAAGAGGCTGCGACCACAAGGAGGAACGACATGACCAGAGCCACCCCAAAGGAAGAAGAGAGAACAGCGCCACCTCGGGAACAGACGACATCCGAGGGGCTGCCGCTCGCCGCCCACCTGGCGGCAGTGGTGCGCGACCTGGAGGAGATCCGGTCCACCGCTAACCGCAGCCTGGAGGCTCTCGCCTCCATCATGCCTGCGATGGAGCAGTTCTCACGGCTTATCCCCCAGCTCCAGCGAAGCCTCCTGCAGTTCGAGGACGGGGGCTCGCCCCAGGCCGCTGCCGGGAAGGAGCCTGCCCAATCGCAGACGCTGGCGCTGCGGGTAGAGCGTTCACAGGGCCCCCTAGACGTGAAAGAGGTCGCCGACGCCCTCGACAACATTCGGGACCTCACGGAGCTTCAGGTGCAGGACCACGGCCCCTCCTGGGCGATTCTGCGGGCCCGGACCTGCCCTGAGGTGGACCTCTCCATCCTGGAGGCGAAAGTGACGGGCTCGCTGACCCGGCGCCTGGGGGCCCCAGAAGCGTCCATCGAGGTCACCTTTCTTCCAGCCGACTAGCCGCCGACCCCCTGGGGCAGTCCAAGGACGCGCAGGGCATTGTCACGCAGGATGAGCCGCTTTTCGGCGTCGCTCAGGTCAAGGCGGGCCATCCGCTCGGCGTCTCGGTGGGGGTGGTACCACGGCCAGTCCGAGGCGAAGAGGACCCGGTCGGGGCCCAGCCGCCGGATGAGGCGGACGGCCTCCTCGTCAGGAAAGGGAGGCGGCTCCACCGTCCCGTTGATGGCCGCAGAGGAGTCGAAGTAAAGATTAGGGTAGCGGCCCGCCATCTCCTCCGATTCCTCCAGGCAGCCCAATCCCAGGTGGGCCAGGACCAGGGTCAGGCCGGGGAAGGCCTCCAGCACCTCTGCGAACTCGCGGGGGCGGGCGTAAGGGCTCTCGCCAGCACCCTCAGCGGCGGCGCCCGAATGCGAGATGATGGGGAGGCCCCGGGCCTGGGCCTCGGCGTAGGCTGCGCGCAGCCGGGGGTCATGGGGATAGAAGCGCTGGCTGGCCGGGTGCAGCTTGATGCCGCGGGCGCCCAGATCCATACAGCGCCGCACCTCGGCCGCGGCGTCCTCCTCGCCCATGGAGGGGTCCAGGCTGATAAAGGCCACCAGTTCCGGGTGGTTTCGGGCTATCTCGCACGTCCAGGTGTTGCGCCGTTTCAGTCTCTCGATGACCAGGGCCTGCGCTTCCTGCTCGCTCTGGCCGCGGGCCAGGGCAGCGTCGCGCATGTCCGCGACCGGGGTCATGTTGACCATGACCGCCCTCTCGATGCCGCCGGTCCGCATGAGCTCCAAGAGCTCCTCCACCGTCCCCGTACAACCGCTCTGACCGCCGCCCCCCATGGCCTGGAGCCCGATCTCCGGGGTCGGGTAGGTATGCAGGTGGGCGTCGATGATGGGGAAGTCAAATAGCGGCGCCCCCTTCGCAGGGGCAGCTTCGGGCAGTGCGACCGTGTTCATTTCCGGCACCTCCGGTTTCGCCTCACTCAGGCTCATGCGCGGCCAGCGCCGCCATATCCAAGCCCGCCTCGGACTCGGTGAGGGCGAAGGTGGTGGCACCTCTCAGATATACGCCGCCAGTATAGGCATAGCACGGGACGATCACAATGCTGCAGGGGAAAAACGAGGTCCGCATCCTCCTAGTGCCTGTGCGCGGGCTGGTATCGCGAGCAGCCGTCGTCGGACACCTGGAAGAAGCCCCTGGCCAGCGAGAAGAGCCCGGCATAATCGCCAGCGGCGGCGGCCGCCTCAAGCTCTCTGAGCAGGTCCCGGTCGGGCAGTGAGCCGTTCCACTCGTCGAGGCAGTAGCCCCAGTCGGCCAGGCGACCGTCGGGAGCGAAGCAGTAAACGAACCTCGCGCAATAGCCGCAGGTCGGGAGGAAGGGCTCATGCATGGTGCCGCGCAGTCTCTGGTTGCTTGCGTCAGTGTCCTACTGCACCGAGAGGCCACCATCAACCGGGATGGTCTGTCCAGTGATGTACGACGCTTCCGGCGACGCTAAGAACAGCACAGTGTGAGCTGTTTCTTCTGCCTTGCCATGTCGCTTGAGTGGTACTCTCTCTTCAACAAGGCGAATACGTGCTTCAGTCATTATGGGTGCAACCATTGGCGTATCCATAAGACCTGGGGCTACGCAGTTCACCCTGATGTTGTCCTTCGCCAACCCAGCGGCAAGACACCTGGTCAATGCGATGACTGCAGCTTTGGAAGCGGAATAGGCATATAGGGGGTGCGAATGATAGGCGGCCATCGACGAGTTGTTTACTATCGCTCCACCTCCCCCCTTCTTCATCTCAGGGACAGCGTATTTGCAGACGAGCAGTACACTCTTCAGATTGAGCTCCATGATGCCATCCCACTCGTCGCCCGTAACCTTGAGGCCGGCACCTCCCCAGGCACCGCCAACATTGTTGAACAGTATGTCCAGCCTGCCGTACTTCGAAATGGTTGCCTCTACTAGCTTCCTTGCATCCGACTCCTTCGTGACATCTGCCTGTAGCGCCATGGCTTCGCCACCTTCGTTTCTAATTACCGCTACTGTCTCCTCAGCGGCCTCCAGATTACGGTCAACGGCAACCACCCTGGCCCCTTCCCTGGCAAACAGGATAGCTGTGGCCTTTCCGTTCCCCATCCCCGGTCTTATTGAGCCCGCTCCCGTCACCACCGCTACTTTGCCCTCTAGTCTCATTTTCAATCACCTCCCGAAACAATCAGGAATGTGCGGTTTTCAAACCGTACCAGGACTGTCGGCAGAGTTATAGTCTCCGTGAGAGGAAGGGCTCATGCATGGTGCCGCAGGGCCTCAGTAGGTCAGATCCATGAGGGCGTGGACCGCACGAAAGCGCCCCGCCTTCAGCTCGTGCACCAGGTCGCCGGTCGTCCCGAGGGGGCGCTGGAATTCCGTGTAACAGCGGCCGACGGTGTGGGGCGCGTGGCTATCGCTTCCTCCCACGCCGGGCAGGCCCAGGCGGGGCACGATCTCCAGGGCCAGCTCCAGCTCCCACGGCGAGCTCATGCCGTTGAAGACCTCCACCGCGTCCACAAACCGGAAGACGGGGCTGGCCAGCGCCTCCTCCACGGACCAGGCGCCCGGCCAGGAGAAGCGTCGAAACGGGTGTGCCGCCACCATGTAGCCACCCTCGGCGCGCACCCGCCTTCGCAGCCTGGCGGCGCGCCAGCCCGCCACCGCCAGGCTGCCTATGCCGTATACCAGTATGTCGCCCAGCTCCGTGCCCACCTCTATGCCCGGGAACAGCACCACGCTGTTCGCCGTGCCCAGGGCCGCGAGCTGATCATCGTCCCAGGCGGCGTTGTGCTCGGTGATGCAGACGCCGGACAGCCCTACCTGGCCGGCCCGGCTCGCCAGGTCGGCAGGGTCCGTGTACGAGCAGTTAGACCCGAAGCGTGTATGGGTGTGAAGGTCTACCTTGAAGGCCATGGCGCCACGAGCGGCAGGTCCTCGGGGCTATCGACGCCGGGGCGCCCGTGCGCGGGCCTTCCTAGCCGCCGGGCTAAGCCAGAACTCGCAGACCCCGTCCTTGGGTAGGGTCTTGGCCATGCGGACTCGCACCGGCTGCTGAGCCCTCGTGCCGGCCACCTCGAAGCTGCCCAGGCACAGCCCCTGACAGGGCAGGCCGTCCGTGTTCACGCCCACCGCTTGCAGCTCCTGGAGCACCGAGCAGCGGAACACCTGCAGGCACAGAGACGTGACGGTGGCCTCGCGGATGTTCCACTGGTCCAGGGGGCGGGCCCCGATGATGGAGAGTTCCACGTAGCGCTGCACCGAATGGGGGAAGAAGATGCCGGTCTGGGCTGCCACCTTCCGGACCATCTCGCCGGTGCGGTCCAGATACTTGCCGTCGACCAGTTCGACGGTGAGCTCCATGACCTCCTGCCCGAAGCTTCGGAGAGCCTGCTTGACCTGGCGCTCAGACTTGCCCGCCAGGCTCTCGGCCAGGGCTTTCACGTTGCAGCGAGAGGATACCTCTGCCACCAGGCCCCGGTCGGCATCGAACAGCAGCGGCTTGCCGGGCTCCTCCAGGGTCATGAGCCTGTCCGGGTCCGCCTGGCCGTAGCTGTACTTCCTGGTCATGCGCCAGCACCTCCGTCGAGCGTCACCTGGATAGCCTGGTGAGGACAGGCCTCCACGCACTTCATGCACAGGGTACAGAACTGATAGCGGACACCCCGCACGATGAAGTGGCTGGGGTCCGTCTCCCGGTACTTCTGGGGCGCCACATTGGTGCCCAGGCCCAGCACACGGGTGGGGCAGACAAGCAGGCACCGCCGGCAGCTCAGGGGATCGTCACACTTGGCGTCGTTAACCGTGATGACCGGAAGCGGCATGGGCTCCTCCCTTACCAGACGTTGGCCAGCGCCGGCAGCGTGGCGCGGTCCATCATGTTGATGGCCTCAGGCTTGCAGGGCGTACGGCAGAGGCCGCAGCCGAAGCACTTGGACGCGTCGATGTAGGCCTTCAGAGTGCTGGGGCTGAAGCTGAGCGCCCCGAACTGACAGCGCCGGACGCACAGGCCGCACCCGTTGCACTGCTCGGAATCCACCTCCGCCACGTGGTGGCCCTTCCAGACCGCCCGCACCCCCGTGTCCAGGACGGTGCGGAAGCCCCCGCAGTCGGGATAGTCGCAGTTACAGAGGCCAGCGAGGTAAGGCGTGCCGAAGGTGTACATGGACTGGACCAGCCCGCGGCGATTCAGCACGTCGATGACTTGGTGAGCCTCATCAAGGGTCAAGAACTGGACGCCGCCGCGGTAGGTGTCGGGCCAGCGCTCCCACTTGTACATGCCCGGCCCCATGCCGATGCAGGTGAAGTTCTCCTCATCAGGCAGGCCGCGCATGGAGCGGCGGCAGGCGCAGGTCATGAGACCGATGGGCCAGAGCAGGTCCAGGATGCGGTGGGTCTCCTCCAGGGTCACCACCTGGCCGAAGTGGACGGCCCAGGCGCGCTGCTCCGCCTGCTGCTTCAGCCTCTCTACGGTCTCGTGATCACCCCGTTCCCGGGCTTCCAGATAGTCCCTGCCCACGGCGGTCATGCCGCCGGCGGCCTGGGGGTTGGCCTCCGCACCGGCGGACTCTGTCTCCTCTCTCCGTATCTTGTACAGCCTGCGAGCATAGTTGGCGGGGTTGAAATACCACCGCTCGTGCCCCTCCGCATACTGATCACACCACTGGCACACCGACGGCACCTCCTTGGCCTGGCGGGCAGTCCGCCAGCTTGATGTGTTCACTCTAGCACACGGCTGGGGACGTTTGAAAGGGTCAAACGGCCCACGGGCAAAGAGCGTTTGACCTTGGGGCGTACCCTATCGAAATCGAACCCGGGCCGGGCGCCGAGGCATATGTCAGACACGAGCGGGTGATAGGCTCACACAAGCCACATGGCGGGATGGATAGGGCCAAGGGCCTCTTGTGGTCGCTTGCAGAGCCCCCAGTAAAGTGGATAGCAGTATGGGGCAAACTCCCGTCCCCTGTTGAGGGCGAGTAGTTGCAAGGAAAGGAAGTCCAGCGATGCGCGAAGGTGGGTCTAACTACTGGCGGAAGGTTGAGCGATTTCGACTTTCCCGGCGGCGCCTGCTGGGAGGTGCCCTGACCGCCGGCGCTGGGGCTGCAGGCCTGGCCCTGGTGGGGTGCGCGGGGGAGGAAGAAGAGGCCGCTCGGCCAACCCCGGCGGTCAGCCGCCCGACGCTTGAGACCGTGACCACCCGGGGCGGAGTCTACAAGTCTTTCGGCTATGACGCCATGGCCCTGGACACCCGGGACCCCCACCAGACCCGGTTCGGGCCCATGAGCAACCTGCACTCGGCGGTCTTCAGCAAGGTGTTGCAGTATGAGGACGACTATGAGCAGATCATGAGGCCGGACCTCTCCGCCGCGCCGGACGGCGGGCCGGGCATGCCCGAGCAGCCCGACGAGGAGACCTACATCATCCATGTGCGGCCGACAGCAAAGTTCCACGACACCCCCGATGTGCGGAAGAACTTCCCCGAACTGGCTGGCCGCCCCCTGGTGGCCGAGGACATCAAGTACAGCATCGAGCGCCAGATCAACCCGGACAGCCCCCAGCGCGCCCTCTACTACCGGATGAGCCAGTGGGAGAACGTGGACAGGATCGAGCTCATCGATGACCTCACCCTCAAGATCACCACCAAGGGCCCGGTCGCCTCGTTCCTCCACTTCCTGGGGGACACCTGGAACTCCATCATCCCCAGAGAGGTGGTGGACGAGGCCAAGGACGAGCTAAACGAGGATCACCGCCTGGTGGGGAGCGGACCCTGGATCCTGGACAAGTTCGAGACCCTCCAGGTGGTGCGCTACCTGAGGAACCCGGAGTGGTTCGCCGCGGACGACCAGCCTGAGCTGGGCACGGGCCGCCCCTTCCTCGATGGTGTGGAGATTCAGTGGAGCCCCGATAGCGACAGCGTTCAGGAGACCGCCTTCAAGACGAAGCAGGTGGACGGAACGGGCTTCGTCGATCACGCCAGCCTGTGGCGCGTCGCTGGAGATCTCCCGCAGACCTTCGTGACCGAGGCGCCCACTACGGGTGGCGCGTCCACGCCGCTGCTCATCGACCGCCCGCCCTACCAGGACTTTCGGGTGCGCCAGGCCATCTTAATAGCCCAGGATCGCATGACCCTGGGCGAGCAGATGTTCCCCTCGCCCCCAGAGCACCCCCGCTTCCGCTTGAGCTCAACCATCCCCTGGCCGGTCAAGCGCTGGACTCTCCCCTATGATGAGGTGACCAGCAGGCCCGGCTACCGCTTCGGCCCGGGGGAGCGCGAGGAGGACCTGGCGGAGGCGAAGAAGCTGTGGGAGGCCGCCGGGGGGAGCGAGGCCATCGGGACCATAAAGATCCTCTTCGCCGGGCTTCCCGCGACCATCCCCGAGAAGATGCTACCTCAGGTGAAGCGCCAGCTCGAGGAGAACCTGGGGGCGCGGGTAGAGACGGAGGTCGACGCCACCGGCTACACTCAGGTCATCGCCTGCCTGGTCCGCAACATGGAGGACGCCCCCACCGGGACCTGCGGCTTCGTCTGGACCTACGACAACGGCTACGTGGACCCCCACGACTTCTTGTACACCTTCTACCACACCAAGGGGAGGAGGAACTCCTTCCGTATGTCGGACGCCCAGGTGGACGCCATGCTGGATGAGATGAAGAAGGAGTTCGATTACGAGAAGCGGCGAGAGATCGTCTTCAATATCCAGCGCCGCATCGGCGAGGAGATCATCCCCGGCTACCGGTACTTCAACGACATCGGTCGCAGCGTGGTCTGGCCCTACGTGAAGAACACCTACGCCTGGGGCTGGTTCGGGCGCGCCTACTGGTACGCCAACATGTGGCTGGACCAGAACGACCCAGAGTTCGCGGGCCGACCGGGGTAGTTTGGTACTCCGTCCCTCTGCGATGAAGCGGGCCATCGGCCGAGCGGCCGGTGGCCCCTTCCTCTCCTGTCCGGTAGTCGCGGGGGCTACTCGACGGTCTCCGGGGTCACCACGATGACCCCCTCAGTGGCGAGTTCAGCGACCTCCTGCTCGCTGAGGCCGTGCTCCAGCAGCACCTCCCGGCTGTGCTCGCCCAGGCGGGGCGCCAGCCCGCGGATGTAGCACGGAGTCTTGCTCAGCCGCACCGGCGTCCCCACCATCCGGATAGGCTCCTCGCCCGGCCGCTCCACCTCCTCGATGTAGCCGTTGGCCAGCACCTGAGGGTCGCGAGAGATGTCTTCGTAGTCCTGCACCAGCTCCACCAGGAGATCGAACTCCCTCAGTCGCTTCACCCACTCACGCGCCGGCCTCCGGGCGAACACCCCGTCCAGGTAGGCGATGAGCTCTGCCGTGTTCCTGGCCCGCTCCATAGCGGTCTGGTACCGAGGGTCCTCCAGCAGTTGAGGCTCTTCCACCGCCTGGCAGAAGCCCGGCCACCAGCGCTCCTCCAGCATGCCGAGGGCGATGTACTTGCCGTCAGCGCAGCGATAGGTGGTCCAGGTGGGGCCGAAGGCGCCGCGCGGCTGGCGCACCGGCACGCGCCCGCCCCAGAGGTAGCTTGTAATGTTGAAGGACTGGAGGGCAAGTTGCGTGCCCAGCAGGGAGACGTTCAGCTCCTGCCCCTCCCCGCTGCGCTCGCGATGGAAGAGAGCGACCATTATCCCGTAGGCCGCCATGATGGCGCCGACCTGGTCGGCCTGAGGGACGGGCACAGGCAGAGGAGGGTCATCCGGCTCCCCGTTCACGGACATGATGCCGCCCCGAGCCTGGGCCAGGACATCGAAGGAGCCCAGGTTCACGTCGGGGCCCTCCTGCCCGTAGGCGGAGGCATGGGCGTAGATGATGCGGGGGTTGACCCCGCTCACGGTCCCGTAGTCCAGCCCCAGGCGGTCCATGACCCCGCCGCGCAGGTTGTTCAGGACCACGTCGGCGTGGGGGACCAGGCGCAGGAACGCCTCTTTGCCTTTGGGGTGCTTGAGGTCGATGGCAAGGGAGCGCTTTCCCCGGTTGTGGGCCTCGAAATAGGAGCTGAGGCCCACCTGCCGCCGGAAGAAGAACTGCCTGCCGGGGTCGGGCGAGTTGGGGGCCTCGATCTTGATCACATCGGCCCCCATGTCCGCCATCAGGGCGGAAGCATACGTTCCCTGCTGCCAGATGGTCAGGTCCAGGACGCGAACGCCCTCCAGTGCAGATGCCATCTCAGGACTCCTGCTAGCTCAGCTCCATCAGGAAGAACTCCACCACCGTGTCGGCCAGGGTGTCCAGGTGGCCCCACCAGAAGTGGTCCGCGCCCGGGATGATGGTCACCCGGACGCGACCGCCGAGGGCGCTCGCTGCCTCCGCCAGGCGGGGGCCCCCGGCGAACTCGTCGCGGTCGCCCGCCACCAGCAGGAGCGGAATGTCCGGCTTCAGGCGGACCGAATCGAACGCTGGCAGGGGTGGCGAGACAGCGGCCAGGGCGCGCACTCCCGGGTCGGCAGTGCTCAGGGCGACGGCGGCGCCAAATGAGTACCCCGCCAGCCCAGGGCCACGCGAGCCGGTCGAGCTCAATCCCCGGAGGTAGGTGATGGCCCCGCGGACATCCTCCTGCTCCGCCTCTCCGCCGCCGAAGGAACCCTGGCTGCAGCCCACTCCCCGAAAGTTGAACCGGAGGGCGGCGATGCCGCCAGCCGCCAGGCGCTCGCAGATGGTCACTACCACCTCGCTCTGCATGTCGCCTCCGTACAGAGGATGAGGGTGACATACAGCCACCGCAGGAGACGAGCCGCCGGCGGGCTCGTGGAGCACGCCCTCCAGGGTCAGGGCTTGGGAGACGAAGGTCACCGGCTTGCTGGTCATGGCCTGCGCCCTCTTGGAGACGCTGGCAAAGTATAGGGCGGCGGCAGGCCAGTCGCAAGGAGGGCGCCTCGCGGCGCGCCCCGGCCTGGAGCGCTCTTGCCCCAACCAGCGACCGCAGTCGCATAATGGGTGGGGGAAGCGCAGGACGCGTGGACCAGGAATCAGGCAGCGCCTTTGTCCGGGAGTCCCTGCTCGCCCAAGAGCTGGACGGGGCCAGGGTACGTTGCGGCGTCTGTGAACGGCGCTGCAACCTGAGGCCGGGCCAGCAGGGATTCTGCGGAGGCAGGCGAAACGTGGGCGGCAGGCTCTATACCCTGCAATATGCCAGCATCTCCTCGATGAGCGTCAACACTATCGAGAAGAAGCCTCTGTTCCATTTCTATCCCGTCGCCGGACGGTGCCCGCGCGATAGCCTTGCAGAAGGGGAATAATGCTTCGTTGCGGACTAGTCTGTCCTGTGAGTAGACCACGATGGCGGCCACTTCACCGGCCCGGTAGAGCCGCACGGCCTCTTGGAGGTCAGGACGGTCTTCGTACTCGGCGTTGCCTGACACCACGTCTCCATCGAGCACGATCGGATCGTATCCCTTCTCGATGGCCCACGCTTCGCTCTTCTTCCGCTGGTGGGTGAGGGTGGCTTTGTCCGCATCCGCCTGACCTGGACTAGACACTCTAGTGATGATTATGGCTTTCATTTCACTGAGCTCCTTTCACAGCTCTATACGACTGGGGGTTATTGATGGCTCTCTCCTTGGCCGAAAGGGTGGCCGGCGGCGTTCCTTGCCGCCGGCCGCGAATTGCCGGACCGCCGACCCTCGCTCATTGAGGGTCGGACTGGCACGTTAGCATAATGTTCCGATGCAGCTTCCAGAACTGCCCGTTCTCTGCGTAGATGGCCTCCGCCGTCTTGGTCACTAACTCGGCGTATTGGGGATGCGTGGGTCCCATTTCGATGAGGGCGTCGAGCCAGGTACCTAATATCCGCAAGCTGTCCTGCACGGTGAGCGTGGTCTTGGCACACTTCGGGGGCAGGTCCGCTAGTGAAAGGTCCACCGCTACCAGGTAGTCCTCAATGCTGTACTCGAGGATGTAGGTGACGGTCTCACGACAGCGGGTGAATAGCTCCGTGCTTGGGTACCCCTCACACGATCCCTCTACGTCGAAAAGAAGTAGGCGCAGGCTGTTGCCGAATCGCTTTGTCCGGCTCTCTATCGATTCGACCGTAGCCGTCGGCTCCGGCTCTGGCGTCGCCGTCGGCTGCGGCTCTGGCGTCGCGGTCGGCTCCACTGTTGGCTCCACTGTGGGCTCCGCCGGAACCGGCGTCGCAGTCGGCGTTGTGGTCGTAGGAGCGGCCACAGCCTGCTCCTCTACGTCGTCTGGTAGCAAGCTACCCACGATGCCTAGAGCGATGAAGCCGACAACAGCGGCGAGGATCACCTTCACCCACCAGGGCGCTCGTCTCAGTTCTTTTAGCACGTTCGTACCTTCGTTTCTATGGTAGTATCGGCATCCTTGGGATGAATGTGGGGCCGCGTTCCTTGCGGCCCCGAAACTCTTGCTGCTGCCGTCGTCCGTGCCTGGCGCATTCGATACTCGCTGCGCTGATCTGTCCCGCCAACAGCCCGACGTGGTAGAGTTCAGGAGACGGGGCCCGCTAGCGGCCCCCGGGTCGCGCTGGAAGAGTTGACAGGCGTCCAATAGCAGGCCCTCGGGAGGGTGTGCGAATCCGCAATTCGACGGAGGAGTGCTATGTCCACTGATGAACTTTACACGTTCGAACGCAGCGACACCTTGATGTCCCGCGCCCGTCGGGTGATCCCGCACGGGATCTACGGCCACCAGAGCCCCATGCTGCTCACCCGGGACGCCTATCCCAGCTTCCTGGCCAGGGGCGAGGGCTGCCGCATCTGGGATGTGGACGGCAACGCCTACATCGATTTCATGTGCTCCTATGGCCCCATCGTGCTGGGACACTGTCACCCGCGGGTGGAGGAAGCCGTCCGCAACCAACTCGCCCGCGCCGACTGCATGAACCTTCCGGGGGAGGTCTGGATAGAGCTTGCAGAGCTTCTGGTGGAGATCACTCCCTGGGCGGACTGGGCGGTCTTCGCCAAGAACGGCTCCGACGTCACAACTTGGTCGCTCAGAGTCGCGCGGGCCCACACCGGCCGCACGAAGATCGTCACCGCCGCAGGCACCTACCACGGAGTCGGCGCCTGGTGCACCCCTTCCGAGGCGGGCATAACCGAGGCTGACCGCGCCGATATCCTGACCTTCACCTACAACGACCTCAAGGACCTGCGTCGCGTGGTAACGGAGCATCAGGGAGACGTAGCAGGCATCATACTCACGCCCTTCCGCCACGAGGCATTTCACGACTCGGAGATGCCCGCGCCGGGCTTCCTGGAGGGCGTGCGGGCCCTCTGCGACCAGGAAGGGATCGTCCTCATCTTCGATGACGTACGGGCAGGCTTTCGCCTCCACCTGGGCGGATCGGGCGAGCACTTCGGCGTACGGCCGGACCTGACCTGCTACTGCAAGGCCATCGCCAACGGCTACGCGCTCGCCGCAGGTCTGGGCCGGGAGGAACTGCGTGAGGCCACCAAACAGGTATTCTTCACCGGCTCATACTGGACAGCCGGGGCGCCCCTGGCGGCGGGCCTCGCCACCATCCAGGCCCTGCGGGACGAAGGGGGCATCGAGAAAATGAAGGCTGCGGGCACCCGGTTCTGCCAGGGGCTCGACCAGCAGGCCCGATCGCTGGGCTTGGCCATCAAACAGTCGGGCCCGCCTGCCATCCCGTTCATGACCTTCGTCGGCGACGAGGGGTTCGAGCGAAGCCGCCTGTTCTGCGGGGAATGCGCCCGTCGCGGGGTCTTCCTGCACCCCCACCATAACTGGTTCCTTTCCGCCGCCCACACTGAGGCCGACATCGACGAGGCGCTGGCGGTGACGGAGGTTGGCTTCAAGGCCGTAAAGGAGCGCTTCGGCGGCTAGGTCGCCTCGCCGGTCTCCCTCGCGATGGTCAGGAAGCGGGCGTAGGCCTCGTCCCAAGAGGCGCGCTCCCTAGGCTCGTAGGTGGCCAAGTCGAAGGAGCGGCGCACCAGGGCGCGCGCCTCGCTCAGCGAGGAGACCTCCCCCAGGGCCAGCGCCTGGACGATGATGTTGCCCACGGCCGTGGCCTCGGCCGGGCCGGCCACCACGGGCCGCCCCGTAGCGTCCGCTGTGAGCTGGCACAGCAGCCTGTTGCGCGAGCCGCCGCCGACCACGTTGATGGCCCTGATGGGCCGGCCCTGCATCTCCTCCAGCCGTTCGATGACCCAGCGGTACCTGAGCGCCAGACCCTCCAGCGCACAGCGCACCGTCGCGCCCCGATCCTGGGGCGGGCGCTGGCCGGTGCGGATGCAGTAGTCCCGGATAGCCGCGGGCATGTCCGGCGGCCTCAGAAACGAGGGGTCATCAGGATCGACGAGGGCTGCGAACGGCGGCGCTGCCTGGGCCACCCGAGCCAGCTCCTCATAGGAGTGCTGCTCGCCCTCCTGCGCCCAGGCGCGGCGGCACTCCTGCACCAGCCACAGGCCCATCACGTTCTTGAGGAGCCGGAATGTGCCGCAGACGCCGCCTTCGTTGGTGAAGTTGCTGGCCAGGCTCTGCGGCGTGATGACGGGCTCCCGCACCTCGACGCCCACCAGCGACCAGGTGCCCGAGCTGATGTAGGCGTGGCCCTGTCCGCTGGCGGGCACGGCCGCCACCGCCGAACCGGTGTCGTGGCAGGCAGGCGCGATGACCGGGACCTCGCCCACTCCGGTCTCCTCGGCGACGAAGGGCGCCAGCGGGCCCAGGCTCGTCGCCGGGGGGATGACCTCGGGCAGAAAGCCTGTGGGAAGGCCAAGCCGCTCCAGGAGCGAGGTCGCCCAAGCCCCCGCGCGGGGGTCGTAGAACTGCGTGGTGGTGGCGCTCGTGAACTCGCAGACCGCCCGACCGCTCAGCCAGTAGTTGAACAGGTCGGGGATGGTCAGGAAGGTCTCCGCCACCTCCAGCGCGGGCGAGCCCCCCACAACCATGGCCAGGAGCTGGTAGAGAGTATTGATCTGCATGAACTGGATGCCGGTGCGCTCGAAGATCTCCTGGCGGGGGACCCGTCGGAAGGCCTCCTCCATCATCCCCTCGGTGCGACGGTCCCGGTAGTGGTAGGGGTTGCCGAGAAGGGCCCCCCGGCGGTCGAGGAGCGCGAAGTCCACGCCCCACGCGTCCACACCGACGCCTGCCGGCTGCCCGTGCTCGCTGGCGCACAGCATGAGCCCCCGCTTCACCTCCCCAAACAAGCGGAGGACGTCCCAGTGGAGGCCGTCGGGCAGGCGCACGGGCTCGTTGGAGAAGCGGTGCACCTCGCTGAGGTGAAGCCGCTCGCCGTCGAAGCGGCCCAGCACGGCGCGACCGCTCTCAGCGCCCAGGTCGAAGGCCAGGAGGTCAAGGGTGCGTGGCATCGATGACGGCGAGTCGGTTCGGCGGGAGGCCGCCTACCAGCTCCTGTACTCCTCGCTCATCCTGCGGTACTCGATGAGCGGCTCGTCGATAGCCTTGGCGGCCAGGATGATCTGAGACGACTCCTCCAGGCAGGAGACCCACTGGAACGCCTCGTCCAGCGTCTGACCGGTGGCGAAGCAGCCGTGCCCCCTCAGCATGACTATCTTGTACTCCCGCAGGGCCGGCGGGATCTTCTCCCCAAGCTCGCCCGAGCCCGAGGCGAACTCTGCGGTGATGACGGGGACCCTGTGCAGCAGGTAGGACCCCTCAACGTCGATGGGCACGATCTCATCGCGCGACAGGGAGAGGGCGATGGCGGTGCGCGGGTGGGCGTGGATGATGGCCAGGGCGGGCGTGGCCAGGTAGATGGCGCGGTGCACCACCAGCTCGGTGGAGGCCAGTGCGATGCCGCTGTCCGGCTTCTCCAGCCCCGTCTCGATGAGGTCGCCTTCCTTGAGGCGGCCCAGCATGGCCCCGCGTCGCTTGATGACCACGCGGTCGCCGAAGCGCACGCTCATGTTACCCCCGTGCGAGGAGATCAGCCCGCCCACGTAAAGGTCGCGGCCGATCTCCTGGAACTGACGGAATACCTCCTTGTCGATCATCCTCGCTCTCCGGTCTCAGCAGGCCAGGTCCAGCAACTCCAGCTCCTCTAGCTTGTGGCGCGAGGGCACGCCCTGCGCGTCCCAACCCCGGAAGCGATAATACTCGTCGAGCATCTCGGGCAGGTGTGAGACCCAGCCCTCGCTCGCCCCGCCCGCCGCCGGCTCCTCGAGCAGGCGGCGGGGCAGGGTGTCGTCCGCACGGGTGAAGCCCTCGCGGAGATTGTACAGCCGCTCCAGGTTCCAGATGCGCTCGCCGGCCCGGATGAGGTCGCCCGTGGAGCAGGCGATGCCGCTGACCGAGGTGAGGGCGCGGGCGTAGTACTCCTCGGCCACGGCCATGCTGGTGAACTTGCAGACGACCAGCGAATCGACGGCCGCGGCGCTGTTCTGGTGGAGGATGACCATGCCCGCCTTGCCCCGCACCTGGAAGCGGTCGATGAGCTTGGGGAGACCGAGCACCTCCGGCCCTAGCATGTTGCCTCGCATGTGACAGGCGCCGCGGTTGGAGGTGGCATAGAGGAGGCCCTGGCCCTGCATGCCGCGGGGGTCGTAGGCGGGCATCTCCAGCCCCTTGACCGTCATGGAGTATTCCGCTGCGCCGTGCCGCTCGGCGAAGCGGCGGCTCCCCTCGGCCAGCTCGCCGCCGAGCCCCTGGCGGCAGGCGATGGCGCGGATGGTGTCGTTAAGCAGCTCGGCGTGGCCGAAGCGCAGGTCGCCTTCCGTGATGCCGCGCTCCGAAAGCTCCATGGCGCAGGCGATGGTGGCACCGGTGGAGATGGTATCGAGGCCCAGGTCGTTGCAGAGGTAGTTGGCCTCGGCGATGGCCTCCAGGTCGGCGATGCCGCAGGCCGCACCCAGCGCCCACAGCGATTCGTACTCGGGACCCTCGCCTTCCTGGCGGGAGGTCCTGGTGACCCGCGTGCAGGCGATCGGACAGGCCCAGCAGGCGGTCTTCTTCACCAGCAGGCTATCGGTCAGCGCCTCGCCGGAGATCTCCTCCGCGCCCTCGAAGCGGGCCTGCTGGAAGTTGCGCGTGGGCAGAGCACCGATGGCGTTGACGATGTTCATGACCACGGCCGTCCCGAACCGCGGGAGGGCCTGCGAAGTGAGGGGGCTCGCCGTCAGGTGTTTGGTCACCTCGTATCGGATGAAGCGGAAGCGTTCTCGGTCGGCGAATCCAGGCTTCTCCTCCCCTTCGACCACAATGGCCTTCAGGTTCTTGGAGCCCATGACGGCGCCAGGACCCCCGCGCCCCAGCGAGCGCGTGCCGTCGTTCATGATGGCCGCAAACCGCACTAGGTTCTCGCCGGCCGGGCCGATGCACAGCACGTTGCGGCGGGGCCCCTGTCCCAGCGCCTCCGTCGTCTGAGAGACGGTCTTGCCCCAGAGATGGGAGGCATCGTGCAGCGTGGCACCCGCCGGCGTCACCTCCAGGTAGACCGGGCTCTCCGCCCGACCCCTCACGATGAGCGCGTCGTAGCCGGTGCGCTTAAAGCGCATGCCCCAGAAGCCGCCGGAGTTAGCGTCGAGGACGGTGCCGGTCAGGGGCGACTTGGTGGAGACGGAGAAGCGGTTGCTGGTCTGGAAGCCTGTCGCCGTCAGCGGCCCGGTGCAGAAGATCAGGGCGTTATCGGGCGACAGAGGCTCGACCTCGCGGCCCACCAGGTCCCAGAGCAGGCGCGCACCCAGGCCGCGCCCGCCCAGGAAGAGCCGGGCCATATCGACATCGAGCGGACGCGAGCGGACGGCCCCGCTGCCCAGGTCAACCTCCAGGAGCTTCCCCATCCATCCGTACATGCGCGCACCTCGCGTCCGGCCGCTCCGGCTAAGGCAGGCCCATCAGCCCGTCGGAAAGCCGCCGCCCGCCCCCGAGGCCGCGCCGCGCTCGGCGGCCACCTTCTGCTCGTAGCCGCTCGCCCTGAGAACAGCCAGAGGGTCGGAATCCAGCCCCATCTCCACCCGCACCTGGGCCAGCAGCGGGCGGACGTCGGTCTCGAAGGCATCCGTCAGGACGCGATGGGCGGCCAGCACATCGCCAGCGGCCTGCCGTTCCGCCAGGTCCCCTCGGTCGACGATGAGAGCGCGGGCATAGGCAGCCTGCACGTTGAGGACCGATTGCACCATGGCCTCGATCTTGGGCTCGATGTTATGGCTCTGGTCGATCATGTAGGCCACGTCGCGCGCCGCCTCGCCCGCGGCCACGAGTTCATTGTAGATGAGGAACAGCTCGAAGGGGTTGACTGTGCCCACGATGAGGTCGTCGTCGGCGTACTTGCGGGCGTTGAAGTGGAAGCCGCCCAGTTTGCCCTCGTCGAGCAGGAAGGCCACGATGTGCTCGATGTTCGTCCCCTGAGGGTGATGCCCGGTGTCCACCAGGACCTGCGCCTGTGGCCCCAGCTTCGTCGCCAGCGCATAGGCGATGCCCCAGTCGGCCACGTCGGTGTGGTAGAAGGCCGGCTCGAAGAACTTGTACTCGATGAGCATGCGCATGCCTGCCGGCATGGCCGCGTACACCTGGCGGAGCGAGTCCAGCAGCCGCTGCTTGCGCTGGCGGAAGGAGTCCTGACCGGGATAGTTGGTGCCGTCCGCGAACCACAGGCTCAGGAGCGTCGAGCCCGTGGCCCGGGCGATCTCCACGCACTCCAGGATATGCTCCACGGCCTGCCGCCGCACCGCCGGGTCGGGATGGCATACGCTGCCGAGCCTGTAGGCGTCGTCCTGGAACAGGTTGGGATTGATAGCTCCGATGCGCAGCCCCAGCGACTCCGCATAGCCCCTCAGCTCGGCCCAGTCGTCGACCCTATCCCAGGGGATGTGCAGCGCCAGCGACGGGCAGATGCCCGTGAGCCTGTGCACCATAGCCGCGTCCGCCAGCCGCTCCCGCACGTCGCGGGCGGCGCCGGGCCAGGGGAAGGTCTTGAAGCGGGTGCCGCTGTCACCGTAGCCCCAGGAGGGGGTCTCTATGCGCTGCGCCTTCAGTGCGCTCTTGACGCCCTCGAGGTCGAGGCCCCGTTCGGCCAGCCGCGCCGCCAGCATGTCGTATGCTTCGGAATGATCGTCCACGCCAGCCCTCCCCGAGGGAGCCGGTCCCTCTAATCGACCGCCTGTGCCGTCACGCTCTGCGGCTCGATCTTGAGGATGACACGTCGCTCCCCCGGCTGCCGGAACGGATACCGGTCCCGCCCCAGGTACTGCTTGGCCAGGCTGTCGATGTGCTCCTCAGCGCCCTCACGCGTTATCTCAACAACCCGCCCCCGTATGGCTGCGAAGGCATAGGGGTTCGCCTGACTGATCACATCCAGGGCCACCCGAGGGTCGCGGCGGACGTTCCTGTGCTTGGTCCTGCCCTCAGCGGTGTTCACCAGGATGCGCGTCCCGTCGAAGTCCACCCACACCGCCGTCACCTGCGGCGAGCCGTCGGACATCAGCGTCGCCAGATGCGCGAAGTTGGGCCCCTCAAGCAGCCTGCGGACTCCTGTCGATATCGTCGCCATCATCGCACCTCCTTGCGGCAATGCCCTGCCGATCACCCGTGGGATCGCCTGCCCATCTCGCCCTCACGCTCTCGCCTCCAGCTCCAGTTCGCGCGGCCCCTCGACGACAAGCGTGACAGCCTCCTCGCCGCGCATGACGTGGGATACCCCCGCTCTAGCCTGTGCAGCCGAATCCGTCAGTACGTCGCCCACGTCGCCCACCTGCAGGGCCCTCCACCCGCCGGGCCGCGAGGGCAGCGTGATCTCGGCAGTGCTGCCTTCGGGGATGGCGGTAGAGAGCCTGAATTCCTCGCCGCGCTTCTCCCAGGCCACCCGGATGTCTCCCTTCACCGAGGGGAAGACGCCGCGCGCCCAGTCCAGGCCGGCGGGCTGCGGGGCGATGCGGACGCGGGCGAAGCCCGGCTCCAGGGGCGCCACGCCCAGCACCTCCGTGGACAGGTCGAAGGTAGGCGTGGTGGACCAGGCGTGGCACTGGCTGGCCATGGGATGCCAGACCTCCCAGATAGAGGTAGCGCCTGCCTCGATCATGGCGCCCCAGCGCTGGCGGATATTCCGGACCAGGTCGTCGTACCTGCTGGCGCGGGCCAGGGCACGGTGGACGTGGTGCATGAAGAAGGGCTGCGCCAGCACCACGTGGCGCTCCTCATCGAACTCCACCTCGTAGGGCGCGGACGTCATGCCTATCGAGGTCATGGCCAGGCGAGACTCGTCCAGGATGGTCGCGAAGATGCGCTCCCAGCGCTCCGGCGGGGCGATACCGTACGCGATGCAGACGGCGTTGGCCTGCTGGCTGAGACGGCGGCTCTGTTGGCCGTCCACGCAGGCGTCCACGTAGGCGCCCCGCTCCTCGCTCCAGAGCCGGGCGTTCACGGCCTCACGGATGCTCTCGGCTCGTTGCGCGCATCTTTCCGCCACGGGCGCCAGGTCCAGCTTCCGGGCCAGGTCCTCGACCACGCGCAGGGCCCGGTAGTACAGGGCGTTGTAGACGGTGCCCTCGCCGCGGCGGTCCACCTCGGCCCAGTCCACGAAGTTCCACTCCGGCACCCTGTTCAGAAGGCCGTGCTCGTCGACCAGGCGGTCGAACCAGTCCAGGGCCCGCAGCACCGAGGGCAGGAGCTCGGCGGCCATGTCCAGGTCGCCCGTGTACTCCACGTAGCGCCCCAGCGACATGATCCAGCACAAACACCAGTCAGGGATGGTGAGAATATCCTGCGCCGCGAAGTCGCTGGGAGTAGCCATCTGGGTCATGCCGTCGGGGCGCTGGCTCTGGGCGACCTGCCGTAGCATCTGCGCTACCAGCGCAGTGTCCCCGAAGGCCACGTAGTCGGTCAGCGACTCCACGTAGGCATCGCCGATCCACTGGCGCTGCTCACGAGAAGGGCAGTCCTCGAAGCCATCATGCATGCAGAGGCGCAGGGTGTGAGCCCCGGCCCGCCAGATGCGATTGAGCATCGGCTCCGAACACTCGAAGGAGCCCCGCTCGTCCACGGGGTACAGCGTCTCGTTCAGGGCAACCTTGTGGAGAGTCACCGGCCCCCGCGGGTTGCGGACAGTGACCTGAAGGTAGCGGAAGCCCGCCCACTCGAACTTCTCCCATCTCTGCCGGCCCTCCCGGGCGATGTAGCGGTGCACGGTACTCGACCAGATGCCGGTGCGCGCTGCCGGCTCCGGCCGGCCATCCTTGAGGCGCTCAGCGTAAGCGATGTCGAGGACCGTGCCCGCGGGCGCGCTCACCTCGAGGCGCGGGTAGCCCGTGACCACGTCGCCGAAGTCCAGCACGATGACCGCGTCGCGGCCTTCGCCCGGGGCGATGGTGGCCGAGCCGGCCGCCCCAGGCAGCGCCTCGGCGCCCTCGATCCGCCCGGCGCCTGCCTCGAGCAGCGCTTCGCCGCTCACCTGCTCGAAGATATCGGGGGCATCCTTCAGCGGCTCCACCTCGCCCAGGGTGACGACAGCAGCGGGCAGCCGTTCCCCCTCCGACAGGAACGGGATGGCCCGCGGGACCATCACCGGAAAGGGTCGAGCTGGGCTGGCCAGGTTCAGGGCCGGCACGGCGAGCACGACGGCCTGCTCCCAGCCCCCGTCGTCGAGTTCCGCCGACGCCCAGTCACGCAGAGCCTTCCCGGCGTCGAAGACCTCCATGAAGCCAACCGGGCCCGGGAGGGTATCCTGCTGCCAGGCCTCCTCCTTGCGACAGCGCCAGGAGTCGTCGGAGTCGACCTGTACCTGGCTCCCGTCCGCCAGCACGACATCACACTGGAAGAAGACGCTGCCACAGCCGAAGGCGGCCAGGTGGAACCGCGAGGGAAGCTGGTACCAGGACATGTTCCTTCCGTAGGAGTGCAGGAGAAGCGCCACGACGTTCCGTCCCGGGCGAAGGTGGGCGGCGATGTCGCGGCTGTCGAACGACTGGAAGGCGGGGTCGCAGCGGGCCGGCCCGCGACCCACGAAGGCGCCGTTGACATAGAGATGATACCGGCCGTCCGCCGAGGCATGCGCCAAGGCCTCACGGGGTGCCGAGGCAAGTTCAAATGTCTTGCGGAAGTACCAGAAGGCGTTGCGGTCCTCCGAGAGGTCCGGCCGCTCCATTCGGAGCAGGTTAACAGCTCCCACAGGGCGGGACCGCGAGACCCACTGCGCGCGTCGCACGAATCGACCGCTCATCGTCCACCTCCCGGCTCATCGGGGCGGGCGGGCTGGTCGCGCCAGGCCAGCACCGCGCCCCACCGTTTCTCGAACTCCCATAGCTCGCGGTGGAGCTCGTCGGCGAGGTCCCGCACCTGTTCGTAGCGGTTCTCCCGCTCCATGGGATCATCTTCCAGGTTGAACAGCTCGTTGGGCTTCTCGCCCCGGTTGTCGATCATCTTCCAGGGCCCCCGCCGGACGGACGTGCGAAGGGCGAAGGCGCCGTTGTAGACGGCATCGCGCACAGATTCGGCCTGGCCGGTAAGGATCGGCACCAGGCTCACCCCATCGATGCCCTTGGGGGCTTCGATGCCGTCGAAGTGTACCCAGACCCGCTGCGGGTCCGCCCGGATGCTGCAAAGTTCCAGCATGGTGGGCAGGAAATCGGTGGTCTGGACCAGGCTCTTGACGCGCATCCCCTCCCTGATGAGGCCGGGCTTGCGCATGATCCAGACGGTCTTGGCCAGCTCGTCGTACACGGGCACCCCGAACTTGCGGATGGTGCCATGCTCGCCCAGGGGCATGCCATGGTCGGACACGACAAAGACGAAGGTGTCCTCGGAGAGCCCGAGTTCGTCCAGGCGGGTCAGGAGGCGCCCCACGTGGGCGTCGGTGTAGGTCACCTCGCCCATGTGGAGGGCTCTTACGTGCTCCAGCTCCTCCGCCGTCATCCACTCGATGGAGGGTCCCGCGGGCATGGGGATGAAACGGCCCCGGTAGTCGTTCTGGTACATGCTGCGATAGGGCCCAGGTGGGACCCAGGGTTCGTGGGGCTGGAAGCTGTCCACCCACAGCAAGAAAGGTGAGCCGTCCCTGCCCCTGTCCTCGAGCCAGCGGATGGTCTCGTCCACCATCAGCTCGATGCCCACCCGGCCGAGCTTCCTCGGGTAGTAGCGCAGGAAGCCCGCCGCGCAGTTCCTCCACAGGGCCTCCTCAATCTCGGAGCCGGGTGGGAAGGCCGCGCCCATCAAGTCGACCTCCTCGTCGAAGTCGGGCGGCGGCTGGAGCTTGATGGGGAAGCGGATGAACTCGTCGAAGCCCCGATGCATGTTGAACATCTCGCGGAAGGGAGAGTCGGTGAAGGCAGCCGTCCTGTAGCCGTGCTCCCTGAACAGCTCAGCGATGTGCAGGTCATAGGGCCGCAGGGGCGTCCACGGGCGGTTGGTGAAGGTGTAGATGCCCGAGACCAGGGCCGTGCGTGTGGGGATGGTGATGGGGTACTCGGAGTAGGCGTTCTCGAAGAAGGCCCCCTGCGAGGCGAACCTGTCCAGGGCAGGGGTCTTGCAGACGGTGCTCCCCCCCGCGCCGAGGTAGTCGGGCCTCACCGTGTCGAGCATGAGTACCAGAACATTCACGTCGGTCCTTTCCAGGCCGCCCTGCTCAAGCCAGGGCTGAATAGGGCTCCTGCCCTAGCAGGATGCGGGAAAAGGCCTGTGCCCGGCTCGGCCACGTCGCACACCGCCCTCGGCGGCGGCTCGCGGCGAGGGTATTGCATTCTGGAAGCAACCCCAACCTCTGACCGCGGGAGTCTTCTAGCACCCTGGTAGAAGCTACGCTCCGCACAGCGGCAGGTCAAGGAGAAAGACCAGCCGCTTGAAACACTACAAAGCAAACCGAGGACCCCCACGAGGAGAGTAAGAACGACACCGGGAGGACGTAGCCGGCACACGCCGCCACTGCCTGGCGGCGGCAAGGCCGACACAGGTGGAGCCTACCCCTCGCCAGAAAGGAACCGGCGAGGCACATCCACGGTCATCGTACGGATGATGTCCTCGGCGACCCCCAGTTCCCTCAGGCCTGGGATGCCAGTCTTCGTAAGGAAGAGATAACCCGTCGGCTCGTCATGGGCCAGAGGCTCCTGGCCTGCCAGGACGGGCGCAGGCGCGTAGTCGTGGCCGAGCATCAGCCTGTCCGCGTACCCGCGATCGATGAGAGCCTTGACGGTCTCGTTGCGCTGTCGCCAGCTGGGTCGGCCCTCGCGTCCTGGGTAGCGGTCCATTGATAAGAATACACCCCTCTCAAGCAACCGGACGAGGTATTCGATGTCCGTCGTGTCGGCGCTATGGCCGACGCAAACACGGCTCATATCGACGCCCTCGTCTTCGAAGATCTCCACCTGCCGCAGCCCGACCTGTTCCGGTGCCCACTGATGAGTGCTGATAGGGGCATTCGTCGCGATGCAGGCACGGGCGGCAGCCCGCAGGACGAGTTCACCCTGCTCGGTCACTCCACCAATGTCGTTCGCGACCTTGATGACGCCGGCCTTGATCCCTGTTCCGCCGATCCCCTCTTCGATCTCGTGAACGAATACGCGGGCAAGGAAATCCGGCCCGCGGTCCCAGAAGGAGCGTGGCACGTCCAGCCACATGCCGGTGGCCACGACCACATGCACGCCGCTCTCACGAGACGCCTCCGCCGCCAGCTCCACGTCCCGGCCCAGGTCCAGCGTGGTAAGGTCGATGATTGTCTCGATACCTCCCGCCCGCGCTTCCCGGAGCTCCTTGATAACCTGCGCTCGCGTTGCCCCCATGTCAAAGAGGAATGGAAAGCCTTCGAAGACGCCCGCTGAGCCTACTAGGAGATGTTCGTGACCAAGGGTGAACCCGAGCTGCCCGGCATCGACGGCTCCTGTCGCTGTCTGAATGTGAGCCATAGTCCTCCTGCCTTCCGTCTCATGTCGAATCCTCAGGATACCGACCCCAGGCGGACGATGGATCAGGAAGGCGGCACCACTCACCTTCGACAAGGAAAGGAGCGCGACCGCCGTCCTCCAGCCACTTCGCCCGACAGGATGGCTGCCACCGTCATGGCACCTGTCGGTTCCAGCACCAGCCTAACCCAGGTGGGGCTGAAGCGCACTGCCCTAAGTATCTCTACTCTTTCACCTAGAAGGTGCCGCCCAGCGTGGTCATCTTGCCGGCATCTTAATCGTAGGACTCGCCGCTCCTTCCTCACCATCAGACAGGAAATGCGGGCCCGCAACGCAAGCGGTTTCCCCCGCGTCTTGTTTCTGGTTGGACCCTGGATGCAGCAACTGCAGGTGCGGGCACGTGCCTGTGCAGGCTGCACGGGGGGACATTGGCTAAGAACTCAATCCGTCGGCCACCTCAGACGAAGCGGAAGACGGTCGAGAATGATGTCGAGAGGTTATGCCCACCAAGTGGGAACTCGGCCGTCTGTCACGACTGCTCGGATCGAGCAGGAGGTGGGTGTTCCTGAGTTGACCAGCAGATGCACCCAGCGGGCATTATGAAGCTTCGCGACTGCCAACGACTGTCGAACGGGTAAGCAGGCATGTCACATCAAGAAAGCAGAGCCAGTCGTTACGGTGCCGGCCAACTGAACCGTCCGCACCTCACATTGGCGGCTGCCCTGGCCGTTCTGCTTGCTCTCGTCGCAGCCGTTGCGCTCGCGAAGAGGGCGGGCGCGCCCCCTCGACTCGAGCGCGATGGCATGAGAGACCCACATCGGCCCGGTTGGCGCCATGCGTCTTCGGGCTCTGCCGGCACTCGCAGAGGGCAGCTAGCGATTCGCGCTGCAGGCGTTGTCCTCGCGGTTTGCGCCGCCTGCATGCTTGTCCTCGCGCTCTCAGCCGTAGCAGGACGTTCGGGCGCTTCTCTCGCTCAGACCGCCCCCGCTGCGACATTCACACCCACACCCACGGTCGCCAGCTCGCAGCCCACCGAGACCCCCGAACCGGCCGCCGGCGACGCCGTTCAGGTGCAGCGCAAGTCCACCCTGAAGGCCGTGGTCGCCTTGGTAGCGCGTCACAGGGAAACCGCCGAGCACCTCTTGGAGGCCGCCAGGCTGAACGCGACCACCGTGACCCTCCACCACTTCGATAGCCCCATACCGAGCGAGGCCTCGGAGCCGGAGGACGCTGCTGACGCCCTCGACTCGTCCCCCTACTTCCTGAACGCCCATCTCCACAACGGCCTGAGCCTCGTCGAAGAGGGCAGATTCGGCAAAGCCCTTCAGTTGGACGGCGTGGACGACTATGCCGAGCTTGCATGCGCAAGCAGCGCCCCGGGAGACGACTCCTTGCGCCAACTGGAGATGCGCGATGCAGTCACGGTGCAGGCCTGGGTCAACCCATCGGCCGACCGCTTGCGCCGGTATGTGATCATGTCGAATGAGAACGCCGCCAACTACGCCCTCTCGTTGGTGAGCACCAGGCCCGGTGACGCGCGGCTGATGTTCACCGTATACGCCACCAACGACCGCGAACTCTCGCCAGACTACGGCACTGCACCGGCGCAAGGCAGCCCTTCCTACGACTGGTACTGGGCCGTCAGTAGCGTTCCCGTACCTTCGGGCTGTTGGACCCACGTGGCCGCCTCCTTCGAGAGGGGAGCCAGCGATGGGCGCTACCTCAAGGTGTTCGTCAACGGCACAGACGTGACGGACGCCAGCTACTCCAGGCAGCCCCCCGGCGATGATTACTTCATCACGCCCGGGAGTGCCGTATCCGCGCTCGACCTGCCCGAGTTCGTTTGGCCGCTACACGACAGGGTCACCAGCGCATTCGGGCCCGCCCATCCCTCGGGCATCGACATTGCTGCCAGACCACTCCAGCCTGTCGTGGCTACCGCGTCCGGGAGGGTTCACTGGGCGGGAAATGACCCTGCATCCCGATACGGCCTCTACGTGATCATCGACCACGGCGGTGGCACAACCTCTCTCTACGCCCACCTGGCCTCGCTAGGGGTAACCGCGGGTGAGGAGGTGGCGCAGGGGGCCATCATCGGTTTCGCCGGCGACACCGGCTACGCATTTGGGACCCATCTTCACTTCGAGATCCGGCAGGGTGGCCGCCCGGTCAACCCCCTCTCCCTTCTCCCCCCACCAGGGGACACATCGTACCTCTCGAAACCATCGACCGGCCCGCCCCAGGCCTCCAAGCCCCCCGCCGATGACCTGAGCCCTAGCCAGGGCTTCGTGGTGGGTGCCCGCCCCGGCTGGTGGGACGGCGCCTCCTGGCGGGGCGTGGGCAGTCTGTTCAAGGGGAGAATAGACGAGGTGAAGGTCTCGAGAGTCGCTCTTCAGGAGTTCGATCTCACGCAGCAGCCCGGCCTTGATGACAGCCCCAACGTCCCTCCCACGCCGCTGCCCCCGCCGCTGCCAACTCCCCCCTCGCCGCAGGGCCCTAAGCACACCTCCGACGGGGTCGAGACTCCCTGACCGACCCGGAGCCTGACGCCCACGCCCGCCGAGTCGCTTGTCCCCACGTCCTCGCCAAGCGTGACCGCGACACTGGTGCCCACCGCCTCGCGGCCCTCATCTCCGGCCACCGCACCGCCTGCGAGTACCTACCCCTATCAGTGGACACCCTACCCCAGCCGGAAGCGAACTTCGCCCAATGACAGATGCCGTCCTCCAAGACCCACGCTACGAGGCGCTCGCAAGCGGAGCGGCGGGCCTCTGGATGGGAACCACCAGCATCCGCCACTAGCCTCGCACACCTCACTATAGGTGCCCTCCCGGCTCCAACGTAGAGGACTGCACCTTCCCCACACAGGGTGAACCCCTCGGCAACATCCCGATTGACGGTCTGACGCCCAGGCGAAAGGATGGATGCGCACGATCAGAGATCGACCAGGCAGATATCGTGGAACACATCTACCCTCTGCGAGTATTGCGCCGGTGGTGGTGGGTCCTGCTGCTAGGGATCGCTGCCTGCGCCGGCGCCAGCTACACCGTCACGTGGCTCGCCACCCCCTCTTACCGAGCCAGCGCCACGCTCCTTGTGAACCAAGCGCAGACGCCCGGCACTCTCGTCTACGAGGATATCCTCGCCAGCGAGCACCTTATCAACACCTATAGCGAGATGATCACCACCCAACCGGTCCTCGAGCAGGCCATCGGTGACCTCGACCTCGCCATGAGCCGGAGCCAACTGGCTGGCATGATCGACGCCCAGGTCCTCCCCCACACCCAGCTCATCCGCCTCTCGGCGGAGCACACGGATCCGCAGCTGGCGCGGGCCGTCGCCAACGCAACCGCCTCCGCCTTCATCTCCCAGAACGTGGAGCACCAGCTCGGCTGGCCAGGAACCGTAAACATCGTCGACGCAGCCACCACACCGACCAGCCCTGTACCGCAGCCGCTCATGCTCAACGCCATGCTCGGCGCTCTGGTAGGCCTCGCCTTAGCCGCCAGCCTGATCCTCGTCCTGGATTGCCTGGATGACACCATCAAGTCCGCCGAGGACCTTGAGACAGCGACGGGCCTGGTAACCCTGGGAAGCGTGGCACGATTCCGGCAGCCCAAGAAGCCGAGCGAGGCCCTGATGGTCAGGACGCGCCCCAGGCCCGAGACCGAGGCCTTCGAGATACTTCGGACCAATGTGCAGTTCAGCACCCTGGATCGACCCGGCCAGACCCTGCTCGTTACCAGCGCAAACCCAGGCGACGGGAAAACCACCACCGTAGCCAATCTAGCCCTCGCCTTCGCCAGGGCGGGCAAGCGGGTCATCGCCGTGGACTCGGACCTGCGCCGCCCCTACCTGCACAAGCTCTTTGGCCTGGCCAACAGCAGCGGCTTGACCAATGTCCTCCTTTCGAAGGAAACCGATCTTAACGGCCACCTCCAGAAGACCAGATTCGACAATCTGGCCGTGTTGACCAGCGGCCCTCTGCCGCCTAACCCATCCGAACTCCTCAGTTCCGAGCGGCTGAACACCGCCGTCGCTGCCCTGAAGGAACGCGCTGACCTCATTATCTTCGATAGCCCACCGACCCTCGCCGTCGCCGAAACCAGCATCCTCGCCGCCAAGACGGACGGCACTATTCTCGTGGTGGACGCAGGCAAGACCCGGAGCGGCGCCCTCCAGCAGGCACAGGAGATCCTGCGCCGAAGCGGAACCAGGCTTCTCGGCGCAGTCCTCAACAGGCTAACGCCAAGGCGTGGCAGCTATCACCGCTACTATCACTACTACCGTTCGGGAGACGGGCACGGCACGAGCGGCGACCCCCCGCGACGGCCTCCCCACATCGGTGCCAGGAAGCCAGAACTCGCGCCGAGAATCACCCTTCCTTGGGCTTAGGAGAGGAGGAGCATAGATGCTGCGAAAGCCGCGACCAGCAAGTCCGTCCACGAAGGGCACAGATTCCCTCTCCGCAGCAAGCCAACGCAGCGTCTGCGTCCTCGGCCTGGGCTATGTCGGCCTGCCGGTCGCCGTCGTCCTGGCCGACCGCGGATTCCAGGTCACCGGCGTGGACATCGATCACACGCGCCTAGAAAGGCTGGAGCGCGCGCAGATAGAGGCCCACGAAGACGGCCTCCAGACGCTCTTCAACCGCGCTAGGTCCTCAGGGAGACTCGTGCTCAGCCCAAGCCCCAGTCCCGCCGATGTCTTTCTCATCGCTGTGCCGACACCGCTCGTGGATGACCATGAGCCAAAGGCCGACCTGACCTTCGTGGAAGCGGCGGGACGGTCGGTCGCGCCCTACCTGCGCCCAGGCGACCTCGTCATCCTCGAATCGACTGTCCCCCCAGGTGCAACCGAGCAGACCCTGATCCCGGAACTAGAGCGGTCCGGCCTGCACGCGGGCGGCGATTTCATGGTGGCCCATGTGCCGGAGCGCGTCTTCCCAGGGAGAATCCTCGCTGAGCTGATCGAGAATGCCCGCGTCATCGGCGGACTCGATCAGCCCTCGGCCCTGGCGGCGCGGGAGATATACCGGACCTTCGTCACCGGGGAGATCACGCTCACCGACCTTCGCACCGCCGAGATGGCCAAGCTGATGGAGAACACCTTTCGCGATGTGAACATCGCCCTGGCCAACGAGTTCGCCGCCCTGGCGGAGGACCTGGGCGTGGACGTATGGGAGGCGATCAGGATCGCCAACCAGCACCCCAGGGTGAGCATCCTCCAGCCTGGGCCCGGCGTCGGCGGCCACTGCATCCCCGTCGACCCCTGGTTCCTGGTGCACGCCGCCTCCTGCCCAGCGCCGCTGATCTCCACCGCCCGCCGCGTAAACGAGGCCATGCCGCATCGGGTCGCAGGAATACTCCGCACCATCCTGGGCGATATCGAGGCGCCAGTGGTGGCGCTCCTGGGCCTCGCCTACAAGGCCGAGACGGACGACACCCGCAGCAGCCCAGCCAAGCGCGTCGCCGAGATACTCCTCTCCCGGAGATGGGAGACAAGGATCTGCGACCCCTACGTCCGATCTCACCCCACCCTGGGCAAGGTGCTGGCCTCGCCCCTGGAGGCCGCAGACGGCGCCGATTGCCTGGTGCTACTGACCGACCACCAGCGCTTCCGCGAGTTCGACCCGGCCGCCATCGGCGCGGTCATGCGGCGCCGGCTCCTCGTGGACACGCGAAACGCCCTCGACGCCGAAGTGTGGCGGCAGAGCGGCTTTCAGGTCTGCCGCCTCGGGACGCCCATCGCCGCTCAAACCCCCACAGCGAGCAGAGAGAAGGTTACAGCCTGATGTCGATCAAGGTCCTCGTCATCATTGGCACCCGCCCTGAGGCGATCAAGGTGGCGCCCGTCGTCAAGGCGCTTCAAGCCGACGACGCCTTCGACTGCAGGCTCTGCCTGACGGGACAGCATCGCGACCTCCTGTATCCGATGCTTGATGTCTTCGGCCTGCGCCCGGACTTCGACCTCAACGTCATGAAGAAGGCCCAGCAGCCGGCCGCAGTCATGGCCTCGATACTCACCCTGCTTACGGAGCTCGTGAGGCAGGAGAAGCCGGACTGGCTCCTCGTTCAGGGCGATACCTCAACCGTCGCGGCCGCTTCCCTCGTCGCCTACCTGGAGTGGGTCAAGCTGGCCCACATCGAGGCCGGGCTCAGGACCTTCGATAAGCACCAGCCCTTCCCGGAGGAGTTGTTCCGCCGCGTGGCCGATCTGGCTGCCGATCTCCACTTCGCCCCCACCGAGCGGGCGCGCTCCAACCTGCTGAGCGAAGGACACTCCGAGGCCACCGTCCACGTGACCGGCAACACCGTGGTGGACGCCCTCAGGATGGTGGCGGAGTGGCAGGGTGATACGCCGCCCCGTCATCCCAGCCTACCGGAATGCCCAGATGGGCGGCGCATCGTCCTGGTCACGGTGCACCGCCGCGAGAACCTGGGCCGGCCGCTCCTCCGCATCTGCCGGGCGCTGCACGGCATCGCCGGCAGGATGAACGGCACAGTCCACCTTGTCTGTACCGTTCACCCCAATCCCAGCGTCTCGACAGTGCTCCAGCGCGAGCTTGCCGGCCCGCCCAACATCTCCCTCATCCCGCCCCTGGACTACCTGGAGTTCGTCGCCATGATGCGGCGGTCCCACCTCATCCTGACAGACTCGGGAGGGGTCCAGGAGGAGGCGCCGACCTTCGGCAAGCCGGTCCTCGTCCTCCGAAACGTGACCGAGCGTCCAGAGGCCGTCGAGGCGGGCACCTCGCGTTTGGTGGGCACCGACGACAGCGTCATCGTGCGGGAGGCCTGTCGGCTGCTGGAGGACTCAGCGGCCTACAACGAGATGTCGCACGTCGCGAACCCGTTCGGCGACGGGCACGCCGCCGAACGCATCGCCGCCCTCCTGAGGAGTGGCTGATAGGCCCTGAAACGGAGGAAACAGAATGCGGGTCCTCGTAACCGGTGGAGCGGGATATCTGGGAAGCGTCCTCTGCCACCTACTGCTGGAATCAGGATATCAGGTGCGCGTCCTAGACCGACTGACATATGGCGGCGAAGCGCTCTTAGGCTGCTACGGCCACCGCGCCTTCGAGTTCGCGCCCGGAGACATTCGCGATGACCGCCTCGTCACTGACCTGGTGGCAGGCTGCGATGCCGTCCTCCACCTCGCCGCCTTCGTCGGCGAACGGCAGTGCCAGCGCAACCCCGAGGAGACAGTAGCGCTCAACGACCACGCCACCCGCCGCCTCTTCGAGGCCGCAGCGAGAGCCGGTGTTGGCCGATTTCTCTTCGCCTCCACCTGCAGCAACTACGGCTACATCGATTCGGGCGAGCCCGTGGACGAATCGGCGGCCCTCTGCCCTACCTCCCTCTACGCTGAAACAAAGGTCACCGCAGAGAGATACCTAAGCGATCAAAACTCAGACGTGGCCACCACCATCCTTCGCTTCGCCACACTTGCCGGTCTCTCCCCCAGGATGCGCTTCGACCTCATCCTCAACGATCTGGTCAAAAATGCCTATTCCGAAAGCCGAATCGAGGTCTACGGGCCCAACGGCTGGCGTCCACTGGTCCACGTGCGCGACGCGGCCCAGGCGCTTGTGGCCTGCCTGGCAGCCGAGCGAGATGTGGTGTGCGGCCAGGTCTTCAACGTGGGCGTCACCTCAGAGAACTACCGCAAGCGGGAGCTAGCAGCCCTTGTCGCCGAGGCCTTCCCCGGAACACGCGTAGAGATCCGCGCCCAGCACTCGGACGCCCGGAGCTATCGCGTCAACTTCGACAAGATTGGCCGCACGCTCGGCTGGCAGCCGTGCTTCACCACGGCCGACGCCGTCCGCGAGATCAAAGACGCCCTCGACAAGGGCGTGCTCCGGAACCCGACCGACCCCAGGTACGCGAACTGAACGCCGCAGGAGGAGCGATGCCAGACTACCGCATTCGCCAGTGGGAACCGGCCTTCGGCCGCGAGGAGGAGAAGGCCGTCGCCTCCGTAGTGGCCTCCGGCTGGGTGACCGAACACCGCCTCACCCGAGAGTTCGAGGCGCGCTTCGCCGCCTTTGTCGGTTCGCGCTTCTGTCAGGCGACCAACAACGGCACCGTCGCCATCACCCTCGCCCTCATGTCGCTGGGGATCGGCCCCGGCGACGAAGTGCTCGTCCCCGACCTCACCTTCGTCGCCACGGCCAACGCGGTGAAACTGGCCGGGGCGACCCCGGTGCTCGTAGACATCCGCCGCGACAACAACGGGATGGACCCGGATGCAGCCGCCCGGGCCATCACGCCCCGCACCGCCGCCCTCCTCCCCGTCCACTTTAACGGCCGCTCGGCCGACATGGCAGCCGTCAATGCCCTGGCCCAGATCGAGAGGCTGGAGGTGCACGATACCATCGAGCGCTTCTTCGAGCGGACGAAGCCGCGCTCGCCCGCGCCGGCGGTTCCCAGATAAGTGTCAGGGAGGACAACAGCAATGAGGAACGACCAAGTAATCGCAGAGATCCGCGAGATCCTAAATGGCCGGCCGGTGCTCGTCACAGGCGCCGACGGCTTCGTGGGCTCACACCTTGCGGAGAAGCTGATCGACTTCGGTGCAAAGGTTCACGCCCTGGTGCGGCCGACCTCCGCCGGTTCCCTCCAGAACATCCAGCACATAAAGGACAAGGTCACCCTTCTCCGCGCCCACCTTGCCGACCAGGTCGCCGTCAGGAAGGCGATCCGCACGCTGGCCGAGGCGGGAGAGCAACCGGTGATCTTCCACCTTGCCGCCCAAGCGCATGTGGGAGAATCTTGGAACCGCCCCTACGAAACGATCGAGTCCACCACCATCAGCACCATGAACATCCTCCAGGCCGTCGTCGACCTGGGGTTGGACATCTACAAGATGGACACCGCCGGCTCCTCGGAGGAGTTCGGGAACGTCAACCGAGAGTTCCTCACCCTCTATCGCTTCGGTGAGGACGGCGGCGTCATCCTCAACGAAACGTCGCCCCTGAACCCGCAGAGCGTCTACGCCACCTCCAAGGTCGCCGCCGACTTCCTCACCCGCAACTACTGCATGGCCTACGGCGTGCCCACCGTGGTCACCCGCATGTTCAACAACTACGGCCCCCGCCAGAACCCCCGCTTCATCACCGGCACCATCATCACCCAGGCCCTCACCCGGAACTTCGTCGAGCTGGGCTACATCGAGGCGAAGCGGGACTTCTGCTTCGTCGAGGACGGGGCCATGGGCCACATCCACTCCACTCTCTTCGGCGAGCCCGGCCAGACCTACGTCTACGGCTACGGCCAGAACGTCACCATCGGCGAGTGGTTCGACATGATCAACCGCCTCGGCGAGGAGATGGGCTACTGGAAGGAGCTGGAGCTGGTCCTGAACGAGCAGAAGCGGGGCCGGCTCGGCAAGAGCGAGGTGATGGAGCTGCGTGTCGACTACCGAAAGCTGAACGCCCTCACCGGCTGGCAGCCCACTTTCAGCTGGGAGGAGGGGTTGCGCCGCACCATCGAGTGGTATGCCACCCACCGTGATGCCTGGATCGGCCGGGTGGACTGGTAGGAGGGAACCAAATGACCTACTGGCATGGCAAGCACGTCGTTGTCACAGGCGGGGCTGGATTCACCGGCTCGCACGTCGTCCGAAATCTAATCGAGCGGCGCGGCGTGCCATCCGAGATGATCCGTGTCCCCCGACGGGAGCAGTATGACCTCCGTGTGTTCGCGGACGCCCTGGAGGCGCTGGACGGCGCTGATGTCGTCCTTCACCTGGCATCCGACACCAACGGCTTGGGATACACCCGTACCCACCAGGCCCAGCAGTTCGTCAACTGCACCCTGCTGGACCTCCAGGTGTTCGAGGCGGCGCGAAGGGCCGGTGCCCGCCGGGTGGTGGCCGTGAGCTCCGTCGTCGCCTATCCACACGATGCACCCTCTCCCCTGCGGGAGGAAGACCTCCTAGCTGGCGACCCGGCAGACTCGCACCTGGGGTATGGCCTGGCGAAGCGGAACGTGGTCCGCCTAGCCGAGCTCTACGCCCGCCAGTACGACCTCAGCACCTGCGTCCTCCTGGCGGCGAACGTTTACGGCCCGGGCGACAACTTCGACCCGCAGAGCGCTCACGTCATCCCCTCCCTCATCGCCAAGTGCCAGCGCGACGAGGAACTGGTCGTCTGGGGCGAGGGCCGCGAGCTGCGCGATTTCCTCTACGTGGAGGACCTGGCAGAGGCCACGGTCACGGCCGCCGAACGGGAGGATGTCATCGGCCCGCTGAACATCGGCCCCGGCCGCGAGGCGAGCATCCGCGAGGTGGTCCGCCTCGTCGTCGAGACAAGCAAGTTTCGGGGGCCCGTCCACTTCGACGCCTCCAAACGCGGCGGCCAGCCCCGAAGGAGCGTGAGCATAGAGCGTGCCGGCCGACTTCTCGGCTTCGCACCGCAATACGACCTGCGCGAGGGAGTAACGCGCACCGTCCAGTGGTACGAGGAGACCACACTGGCGCGCGCATAGCCCAACGGGAGGAGACCTGTGAGAATACGATTGCATCTGGGCTGCGGCAAGCGGTACATCGATGGCTTCGTCCACGTGGACCTGGACGACTTCCCCCACATCGACTACCGCCACGACATCGCTGAGCTCCCTATGTTCGAGAACAGCTCCGTAGAGCTGATCTACTGCTGTCACGCCTTCGAGCATCTCGAGCGGCAGCAGGCGCCTCAGGTACTGCGCGAGTGGTGGCGGGTGCTCGAGCCCGGCGGAACGCTGCGGCTGGCGGTCCCCGACTTCGACGCCCTGATCGAGGTCTACCGCTGCACCGGCGAACTCTCCAGCATCATCGGGCCCCTCTACGGCCGCTTCGTGGCGGGCGATGTTCCGGGTGGCTACCTCTACCACAAGCACAAGACCGCCTACAACTTCGATGACCTGCAGGCGATGCTCGAGGCCGCGGGCTTCACGAACGTCCACCGCTACGACTGGCGGCAGACGATCCACCGCGACTACGACGACTACTCGCAAGCCTACTTCCCCCACATGGACAAGGAGAACGGCCTGCTCATCAGTCTGAACGTGGAGGCGACAAAGGACGGAGGGGCGAAGGCGGCATGACGGAGAGTAGCGCCCCGAACGTATCCGTCGTCATCAGGGCAAAGGACGAGGCCGCCACCATCAGTCAGGTCCTCGACGCAGTGACGGGGCAGGACCTCGCCCCCCGCGAGGTCATCCTCGTGGACTCCGGCTCCACCGACGGCACGCTGGAGATAGCCAGGCGTTACCCCGTCACCATCCACCAGATGAACCCAGCCGACTTCACCTTCGGCGCTGCCCTCAACCTGGGATTCGGGCTGGCCAGGGGCGAACTGCTGGTCAGCCTCAACGCCGACGCCATACCCGCCAGCAGCGGCTGGCTCCGGGCGCTGGTCAGCCCCCTCGCCGACGCCTCGGTCGCCGGCGCCTACGGGCGCCAGCTCGCAATGGACGACTCCTGGCCCATCGTCCGCTACAGCATGGAGTCGCTCTACGATGGCAGGCGCAGACGCTACGCAGCCCGTCCGCGCTTCAGCAACGTCAACTCCTGCGTCCGCCGCGAGGTCTGGCAGCAGTTCCCGTTCCATGATCTGTGGACCGGCTGCGAGGACGCCGACTGGGTGAAGCGGCTGGTGAAGCACGGCTATCGCCTGGAGTACGTGCCGGGCGCCGCCGTCAAGCACTCCCACAACGAGACGCTGCCCAAGCTCTGGTTCCGCTCCTGGACCGAGGGCGCCGCGGCCGCCATCCGCGAGCCCGAGGCCCGCTGCCCCCTCGCCGGCCAATTCAAGACCATCGCTGTAGGCGTGGCCCGCGACTGGGCGCGCCTCCTTCAGGAGCGCCGCAACCCGCGCTGGCTTCCCCACTCGGTCGCCTACCGCACCTGTCGCGAGCTGGCCTTCTACAGGGGATGGCAGGACGTGGCTGCCGGACGCCTCGTACCCAGCCGGACGCCACCGCCCCGCTCGACACGAAAGGACTACTAGCCTGGAGACGAGAAGAACGTTGCGCCTGTTCTACCTGCCCGGCGTCCTCTCCTCCGGCTCGAACGGAGTCACCTGGAGCTGGGAGGACATCAACCTCCTGCCCGCTCTCCAGGAGCTGGGGGTAGACGTCATCCCCTACAAGCACCCGCACGGCTACGAGTACTCGCCAGAGGAGCTGGCGCACGAGATGACGCTCCTTCTGGACACCGTTCAGGCGGAGCACCAGCGGCGGCCCATCGACATCTTCTGGGCCTACGTCGTGAACAGGAACTTCGATCCCCAGGTGGCCCAGGAGATCAGGCGGCTGGGGATCATCACCGTCCATTATTCCTGCAACAACACCCATCAATTCCACCTAGTGGACCGCATCGCCCCCGCCTTCGACCTCTGCGCCTTCTCCGAGCGCCCGTCGGTCGAGAAGTTCGCAGCCATCGGCGCCAACCCCTACTGGTGGCCCCTCGCCGCCAACCCGCACGTCTATAAGCCGTATGACCTCCCGCGGGAGCACGAGGTGGTCTTTGTCGGCTCCGCCCACCGCGACCGCATCGAGGCGATTGACACACTGCTGCGCGGGGGAGTCCGCGCCGAGGTCTGGGGCCGCAACTGGCTCCCGGATGCCCCACGCGGTCCCCGCGCCCTCCGCCTACTCCGCGGGCTGAAGCAGCGCCTGCGCCACCCCCGCCTGGCGGCAGCGAAGGCGCGCGTCGCCTCCGTCACTCACCCTCCCCTCAACTTCGAGGAGATGGTGCGCCTCTTCAGCCGCGCCCACCTCACACTTGACCTGTCGGCGGCACCGATCGAGCTGACGCCAGGCGGCCGGCGGCTGCTCAAGGTGAACCTGCGCGACTTCGAGGCGACGATGTGCGGCGCCTGCCACATGGTGGAGTACACCGACGAGATAGCGGAGCACTTCCAGCCGGGCGAGGAGATCGTGTGCTATCGCTCCTTCCCGGAGATGGCCGAGCTGGCCCGCTACTACCTCCAGCATCCTCACAGGGCAAAGGCGATCCGGCGGCGCGCCCGCCGCCGCGCGGCTCGCGACCACACCTGGCTCCGACGGTGGGAGGCGCTCTTCGCGGAGCTACGCCTCCCCCGCGAGCGAGTCTGGGCAGGGGCAACGGCCAATGGCTGAGGCCAAGCTGCTGACGGCGGAGAACGTCTCTCGCTCCGTCTTCTGGACAGTAGCGCGAGGCGTCCACGCTGTGGTCTTCGCCATCCTCACCACCGTCGTCGTCGTGCGCATGCTCGGCAGCAGCACCTACGGCGAGTACGCGACCGCGATCGCCATCCTCACCTTCGCCCCCATCCTCTACACGCTCGTCCTGGATCAAGCGCTGGTCCGCTTCGTCCCGGAACTGCGTGTCAGCGGCAACACCAGGGGTATCAGGCAGCTCATGCGGTCGGTGCTGGCCGTCCAGTTAGGAATATGGCTTCTCCTGGTGGCACTGGCCTGGTTCACCCGTCCCCTGCTCAACCAGTTCTACTCGGCGGAGATCGGGACCGTGGTGTTCTTCGGCCTCCTGCCCTATGGCCTGATCGCGATCAACAGCGTCCTGACGCTGGTCCTCATAGGCCACTACGACGTTAAGGTGCCAGCCATCTTCGCCATGCTTGGCACCACGTTCGGCCTTGGCGCCCTCTGCCTGCTGCTTGCGGCGGGCATGGGTGCGAATGGTGCGGTGCTCACGCCTGCCGTACCCGCCGCCATTCTGCTGGTTGTGAACATCGTCCGACTGCGGCGTCTCGACCTGGGAGACTCCGGCGATGGCCAAGCGCACGAGCCGGTCAACCCCTGGCGGGTGATCCGCTTCTCTGCCCCCTACTTCGCGGCCCAGATCCTGAACACGATCATCGGGACACAGTCGGAGAACGTTGCCCTGGCCCGCTACGACACCACAACCCACACCGGCTTCTACAACCTGGGATACACCCTCCCTGCCCGCCTTCTGAGCTTCATCCCCCTGGTAGTCATGAATGTTGCGGGCATCAGCCTGAACGAGCTGTATGTGTCCGACCGGAGCCGCTTCTACAGCGCCATCACCACCTTCTACAAGATGCTCTTCTTCCTGGTCGCGCCGCTCTCCCTCTTGGGGGCAGCGATCGCCAGGCCCGCCTTCGTGGTCCTCTATGGACCCGAGCAGTCCACAGCCGGAACCATCGCCGTTATCTTCTTCATCGCCTACTCGCTCGGCTTCCTCGCAATGCCCTTCGGCTTCGTCGAGCGGGCCACAGAGCGGACCTGGATCTCGCCGGTGCTCGCCGCCCCCCAGGCGGCCTTCAACATCGCCCTGATCTTCATCCTCATCCCCCGCTTTGGGCTGGCGGGAGCGGTGGCCTCGGGCTCGGTGACGCTGGTCGTCGCCTCCCTCTCGACGCTCTGGATGTGGAGCAGAGTCTTCCGCGAGGTGCAAATCCCCTGGCGCTACATCGCCAAATGCTACGCCTGCGCCAGCCTCTTCCTCCTGTTGCTGCCAATACACGCCGCCACTGGCCTGTCGCCTCTACTCCTGACCGGAATCGGCGCGACGGGCCTGCTATGGCTGCTGGCGATCCGGGCAGTGGGCCTCGTCGGGCCTGAGCAGGCCCGCTACCTGCTCCGCTCCGGCCTGCCGCTGCGCAGGCTGGTTACGGCACTCATCGCACCTGGCGTCGCCTAGTCGGGAGAGGAGAACAAGAGATGACATCCGTCGCCAGCCCAGCGAGACACCCGGCGCCCATCGCCCGCGAGCGCACCCTCCCCGAGCGATCTGACCCGATGTACAGCCCCTACTGCGCCATGTACCGGTTCATCGCCACCCAACTCGGCCCGGCGGGACGGATCCTCGATCTCTCCTGCGGCGAGGGCTACGGGATGCCGATCCTGGCAGCCAGCGGAGCGACGGTGCTGGGAGTAGACATCGCCCCGGAGGCTGTGCTCTCAGCTCGGAGGCGATGGAGGGCCGACGATGGCAGGCTCGCCTTCGTCGTCGCCGATGGTATATGCCTTCCCTTCGCAGACGCATCCCTCGCCGCCGTCTGCAGCGTCGAGACGCTGGAGCACATCCCTGATGACGCCGCCTTCCTGCGAGAGATCGCCCGCGTGCTTCACCCCGGCGGCACCGCCGCGATCACCACCCCAAACAGAGACCGTCCCGGCTCGCGTAGCATCCCGCCCAATCCATATCACGTCCGCGAGTACGCCCCGACCGAGTTCAAGTCACTGCTGCGAGGGGTGTTCCGCCGGGTGCACGTACTCGGCCTGCACGATCCCCACGGCATCCACAACCCTGAGTCGAGGCGGGCCCGCACACTGAGCCTGCTCAATCGAATCGACGGCCTCCGCCTCCGACACCTGGTGCCCCGCCACCTGCGCAACCTCGTCATGCGGCGGATGGGCACAGTACTGCCGGCCGACACACGCACTGAAGACTTCTCGGTCAGCGATACCGATGTCGAGCACGCTATCAACTTGATCGGCCTATGCAGCCAGATTCCCCAGAACAATCAGAAGGGGGTGTAAATACATGAGGCGTGAAATCCGCGAACGGCTGAGAAGACTCCTTTATCCCGTGCGGACAACGTTGGGCAGATTCGCCCTAAACGAAAGTGACTCTGTAGTGTACAAAGCTGCAACGTTCATAGCAGCAGACAAGATCGAAGGTGACTACCTCGAGTTTGGAGTGTACACCGGCAACTCCTTCATCTCCGCTTTTCGAGCCATTGAACACGCTTTTCGGGCCGCCTGTGCGCCTAGCATTTGGAATACCGATCGAGATTGCATGGAGAGGCGTGAAATATGGCAAAGGATGAGGTTCTTCGCCTTTGATTCCTTTCAGGGCCTTCCAAAGCCTGGCGCAGGCGACGCCCTCTCCCGAGATTTTGTTGAGGGCAAATTCGCGTGTTCGCAAGATGATTTCAGGAGGAACATAGCACGGGCAGGTTTACCCCTAGATCGCGTAGTAACTGTCCCCGGTTGGTTCGAAGATATCCTCAATGACGCCACAATAGAAAAGTACAGCATGAAGAAGGCGGCTATTGTGTACATAGATTCAGACTTATACGAATCCGCAAGGTCGGCTCTAAGCTTCATTACACCTCTGTTGGTAGATGGAACTGTCATAGTCTTCGACGATTGGTACAACTTCAGAGGAAACCCAGGTTCTGGAGAACAAAGAGCATGTAATGAATGGCTAGAATCTCATCCGGAGTGGACCTTAACCCAGTATCAGAAAGAGGGCCCCTGGAGGAACAGTTTCATAGCAAACAGGAATGGTACAGGGGCCTAGTAATGGTTTTCCAAACACGATCTCGGGTGCAGAGCTTCACCACACAGACGAGGACAGAGCCCCGGTTCGTCGCCGACCCGGACCCGCAGGTCGACACCCTCATCGAGCGCGACCTTGCGCGGGCCCTCGAGACGGTCCTCGCCGAATACGGACAGGCGGCGCTGCACGGAATCTACCTGGTGGGCGGCTTCGCCCGCGGCGAAGGCTGCGTCCTGGTGCGTGACGGCGAGATCCACCTGATCAGCGACTACGACCTGGTAATCATCACGAAAGAGCCGACACGCGACCGGAACGCCCGTAGCCTGCGCGAGCGTCTCGAATCGATCCTCTGCGCTCCCTTCGTCGAGGTCTGGCTGATGGACGCCGAACACCTCCGCAGCCGGCCGCCCATGATCGCCTTCTACGAGATGCGTAGCGCCTATCGCACCCTCTGGGGCGACCCAGAGGGGCTGCGCTCAGCCCTCCCCGATATCGACCCGGCAGCCATCCCCCTGCACGACGGCTCACGTACGCTGGCCAACCGTTTCGCATCGCTCCTCTGGGCCTACCTGCAGGCATGCGATCCCACCCGACCATCTGACGCCGAGCGGGCCCAACGCAACTACCAGGCCGTCAAGACGATCCTAGCCCTGGGCGACGCCTTCCTGCTGGCGAGCCGACGCTACCACTACTCCCTTGAGGAGAGAACACGCAGGATCGCCGAGCTACCCGTTGGGACCATTGATGAGAAAATCATGCAGGAATATCGCAGCACCGCCGCCACCAAGCTGCGGCCGGGCTCCGGCGATAGCCTGCTCAACGGCTGGGACGTCCGCGACCGCTGGGAGTGGCTCACCGACATCTGCACCCGCAACTACGAGCTGTACGAGAGGCTGCGGCTGCCCACGGGCAGCTTCTCCTGGAACGACTACGCCTCCGCAGTGGGCTCGGCACCCTTTGGCAGGCCCGCCTGGTGGAAGGCGCTGGTCAAAGGCTGCCTGGTATTCGGACCGCCCAGGAGCATCCGCGCCCTGCGAGCCTGCGGCATCCCGCCCGAGCGGCGCTCCCAGGCCATCGCCCCGCTGCTCCTGCGCTCATATCGTGATGCCGCCGCGCGCAGGCCCCTGGCCGAGCTCTTAGGCCTCTCACGCCCTGCCGACGGCATGGACTGGTGGCTCGCGGCGGTCCGGAGGTACGTGAAGATATGGCAACGACACTTCGGATAAAGACAAACGGCGACACAGGATCGCAGGGGAGCCACATCGCCGTCTTCGCTCTCCTCGACGCCTTGGGCTGGAGCTACATCCGCGATCGCTCCTTCCTCCCCGAGCTGGACGCGACACGCACAAGCATGCAGACCGTCCTCGGCTTCAGCAGCGCGGCCATCCCCACGATCATCTCCGGCCTCATGCCGGTGGAACACGGCCACTGGAACGCCCTCTACCGCGCCGATGGCCGGTCGCCCTTCGCCTGGACACGCTGGCTCGCCTGGATGCCGCGCGTGCGCGGCTTCCATCGCCGCTTCCGCAAGGTGGTAGAGCACGCCTGCCGGTACACCAGCGGCTGCTCCGGCTACTTCAACCTGTACGACGTTCCCCTCAGGTACCTCCAGTACTTCGACTACAACGAACGGCGCAACGCCTTCGCGCCGGGCGGGCTCAACCGGGGCCGCTCCATCTGGGACGACATCGCGGACGCCGGACTCCCCTTCTATCTCTCCCTCTCGCCGAATACCGACCAGCAGGCCCTCGACGGCGCCCTGAGCGCCATCCGCCAGGGCCAAGCCCCCTTCCTCTTCATGCACCTGGCGGCGATGGATTCCTTCCTCCATCGCTACTGCGACGATGAGGCCGCCATCTCCCAACGCCTGCTCTGGTATGAGGAGCGTCTGCGCCGCCTCCTCGACGCCGCTCAAGAGCGGGGCCTGCCGCTCCACATGTACGCCTTCTCCGACCACGGCATGGTGCCCACACGTCGGACCGTCGACCTGATGGGCCTCGTCGAATCACTCGACCTCCGCATCCCGAAGGACTACCTGCCTTTCTACGACTCAACGATGGCCCGATTCTGGTGCAACACCGACAGAGCCGGGCACCTCCTCACCCTGCTCCTTGCATCGCTTGACTGCGGGCGCATCCTCTCCGACGAGGAACTGGCGTCCCTCGGTGTGCTCTTCCCGAACCGCCGCTTCGGCGACTTGATATTCCTGGCCGAGCCTGGAGTGATCATCGCTCCGAGCTATATGGGCCAGAACGCGCCCCGCGGCATGCACGGCTTCCACCCCAACCACGAACTCTATGACGCGATGCTCATTAGCAACGTCGCCATCCCGGATCCACCCACCCACATCCGCGACATTCACCGGCTGATGCTCGCAGAGGTCTCATCCCTGGCCGGAAGCCGCACCGCAGCCGCGAAACCCCAGGCTGTCTCAAGGGAGATGGCATGATGCTGAGAAGCCTGTATCAGCCGCGCCTCACGCTCAACCTGGGTGACCCGACGCTTCTCCGCACGCTGGCCGTCCTTGCCCTCGCCCTGCTCCTGCTCCGCCTGGGCGCCATGATCGGCGAGGGCACGCTGAGCCCCAGGCTGATGCTCTGTGGAAGCTTCGGCGTCTTCCTGGCTGCGGTCTCCATGCGCAACCCCCGGGCTGGCGTCTACGTGCTGGTCGCCGCCCTCCCCTGGAGCTTCCAGACCACCTCCCTGGACCGCGGCTGGTACAACTGGCTCACCGTACGCAGCGATGATCTCATCGTCGTGCTCCTGTTCGGCATAGTCGCCACCGCCCTCGCCATGCGCCTGGACCGTCCTCCTCTTGGCCGACATGGAAGGCATCTGCTCCTGGCAATGCTGGCCTACATCGGGCTGACCGCCGTCTCCGCCTTGTGGACCACCCACCCATTGATGGCCCTGGAGTACATCAAGACCCCGGCCATCGGGGTGATGCTCTACCTGGTAGTCACCTCTACACTGCGAACCCCCGCCCAGGTTAGACAGGCGATCATAACCTTCTTCGTCTCCAGCGTGCTGATGGCTCTCTTCAACCTCAACCTGATCGTCCACGTGTCCGAGGCCGCCCGTTCGTTCTACGCGCTCATCTTCGCTGATGTCTACGGTGAACGGGCCTGGTACTACTCACACATGGGATTCTTTCGCCTGCGAGGAGGCATCCATCCAGACCCCTTCGGGCAATACCTGGCCATCACCCTGGTGCTGAGCCTCTACCTGCTCTCCCGTCGCTTCACCGCAGGAAGCCGGGCGCTGGCCATCCTCGGTCTCAGTATCCTCGGGGCAGCCCTTCTCTTCACCTTCACCCGCCAGGGCTACATCGACCTGATCCTGGGAGCGACCGTGCTGGCTGCCCTCAGCCTGAGGCGGCCGGCCATCCTGGGAGGTGGTATCGCCATCGCCCTCGTGCTGCTTCTGGCCGTGCAGCTTCCCGCGGCCCAGGGAGCCCTCAGCAGCGCCTCTAGCTTCACGCGGATGCAGCCCGTGGTCGAGGGGCAGGACGCGAGCACCCTGGCCCGCCTGAAGAACTACCGGGAGAGTCTGGCGATGATCAAAGACCACCCCTTCGGCGTCGGGCTCGCCTCCTACCAGGACTTCTGGCCGCGCTACGACCTGGGCACCGCCCCCTACGGCGAGATCCTCCCTTTCGCGCACGACCTCTACCAGCAGGTCGCATCGGAGCGGGGACTACTGACTCTGGCCTCCCTCCTGGTCATCCCTGCCCTTGCCCTGGCCACACTACGGAGACTGCTGCGCAGCGGTGATGGGGAGACCCAAGTCCTGGCGAGGGTCCTTATGGCTGTCATCATCACCTTCCTCATCGGCGGCCTCTTCGGACCCGACCTAGCCTGGCAGTCGATGATCTCCAGCCTCTTCTTCCTGGTGCTCGGCTTTGCCGCCGTCCTTGCCCGGTGTCAGGAGGAGTCGGCGCGTGAGGCCGCCCCCGTGGAGGCAGCCCAGCCACAGGAGGCGACGCCGTGAGCGAGCCCATCCGCCTGACATTCTTCACAGACACAACAGCCATAGGCGGCGCCGAGCGCGTCCTGGAGCGCCTGGCTATCGGCCTGCGCGAACGGAATCACCCCACCACCGTCATCTGTCCCACTGACCCGCTCCTCGACCGCTGGGCCCAAGACATCGCCGCCCGCCATGTGCAGGTCGCCCGCCTCACCCTGAGACCTCCCTTCCCGCCGGCGACCGTCCGTCGCATCTACCAGCACTTCCGCCAGGCCGATGTAGTGCACTTCAACCTCACAGACCCCAACGGCTGCGCCCCCGCCGTCTTCCTCGCATCCCTTGCCCGGCACCCCCTCCTCACCGGCACGCAGAACCTCCTCTTCGAGAGGCTCTCGTCCAGCCCCTGGAAGAACCGACTGCGCTTCGCCCAAGCCCGCTGGATCTGCCGCCGCCTGCGCCGTGTCGTCACCGTATCAGAGCGGGGGCGCCGGCTGCTCATCGAAGCGTACGGAGTGCCGCCGGAGAAGGCTAGTTTGGCCTATCCCTCCCTCGATACGCCAGCCTTCGACGCTGCCGCCTCCGCAGAGCGCCCGTCCGACCTGCGCGCTGAGAGCCGCTTCGTCGTCTGCATGGTCGGCGTCATGAACGAGCGCAAGGGGCACCGATATTTGCTCGAAGCGGCGCCCTCGATCCTCCAGGCAGAGCCCTCGGCCCGATTCCTCCTCGTCGGCGACGGCGAGCTCCGCCTGTCCCTCGAACGCCAGGCCGAAGCCGCCTGCCTGAACGGCCACGTGCGCTTCCTCGGCTATCGCAACGATGTCCCTGCCGTCCTCGCTGCCTCTGACGTGCTCGTCTTGCCCTCATTCGCGGAGGACGTGCCCCTCGTAATACTGGAGGCCATGGCGGCCGGCCTGCCGGTCGTAGCGAGTGACGTAGGAGGCGTAAGAGAGGCAGTCGTACATGGCATGACCGGTCTCCTGGTGCCGCCAGGCGATGCCCGGGCCCTAGCCGAGGCCATCGCCGGCCTGGCACGCGACCCTGACCTCGCCCGCAAAATGGGCCGCGAGGGTCGCCGCCGCGTAGAGACCACTTTCAGCCTGCCCAGAGAGATCGACGCCTACGAGGAGATGTTCCGCTCAGTGCTCGCCGAAGAGCGCTCTGGGCACACCGGACGTCCCCATAGGAAAGCGGAGGCGCAATGAGTCAATCGCTTCGAGTGCTGCTGGTCACGCAGAACCTCTACCCGTACGCTATCGGGGGCACGGCCCGCCTCGCCGACACCTTCTGCTCGGCCCTGGCCCAGCGCGGCCACTCAGTGACCTGCCTCCGATACGATAGGGGCGATGCCTCCCAGCCCAACCCGTCACCCCCCTACGACGTGCTCACCTTCGGCGACCGGCGGCGCGGCCGCCTGCTCAGCAAGGCCGCCGACGGCGTAATCAGCGCCTTCGCCAGGGCACGCAGAGAGCTAGGCCAGCGCGACTTCGATGTGCTGGCCTTCAACGACGCGCCGCCATGGTTCGGCTGGCACCTGGGAGCACCTCGCCGGCTGCCGACGGTCTATCTATTGCACGCCTCTATCTATGAGCAGTTCCGCATCGATGCCTACCGCAACCGCCTCGATGCTCCCCCGATGAACGTCTTGGTCAAGCCCTGGGCCAAGCCGCTGGCGGCCCAGGCCTTCCGCCTAATCGAAGGCGTCTGCCTCCGGGCCGCGGACGGCATCGTGGCCATAAGCCGCTACACCGCGGGAGACATCGGAAGGCTGTACAAGCTCCCAGAGCGCAGAATGCGCATCATACCGGTGCCCATCGACACCGAGACGTTCCGCCCCGCCGAGGACCGCCGGGCGCTCCGCGCTAGGCTGGCATTGCCCCAGCAGGCGTTCCTCACCCTGACCGCCCGACCCCTCAACAACCGCTACGGCCTTCGTGAACTCGTCGAGGCCTTCCGCACTGCCCGCGAGCGCTTCCCGAACCTCTTCCTCGTGATCTGCGGGGACGGCCCGCTCCGGGAGGAGCTTCAACGCCAGGTCGCGACGTCAGGGCTGGCGGCAGCGGTCCGCCTGACCGGCTTCGTCCCCGAGGCGGACCTGCTCGCCTACTACCAGTGCGCCGACCTGTTCATCCTGCCCACCAAACAGATGGAAGGCTTCGGCATCGTCAGCGCCGAGGCCCTCTCCTGCGGTACGCCCGTACTGGCTACGCCGGTCGGCGCCAACCCCGAGGTCGTCGGCGGCCTATCGCTGGACCTCCTCACCCAAGGCACCAGCGCCGAGCAGATCGCCCGCGGGATCACGAGCTTCCTGAGCAGCCCCTACGCAGAACCAGACTTCCGCCCGACCTGCCGCCGCTACGCCGAGGAGAGATACAGCATCGAGGCAGTAGCGCCGCAGTGGGAGGCAGCGCTTCTGGAAGCGATCGCGAGGTCGAGAAATGGCCACCACAACTAGGGCATCGCTCCCCCGCGAGGCACACCTGCCCGACCGGGTGCGCCGCATCCTCGCCTGCCCCTTCTGTCGGCTGGCACCCCGATTCGAGGACGGTACCGTGCGCTGCGCCACCTGCGGCCGCGCATTCCAGCTCAGAGGCGCCGTCCCAATCATGCTAGAAACAAGCCCTGTGACAGCGGGCGAGGGCAGCCTCCGCCAGCGCATGTTGGGCTACCATCTGGGCAAGTCACTCCTCCGCCTCACCGACCAGGCGGCGGCCGACTACCGCTCGTCTGAGGCCAACCGTCGCCTCCCGGCCCTCATCGCCGCCGCAGGCGAGCGCGCCACCCTGCTGAACATCGGCTCCGGCCAGACGCGCCACGCCCCTCACATGGTGAACATCGATATCGGCGCCTTCCCCCAGGTGGACATCGTCGGCGACGCACAGCAGCTCCCGATCCTGGACGCGGCGGCCGACCTGGCTGTCTGCACCGCCCTGCTGGAGCACGTGCCCGACCCGGCAGCCGTGGTCGCGGAGATGCGCCGAACCCTAAGGCCCGGCGGTCTCGCCTTCGTGGAGACGCCGTTCCTCCAGCCCTACCACGAGGGCCCGGACGACTATCAGCGCTACACCATCATGGGCCTGAGGCACCTCTTCTCAGGCTTCACGGTTCTGGAGTGCGGCGTGGTGGGCGGCCCGGCTTCCACCTTCTGCGCGGCCGCGCGGGAGTTCGCAGCCCTCACTCTCTCATTCCGCAGCGAGACCGCCTACAAGCTGTTGCGCCGGGCCGTCGGGCTCGTGCTCTTCCCCCTGCGCTACCTCGACGCCCTGCTCGTCAGGCGTCCCCTCGCTCACAGGGCCGCCTTCGGCCTCTACATCGTGGCGAGGAAGGAGGCGTGATGACCAGCAGCACGAGAAGCCGTGTACTCCTTGTCGGCCCGCTGCCGCCGCCGCGCGGAGGCGTCTCGGTGTGGGTCGAGTCGCTCATGCAGTCCCGTCTCCGCTCCGAGTACGACATCCGCGTCCTCGATATCTCGCGCCGCCGGCCCTTCGAGCAGACCAACGTGCTCGACGCAGCCAGCGTCCTCGCCTTCCTCCGCCAGTGCCTCAAGCTGTGCTGGCTCATCTCGCGCCTGCGGCCGGCCGTCGTGCACGTCATGGTCACCTCCTCCCGCTGGGGCCTTCTCCGGGACGGAGCGCTGGCCCTCCTCGCCTGGGCCATGGGTCGGAGGCTCATCCTCCACATGCACGGGGCAAGCTTCGAGCGCGAATACGATCGCGCCTCGCGCCCGCGCCAGGCCTTCATGCGCTTCCTGTTCGAACGGCCCAACCTCATGCTCGTTCTGGGCGAGGCATGGCGGTCCTTCTTCAGCACATTCCTGCCGCGGGAGAGGATCCGCATCGTCCAGACCACCCTCACCGTCGACTTCATGCGCCGCCTCGATGGGCCTCAGCCCACCCCGTCGCACAATGGCCCTCCCGTCCTCCTTTTCGTGGGCTGTCTGGGCAGGCGGAAGGGCGCCTTCGACCTCATCGAGGCGATGAAGCAGGTTCATGCCCGTCACCCGGCCGCCAGGCTCCGCCTGGCCGGCCCCCCCGAGTTCCCGCGCGAGCTGCCCGCGCTGCGCTCGGCCATCGCCAAGGCCGGCCTGGAGAACGTCGTCGAGATCGTCGGCGAGTGCGGCCCGACCGATCTGATGCGGGAGTTAGGCCAAGCCCAGGCATTCGTCCTCCCCTCATATGAGGAGGGCCTGCCAATGTCGCTCCTGGAGGCGATGGCGGCTGGCCTGCCCTCTGTCACCACGCCCGTCGGCGCCGTCGCCGAGGTCGTCAAGGACGGCGTGGACGGACTACTGGTGGAGCCGGGGGACGTGGATGCCCTGGCCGAGAGGCTAAGTGCGCTCCTCGGCGACCCCCTCCTACGGAAGCGCCTGGGAAGCGCCGCCAGGGAAACCGCCCTCGCCGAGCACGGACCCGACGCCGGCGCTCGGACACTGGATCTAGTGTATCGAGAGGCCATCTGGGGGCCGGCTGCCGGGCCTGTCCCGGAAGGAGAACCCGAGACGTGCGTGCGGCGCTAGTACGACCACGAAGCCTCTGGCTGCTCGGCGCGGCGGCGCTCCTGGCGCTGGCCTTCGCCTACGCCTCGCGCTATCCGACCTTCATCGACGAGGCCTGGTTCAGCAACCCCGCCTACGACCTGAGTCAAGGCAGTGGCTTGGGAACAAGCCTCCTCGGCGGCTGGCTCCGCATCGACGAGCACACCTACTGGCAGCCGCCGCTTCAGTTTCTACTCCTGGCCGGCTCCTTCAAGGTGCTGGGCCTCAGTCTCCTGTCGGCGCGCCTCGTCTCCATCGCCGCCGCAGTCGTGGCCGTAGCGGCTACGTACCTCCTGACCCGCCGCGTCTACGGCGAGAGGGCTGCGCCGCTGGCTGCCCTGCTCCTCGCCGTCAACTCCCTCTTCTTCTTCACCGGAACCCAGGCCCGCATGGACATCACCGTCGCGGCGCTCACGTCGCTCGCCGTACTGGCCGCCGTCATCGCCCTCGACACAGGCCGAACCCGCTGGTTCGCCGCCTCCGGAGCACTGGGCGCGCTGGCCCTCCTGGCCCACCCCAACGGCGGGCTCGGGCTGGCCGCCGTCGGCGTCATCATTCTGCTCTTCGGAAAGCGCTGGCGACCTCTGATCCCGGCTGCCAGCTCTGTCGCCCTGGGAGTGCTCGTCACTCTTCTACCCTACGCGGTCTTCATCGCTCAGGACCCGGCGGCGTTCTGGGACCAGGTGCGTTTCAACATGGTGCGCAGCTCATTCGATGACGGCCTCCTTCTGGACCGCCTGGCCAAGGAGGCCGATCGCTACCAGGCCCTGATCGCCAAACAGCAGCTACCGGCGCTGCTTCTCTTCGCCCTCGCATCGGGAGCAGTGGCATGGCGCGGCTCCAGGAACGAGCGCGCGATTCTCACCGCAGCCGCCGTCCACCTACTCCTCTTCGCCCTTCTGGTGGACAACCCGACGTTCCGCTACTTCGTCATCGTCCTGCCCTTCCTCAGCGTCCTCCTGGCGGGCCGCGCCCTCCAGACGACGGGATGGCTCAGGAACCGAGCGGAGCTACTCGACAGGGCGCGCCTGCGGCGCCTTGCCGCTGCCTCGCTCATCCCCGGCGCGCTGCTCCTCTTCGTGCTCTTCAACCTCGCCGCCACACTGTTCGTACTGGGCAGATACCGAAGCTACAGCGAAGACGCCCTCCTGGCAGAGATGCAGCAGGAACTGCCGAACGGCGGCTCCGTGCTAGCGACGGGTAACTTCTGGTTCGGCTTCGTGGACCGCGAGTTCTACGACTTCAGGCTCCTGCCCCTCGCCGAGAACTGGTACATCGACCTGGGCGACGGCAGCCAGGTGTCGCGCCCCTCCTACAGCGAGACCCTCGCGCTGCTGCGGCCCGACATCGTGATCCTGGACGAGAAGAACCTGAAGGAGTGGCCGGCACTGAACGACTACCTTCGGGCATTCCTAGACGTTCACGGTGAGAAGCTATGGGAGACGACCGAACCACGGTACTACGGCAGGGTCGAGGCCTACCGCGTCAGGTGGAGCCAGGTCGCGGGGGCAGAGCGACAGGAATAAGGGGCTATGTGCGGCATCTTCGGCTACGCTGGACTTGACGAGCCCGAACTCCTGGGAAAGATGGCCCGTCTCCTCGCCCATCGCGGCCCGGATGACGAGGGCATCCGCTTCGGTCCGGGGTGGGGCCTTGGCAACCGCCGCCTGAGCATCATCGACCTGGCCGGAGGCCATCAGCCCATCCCCAACGAGGACGAATCGTGCTGGGTAGTCCTCAACGGCGAGATCTACAACTATCGGGAACTGCGCCAGGAACTGCTCCGGACCGGTCACCACCTGCGGACGGCGAGCGATACCGAGGTAATCGTCCATCTCTACGAGGAGCTGGGGGATGACTTCGTCCACCGCCTGCGGGGGATGTTCGCCATCGCCCTCTGGGACACCCGCCGACGGCGCCTAGTCTTGGCCCGCGACCGCCTCGGCGAGAAGCCCCTCTACTACGCTCAGGCAGACGGTGGACTCCTCTTCGCCTCAGAGCTGAAAGGCGTCCTGGCGAGCCCCAGCGTCAGCCGCAACATCAACCGAGTGGCGCTGACGGCCTACCTCTCCTACCTGTACGTTCCCGCCCCGCTCACGATCTTCGAGCAGGCACACACCCTCCCGGCCGGACACACCCTTACCTTCCAAGACAACAAGGTATCCATAAGGCCCTACTGGGACGTCACCTTCCGACATGAGATCTCAGATACCCGTGACGGCGAGGAGCACGTCCGCCACTGCGAAGATGAGTTAGAGGACGCCGTCCGCGCGACCCTGGTGAGCGATGTCCCTGTCGGCGTCTTCCTGAGCGGCGGCCTCGATTCTTCCACCATCCTCGCCCTCGCTACGCAGCACGCGCCCCGACCTATCCACACCTTCTGCGTTGGCTACGGCGACGAGGCTCAAGGATACAATGAGCTGGATGCCGCGCGGGCCGCGGCGACCCACTTCGCCACCGAGCACCACGAGCTCATCCTCGACCACTCCATCGTCGAACACCTGCCGAGGATCGTCTGGCAGTTTGACCAGCCCTTCGCCAACCCCACATCGCTTCTCGTCGACCAGCTCGCCTCCTTCACTCGGCAGGTCGTGAAGGTCGTCCTCGCTGGCACCGGCGGCGACGAAACGCTGCTCGGCTACCCCCGCTACGCGGGTGAGGCGCTCTGTGAGCTGGTCGAACGCCTGCCCATCGGCCTCCTCATCTCCGGCCTGAGCACTCTTACCTCGCCCCTGCCCGAGCCCACCGCAGGAAGCACCGCCTGGGCGCGCCTGGGCAAGCGCCTCAAACGCCTCCTGACCGGGCTGGAGATGCCCTTCGCCGAGCGCTACCTGAGCTGGAGCAGTCACCTCAGCGGGCCCGAGCTGCTAGCCCTCTACCCAGAAGCGCGGAGCGACGGCTTCCTGGAGGAGGCCTACGACCTGCTCCGCCGCCACATGCCGGAAAACGATCGCCCGAGGCCGGCCGGCCTCGACTGCGCCTCCTACGTGGACATCAAGACCTACCTGCCGGGAAACCAGCTCGAATACGTGGACAAGATGACCATGGCCCACGGGCTAGAGGCACGCGCCCCCTTCTGCGACTATCGATTCGTCGAGTTCGCCGCCTCCCTTCCCGTCAGCGCCCGGCGACGCCACATCACCCAGGGAAAGTGGGTCCTCAGGCGACTGGCGGAGCGACTGCTTCCCCAAGAGCTGCTGCGCCGGGGCAAGATAGGGTTTGATGCGCCGGTGGGCCACTGGTTCAAGGGCCCCCTCCACCCTCTCTACTCCCGCCTCCTCGAAAGCGGAGCGCTCACCTGCGGCGGCCTTCTCTCGAACGAAGCCATCGAGACCCTGTGGCAGCAGCACACCTCAGGAAGGCGCGACCTCTCCTACCAACTATGGTCCATCCTGGTTCTGGCCGTCTGGTTCCACCTGTACGTGGAGAACGACTCCCTTGAGCCTCCTGAGATGGACCTCAGGGATATACTATCGGACACGTCATTCAGCGCTAAGAAAGTGCCAGGGCAGATGCGATGAGACAGGTCGTTCAGGACTTCCGCAAAGGCCAGATCTTCGTGCCAGAGGTGCCCTTCCCGGCCTCACGCCCCGGAAGGGTGCTGGTGGCCAACCGCTGCTCTCTCATCAGCGCCGGGACCGAGCGCGCCAAGGTGGAACTGGGGCGTATGAGCCTGGCGGGGAGGGCACACGCTCGCCCCGAGCAGTTCCGCCAGGTGCTCAGAACCCTCCGCACCACCGGCCCCCTGGCCACCTATCGAAAGGTGCGGAACCGCCTGGAGTCCCTATCAGCGCTGGGGTATAGCTGCGCGGGGAAGGTCCTCGCCGTCGGCGAGGAAGTGGAAGGATTGCTGCCCGGCGATCTCGTCGCCTGTGCCGGGGCGGGCTTCGCCAACCACGCGGAGATCATCTCCGTCCCCAAGAACCTCTGCGCCAAGGTGCCATCAGGGGTCAGCCTCGAAGCCGCCGCCTACACCACCGTGGGTGCCATCGCCATGCACGGGCTGCGCCTCGCCCGTCTCAGCCTCGGCGAGACAGTAGCGATCATCGGCCTCGGGCTCATCGGCCAGATCTGCGCTCAGATCGCCAGGGCCTCGGGCTGCGACGTCATCGGCATCGATACAGACAGTCAGCGCAACGAGCTCGCCCGAAGGCTCGGCGCCGACAGGGCGCTCACGCCCACAGAGGCGGCCACCGACGGCGCAGCGGTGGACGCCGTGGTCATCGCCGCCGCCACCAGGAGCAGCGAGCCCATCCGCCTCGCCGCCCGCATCTGCCGCGACCGCGGACGCGTCGTCGTCACCGGCGACGTAGGCATGACAGTGCCGCGCAACCTGTACTACGCCAAGGAACTCCAGCTTATCGTCTCCCGCTCCTACGGCCCGGGACGCTACGACAGCACCTACGAGGAGGACGGCATCGACTACCCCATCGGCTACGTCCGCTGGACGGAGCAACGGAACATGGAGGCCGTGCTCCGCCTCATGCAGCAGGGCCTGCTGGACGTATCCTCGCTGACCACACACCGCTTCCCCCTGGAGGAGGCAGACCAAGCCTACAACCTCATCTCCGACAAGAACAACGGCAGCCCCCACCTGGGTGTGCTCCTCATCTACCCTGAAGAAACAACACACCTCGAGATGCCCAGGCCGTCACTAGCGGCTGCGCTGACCCAGCGGAACGGCCCGCTCAGCGTCTCATTCATCGGCGCCGGGAACTTCGCCAAGGACGTGCTCATCCCCGCCTTCAAGCGACAGAGGGGCGTCGCCCTGCGGAGCGTCGCCACCGAGTCCGGACTCACCGCTCGCTCCGTGTGCGACCGCTTCAGCTTCGAGCGCCCGACCTCAGTGGAGGAGATCATCCAGGACCCGGACGTAGATGCCGTCGTCATCGCCACCCAGCACGACTCGCACGCCGCGCTCGCCGTCCAGGCCCTGCGCGCAGGCAAGGCCGTCCTCTTGGAGAAGCCGCTCGCCCTCGATGGCCGGCAGCTTGCCGCCCTCGTCGAGGCACAGGCCGCCACCGGAGGCACACCTACCGTCGGCTTCAACCGCAGACACGCGCCAGCGGTTAGGGAGCTGTCGAAGTTCCTGGAGAGCCGCAGGGAGCCCCTATCGATGCTCTACAGGGTGAACGCAGGCTACCTGCCGAAGACGCACTGGACGCAGACCGCGGCCGGCGGCGGCCGCATCCTCGGAGAGGCCTGCCACTTCGTGGACCTGCTCCACCACCTGGCCGGCAGCCCCCCGCTGCGCGTCTCCGCCTCTGCCCTGCTGGACGGCGACCGCTACAGCGGCGATAACGTATCGGCAACGATCACCTTCGCCGACGGCTCCGTCGGCACGCTCCTCTACCTCGCCAACGGCAGCCCCAGCGTTCCCAAGGAGTGGCTCGAGATATCGACCGGCGGCCACACCGCCCGCATCGATGACTTCCGCTCCCTTCAGATCGATCTCGCCTCCGGCAAGAGGCGGCGCTGGTCGTATCGCCGTGACATGGGGCACGAGGCAGAGGTCAAGGCGTTCGTCGCCGCCCTCGCGGGTGAGGGTGAACTGCCGCTGCCCTTCGAGGAGGCGGTCTGGTCCACCGCAGCCACCATCGCCATCGTTGAATCGATCAGGAGAGGAGAGCCCGTTGAGGTCCGCTGGCCCGACAGCGGCACCTCAGGCTAGATAATGATGCACCAGGAGTTCGTCCAGGCTGAGGCCCGACTCACCGCCTGGCTGGAGAGCGCAGGCTTCGCCGGCTATGACCCCTACGACGCCCTAACCAGCCCGCTGCTCCGACCAGCGGCCCTCCTCGGGCGGCGACCGGCGGCGGCGCTGGTCCACGTCCTCCGCCTCTGCCCGATCAACCTCCGCCCGCTGCTCGGCATCCATCGACGCCGCTACGCCAAGGCCATCGGAGTCCTGCTCGGCACCTACGCTCGCAAGTACCGCCTCGGCCACGAGCCACGCCACCTCCAAACGATGTGCGAGCTCAGGCGGTGGCTCGAGGAGCACGCCATACGCTCCTACGGCGGCCTCGGCTGGGGATACGAGTTCCCCTGGCCGAACCGCTCCTTCTTCGCCCCGCCGGGCACGCCCACGGTGGTCAACACCTCGTTCGTAGCCTGTGCCATGCTCGACGCCTACCAGGCGACCGGCGACGCCTCATACCTGGCCAACGCCCAACTGGCCGCCGAGTTCGTCCTGCGCGGCCTCAGACGCATCGGAAGCGATGACTCCTTCTCATTCAGCTATACGCCGCTGGACCGCCGAGCCGTCCACAACGCTAACCTCCTCGGCGCTGCCCTCCTGGCAAGGACATACGCCGAGACGGGCGATAAGGAGTGCCGCCGCGCCGCCGAAGGCGCCCTCAGATTCACGCTCGAGCGCCAGTGCCCCGACGGCTCCTGGCCCTACGGCGAAGCCCCAAACGACCGCTGGGTAGACGGCCTCCACACCGGCTACGTGCTCTGCGCCCTCGCAGACTGCATCGACAGCCTCAACCGGGAGGACCTGCTCCCCGCCCTGCGACGGGGGTACCAGTACTACGCCCAGCACCTCATCGAGGCGGACGGGACGGCGCACTACTCGGACCGCAGCCCCTATCCGCTGGACGCGCACACCTTCGCCCAGGCCGTCATCACCCACCTGCGCCTCGCTTTCCTGGACCCCGCCCTCATCGAGCGCGCCGCCCACATCGCGGCGAGGGCGGTCCGTCTCTTCCAGCGCAGCGACGGCGCCATGGGCTACCAGATCAACCGCCGCTACGCCATCCGCATCCCCTACATCCGCTGGTCGCTGGCCTGGATGCAGCGGGCCCTGGTCGAGCTACAATCTCGGATCGAGATCGGAGAGGAAAAATGCAAGACACTAGCCTTGAGCGCGTGAACATCCTCGGCACTGCCATAGACTCCCTGACGATGGAGGCGGCCGTCGAGCGTGTGGGCAAGCTCATCGAGAGCGGCTGGCCGCACCGCGTCACCGTCGTCAACGCCAACAAGCTCTGGCTCATGCGGCGGGACAAGGGACTGGCGGAGATCGTCCGAAGCTCGGACCTCATTATCCCCGAGTACGCCGTCGTCTGGGGGGCGCAGCGGCTGGGAAGGCCGCTCCGCGGCCACGTGGCCGGCATCATGCTCCTCCAGGCTCTCCTGCCCGTCTGCGAGGAGCGCGGCTGGCGCCCCTACTTCCTCGGCGCACGACCAGAAGTCATCCTCGACACGGTACGACGCGTCCTCCTGCGGCACCCGCGGCTGAACATCGCCGGCTGGCACCACGGCTACCTTAACGCCGAAAGCGAGCCAGCCGTCCTCGCTGACATCCGCCGCTCCGCACCCGACCTGCTCTTCGTCGCCATGGGCTCGCCCAGGCAGGAACGATGGATACATGACCACCAGGCCGAACTGGGCGTCCCCGTGGCCATGGGAGTCGGCGGCACCTTCGATGTCCTGGCAGGTCGAAGGCGGGAGGCGCCCAGATGGACGCGCCACGGCTTCGAGTGGCTGTATCGCCTGGCCCAGGACCCACGCCTCCTACGCCGCTACCTAGTGACGAACACCTGGTTTGTCAAGGAGATCTATGCAAGTCGCCTCCGTACGCTCCGAAAGGCAGCATGACGTTGTGTCAATGACGTCCGCTGCTATCGCAGTAAGGCCGAGCCCCTGGCTCGAATCCAGGTTCAAGCGAGTGTTGGATATCTTGATCGCTAGCGCTACCCTCGTCATCCTCTCCCCCCTCCTGCTGCTGATCATGGCCGCCATCCGCCTCACCTCGAAGGGACCGGCCATCTTCAAAGGGCCAGCCATCGGAAAGGGCTGCTGCCAGTTCACCTACTTCAAGTTCAGGAGCATGCGACAGAACCTTAAGGACGATGCCCATCAGCAGTGGCTCGAGCGCTTCGTCAAGAACAATGAGCCCTTCGCTCTCCAAAAGGGCGAGACAGGCCAGGTTCAGCCGGTGTACAAGCGGATCGACGACCCGCGGATAACGCCCCTCGGCCGGCTCCTGCGCAAGCTCAGCCTGGACGAGATACCGCAGCTCTGGAACGTCGTCCGGGGAGAGATGAGCCTGGTGGGGCCGCGGCCGCCCATCCCGGCGGAGTTCCAGCACTACTCCGAGCGAGAGAAGGCCCGCCTCGCCTGTCGGCCGGGGATCACGGGCCTCTACCAGGTGACGGCCCGCAGTCAGGTACCGTTCGAGCGGATGCTAGAGATCGACCTGGAGTACATCAAGTCCGCATCGCCCTGGCTCGACCTCAACATCGTCCTTCGCACGCCCTGGGCAATGCTCACAGGAAGGGGAACAGGATGAAAAGAGCCCTCGTCACCGGCGGCGCTGGCTTCATCGGCTCCCACACGGTTGACGCCCTGCTCGACCGGGGCTTCGAGGTCTGCATCCTCGATTCCCTCGAGCCGCCCGTCCATGTGGATAGGCAGCTTCCGTCATACGTGCCTGATGACGCCGAGACGATCATCGGCGACGTCCGCGACCCCGAGGCCTGGCTCCGCGCCCTCCACGACGTAGACGTAGTGTTCCACCTGGCCGCCCAGCAGGACTACCTCACCGACTTCAGCAAGTTCGCCACCGTGAACGACGGCGGCACCGCCCTCCTCTACGAGATCCTCGTCAACCGGCCCAACCACGTGCGCAAGGTGGTACTGGGAAGCTCCCAGTCAGTCTACGGCGAGGGAATCTACATCTGCCCGGAGCACGGCCAGCAGCGGCCGGGGTTGCGCCCGCTGCCCCGTCTGGAAGCGGGACAGTGGGACCATCTCTGCCACGTCTGCTCCCAACCGATGCAGTTCCAGCCCCACCGAGAGCCCAACGCTCACCCCAGCAACCACTATGGGGTCTCCAAATACGCCCAGGAGCTCTATGCCCTCACACTCAGCGAGCGCTACCAGATACCTACAGTAGCCCTGCGCTACTCCGTCACCCAGGGACCTCGCCAGAGCGCGCACAACGCCTACAGCGGCATCTGCCGCATCTTCGCCTCGCGCATCCTGAGCGGCCTGCCGCCCATCATCTATGAGGACGGCCGCCAGCTCCATGACTACATCCACGTGCGCGACGCGGTCGCCGCCAACCTCCTCGCCGCCGAGGATGAGCGGCCGGACTACCGCACGTTCAACGTCGGCGGCACGAACGTGCTCAGCGTCATCGACTACGCTGCCCTGCTAGCCGAAACCCTCGATGTTAAGATCGGGCCGCAGATCCCAGGCCTCTTCCGCCTCGGCGACACCCGCAACTCGGTCTCCGACTCCTCCAGCCTTCAAGCACTCGGCTGGAAGCCCACAGCGACCGCTCAGCAGATCGTACAGGACTACGTCGCCTGGCTGACAATGCAGCCCTCCTTCGCCGATGCGGTCGCGGAGGCCGACAGGGAGATGCAGGCGCGAGGCGTGGTGCGCGCTGTCCGCCCGCAAGTGGAAGCCCGTTCGGGGAGCTCATGATGTCTCAGATGCGCAAAGGGCCGCGCCTCGTCATCGTCGGACACATCGCCTACGATGAGATCCGCACACCGCAGGGCTACGCCACGGTCATAGGCGGGGCCGCCTACTACGCGGCCTGCGCCGCCGCCCTGGTGTCCGAGAGCGTTGGCATCATCTCGGCCATCGGCCCGGACGTGGCGCTGAACGAACTCGACAGGTTGGGGGTGGATACGCAGGGACTGCAGATGAGGGAAGAGGGCAGGACGGCCCGCTTCGTCGTAGAGTACGGGGCCAGCGATGTCAGGAGCCTGCAGGCGGACCTGGGGACCGCCAACGAGATCGACCTCGGCGCGATCCCCCCGAGCTACTTCGCCGCCCAGTGGCTGCATGTCGCCACCAATGTACCCCAGCAACAGAGACGGCTGCTATCGGAGTTCCGACGGCGGAGCAGCGCCCGGCTCAGCGTCGACAGCATCGAGGCCTACGTCGAAGCCCAGCCGGAGGACGTCCGCGCCGCCTTCGGACTCGCCGACCTCGCCTTCGTCAACCTGGACGAGTTGGGCCTGCTGGGCAGTGTCCCCAGCGAAGAGGTGATCATCAAGATGGGTGCCCGCGGCGCCGAGTACCGCCGCAACGAGATGCGCCTCGTCGCTACTGCCCTGCCCCGCCTGCCGCTGGACCCCACCGGCGCGGGCGACGTCCTCGCCGGAGCCTTCCTCGCCCTGCGGGCGAACCATGTTGCCCTGGATGACTGCCTCCGACGCGCGGTCGATCTCGCCGGGCAGGCGACGCAAGGCTTCGGCATCGAGGCGCTCCTTCACGCCAACCAGCGCGGAGGAGCGCGCCGCATAAAGGGAAGCACCCATGCAGCCGGTGGGCTTGACCCCGTCGCTGCTCAAGGTCGTCCCACAAGAGGGGCAGAGGAGTAAAGCCATGCGTGTACTTGTCACCGGCGGAGCCGGCTACATCGGCAGCATCATCGTCGAGCAGCTCATCGAGGCGGGCCACCAGACGCTGGTTCTGGACAACCTAAGCCAGGGCCACCCCGAGGCGATCGCCCAGGGCGCCGAGTTCATCGAGGGAGGCGTGGGAGACGACGCCGCCCTGGAGACGGCCTTCTCGGCTGGACCGATCGACGCCGTAATCCACATGGCCGCCGAGACCACCATCGAATTCTCCATGACCGACTCCAACCGCTACTTCCAGACGAACGTCGCCGATGGGCTGAAGCTCCTCCAGTACGTGCGTCGCTACCAGGTGCCCCGCGTCGTCTTCTCCTCCAGCGCCGCCGTCTACGGCGAGCCCACCGCCATCCCCATCACCGAGGACGCACCGACGGTTCCCACGAACGCCTACGGCCTCTCCAAGCTGATATTCGAGCAGATGCTGGCCTGGTTCCGCCGCTCCTACGGGCTGCGCCACATCTCGCTCCGCTACTTCAACGCCGCCGGCGCCTCGGAAAAGCTCGGGGAGTCCCACGATCCCGAAACTCACCTCATCCCTCTCATCCTCCGCGTGCCCCTCGGCCAGGCCGAGCGAATACGGATCTGCGGGACCGACTACGAGACCCGCGACGGAACCTGCGTACGCGACTACATCCACGTGTCCGACCTGGCGGCCGCCCACGTCCTCGCTCTCCTCCGCATGGACGAACTGGGCGCCGCCACCTTCAACCTGGGTAATGGCGAGGGCTTCACCGTGCGAGAGGTGATCGACGCGGCACGCCGAATGACCGGCCACCCGATCCTCACCGAGGAGGTGGATCGGCGCCCGGGCGACCCCGCAACCCTCGTCGCCAGCGCCCAGGAGGCCCAACGAAGGCTCGGCTGGCAGCCGCAGCGATCCTCCCTCGACGAGATCATCGCCTCGGCCTGGGCCTGGCACCGCTCCCATCCCCACGGCTATCGCACCCGCGCCGGAGCAGCCGCCCGCTGACGCCTCACGACCTGGCCAGGACCAACTGCCGGCTCTACTCCCAGACCGAATCCACGGATCAGGGAAACGCCACGAGACCGCTGAAGAACTCGGCCAGCCGGAGGTACAGGGGGCTCCGCCCCCTGTCGGGGGGCCTGGGGGGTGTCCCCCCAGATTAGAGCATTGAGGCCGCGAGCCGCCGCCGCAGGCGGCGTGCGACGTGGCCGGGTGGGCGCCAGGCTCTTTCAGCGGTCTCAAACACCACAAGACTTGACATATCCGCTCACCGCTGCTATAGTGCCCGTCACAAACGAATAGAGATCGGCTGCGAACAGGACTAGTACGCCGCAAAGCGGGGCTCAGAGAGCCGGGAAAGGTGAGAGCCGGCGCCGGCGCAGCGGTCGGAATGGGCCTGGGAGCCGCAACCCGAACTCCGTCCTCGGGCGGAAAGTAGGCCTTGTCGGAGCGGGCACCGTTATCACAGCCCAGGGTATCGTCTCGACCTCTCGAGGCCGTACCTGAAATGAGATGTCCCGCTGGTCCGGGACAATCAGGGTGGCACCGTGAGCTGGCCTCTCGCCCCTGTGGGTGAGGGGCTTTTCTTGTGGAGTGCTTATCGGAGAGCCGGGCCTAGCCTGCAACGCATTCGAGGAGGTAACCCATGACCACGAAGTTCGTCCTGCCGGAGAAGGACATGCCCACCCAGTGGTACAACATACTGGCGGACCTACCCTGGCAGCCGCCTCCGCCCATCCACCCGGCCACCCTTCAGCCCATCGGGCCCCAGGACCTGGCGCCCATCTTCCCCATGGGCCTCATCCAGCAGGAGGTCAGCACCGAGCGCTACATCGACATCCCCGAGGAGGTGCAGGAGATCTACCGCCTCTGGCGGCCCTCGCCCCTCTATCGGGCCTACCGCCTGGAGAAGGCCCTGGATACGCCCGCCCGCATCTACTACAAGTGGGAAGGCGTCAGCCCAGCGGGTTCCCACAAGCCCAACACCGCCGTCGCCCAGGCCTACTTCAACAAGCAGGAGGGCGTCAAGCGCCTATGCACCGAGACCGGCGCCGGCCAGTGGGGCAGCGCCCTGGCCATGGGCTGCAACTTCTTCGGCATCGAGTGCAAGGTCTACATGGTGAAGGTGAGCTTCTATCAGAAGCCCTACCGCCGCTCCATGATAGAGACCTGGGGAGCCAGCGTGGTCCCCAGCCCGAGCACCGAGACCAAGGCCGGCCGCGACATCCTGGCGCAGGACCCGGAGTCGCCCGGAAGCCTGGGCATCGCCATCAGCGAGGCAATCGAGGACGCCGTCACCCGCGACGACACCAAGTACTCACTGGGCAGCGTCCTCAACCACGTCCTCCTCCATCAGACCATCGTCGGTCGGGAGGCCCTCAAGCAGATGGAGATGGCCGGCGACTATCCCGACGTGGTCATCGGCTGCATCGGCGGCGGCTCCAACTACGCCGGCCTCGCCTTCCCCTTCATGCGTGAGCGCCTGGTGAACGGCAAGAAGACCCGCTTCGTCGCCTGTGAACCCGAATCCTGCCCCAGTGTGACCAGAGGAGAGTACCGCTACGACTTCGGCGACGTCGCCGGCACCACCCCCCTCATGAAGATGCACACCCTCGGCCACACCTTCGTCCCCCCGGGCATCCACGCCGGTGGGCTGCGCTACCACGCCATGGCCCCCCTCATCTGCCAGCTCGTGGACCACGGCCACATGGAGGCGCGGGCCGATCACCAGATCTCCTGTTTCAAGGCCGCCGTCCAGTTCGCCCGGACCGAGGGCATCATCTCAGCCCCGGAGACCGCCCACTGCATCCGCGCCACCATCGACGAGGCCCTGGCAGCGAAGGAAGCCGGCGAACCCAGGGTCATCCTCTTCAACCACAGCGGCCACGGCCTTCTCGACCTCGCCGCCTACGATAGGTACTTCGCCGGCGAGCTGGAGGACTACGCCTACCCCGAGGACAAGGTCAGGGAAGCCATGACCCACGTACCGGTGGTGGAGGGCCCATGACAAAACAGCGAATCCTCACCGGCGACCGCCCCACCAACGACGCCTTTCACCTGGGCAACTACGTCGGTAGCCTCGCCAACCGCGTACGCCTCCAGGACGAGTACGACGCCTTCTTCCTGCTCGCCGACCTGCACGTGCTCACCACCCGCACCCAGGACCTGCACGAGCTCGGCCACAACATCCGCGGCCTCACCCTCGACTACCTCAGCGTCGGCATCGACCCGGAGAAGACCACCATCTACGTCCAGTCCCTGGTGCCCGAGGTGTCAGAGCTGGAGCTCCTCTTCGCCATGCTGGTGGGGGTCCCCCGCCTCCAGCGGATTCCCACCCTGAAAGAGGTCATGCGCGACCTCAAGCTGGAGACGGCCTCCCTGGGGCTCCTCTCCTATCCCGTCCTCCAGGCCGCCGACATCCTCATGGTCAAGGGCGACCTCGTCCCCGTCGGCAAGGACCAGGCCTCGCACATCGAGGTCACGCGGGAGATCGCCCGCCGCTTCAACGACCTGTACGGCCACGTCTTCCCCATCCCCGACGCCCTCATCGGCGACGTGCCCATCCTTCCCGGCATCGACGGCAAGGCCAAGATGGGCAAGTCCCTGGACAACGCCATCTTCCTCTCCGACGACGCCAAGACCGTCGAGCAGAAGGTGATGCGCATGTACACCGACCCCACCCGTATCCATGCCACCGACCCCGGCCACGTCCGCGGCAATCCTGTCTTCACCTACCATGACGCCTTTAACAACGACAGAGAGGAGGTAGACGACCTGAAGCGTCGCTACCGTCGCGGCCGCGTCGGCGACGTCGAGGTCAAGCAGCGGCTCATCCGCGCCCTCAACGCCTTCCTCGACCCCATCCGCCAGCGCCGCGCCCACTACGAGGCCCAGCCCGGCCTGGTCGACGAGATCATCGAAGCAGGCAGCAGCCGCGCCCGCCGCGAAGCCCAGGAGACCCTCCGCCTCGCCCGCGAGGCCATGGGCCTCACCTACTTTAGAACCGTGGAGCCAAAGGACCTTTGAGCCAGGTGTCATGACGGCAGGACAGGATGACAGAACCGCGATACAGCTACCGTAACTTGGCGCTCTGGCAGAGGGCGCAGGAGTTTACACGGGAAATCTTTGTGCTGGTGGAGACACTGCCAACGAACCGATCCAGTGAAGTGTTGAGGATACAGTTGCTCCGGGCTGCCACCTCCATTGCTGCGAACATTGCCGAGGGACACGGACGCTTCAGCCCTGCGGCCTACAGAAACCACCTCTCCATAGCGAAGGGCTCAGCCTGCGAGGCTGATAGTTGGCTCGATCTGCTCCGCCGACTCGGCCAGATCGACGCACAGACCGAAGCAACGCTTCACCAGCAGTGCGGTGTCCTCATTGCAGCCCTCACAAACCGGATGAAGGCGCTTGAACAGAAGGCAGGCCAAGGCATTCGTGAGGAGGAAGAGCGATACCTTGCTGGTCCCGACGAGTAGGTCTCCAGGTTCCAGGGTTCCAAGGTTCGAAGGTTCAAATCCGTGATGTACACTCCCACCCTCGAAGAAGCGCGTGCGCTGGCGGACAAGGGCAACCTCGCCCCCATCTACCGGGAGGTCGCCGCCGACCTCGAGACCCCCGTCTCCGCCTACCTCAAGGTGGCCCGCGGCCACCACTCCTTCCTCCTGGAGAGCGTGGAGGGTGGCGAGCGCCTGGCCCGCTACAGCTTCATCGGCACCGAGCCCTACCGCGTCCTCCGCAGCGGCCCCGCCGCCGGCCCCAACGGCCATCACGGCGACCCCCTCCTCGCCATCCAGGACGAGCTAGAGCGCTTTCGCGTCGTGTCCGTCCCCGGCCTTCCCCGCTTCCACGGGGGCGCCGTCGGCTACCTCGCCTACGAGGTCGCCCGCTACTTCGAACGCCTTCCTGCCCCCGAGCCCGACCCCCAGGGCCTCCCCGAGGCCGTCTTCATGTTCACCGATACCCTCCTCGTCTTCGACCACCTCCAGCACAACATCAAGGTGGTCAGCCACCTCCGCCTCGACGGCGACATCGACGCCGCCTACCGCCAGGCCGCCTGGCGCATCGAGGAGCTCGTCCAGCGCCTGGCCCGGCCCCTCACCTCCCTGCCCTACCGCCAGGCCGCCGAGCCGCCCCCGCGACCTGAGCCCGTCTCCTCCAACATGACCAAAGAGGAGTACGAGGCGAAGGTGGAACGAGCCCGCGAGTACATCATCGCCGGCGATGTCATCCAGGTGGTGCCCTCCCAGCGTCTCTCCCGCCCCACCCACGCCCACCCCTTCGAGGTCTACCGCGCCCTGCGCACCGTCAACCCCTCGCCCTACATGTACTACCTGGAGCTGGGCGACGCCCACATCGTGGGGGCCTCCCCGGAGATGCTCGTCCGCGTCGAAGACGGCGTCGTCGCCACCCACCCCATCGCGGGCACCCGGCCCCGCGGCCGCGACCCCACCGAGGACGCCGCCCTGGAGGAGGAGCTCCGCTCCGACGAGAAAGAGCGCGCCGAGCACGTCATGCTCCTCGACCTCGGCCGCAACGACATCGGCCGGGTCAGCCAGCCCGGCACTGTCCAGGTCACCCAGTGCATGGAGGTAGAGCGCTACTCCCACGTCATGCACCTCGTATCCCACGTCTCCGGCCGTCTCCGCCAGGACATGACCTCCTACGATGCCCTCCGCGCCTGCTTCCCCGCGGGCACCGTATCCGGCGCCCCCAAGATCCGCGCCATGGAGATCATCGCCGAGCTGGAATCCCACCGCCGCGGCCCCTACGCCGGTGCCGTAGGCTACTTCGACCTCTCCGGCAACCTGGACACCGCCATCACCATCCGCACCATCGTCATGAAGGACGGGGTGGCCCATGTACAGGCGGGTGGCGGCGTCGTCTTCGACAGCCTGCCCGAGAGGGAGTACGAGGAGACCCTGAGCAAGGCCCGCGCCCTCCTCCGCGCCATCGAGCAGGCCGAGCGCACCGCGGAGGCAGCCCCCCGCGGCAGCCTGGGGTACTGATCCCATGCCCGTCATCCTCTCATCCGCGCTCATCGAGCGGGAGGGCCGCGTGCTCCTGGCTCGCCGCGACCCCGAACGTCCTCCCTTCGCCCGCCAGTGGCTCCTCCCCTCCACGGTTGTTCGCCAGGAGGAGTCCGCCGAGGAGGCGCTGGCCCGCCACCTCCAGCAGGAGTTGGGCCTGACCATAGCTGAGCCCGTATTCGCCGAGACCATCTACCTCGAGGCCCCCCTGCGGGCGAGCGATACGTCACCAACGTCTTCCGGGTCGCCCAGCCGCCCGGAGAGCTTCGCTTCCGCGCGCACGGCGACTACGACGAACTGCGCTGGCTCCTGCCCGACGAGGTGGCAGAGCTTGCCATCCCCGGCCCCATGCGACAGTGGCTGGTAACGTCCCTGGAGCCGCAGGCTCAGCCCGCGCCACCGGCGGACTTCCAGGTGGCCTGGAACGCCATCGCCGCCGTCCAGGCGGGGCATCGCCTCAGCACCGACGCCGTCCACTACGGCCCCCGCATGCCCACCGAGGACGACCTCCACCTGGTCGGCGATGTGCCTGGTAAGCGCATCCTGGAGATCGGCTGCAGGGGCGGCCAAAACTCCATCGCCCTCGCCAGGCGCGGGGCCATCGCCGCAGGCACGGACCCCTCCGACCAGCAGGTAGCCCATGCCCGCGAACTCGCCGCCCGCGAGGGTGTCCAGCTGCGCTTCTACCAGAGCAGCCTGGAGGACCTCTCCGAGTTCGCCGATCGCAGCCAGGACGTGGTCCTCTCCACCTACGCCCTGAGCTACGTCGAGGACATCGACCGCTGCTTCCGCGAGGTCTTTCGCGTGCTCAAGCCCGGCGGCATCTTCGTGTTCAGTTCGGACCACCCCATCATGAACGTCCTCTCCCAAGAAGGTCCGCCCTGGGTGGTGCGGCGCAGCTACTGGGACGCTTCACAGCAGTGGCAGCAGCAGGGCATCGAGCGCCCCCCTGCGATGGTGGCCCACTATCGGCCGCTGAGCGATTGGTTCCAGCGGCTGGTGGACGCCAGCTTCCTGGTCGAGCGCCTGCTGGAGCCCCCGCCCGTAGAGCGCAAAGACGTGCCCACCTGGGACTACCCCCTGGACAAGCTCAAGATGATTCCCGCGACGGTCATCTTCAAGGCTCGCAAGCCCGCCTGAGCGAAGCCATGTCCGAAACCCGCCCGGACGCCGACCTCACCTACGCCGAGCGCAAGCGCCGCCTCTACGCCCGCTACGCCCAGACCTACGACGAGGATCAGGCGCTCTGGCTCGGCGAGGAGGGGCAGGCTCGTCTCCTGGCCTTCCTTACGCAGGGCCTGGCGCCCGGCATGCGCGTTCTCGACGCGGGCTGCGGCACCGGCGTCCACCTGCGGCCCATCTCCGAGGCCATCGGCAGGGAGGGAGCCTGCGTGGGTATGGACATCTCTCCGGAGATGCTCGCCCTGGCCCGGCGTCGGCTCATCTTCGCCAAGAACTTCGCCCTTCGGGTATGTGACCTCTCCCACGGCATCCCCCTCGAGGACGCCTGCTTCGATGTGGTCGTCGCCGCGGGCCTCTTGGACCAGTTGCCCGATGCCGACCTCTTCTTCAAGGAGGTCCGGCGAGTGCTCCGGCCCGGCGGCTTTCTGGTCGCGGTCGTTGCCTGCTACGAGGGCGACTCCCCAGCCGAGCGCGCCCACGCCGACGCCAGCAGAGACCACGACCTCTACTACCGGCCCTATCAGGAAATCGTGTCGGCGGTCCGCCGGGCCGGCCTGACCATCGAGTCGGCCGAGTTCGCCACCTTTGAACCGACTCCCCTCGGCGCTGAGGTAGAGCGTCGTTTTGAGCCGTTCATCGACATCGCCCAGAAGGTTCGAGCCCGCGGCCTCGACCCCGAGACGGTCCGCCTCGGCTCGGCCATGATCCGCGCGCAGCGGGAGGACTGACCCATGCTCCTCCTCCTCGACAACTACGACAGCTTCACCTACAACCTCTACCAGTACCTCTCCGAGCTGGGTGCCGACATCCGCGTCGTCCGCAACGACCAGGTCTCCCCCGAGGACATCGAGGCCATGGCCCCCCAGCGCATCGTCATCTCCCCGGGGCCAGGAACCCCCGACCAGGCCGGCATCAGCCTCGATGTGATCCGACGCTTCGCCGGCCGCCTGCCCATCCTCGGCGTCTGCCTCGGCCACCAGTGCGTCGGCCAGGCCTTCGGCGGCATCGTCGAGGGCGCCGGCGAGATCGTCCACGGCAAGCTCTCGGCCATCCACCACGACGGCCGCGGCGTCCTCAGCGGCCTGCCCAGCCCCCTCCAGGCCATCCGCTACCACTCCCTCGCCGTCCGACGCGACACCGTCCCCGACTGTCTCGAGGTGAGCGCCTGGACCGACCGCGGCATCGTCATGGGCCTCCGCCACAAGGAGCATCCCGTGGAGGGCATCCAGTTCCACCCGGAGTCGATTATGACCGCCGTCGGCAAAGACCTCCTCCGCAACTTCCTGGAGATGACGTCTTGAGAGCGCGACATATGTATGAGATGCTATCGCCACCCTCTTTGAGGAGGCTGGCATGAAGAAGCTGATGGTCTATCTCGACGACGATACGCACGAGGACCTGCGGATCCTGGCCTCCCGCAAGCGCACCACCATGGCCGCGCTCGTCCGCTACGCCCTCGATAAGACCTTCGAGGATGACCTGGACGTCATCGCCGGGCAGCGGGCCCTCGAGGAGGCCGCCCGCGACCCGTCGAGTACGATCACCCTGGAGGAGTACAGGGCTCGCCGCGGCCTCCAGAGATGAACCCCTTCGAATGGCTCAACGACAATGCTGGCGCCATCGAGCCTATTGCCATCACCGTTCTTGCGGTGGCCACCGTCCCCGCCTCCTGCCGGACCCCATTGGACCGGGGGGAGTCCAGAGGGGGCGCTGCCCCCTCTGGCGGGGTCGCCCAGGGGTGTCCCCTGGGTTCGTGTAGAATAGGATGTCCCCCTCCCGCCACGTCGCGGGAGGGGGACCACAGGGGGAAGGTTCCACTTGCCATGATCCGTGAAGCCATCGTCGCCCTCGTCTCCGGCGAGCACCTGACCGACGAGCAGGCCGCCGCCGTCATGGACGAGATCATGTCCGGCCAGGCCACCCCCGCCCAGTTCGGCGCCTTCGTCACCGCCCTCCGCCTCAAGGGCGAGACCGTCGACGAGATCGCCGGCATGGCCCGAGTCATGCGCGAGAAGGCCCAGCGCGTGCGCGTCGAGGGCGCCCTCCTCGACACCTGCGGCACCGGCGGCGACGACAAAGGCACCTTCAACGTCAGCACCGCCGCCGCCTTCGTCGCTGCGGGCGCTGGCGCGCGCGTCGCCAAGCACGGCAATCGCGCCATGACCAGCCGCTGCGGCAGCGCCGACGTCCTCGAGGCCCTGGGCGCCCGCATCGACCTGCCCCCGGAGCGCGTCGAGGCCTGCCTGGCGCAGACCGGCTTCGGCTTCATGTTCGCCCCCACCTTTCACCCTGCCATGCGCTTCGCCGCCGGCCCCCGCCGCGAGATCGGCGTTCGCACCGTCTTCAACATCCTGGGCCCCTTGACCAACCCGGCCGGGGCAACCGCCCAGGTGCTGGGAGTCGCCGACCCCCTCCTCGCCGAGAAGATGGCCCTCGTGCTGGCACGCCTGGGCTGTCTCCACGCCCTCGTGGTCCACGGCGAGGACGGCCTCGACGAGCTCAGCGTCAGCGCCCCCTCCCTCGTGTGCGAGGTCAAAGAGGACCGCCTGGGCAGCTACACCCTCCTGCCCTCGGAGGTCGGGCTGGGCACTCACCCCGCCGAGGCCCTGCGCGGCGGCACCCCCGACGAAAATGCCAAGGCCCTCCGCTCCGTGCTCGCGGGCGAGCAAGGGCCCCTCCGCGACTTCACCCTGCTCAACGCCGCGGCCGGCCTGGTGGCCTTCGGCCTGGCCCCCCACATCGCCGAGGGAGTAGCCCTGGCCGCCCGCGCCATCGACAGCGGCGCCGCCCGCGAGAAGCTCGAACGCTTTGTGGAGGTAAGCAATACCCTTGGACAGGACTGACCCCACTATCCTCGACCGCATCGTCGCCGACAAGCGCGAGGAACTGCCCCGCCGTCGCCAGAAAGAGCCCCTGGAGGTCCTCCAACGCCGCATCGCCGAGATGTCCACCCAGTTCAGCCGCGGCGACCAGTGGAGCCTCAAGCGCGCCATTCTCGAAGGACCCCGCGGGCCCGTCGCCGGCGGCAAGCGCGTACGACTCATCGCCGAGGTGAAGAAAGCCTCCCCCTCCAGGGGGCGCTTCGTGTCCGTGCCCGACCACCGCGCCCTCGGCAGGACCTACGTCCACCTCGGTGCCGCCGCCATCTCCATCGTCACCGAGAGCAAGCACTTCCTGGGCCAGCTCGATTGGGTCTGGGACCTCCGGGTGAGCCTGTCCGGATACTATCCCGGCGGTCGTCCCTCCCTCCTGCGCAAGGACTTCCTCTTCGACCCCTATCACCTCTGGGAGTCCCGAGCCTACGGCGCCGACGCCATCCTTCTCATCGCCGCCATCCTCTCCGAAGAGCAGATCCGCGACCTCATCGCCCTGGCTGAGGAACTTGAGATGGACTGCCTTGTCGAGGTGCATAACGAGGCGGAGGTAGAGAAGGCCCTGGCCGCCGGCGCCGACATCATCGGCATCAACAACCGCGACCTGCGCACCTTCGAGACGGACCTCGCGACCACCGAGCGCCTGCGTCCTCTCATCCCCGCCGACAGGATCGTGGTCAGCGAGAGCGGCATCTCCACCCGCGCCGACGTCGAGCGCATGGCGGACTGCGGCGTCCACGCCGTCCTCATCGGCGAGGCCCTCATCACCGCCCCCGACATCCGCATCAAGGTCCTGGAGCTTCGCGTATGACGCGGGAGGTGGAGCCAGGCTGCAGGCCGGATCATGAAGCTGGAAATCGAACTGGTCCCCAGCGCATCCTGGAGCGACAATCTTCGAGCTAAAACACCTAAGTTGGTGTGGCAGAAGCTGAGGAAAGAGGTGTGCGACAGATATGGTTGGCGCTGCGCTATTTGTGGGTCAGAGGGTAGGTTAGCGCTTCATGAGATTTGGCGATTCGATGATGCCAGCCATGTCCAAACGCTGGAAGGTCTGTTCCCACTGTGCACTCTATGTCACTTTGTGAAACACTTTGGCAGGGCTCAGCAGTTGTCAGCTCAGGGGAAGCTCAACCTTGAGGCTGTCATTGAGCATTTCATGGAGGTGAACGGCTGCTCCCACAAGGACTTTGAGGAGCACCGCCGTGCAGCTTTCGAGCAGTGGAGAGCGCGTTCAGAGCACGAATGGCGAGTCGATCTGGACCGTTATGAAGCGATTCTGAAATAGGTTAAGTATGCACGTCAAGATCTGTGGCTGCATGCGCGTGGACGACGCCCTCGCCACTGCCCAGGCCGGCGCCGACTTCGTCGGCCTCGTCTTCGCCGAGAGCCGCCGCCGCCTCTCCACCGAACAGGCCCTCCAGATCGTCCGCGCCCTGGGCACCCCACTCCGCGACCTCGGCCAGACCGAGCCCCCGCCGCACTACCACGGCGACGCAACCGACGTCGCCGCCTGGTTCCACCACGGCGCACAGGCCCTGGAGCGCCTCCTCGCCCGCAAGCGACCCCTCACCGTTGGCGTCTTCGAGGACCAGCCCCTCGAGCAGGTAAACTCCATCGCCGACGAAGCCAGCCTCGACCTCATCCAGCTCAGCGGCAGCGAGTCCTGGCAGGACTGCCTCCTGGCGAACCGTCAGGTCATCAAGGTGGTCAATACCGAGGCATTCGCCTCGGCCGATGACCTGCTGGCCGCCCTCGAGCCGGGCACCGCCATCGCCTGCCTGCTCGACTCCAGCCGCGGCCGTGGCCGCCGCACCGACTGGTCGCTGGCCCGCGCCCTGGCCGACCGCCTGCCCCTCATCCTGGCCGGCGGCCTCACCCCGGAGAACGTGTCCGACGCGGTGCGCACCGTGCGTCCCTGGGCCGTCGACGTAAGCACCGGCGTCGAGACCGACGGCGCCAAGGATCCCGACAAGATCCGCGCCTTCATCGCCGCGGCCAAGGAGGCCTAACCGTCCATGACCACCCCTGCTCTCCCCGACAAGCACGGCCGCTTCGGCCCCTTCGGCGGCCGCTTCGTCCCCGACACCCTCATGACCGCCCTGGACGACCTGGACCGCGCCTTCCGACAGGCCTGGCGCGACCGGCAATTCCGTCGTGAGCTCGACGGCCTCCTCCGCGACTACGCCGGCCGCCCCACGCCCCTCTACTTCGCCCAGGGCCTCTCCCGTCGCTGCGGGGGCGCCCACATCTACCTCAAGCGCGAGGACCTCGCCCACACCGGCGCCCACAAGATCAACAACGCCCTCGGCCAGGGCCTCCTCGCCCGTCGTATGGGCAAGCCCCGCGTCGTCGCCGAGACCGGCGCCGGACAGCACGGCGTCGCCGCCGCCACCGTCTGCGCCATGCTCGGCCTCGAGTGCGTGGTCTACATGGGCTCCGAGGACGTGCGCCGTCAGGCCCTCAACGTCTTCCGCATGAAGCTGCTCGGCGCCGAGGTCCGCACCGTCGAGATCGGCAGCCGCACCCTCAAGGACGCCATCAACGAGGCCATCCGCGACTGGGTCACCAACGTCGCTACCACCCACTACCTGCTGGGCAGCGTGGTCGGCCCGCATCCCTATCCCCTCATGGTGCGCGAGTTCCAGAAGGTCATCGGCCGCGAGGCCCGGAGGCAGATCCTCAAGGCCGCCGGCCGCCTGCCCGACTACGCCGTCGCCTGCGTCGGCGGCGGCAGCAACGCCATCGGCCTCTTCCACCCCTTCTACCACGACGCCTCGGTCCGCCTGGTGGGAGTGGAGGCGGCGGGCGAGGGCCTGGAGTCCGGACGCCACGCCGCCAGCCTGCTCCGGGGCCGCCCCGGCGTCCTCCACGGCTCCCACTCCTACCTCCTCCAGGACGAAGCCGGCCAGATCCGGCCCACCCACAGCATCTCCGCCGGACTCGACTACCCCGGCGTCGGCCCCGAGCACAGCTTCTACAAGGAGTCCGGCCGCGCCCAGTACCTCGCCGTCACCGACCGGGAGGCCCTCGAGGGCTTCCGTCTCCTCAGCGAGACCGAGGGCATCATCCCCGCCCTCGAGCCCGCCCACGCCCTCTACCACGCAGCCAGGCTCGCCGCCGAGCTGCCCCAGGACGCCGTCATCCTGGTCTGCCTCTCCGGCCGCGGCGACAAGGACCTGGACGTCGCCGCCCAGGCCCTGGGAATCCACCTCTAGGCTGGATAAACTCCTGGCGTCAGGTAACTGGTTCGTGATTGGTGGAACTCATGGAGCTGCGGGTTTCAACCCGCAGGGCCAGGTGTCCACCTTGCCGAACGGTGCCCGCACCGGATATGAGCCAGTCACGGCGTCAGGGCTCCCGGGGGCAGAGCCCCCTGTCGAGGGCCTGGGGGGTGTCCCCCAGGATTCGAATTCCCTCGCCGCGAGCCGCCGCCGGAGGCGGCGTGCGACGTGGGCGAGCCGCGAAGAAGCCTCCACACGATTGTCACCCGCACGGAGCCACGACTATAATATGTCGATTTCTTACCTTCGCTAGCATCTTGCACCTGCTGAGCCTTCTCTAGTGGATTCCTCGACAGCAACAGTAGGCCACCGGCCCTCTCCCCTCCCTCGGGAGGCCGCCTGGGGCTCCCGCGAAGTCTTGCAGGCCATCGGCCTGGCGGTGGCGCTTTACATCTTCATGGGCATCGCCGTCGGCCTGGCTGTGCTGACCATCGCAGGAGAGCTCGAGGGAACCCCTCTAGTGATGGGCGGCCTGGTGGGCATCATCTTCTTCGACGCCGCTCTGCTGGGCATCGCCTACCTCTTCTCCGTCCAGAAGTTCCGGCTCCCCTGGAGCGTCCTGGGCTTCCGCTCCTTGCGTGCCGATTTCCTCTGGGTGCCGCCGGTGACCGCCGTCGTCGCGCACGTCGCCATAGTGGCCTACGCCGCCGTAGTCACCGCCGCCGGCGCCGACGCCCTGGCCCCTCAGCAGGAGTTGGAAGACCTCTTCGAGACACGGGCCATCCTCCCCCTGACCGGCGTGGCCACCGTCCTCGCTGCCCCCGTGGCCGAGGAGACCTTCTTCCGGGGTTTCGTCTTCCGCGGTCTCATCCGCCGACTGAACGTATGGGGCGCCGCCCTGGTGAGCGGTCTGCTGTTCGGCGCGGCCCACATAAGCAGCGTCGACACCGCAGGGCTCATCATCCCCTTCGGCGCCATCGGCATCCTCTTCGCCTGGGTCTACTACCGGACCGGCTCTCTCTGGGCACCCATGTCGGCTCACTTCCTGTTCAACCTCATCAGCTTCGTCGTCCTGGCCACGGTGGTGGGGAGCGAGTAGCCGTGAGCCGCATCGACGACACACTGGCTCGAACCCGCCGCGAGCATCGGCTGGCCCTCGTCGCCTTCCTCACCGCCGGCTACCCCGAGCCCGCCGCCACCCCCGGCCTCGTGCGCGCCCTGGTGGAGGGCGGCGCCGACCTCATCGAGCTCGGCATCCCCTTCAGCGACCCCCTCGCCGACGGCACCACCATCCAGCGGGCCGACTTCCGCGCCCTCGAGGCGGGCATCACCCCCGCCGCTTGCCTGCATCTGGCCCGAAATTTACGTAACGAGGGGCTTGAGATTCCCCTGGTACTTATGGGATACTACAACCCACTCCTGGCCTACGGGCCGGAGGCCTTCGTCGCTGACGCCGCCGGGAGCGGGATCGACGGCCTCATCGTGGTGGACCTCCCCCCGGAGGAGGGGGAGGAACTCCGTCGGCTTTGCCGGACACACGGGCTCGACCTCATCCCGCTGCTGGCCCCCACCTCGGATGACCGGCGGGTGGCCCTGGTGGCGAAGCAGGCCTCCGGTTTCGTCTACTGCGTGAGCGTGGCCGGGATAACCGGCGCCCGGGAGGCTCTGCCGGCCGACCTTTCGGCCTTCCTTCAGAGGGTGCGCAGACACACCGGGCTGCCGCTGGCCGTTGGCTTCGGGATCTCCCGGAGGGAGCACATGGAGGGCCTGGAGGGACTGGCCGAGGCCGCAGTGGTCGGCAGCGCCATCATCGACGTTATCGAAAGGTCCCCGCCCAGCGAGCGGGAAGAGAGGGTGAAAGAGTATGTGGAGGTGCTCACCGGCCGACGGGGGGCCAGGGTGTGAGGCCGTGAAGGACGCCAGCCAGCCAGCGCGCTGGACCCTCCGCCACGGCCGCGTCTGGGGCCCCGTGGCCGGCGCCTTTGGCGGGCGCTGAGGCGGGCCCACAGCCTAGGGGGCGCGCGGGCACCGGAGAGGGTCACGCCTTGGGCATACGGTGTCAGGGCATCCGC
>Ga0209979_1000134_pt1 | contig 123988 bp, 81 predicted proteins | sample AnhtaG_FD_183114 | JGI IMG/M metagenome (GOLD analysis project Ga0209979, IMG submission 183114) | Deep subsurface microbial communities from Anholt, Denmark to uncover new lineages of life (NeLLi) - Anholt_01485 metaG (SPAdes) (version 2) | ecosystem: Environmental > Aquatic > Marine > Oceanic...
CCCAACTTCCGGTACTACGCCCTCGCCGATGGCATCAAAGCCTTTCTGGAGGGCAGTGAGACCCCATTTCGGGCCGGAAAAGCCCAAGCGCGTGCCGATCCACAACTCATGCTGCCTATATAGCTCAAATTTTGGGGGAAACTCCTGAAAGCCCTGCCTCTTGATCTCCGTGGCGGGCTTCTGGGATCGTGATTCCGTGAATTCAGCCACTTTCATGCTTTCGGGTTGGCGCAGGTCTTTCTGACGTCGCATTCAATCACCTTTTTCCGATTTTCGTAACCAGTGCAGATACAAAGCCGTTCTCCTAAGAACAAGGAGGGTGCCCAGTACCCTGGCTTGAAGTCCAAGCCTCATATGGCAAAAGGCGACCAGGGGGAATCCACAGAAAGCGGCGCCTGTGGCAACAGCCTGTAGTTCGGACATCTCGCCGCTCCTCCAGCAGCCAAAGGGAGAAATACGAATCTGGGAAGCGATGCCTGCGTGGCGCTTCATACCTCTCTCCACATCATTCTCTTGATTTGCCATAGACGGAAGTTCCCGATCATTCCGGGTGGGAGATTGTGCACGACATCCGGCACCTGATAGATGGAGGGGACGTTACTCCCCATGTCGAAGTAAGGTGAGAAGAATGTTCCCGCGACGCTCGTTTGTTTCTTGGAGACAATCTTGTTTCCCCCGTAAAAGACCCCCATGACCTCAAGCCCAGCTCTGTCGAACTCGATCCTGTCTGCGGCCATCACGCCCAAAATGTCCACTTTCGGGTAGGTACTGAAACCGCGCGTGATGAGGTTGCACTTGATGAATGCATTGTGAGCAGAGGCAAGGACCCCTCTCCCCTCGTACTCGATGGTGTCTGCCACGATTTTGGTTTTCTCATAATATTTATCTAAGTCCACGTCCCCTTCGACCACAACGATCCCTCGTATGGTCAGGTGCCCACTCCCGTCCATGCTGATCTCACTTCCGTTGCCCGAGTAGGAAAAGACCGATCTGGGGTCAATATTTCCCAGCTGATTTAGTGCATCGGGATCGGAGATCACGAGCGCCTCATCCCGATTCCGAAGGTAGTCCAGATACGTGGGGTAGCCTCCGTAGGGTTCCGACATTCGCGGGAAGGGTATGTCAAATTCGCTGAGGTCATACTGGTTGTTCTGCCCGTTATCCGAATAGACCTCAAAGTTGGGCGCCTGGTTTCCAGTATATCCGTCCGGGATATAGGCGCCATCAACAGTCTCTTTCAGCCCGTTTCCCGGAACATCCGGCTCCCCTACCCGCGAGCTTCCACTCAGCCCAAGCTTTCCGTGTTGAATCCTTACCTCCGCCTCCAGGGAGTCCATTAGCTCTCCGTCATAGAGTCTTTGAATCGAGGGAATCCTCGACCCCAATTCGAGTGGTATCCCTGAGTAGTTGTTCTTTACGGACCCGCTTCCGCTCATGTCCATGGCGATGTCGGCGCTTCCGAGAGACGTCGCCAGAAGATGGACTGACCCTCGGATGTCCACGTTTCCATTGATGACCTTTCCGCTCGCGCCCTCGCCAGCGAAGATGGCGTTGCTCCAGGGCGAGATGTTCTTTGCCTCCAGGAAAGTCAGTATGCTACGCTCCGCCTCCAAAATAAAGCCAGTACCGCTCTCGTTCCCCCTGTAGTAGCTGCCCGTGGATTTAACCCAAATCCTGTATGGATATCCGGGCACATTGGATAAGCTAATCTGATAGGTGGACTTAAGACTTCCATTCCCGTCAAAAGCGTAATCCGTCTCTGCAACAAGCGGGTAGAAGTCATCGTCGTAGTGAGCGTTATTAGGGTTCATGTATTTTCGCGTTTGCACTTGGATATTCTCCGTCTTGCCATAGAACACATTGTCATCCCAGGAGGCTTTTGTGCCTTCAGGTGTGTAGTACAAGTCGTCCGTGAGAAGCTTGATACCCGTTTCAAGTCCTGCTTCCGCCGCATAGAACGCCTTGGTGCAGTACGAGGCCCGCTTTACCTGGACCATTTGCGTCGTAACAAATCGAATAAATGCAGCAATCCCAATTGCCCCCACGAACGCAAATAGCATTGTGATCATCAAGACAAAACCTGAGTCTTTCCGGATTCCTCGTCTCATGTATTCGTTCCCTCCATTGTTGTTCCCCCGCAAAACGTCTCTGGCCTCTCTGCATCAGCTCATTCGTCATGTCGTCAGCTGACTTGATGATTCCCTAACCATCATCGTCAGCCTATGCACCCGACGGGCTCATAAAAGAAAGTCTGGGGCGACCTACCCATGTCTTCAGTTGATGGGTCCAAAGCTTGGATGCACTTCCTGCAGTCCTCTCGTTCCAGCTCACAACAACATCCACATTGATTCCAGTGCCCTCCTGCGTCAAGATCGTCGTGCGGTTGCAGGGCAAAAAGCCGCTCTCGCCGTTGCCGTCAAGAGGCAAATTGGACTCAGTCGCGGTCGAGGGCAGTGTGGAAAGTTCGGCGTAGGGAAGAGACTTGAGGTACTCCATGCGAGACCGGGCAACGTTCACCGCTTGAGTAAGGTGCTGCGCGCTTGCGCTGGCGAGCCTTCCGTTAACGGAGGAGGTTAGAATGGCTCCGATCGTGATCGTGCCGATCAGACAGGACAGAAGCACCTCCGGCAAAGAAATCCCCTTTTGAAGTCGAGCTTTCCTTGGCAAATGTTGCATGATCTCCTCCCGGCTGTCTCGGTTTTGGCGCACGACGTAATGTCCAAGCCGTGCGCGCCTCCATCTCTGACTCCTTTTCGTGGATTGGATAGATAGAAATGAGTTGACCTCACTTTCCGTGCCAGAAAAAAGGTGAACGGAGCAAAAGCTGTAAAAATACACAACACCCCAATCTGCAATGGGTTATGGAATCGTGCCGCGGGACGGTGTTTTCTCAAATGCAAGAATTTCGGCTCCGGCGAGTTAAATTTTTGAGAATTTGAGCCTGAGTGAAGCGTGCCGTCGCGATCCGGCGTGTCCCAAGGAGGTGAATCGGCTTCTCATGCGCATGGCGGTTCGTTCGCACTGGGCGGATTAAACCGATGGCGGCCCCACCAAAGGAGGTTGACCCGGCGGCGCATTTTTGGTAAATAGCAACGGTTTGCCGGGAAGGTTGTGAGCCATTGCTCGATCCCGCGATTCTATCCCACCTCAGGGACTGGATGTCGGGTCCGACTCTTGGCTGCTTGAATGGAAGTCCTTTCCCGCGAGACCCCGGCGCTTGTCGGACGCGAGCCGGGATCGGCGCTGAATGATTCACGACGGAAACCATTGTTTGTTACTGGAGGTACATGAGTACCCGAGCACGGAACGAAGGAAGAATCGTCGTCCTCGGTGCAGGACTCGCCGGGTTGACTGCTGCCTGGAAGCTGGCGGAGACCTTTGGCAGCCGCGTGCTACTTCTGGAGCGGGAGAAGTTCACTGGCGGGATGGCTCACACGTTCTCACAAGGGGACATCTCGTACGATTTCGGGTCGCATCGCATCCACCCGTCTTTCGCACCAGAGGCCATGGCTCTTATCCGCGAGCTTATGGGGGAAGAGCTGCTCCTTCGGGAAAGGCACGGAAGACTTCGTCTCTGCGGAAGGTACATGCACTACCCTCCCGACTTGGCGAGCTTCTTGAAAGGGCTGGGATTCACCAACACGCTCCGCGGCGGGGCGGGTTTCCTTGCCGCGAAGCTCCGCCCACCCATTGAGGACGGGCGCATGCTTTCCTACGAGGACTGCATGACCCGCCGGGCGGGCAAAGCGATCTATGACCTGTTCTATTCTCCGTACGCCTGGAAAGTCTATGGCATTGACCCGAAGACGCTTTCCTCTGATGCTGCCAAGACGAGGGTTTCCCTGAAGAAGCCTTTCGCCATTGCCCGCGACCTGGTCCTGCCGAATAAACCCGAGAAGAAGTTCTTTTACTATCCGTACCGGGGCATCGGAACGCTTGCTGAGGAGTTGGAGAAGCGTTTCCGGGGGTGTGGTGGAGAGTTGCTCACAAACGCTTCGCCGGAGGTCATTGACATGGTGTCGAATCGTGTGAGGGAAGTGAGCTTCCGACACGATGGCCGCATATCGTCCGCTGGGGTAGACACGCTCGTCTCTTCCATACCGCTGAATGGCTTGATAAGTGTGATGAAGCCGATCCCTTCGCCATGCGTTGCGGAGAGCGCTCAGGCCCTGAAATGGCGCGCGATCCGGTTCCTATATTTACGTGTCAACAGAGAGTCTTGCTGCGAATCGGAGACGTACTATTACCCCGAAACCCGATACATATTCGGCAGGATAAGTGAGCCGAAACGGTTCAGCCCGTATATGGTTCGTAAGGACGGGAAAACGGTCATTTGCGTCGAGGTTCTCTGCGGGGTGGGAGACGGCTTCTGGCGGATGGAGGACGCTGATCTTTTCCAATACGTTCAGAACGATCTCAAGCAGCTTGGCTTGCTGCGCTCGGAGAAAGAGGTTTCCCGCATCTTCTCAAAAAGGCTTCCCGCGGTTTATCCCATCTATGATATTCCGTGGCTGGACAATTTCCGTGCCGTCCAGCGCTTTCTGAACGGTGTGCACAATCTGTACGCCATCGGGCGGGGAAGTCTTTTCCTGCACGACAATATGGACCACGCCATTCAAATGGGGCTGACGCTTGCCAAGTACATCGCGAGCAACGATGGGAAAACTGACCAGTGGACGGCAGCTCTCGCCGGTTTTCGGCACTTTGAAGTGCGAGACTGATCCCCCGTGCTGGTTGATCTGGCGCGGCACGCTTCGCCCCTCTGCAATTTTTTGGGCGATTTTAATGATCCCTTAATGTATGCTATGCTTTCCTAATGGCGAAGATGGGAGTCTTATACCCCAAGGCCTTCGTTGCGGTACGCGTGAGAATGGACGGAGGCAATTAGAACGAAACCATGGAAGGAGGTAGACAGATGAAGAAACTGTACGTGATTCTCGTTTTAGGGCTGGCTGTCGGCATCGTGTGTTGGGCTTTCGGGCCAAGCCTGATCAACGCCGGGGGCAAGGAGGTCAAGGTAACAGACCTGCCTGGCGCGGTGGTTGCCACCTTGGAGAAGGAGGCCCCAGGGGCAGAGATCGGGGAAATCGAGAAGGAGGTGGAAGACGGTAAGGTCGTCTACGAGATCGATGTCGTAATTGAGGGCAAAGCGCTCGAGCTCGTAATCGCCGAGGATGGGACGCTCCTCGAGGAAGAAGTCGAAGACGACGATGACGATGATGATGATGACGACGATGATGATGACGATGATGACGACGATGACGACGAAGATGATGACGATGACGACGACTAAGTCGTCCTCATTCAACCGCAGCGGTCTCCGCGGAAGTCCTTGAACGAGAGCCGGCTTCGGAGAGTGCGAGGAAATCGAAAAGGAAGAGAAAGGTGTAGAGGGCGAGCTTGTCTCGAAGGGGCAATGTGTCCCAGGAGCAGGGCTCGCCCCTCGCTGCTTTTCCTGACGGGCGTGGCGCGAGGCCGCTTTCGTACCGCATCGTAGCGGGTTGTGAACGGATAGGCTTTTTCTGTTATCCCCTCGAAGGCCCGAACCCCTAACTACAGCAACCTGCGGAAGGTCCACTTTTGCGTGACACGGTTCGGCACTCGCAAAAGCTGCTTGACAGTGCGAGTCCATAGTGCTCTTTATGACTCGTGGCCGATCGGGGGAGCTTTGCGAAGTCGAAGTGTATGCAGACGTCGCCGTCGAAAGGAGGCAACAATGAAAAGACACCTTGTCCTGGTAATCGCACTGGCAGCCCTTGGACTTGCTGCGGTTAATCTCTTTTCATTCCGGGGAGAAGGCACTGCTTCTGATCGAGAACAGGAAGGTTCTGCCGTTTGGCTCAGCAAGCTTGAAAACCGCCTCGACCAGTTGGAGACGCGCCTGAACGACGCATTAGCCCGTCTGGACGGTTTATCCTCACTGCGGGCATCATCTGTGAGCCCCAAGGGTGGGCAAGCAGCCGGATCAGACGTGCCGGAGGAGATCGCAAGGCTCCAGTCCGAGATGAGTGCGCTTGCTTACCGCATCCAGACACTTGAGGAGGACCCCGTCAACCGAGGCTATACGTTCCTCAGCTCCGAAAGCGCCCAGTTGCGCCTCGAGGGGATTAACTCGTTACGGCGGTTAGCCCGATTCGATCCCGCGGCCCGGGAGGCGATCAGAAGTATGCTGAACGATCCGAGCGGGCGGGTCAGGGAGGAAGCGGCGGACGCGGTGGGTGACCTGGGGGACAAGGAGGCGGCTCCGCTCCTGGTCCAAATGCTGGGCGATCCCGATGCCAGTGTTCGTGAGGAGGCCGTTGACTCTCTGGGGAAACTCGGTGCCGCTGAGGCCAGTGCTTCAATCGCCCAAATGCTGGGCGATCCTGATGCCGATGTTCGTGAGGAGGCCATCGGCGCTCTGGGGAAATTCGGTGCCACCGAGGCGGGTGCTTCAATCGCCCAGCTCCTTTCAGATTCCTCCAATGATGTCCGCGAGGTAGCCGCCGACGTTTTGGGACGGCTTAAGGCCAGAGAGGGCACCGACGCCCTGATGCAAGCCCTTAATGACTCCGACGGCGACGTTCGGGGGGAAGCCATTGCCTCTCTTGGGGAGGTCGGTGCTGTTGAAGCCGTTCCCTACCTGAGGGAGATGTACGAGAGAAACCCCGGCAGAGACGTCATTCGTTTAGCAACAGCGCTGCGCGCACTCGGCGACGAGGGACCGTTTCAGCAAGAGTTTCAGCGGTTTTCTCAAGTCGCCCTGTCGAGCGAGGACGCGCGAGCGCGGGGTGCGGCTGTGCGAACGCTATCCGGGTTTGCTCGTGAGGAAGCGCGGGACGTGTTCACCCAGGCGCTCCAGGACCCCAGTGAGCGGGTTCGGGGAGAGGCGGAACGGGCGCTTCGCCGCCGCCGGGATTGAGAGGGGTCATGCGCCCCTGCAGAGGCTAACCTGGCCGTCAAGAGAAAATGACGTCGCTGACGGAATTAGGACGCAGCCGCGTTGCAGGAGGTATTCAGGGCGCTGGGACAGGAAGGAAGATGCGTCTCCTGGTGATAGAAGATAACAAGACGCTCGCCTATTCCCTTCGTCAGGGATTCCGGGAAGAAGGTTTCGCCGTTGACGTGGCGGCGGACGGCGAAGAAGGGCTGTGGTATGCCCAGTCGAACCCGTATGACGTCATTGTGCTCGACCTGACCTTGCCCAAGTTAGACGGATTGGAGGTCTTACGGCAAATCCGAAAGTGCGGCATCGCCTCTCATGTCATTTGCCTGACCGCCAGGGGGGCAACGGAAGATAAGGTCCACGCCCTCAACCTTGGCGCCGATGATTACCTGGCCAAACCCTTCGCTTTCGAGGAGCTCCTGGCCAGGGTGCGTTCCCTCTGCCGCCGCGCTTATCAGAGAAAGGACCCCATCATCCGCGTCGCGGACCTGGAGATCAACACGGCCTCCAGAACCGTTCGCAGAGGCGGAAACCTTATCCAGCTCTCGGCCCGAGAATACGCGCTGCTCGAGTTCCTCGCGTTCCATGCCGGTGAGGTCGTCACCAGAACGATGATTTGGGACCATCTCTACGACTTCGCGGACGAGTCCACCAGCAACGTCGTGGACGTCCACGTTTGCCTTCTTCGCAAGAAGATAGACACTGACACCGGTCACCCCCTCATTCACACTCGCAGGGGCGAGGGGTACATCCTTGAAGACATCCCTGTGCCTCAACACGTTGGTCGCGAAAGGAAAAGATGACTCGACTCGTTCCGCGCTCGATCCGCGCAAAACTTGCCCTCTACGTCCTGCTTCTCCTCGCCGTCCTTGTGATAGGTCTTCTCACCTCGGTTTATTTGCTCGCCCGGCGTTCCATCTGGCAGTCCTTTCGGGACAGCCTCGCGGCAGAGGCCCGCTCGTTCGCGTCCATGATGGAGTATGAAAGAGGAGGTTCTTTCGACATAGAGATCCCCGAATCATTCCTTTCGCGATTTGACCCGGTCCCCGGCTGTGAGTACTACAGAGTATTCGATTATCTCGGAAGAAGGCTCGCTGTTTCCCGTTCCCTCCAAAAGAATACGGAGCTGTGGCGACCGTCGCCGGACTGGTTCAGGAAGGCAAGACCCGGCGATGACATCTTTCGAAAGATTCGCACCGAGGGGGAGGAAAAAGGGCTCCTGACCTTGAAATGCCTCCCCAGGATCGAAGCCGGGGAGCAACAAAATGGGGAAAGCGAGAAAGGGAAAAAAGGGAAAGCCAGGGACACCGTCAGTTTACAAAGAGCGGCCATCATAGTGCAGGTGACGCAGTCTACGGGCCCGGTGCGTCATCTTCTTAGCCGCCTCGGAACCATCCTCTTGGTCGGCGGTTTCCTTACGCTCGCCATGGCCACTCTGGGCAGCCGCGCGGTCGCGCACGTCGGACTTCGCCCCATCCGAAACCTCGCTTCAAGTGTGCAAAGGATCAACGAGCATACTCTGGGCACACGCGTGCCTCACAGGACTTTGCCAGACGAGCTTATTCCCCTCGCCACCAAAACCAACGAAATGCTTTCCAGGCTCGAGAAGGCGTTTCAAAGGGAGAAACGCCTCACGAGCGATGCAGCCCACGAAATCCGAACGCCCCTCTCAGCTCTTATCACCGCCCTGGAGGTGGCGCTTCGCAAAGAGAGGTCGGGCGAAGAGTACAAGGAGACAATGATCGAGTGCCTGTCCTCGGCCAGAAACCTCAAGAAGTTGACCGACTCACTTCTTTTTCTCGCCGCCCTCGACGCGGGCAAAGTCCACGCGAAACCCAGGCCTGTGAATATCCGGAAACTTCTTGATGAGACGATCGACATCTACAGAGAAAGAGCTAAGAAAAAATCGCTTCCCATCGGCACGAACGTTTCCGTTCAGGAAGCGACGGTCGAACCCGACCTGCTGGTGCCCATCCTGAACAATCTAATCTCCAATGCCATCGAGTACTGCCGGCCGGGGGATTCCGTGTCTATCTCCGCGTATAAGAGAGCCTCTGACAGCGCGTTGTGTATCGAGGTCGCGGACACTGGCCCTGGCATCCCCCAATCTGACATCGAGAAGCTGTTCTATCGCTTCTATCGCGGCCGCCAAGAAGGAGACACCGATATTGGCCATGCTGGGCTTGGTTTGGCTATCGCCGCCAAAGCCGCCGAAGCTATGGGAGGACGGATCGAGGTCGAAAGCGAACTCGGCAAGGGATGCACATTTCGTGTTGTCCTTCGATGAAGTAGCCAGAGGCGCCGGCGCCAAACTCCCCACTCCACAATCCCCCCTTGGTGCCTTCGCGTACCTGTCCGCCGCACGTCCCGCAAATATATGCTTGACAAAAAGGGTATATTCTGATACAGTATTGCCGAAATGAAAAACAACCGGCGGCTCCACAATAACCACCCTCGATTCAGGGGCCTTTCCCGAGGCCCTCTCACCGCCCTTTTCTGTCGTCCTGGAGCCATATCGTCCCGTTTTGGACTTCCACCGTCTTCTAACCGCCTCCTCCAGCCCACATTTTCCCAACCAGGTTGGGATTTTTTAGCACCACTCAACTCTGCCCCATCCTCCTCTGCCCCACTTACTTACTTGCGAACCTATGACCCTAAAAATCGTCAAAAAAGTTGGGATTTCCGCCCCTTTCCCCTTTTTTTAGGGACCGAACCACTCCGGCCCCAGCGAAGCTTGGTCTTGCCTCCTTGCCTTGCAAACGGGCCGGAGCGCGCCCCACATCATTGTATCGTGGCGACACTGCCCGCGCGCTCCGCATCGGGCCACGGCCTTGCCTTTCGCTGCACCGCCTCACCTTCCACAGGGATCCGCGACGGAACAGAATCTGGGCCTTCCTCCGTGGCATGGGCATCCCTGGCCGAGCACCGGCCAAGGGCTCCGAGCGCGAGTGCACTTGGATTCCATGAACACAAGTTAGCGAGCGCTCACGGGCAGGCCTGCCCATGGTCGTTCACGACCGCACTAATTTCCTACGGGGTCTTGACAAATCGCCCCCACCGGCGTATTAACAGCTTAGTCACATCTTCTGTGCGTCAGCGAGAGAAGGATGAGGTCAGAATGTTGGCCTTCCTGACGCACATCCTCGCCTCTCCACGATCATATGGGGAGACACGGCCATGAACGCGAAGCGGAAGGCGTTGTTCGGTGCTCTGACTATCGCCTTGCTGGCGCTGATCTGTGTCGTGATCGTCTCCGTGCTTCGTGAGCCTCCGTCACGGACTGCGCGGTCCCCGGAAAGGAAGTTGACCTCCGAACGCCACCCGAGTCAACGGGAAATTGGCGCTCCTCGCCCATCTACCTCAAAAACCCCGCACGAGATTAGGACCAGCTTTGGCCTACTCATTTGGCGCGGGATGTCAGGTCGTTCGCTGAACTACTCCAGGCAGATTCTGTCGTGGATGAAGGAGTGGGGATTCGACTGCGCGTATGTGACCCTTCAGGGCGGCGATGGCCAAGAGGAGGCGTCTCCAGCGCTTCCCAGGGATGTCGCAGATACTGCGTGGAGTCTCTCCGAGGCGTCCTCGAAGCTGAACGCGATCGTTGTCGGGGACGGAGACCTTGGCGCTTCGCAGGCTGTCGCACTCAAAGAATACCTCATGTCAGGCGGATGGGTGATTATGCCATCGCCAGAAGACGGTGACCCTTCTGAAGAAGTGGAGGACTTGCTCCAATTGAAGCCGAGCCGTTCTGCAACGCTGATGGCGCCAGAAGCGCCGTACTCCCGCAATCCCCCTCTGGGAGCGGAGGAGGTGCGCGTACTTGTCTCGCACCCCGTCGCTTCAGGGCTTGATGTTTGTTCATGGCTGGAATGGATGGGACCTTCAGGCGAGGTTCTCTACTCGAAGACTGATCAAGCGATGCCTCTGCTTTGTTTCGCGCGGCCGGAGCTACCAGCGGTTCGACTTGTTCCGTTTGGGGACGGTGGCGTGGTTCACTGGAACTTCGCCATGCGACCAGGTCCGGTGATCGAGGAGACAGAACTCAAGGCTTTTGTCGGAGACACCTTGAGCTGGCTATGGGGTCGGGCAAGCTGGGCGAAGCCACTCCAAAAGGAAGGCTCTGTTTCGGGCATCGTCCGCACGGAAGACGAAACAGTCATCCCTGGCGCGAAAGTCACCGCGCAAGTTTATTCGGAATGGGGTGAACCGATCGAGACTTTGGATGCGACCTCGTCCGAAGAAGGGAAATTCTCGCTTCCGGTTGTCGGTCCTGCGATCTATTGGGTCAAGGCAGAGGCGGAGGGTTACTGCCAGGCGGACATGTACCTCCTGGCCCGTCCACAAGGAGAAGAGGGGAAGCAGATCGAAGTCCTTATGGAACCAGAAGGTTCGATCTTCGGTCATGCCTACTATGGTCCCGGCCAAGACCACCCTGCCGTCGGAATTTCTGTGACACTGGCGCCGAACTGCCGAATTTCCTCTGCGTGGGAGAAGGAAACTGTAACGGACCGTAACGCGGGCTTTTCGTTCGATCATCTCCCCGCGGCCCAGACATTCTACCTGATCGCAAAGGCAGAGGGCTGGATGGGGTTGCACGAGGCGCCGGTTCCACTTGATGGGGGAGGGTTGGAAATTGATGTGCACCTTCAATCGCCTACCCGCATTGAGGGGACCACGCTGAATGTCGTGACTCAGCAACGTCTTCCGGGGGTCGAGATAGTGACACGCCCCGGATTGGGCTCGGGGGTTCTGTATCTTTTTCGAGACGCTCTGACTCAAAGGGCAATATCGGACCATGACGGCAAATTCACGTTGTTTCTGCTTCGGGGATACTGGGAGTATTTCGAGTATGTGCCTGGCTTCGCGTCCATGCGTTCAGGAGGGCGTATCAAAGTTTCAGACAGCGGACAGAGCGAGCCGTCGGAACTCAGGCTTTATTTTTGCCCGGCCGCATCCCTCCACGGCAGAATCTTCCCATCATCAGGAGAGTTTGCCTCAGGGGCGAAAGTTACCGTAGGCGGTATCGAATACTATGCTGACGAGAAGGGTCAATACAGAACTGTCCCCGTGAGACCCACAATGAGAGCGGGACGCGCAGGCTTTTACGTGATAGCAGACTGGAACGGTGAGAGCGGTTGGCGTCACGCTATATTCACGTTTGCGAGCGTGCATGGCACCGAGCCGGATCAGCGGCGGATGGGCGACTATGAGACTCTGCTGGCAGGTGGCTTCCCGCTTGACGTGCATCTCAAGCGGTCGGAGACGGAACCCGAGCCTTCAGGAACAACGATAGCTGGCGTGGTTCTGGATGAATCCGGCCGGACCGTCAGCTCTGCTGTGGTTGAGCTGGCCGAACCGGGGGCTTCCTCGGATGGCTTGCCGGGTCTCTGGGTAGACCCTCGGAAAAAGAGCCGTTCCGGCCCGCAGGGAAAGTTCACGTTTTCTGCGGTGAAGGAAGGTCTGTGGTTAATCCGAGCCCAAAAGAAGACTGCGGAAGTATGGGGAAAGAGCCCCCTCTACTGGGGTGAGGAGTGGCTGACGGTGAGCGAAGATACGCCCGTTTCCGGCTTGCAGGTCAGGCTCGGGAAAGCTTACATCCGCGGCAAGGTCGTGCGGGCGGACGGGACGCCGCTGCGAGACCGGTACGCCTCATTCGGGCTTACCTTCCACACAGATTGGGGACAAACCTTTGAACTCTATCTGGGGGAGCACGGGGATTTCGATCTTTTTCCCAGCGGCTACAACGGCAGGTTTGGAGTGTTGACCGTGCCCCCGCTTACGTCTTACAGGGGTTGGGCAAATAAGAAGGTGAAGCGCTGGGATCCCGACGCCAAAGCTGCGATCCCCTGGGAAAACAAGGACCTTCCACCCAGAGGGTACGTCAGGCTGTCCGCGGAGATACTGTCGGTTCCGTTCGAACCTCTCGAGGTTCGCCTCGGAGAGGACTCCCTGATCATACGATGTCCCTCCGTAGGTTCGGTTCGCGGGCGAGTTGTTGACGCTCGTACCGGACGTCCTATCGCTGGTGCGCGTGCCATCATATCCCGGGCGGGCAAAACGGAAGCCGGAAGAAAGACGGACTCTGAGGGTGCGTTCTCCTTGGACCACGTTCTGCCGGGACCGTGCACCTTTTATGTCATCAATGCGCCGGGGTACTACCTACGGTATGAGGAAGAGATTGAAGTTGTCGAGGGGCAAGAGTATACCATTGTAGCGGAGCTGGGGACATACTACGCCATCCGAGGCCGCCTCCGGCTGAAGGAGACGGGGGAGCCCCTCCTGTGGGCGGAGATACACACGAAAGACGGCAGGCACGTCACCCAGGACGGAACCTTTGTCCTTAAGGTGCCGCGTGAGGGCAATGGCGGTCGTTACCCGTTTACGGTTGTTCCTATTATACTACCCGGCATGAAACCCGGGCTGAAGAGCGTGGACGTGGTTGCTCCCCCCCCCGCTTCGGGGGAACACGAGGTTGATGTCGGGGACATCTATGTGGAAAGGGAAGAGGGAAAATGAGCTTCAAAAGGAAGGGGCTGCTCGGTTTTCTGGTCGTCGGGCTGTTCTGCCTGATGTGCGTTCTCATTCTGATTTTCTTCCCGCGTGAGCCTTCGGAGCGCGAGAGTGATCGGCGGTCCCGCGAAAAGCACGTCGCCCGATCGGGGTCGGCTGAACGAAAGGTTCCTGCCTCGCGCACATCACTCCAAGGGGCGAGCGCTGAAGGGCGCAGGAGTTTTGCCGTTCTCGTCTCGCGCGGGATGTCAGGTCGTTTGCTGAACTACTCCAGGCAGATTCTGTCCTGGATGAAGGAGTGGGGATTCGACTGCGGGTTTGTGACTGTTCAGGGAAGCGACGGCCAAGAGGAGGCGTCTCCTGCGCTTCCCAGGGATGTCGCAGATACTGCGTGGAGTCTCTCCGAGGCGTCCTCGAAGCTGAACGCCATCGTCGTTGCGGACGGGGACCTCGGCGCCTCGCAGGCTGCTCCATTGAAAGAATACATCATGGCAGGCGGGTGGCTAATTGTGTCGTCACCGGAGGATGGGGGCCCTTCGGCGGAGGTTGAAGAGCTGCTCCAGTTGAAGCCGAGCCGTTCGGCGACGCTGATGGCGCCGGAAGAGCCGCAGTGGGAGAGTCCGCTGGGAGCGGAGGAGGTGCGTGTACTTGTCTCGCACCCGCTGGCTTCAGCGTTTGACGTTGGTTCATGGCTGGAATGGACGGGGCCGCCAGGTAAGGTTCTCTATTCAAAGGGCGATGAAGCATTGCCTCTGCTTTGTTTCGCACGGCCGGAGCTACCAGCCGTTCGCCTCGTTCCGTTTGGGGATGGTGGCGTGGTTCATTGGAACTTCCCGATGCGTCCAGGTCCGCTGATCGAGGAAACCGATCTTAAGTCCCTCCTTGGGAACACCCTGAGCTGGCTATGGGGTCGCGCGAGCTGGACGGAGCCGCTCGAGAAGGAGGGTTCCGCTTCAGGCATCGTTCGCAGGAAAAACGGAGAGGTCCTCTCTGGGGCAAAAGTGACAGCCCAGGTCTACGCAGAATGGGGAGAACCCACCGAATCTCTTGAGGCGATTTCATCCGCAGAGGGGAACTTCTCGCTTCCGATTCTGGACCCTGCGATCTACTGGGTCAAGGCAAAGGCGGAAGGCTACTACCAGGCGGACCTGTACCTGTTGGCCCGTCCCGAAGGAGCAAAAGATGAGCAGATCGAAGTGCTCATGTTACCAGAAGCTTCGATCTTCGGTCACGCATATTACGGGCCTGGAGAGGACCACCCTGCCGTCGCAATTTCCGTGATCCTCGCACCAAACTGCAGGATTTCCCCGGCCTTGGGGAGTGAGACTGCTACGGACAACAGCGGATACTTCTCTTTTGACCACTTGCCGGGAGCTCAGACATTCCACCTTATCGCCAGAACAGACGGCTGGTTAGGCATGCAAGAGGCGCCGGTTCCTCTTGAAGGAGAAAGTCGGGAGGTCGATATACATTTGGAAACACCTATCGATGTTAACGGGGTTACGATGAACACTGCGACGGGCCAGTCGCTTCCGGGTATCGAAGTTCTGGCAAAACCGCAACCAGGAGAGGGGGCCAAGTTCCTCTTTGCAAACGCTCTGACGCAAAGGACGACATCCGACCAGGAGGGCAAGTTCGTGTTGAAGTTGCTGCCGGGGCACTGGTCTCTGATCGGACAAGCTGCTGGCTTCAGCGCGATGCTAAAGTCAAACCGGGGACGATTCAACGACGTTGCCGTTTTGGAAAGCGGAGAGATTGACCCATCCAAGATCGTTGTGGAACTGTGTCCCCACGCAGTGTTGCATGGCACTGTGTTCGCCTCATCAGGCAAGCCGGCCCCCGAGGCAAAAGTGACAGTATGCTCGCCCGAGTCATACGGAAGTAACCTCCGTCGGGTGCTTGAATACTGGACGGACGACGAGGGCCGGTACCAAACCGATCCGGTTCGTCCGATCTTGGCAGAGGCACATGATCCCGCGTTTGAAGTAACTGCGGAGTGGAGGGACGAAAGCGGTTACACTTATCCAAGTTTCCTGTTGGCGAAGGCCGGTGGTTCCCGGCCAGAGCAGAGCAAGGGATCTTACGTCGAGTTGTTGGAAGGCATGTGCCCGCTTGACATCCATCTGAAGCCCCAGGAACCAGAGTCAGAGTACCGTGGCCAAAGGGTATCCGGCACTGTGCTGGGCGCGGCAGGAGAACCCGTGGGCTTCGCTGTGGTCGACTTGGCTTGGGCTTCCCCTGGTGGGGCAGGATTCTCGGCTTATCCCCAAAAGAAGGCTATCTCGGATCCACAAGGGAAATTCGAGTTCCTGGGCGTGAATAACGGCTTTTGGCTAATTCGAGCACGAAAGAAAGTTCGAGACGCGGAAGGAAAGCTCTCGCTGCTATGGGGTGAGACATGGCAGGCGATAGTAGACGAAGTGCCGGTTTCCTCACTGGAGGTCAAACTGAGCGAAGCATATATTCACGGCAGGGCTCTGAGGGCGGATGGTGCTCCGGTGAGAGATCGCTATGCGAGCTTCTCCCTTACATTTCACACGGGGTGCCAAGAGCGTCTGGGGATTTTCTTGGAAGAGGATGGGGGTTTTGCTCTCTTTCCTTGCGGGTACGCAGTGTTGACCCGTCCGTCAATAGCGGCATGGAGAGAAGCACAACAGGGGAAGCGTGAGAAGTCGCGGGAGCGGGGCGGCCATCCAAACGACGCAGTAATTGATGCCATGCTCGCGGAGCAGCGGTTCCACCAGATGCTGATACTCTGGAAAAGGCACGATCTGCCCACCGAAGGGTATGCCTCGTTGACAGCAAACATTGACGGGGTGCGTATGGAGCTGGGCTGCGTTAAACTGGGTGAGGAGTCTCTCACTGTTACACTGCCTCCTGAGGGGGCCGTTCGGGGGCGGGTGGTTGATGCTGATACAGGAAATCCTATCCCTCATGCGTATGTCAGTGAGTATCGAGAAAACCGGGGGTTAACCTACTGCAAGTCCGACAGTCAGGGTAGGTTTTCGTTCATCAAGCTCGACAGCGGATCTTGTACTTTGCTTGCCATGCAGCGTGGGTACTGGAGTCGCCCCAAGCAAGTTGAGGTTCTTGAGGGAGAGGAGGTTTATGTTGAGATAGAACTATGGGCGTACTGGACAATTCGCGGTCGTCTTTTGCTGGAGGAGACCGGGGAGCCCATTGTGGCCGAGATTTACACCAAAGACGGTGTGTACACGAGCAAGCCTGATGGAACCTTTGCCATTCTCGCTATGGCGTCGAGCGATCCAAGGGCTCTTCGCCTGGATCGCTACGGTTTCACCGTTGCGCCCGAGGGGACCGGCTTGAAGCCTTTCAGAAAGGTCGTCAAACGCGATCCCTGGGTGCGCGAGGTTGATGTCGGGGACATCTTGGTGGAACGGGAGCGCGAGCAGGGCGAAGAAGGCGGCGAGGAGCGGTAGATGCTGAGTACGTGGCGCCGCAGGACGCCGAGAGTCCTTCAAGCTACAGGAGTGCCTGGCACTCTTCGAGGAGGTCTCGGATTTGCTCGGCCGTTTTGCCGCCGGATTTGTATCTCTTTTTCAGATCGGCGAGCTTGTGGAGTTTGGCTTCGTCAACCTTCTGGTTGATCTCGGCGTAGTCAATTGTCTTGTATCCGGCTTGGGGATTCTTCCGCGATTCGTGGCGGCCGAGGCCGACTTTCGCGGCGTCCACGAGCACGTTCGGTGCCGGATAGTCCTTGACTTTCTCCGGCAGCGACTCGGTGACATGGTCGCAAATGATGCTATCCATGGCGACGGGGTCGGTGCCGAAAAGGAGGCAGTTGGGAGAGCGTCCGCCGAAGGATTTCCATCCCCAGGGCGGGTTTCTTCCCCAATCCCAGCGGCCGAAGATGCCATCGCAGACGATCAGCCGCTTCTCGGGCAAAAGCCCAACCACGGCAAGTGCCGCTGTACTTTTCAGAAAATCGCCTCTGTTCAGTTTCACAGTTGCTTTGTCACAAGTGAGCTGTGCTCGGCTTGACGAGCAGAGGAGTTCCATCTGCTCTGCCCCGCGCTTGCGGGACAGCGTATGGTTACATAGCCTCAGCCATGGTCTTAGGGCCCGGGCGACGAGTGTCTTCCTTAGCAGCAAGTTGCTGAGCCGCTCTGTATAGATTTAGATATTGGGAAATCACGACCTCTTCGCGGTACTTATCGTGAACCAGAGCCACTCCATGTCTTCCGAGTGTGTGCCTCAGACTGGGATGCTCGATAAGTCTGCAAATGTACCGTGCGTACCTCTCAATCCTTTGCCTCTCCACAAGGAATCCATTAACGCCGTGCTTGATAAGCTCAGGGATTCCTCCGACTCGAGACGAGACCACAGGGACACCCACTGCAAGGGATTCGAGCACGGCCAAGGGTGATCCCTCATTCAGCGATGTGAGCAGGCTGATCTCTGATAGATCCAATATTCCGGGGATATCCTTTCTTCTTCCGACAAATCGGAAGTGCGCGTCTAGCCCAAGTTCCGAGACTTTCTTTTTCAGGTCGTCCAACTCAAACCCTTCTTCTCCCAATGCCTGGCCAACCATCAGGAAAACTGTGCGGGGGTGCCGCTGAAGAACAAGATGTACAATCTCGGGAATGATGAGCGTATTCTTGATGGCTGCGTAGTTCGAGATGTGCGTCACCACGGGATGGCCTGTGGGAATATCAAGCTCTTTCATTAGCGATCGAGATGGCGGCCTTTCGTGAAAGCGGCGAGTATCCACGAAGTTGGGGATGACGATGATGGACCTCTCAAGATCGAGTTTTCTCGCAGCAGCTACCGCCAGATATTCACAAACGGAGGTTACGGCATCGGCGTTCTCAAGACACAACCTCATGACCGGTTTCAGGGCGGGCATGGAGGCAAGGGTGTGGATGTCCGTGCCATGTAGAGTCACTACGTAAGGGATGCCGCAGATTTGCTTGGCAAGGTAGCCGACGAGGCCGTAAGGCAGGGCATAATGAGCGTGGCATAGATGAGTGTGGTGGTGTCTATAGAGAGAAACGATTTTGGCGACTTTGGCAGAATTATGCGGAACGTATTGCATGAAGGTGATCTTGAACATGCGGGAACGAACCAGTTCCAGGTTTTCCTTGTCGCGTTCCCCGATCCAGGACTCCGGGTGGGTAATTAGCTTGCAGGAGTGCCCCCTTCTCGTGAAAGCCCTGGCCATCCTGATTACTACTTCCGTTGTGCCCCCCAAATTAGGCTGGTAATCATGGATAAGTGCTATTTTCATGGAACTTTCAGCTATTCTCATCTGTCGCCACACCTGTCCTGTTGTAGTGGAAGCTCTAAGGGTCTGATCAGCACATATCCGGTCGAGACGAGCGCGAGTAAGGGCTTCTCACGAGCATATCGGAGCAGCCCGACTGCCTTGCCTCGTGATTCTTCTGCGTTTGCGGACCACCTGCCTCCCGGCGGAAATCTTTTCGGGCGGACAGTCCTGGCGCGGACGATCGAGGGTTCCTCTACGATAGGCCTGAGAATATTACCGTCTGCCCACCATGTTTAGAATTTTATACCGAACCCTGGCGGGAATGTCAAGGATAGCATGCCACGGGGTGCGGCTGCGTTTGAGGGGTATCCGATTCCTGCTGGCGGGATTGATGGTTTTGTTGCTTCGACTTCGCGTCTGCCATCCGGAGAGATTGCCTTGGTCCCATTTAGCCTCTCCCGTCGGCCTCACGAAGCCCGTCGCACGAGGCGAATCCAAACCTTTGGACTGCTGAAGCCCTGCTTCAGCCTTCGAAGGCGGGAGCGCTGCTCCCGCACTCCAAGGAGAAGACTGTGGACAAGATAACAGGATGAGCGGACCAGCCGGGAAACCCTCTTGTCCTTTCCAAGTCCCATGTCCCGGGTCTCGGCGGGGCATGTGATGGGCGACGTACCCGTGGCCCCCTTTGGAGTATCTGCCCTTTTGCCGGGGATGGGAGCAGGCCGGAGCATACTCCAAAAGGCGGCCCCGGCGCCCCGCCGGTCAACATTGAGGGGCAAACCGTCCATGCTGCTCGACACACCCTGAAGCGCAAGGCCCGCACCAACCCTCCCACTCAAATACAGCCGCACCCTGTCAAGGATGGCGTGCGAGGCGCGGCGGCAGGGTTGCAGAGGCAGGTGGTCCGGCTTTCCACATTTCCGGTTGGTGTTTTTGTTCTACGTCCAACGAATCTCCAGGCCGGGCCAGAACGGGCAGAACGAGAACGGCATTTCGCCTGCGTCTGGATGGCACTCCTATTGCTGGTATCAGAGATAGGGCTGAGGCACGCGACCCAGCTTCGGTGGGCTGAAGTACTTTTCAATTTCTTGCTGGCCTTGGCTGCGCCGTGCCATACTATAGAGGTTCGATTACGGCTGCTGGATAACCAAGGTACTTGGTGGACAGTAATGACGAAGGACACCGATGGTCTGGGCAAAAAGGGGGAGAAATTCGCCCGGAAGTTTCTCCGAAGGCAGGGATACCGGATACGGGCGATAAACTACTCGTGCCCCGGTGGCGAGATTGACATCATCGCTCAGGACAGAGGAACGATTGCCTTCGTGGAAGTGAGGACGTTATCTTCGACGAAGTATGGCTCACCTTATGAAACCGTAAGGTACAAAAAAAGGCGCCATGCGACCCGCGCGGCTCACCATTATCTCCACAGGTACAGGCTTCAGGATCACGATTGGAGATTTGACTTTGTCGGGATCATTCTGCCCGAAAAGGGGCCTCCCGAAATCGAGCTGATCAAGGACGCGTTTGCCCCCGTGCGTTGAGTGTCAACGTGCAACATCCTTGCACTTGTCACATATGATGTTCAGGACCACCCTCTTGCCAAGGACCGTGAATTTCCTTTGAAATTTCTCTGGAATCGCCAGGTTGTCGTAATCCTCACACTGAAAGTCAATGATCCTGTCGCAGCGAGTGCAGCGCAAATGATGGTGACTCTCTGTCTCAGGATCAAAACGGCGTGGTCCTCCATATCCCTCAACGACATCAACAACACCGATCTCGGCAAACGTCAGAAGCGTCCTGTTCACTGTGTCAAACGAGATGCTGGGAAATTGCTTCCGGATGATCTCGAACATTGCTGCAGCCGAAGGATGGTCTTTCGACCTGGTGAGTTCCTTGAAAACCGCGATACGCTGCGGTGTCACTTTGAGATTATGCCGTCTGCATTTCTCTATGAAAGAAGACAGCTCATCGGAATCGTTCTCGCCCTGCATGCGATTGTCCTTCGCGGGGTGCCTTGACGGATTCGAGGAACACTTATATAGCTTCCGAGGGCGAGGCGCCCTCGAGAGTGCCGCCGAGACGGCGGCGTTACGTCTGTCCACCACCCGGGGCGCCGGCGTTTCCCGGCGCCCCGGCGGCGGATTACCTTCTTCCGTTCAGAATCACTTTACAGTGGCTTTGGCTCTTTCCTCTTGGGACATCGCAGCCAGGCGCTCGACGTCCTCGACATCCAATCCCAGTCCTTCCGCTACGCGTCTTCCGTAGTCGGGATCGGCCTTGTAAAACAGGGCGGTCTGGCGCAACTGGATCCGCTTCTGCGCCCCAGAGATGTGGGAGACGATATTACCGATGAGGTGATCGCGGTCTTCATCGCTCATCACCTTGCGATAGAGCTCCCCCGCCTGCACGAAGTCGTCGTTGGGATGCGTGTAGGGATGTCGCCCAGCCATTCCGGAAACCTCGAATGGCGGCTCGGCTGCCTCCGGATTTGGCTCCGGGCCACCAAAGCTGTTGGGATAATAGTTCGGTCCACCCTCACCGTTTGCGTCAAATCGCATGGAACCATCCCGCTGATAGTTGTCCATAGGCGCCGCCTTGGGGGCATTCACCGGCAGAAGTTGGTAGTTGGGGCCCAGGCGATGGATATGGGCATCGTGGTAAGAGATGATGCGAGCCTGGAGCATCTTGTCCGGCGAAGCAGCGATCCCGGGAACCAGGTTGCCCGGAGAAAAAGCTGCCTGTTCGACTTCGGCGAAGTAGTTCTTCGGGTTGCGGTCCAGAACCATACGCCCGACGGGGATCAGCGGAAAGTCGCCGTGTGGCCAGACCTTGGTGATGTCGAGGATGTCGAACCGGTAATCCTTGGCCTGTTCGGGGGTCATGATCTGGACATTGACCTTCCAGGCCGGATACTCGCCTCGCTCGATCGCCTCGTAGAGATCACGGGTGGCGCGGTCGGGATCGTCTCCCGCCAGGCGGTCGGCTTCTTCCCGCGTCAAGTTCTGGATGCCCTGAGCCGTTTTGAAATGATACTGGATCCAGAAGAACTCACCCTGCTCGTTGTACCACTTAAAAGTGTGGCTGCTGTAGCCGTTCATGTGGCGATAGCTTTTCGGCGTACCCCGGTCGGAGAAAAGGATTGTGACCTGGTGAATGGATTCCGGCGTCAGGGAGAGGAAGTCCCAGAACATGTCAGGGTCCTTGGTGTTCGTCGCCGGGTTGCGCTTTTGGGTGTGAATGAAGTCGGGAAACTTCAGGGGATCGCGGATGAAGAAAACCGGCGTGTTGTTCCCCACCATGTCGTAGTTACCATCCTCGGTGTAGAACTTCACCGCGAAGCCCCGGGGGTCCCTCGCGGAATCAGCGGAGCCCTTCTCGCCGCCAACGGTGGAGAAGCGCACGCAAACCTCGGTCCGCTTACCCACCTCAGAGAGGAACTTGGCCTTGGCATATTTCGTCACATCGTTGGTGACCTCAAAGTAGCCATACGCACCGGCCCCCTTGGCGTGGACCACGCGCTCGGGGATCCGTTCCCGGTTGAAGTGTGCCAGTTTCTCCTGCAAGTGGACGTCCTGGATTAAGACAGGTCCCCGGGGACCCGCCGTCATTGAGTTCTGGTCGTCGGCAACAGGGGCGCCAGAACTCATCGTGAGAATTTTCCTTTTCTTTGCCATCTCTAACCTCCTCTCTGCTTTCTTTGGGATCGGCTAATGCTAGCATGTCGGCAACTTGCGGTCGCTGAAGTTGAGTGTTTTTCGCGTTGTAACATGCCGCAGTGAACGATCCGAAGGTGGCTCTGGAGTATGTTCACTCCATAAGCATGCGTTTGCAGTTTTGCGGGACACTACTATTTAGGAACGACCCAGGATATGTCAAGCCTTCTCCTTCAAAAAAGCGTATCCTCTGTCAGAAAACAGCCCTTCGTGAGGCTGACTCTGGGGCAGAGTAGCTGTTCAGGGGCCATCGAGCTTCCGCCTGGACGGAAACGAAAGAATGAAGACTGCTACCTCCAGCGGCATATTCATTGACAGAGTGGGTTTCCCTGCTAATCTGTCCACACGTGGCAGCTCACACTATCAACCTTGCGGCCTAACAGAATTGATCGAAGTTTTCATGCAGAATCCAGCTCAAAGGGCAAAGGGCGCAAACGAAAAACGCAAACACATGTCCACATTGTTCATATCTTATGGGCGAAAGACCTGTCATTAAGATAAAGCAGCTTCGCAAGTTCTACAAGGGCAAATACCGCGGCGTGGACGGTGTGGACCTCACCGTCTACAAGGGAGAAGTCTTTGGGTTTTTAGGGCCAAACGGCGCCGGGAAGACGACCACGATTCGGATCCTTCTGGATCTGATAAGGGCCGATACGGGAAGCGCGAGTGTATTCGGCCTCGACGTCCACAGGGACTCTATAGAGATACGGAGGAGGACAGGGTATCTTCCAGGGGAATTGGGGTTTTACGACACGGTGGTTGCCCAGGAGATGGTGGACTACTTTGGAGCCTTGTGCGGGTCCGTGGACCCTGGGATTGTCAAGGACCTCACAGAGCGCCTGGGCATGGACCTTTCCCGCCGCATACGTGAATACTCCAAGGGGAATAAACAGAAGCTCGGGATACTCTTGGCCTTTCTTTTCGACCCCGAGCTCGTTATTTTGGACGAGCCCACCTCCAGCCTGGACCCCCTTCTCCAGAACGAATTCTACGAGTTCCTGGCCGAGGAGTCACATAGGGGGCGGACGATTTTCATGTCGAGTCACGTGCTTTCAGAGGTTGAGCGTGTGTGTGACCGTGTGGGGATCATTCGAGATGGGAAGATGGTGGCCGTGGAGCGGATCGAGAGCCTCAAGGCGAAGATGGGCCAGCTCGTCACCGTGGAGTTTGACGAGAAGTTCGATGTAGGAGATTTTGAGATCCCTGGTGTCTCTAAAATTGATGTAAATGGGCACACGTTGACCCTCCACGTGGTGGGGAACCACGATGCGGTACTGAAGGCGCTATCTCAATATAAGATAAGAAGGTTTCTTGCAAAGGAATATTCATTAGACGATCTCTTCCTGGAATATTACCACGAAGGTGGTGGAAACGATGAATAGCGGCCTTGCTGTGTTCCTCTGGACGTTCCGGCGCAAGTGGAAGGGACTGGCCATCTTTATTGCGGCCATTGGATTGCTGATCCTCGTAATTATCAATGTCTACCCCGATTTCTCGGAGCTTCGCGGTAAGGCCATAGCGGAGGCCTTAGGCGGTGACATGGAAATCTCTCTCACGCGAAATGACGAGACAGATGGGAATTACACACTGACCTGGAGTAAATTTGGGGGGGCAGATGGGTACGTGGTGGTGAAATCGAAAACGGAGATTCCGCTGTCGTTGATAAAGGGGATGGACGTCTCCGGGGTGAACTTCCGGCTGTGGGAATTCTTGCCGAGCGATGGGACGGAATCTGTGCACCCCTTTGACGCCACTGCCACCAAAGCAGACTTCACTGTCCCAGACAAGACGCCTGGAGAAGAGAGTGCCCCCGTCTACTTCTGCGTTGTGGCTTTCACTGGAAGCGTTTCGGATGCCAGGATCGAAGGGGCCAGCGACACTGTGAACACAAAAGAGCTTGTTGCGAAAGGCGCGTACGACAAGCTAATCGAGCATCCGCTGATGAAGGCCTGGGTTGGGGATATGGGCGTGGAGATGTACTCCATTAAGGGTTTCATGAGCTTCGAGTTGTTCAGCAGTCTGACGCTGTTTATCATCATTTATTTTCTTGTCCAGTACGCGGGGGCGTTCTCCTCCGAGATGGAAAACAGGACGATAGACATTATCCTTTCCACGCCTCTGAGCCGGAGACGCCTGTTTATCAGCCGGTATCTGTCCTGGGTAGCCGTGAACCTGATCGTGATCGTAGGTTGGACGGTTTTCATGTACGTGGGTGTCGTTTCCATCGGCGAGACCGCTAATGCCCCCCTTGCTGATATCGCACGGACAACATTTCTGTTCCTTCCTTTCGCCCTCACCGTACAAGGCTTCTGCATGTTGACCTCTGTGGCAACCCATGATTCAAGAAAAGCATATGGTATAGCCTTTGGAATCTACTATGGGATGTATGTTCTCCGGATTGTCTCCATGCTGAGTGAGAGGATGAGCTTCCTCAAGTACTTCACCATTTTTCAGTATTGGGACTATAATGCCGTCTTCGTGGCCGGGGTCGTCCGCTGGGGAGGCATCCTATTGCTCACTCTCCTGTCCATAGGTTTGTTTATTGCAGGGCTCACGGTGTTTCAGAGAAAGGACCTGGCCTTATGAATTGTCCAGCAGTTCCTCCGTTCGAGGCTCGATTTGGGTGGCCAGGGGCCTCCCAGAATTTGTCACTCCGCAGAAAGTGTTGGCCGACAAGCGTAACCTGTGGGGTGCGGCCGTATGTGCGTGGTAGTATTTCGCCCTTGCAGGGCTACCCCCTCGTCTTGCCTCCTCTTCCCAGGGCTTTGCCCTGGGCTATGCTATTTCGCCCCGTTGGGGCTTCGCAGGTTCTCGGCACGCAAGCCCCGAAGGGGCGACATCTCCTCAGCCCTGGGCAACGCCCAGGGGGCCTACGACCCAACGATTCAAGCTCTGAAGGAGCGAAATAATGCGATCCACCTCAAACGCAGCCACACTAACCTGCGGTTGGATTAGACCGAACGAACGGATGCGTGCTATAATGAGTTTTCGCTGGCTTTTCGATGACCTCCGATAGCCGAAGAAGCGCTGAAATGATAGAGATTGAAGGACTGACAGTTCAATACGGCCCGACGGTGGCGCTGGATGATGCGAGTTTTTCCGTGAAAGGGCCTGCGGTGGGTCTTTTGGGGCCGAACGGCGCCGGAAAGACGACCTTGATCAGGGGCTTGCTTGGGTTTCTGAAGCCGGTGAACGGCACCGGCACAGTCCTCGGTCACAGCATCCTGAGTGAACGACGGCAAGTTCGCCAGATTGTCGGTTACCTCCCGGAAGATGACTGTCTGATTCCGGACATGAGCGCGGTGAAATTCCTGACGTATTTCGGGGAGCTGTGTGGAATGCCCAAGGACGATGCTACGCAGCGGGCGCACGAGGTCCTGTACTACGTGGGCTTAGGAGAGGCGAGATACCGGAATGTGGAGACATTTTCCGCAGGAATGAAGCAGCGGATCAAGCTGGCACAGGCGCTGATTCACGACCCGAAGCTGCTCCTTCTCGACGAGCCGACGAACGGCATGGACCCAGCGGGAAGGGAAGAGATGCTACACCTTATCAAGGACATTTCCCTGGAAAAAGGGATTGGCGTCCTTGTCTCCAGCCACTTGCTGCAGGATGTCGAGGCGGTGTGCGAAGAGGTCGTACTTTTGGACAAGGGCAGGGTTGCGATTCAGGGAAATATTACCGACCTGAAAGGAGTGAATCGTAAGGTGTACGATGTGCGGGTGCGGGGAAACAGGGATCGATTCTGCGAGCAGCTCGTTCGCTACGGATATGAGTGGAAGGAATGGAAGGATGACATGATCAAGGTTTTCGTTCCCGAAGAGGAAGGAACGACGAAGATTTTCTCTGCGGCCAGGCAAACCGGCAGCCAGATACGGCATTTAGTGTTCGAGAAAAGCTCCCTGGAGCAGGTTTTCGTGGAGAGCGTGAAAGGCGGAGAAGAGAAATAAATGCCTGTTTACGATCAGAGCTACAAGCACTGGGAAGGGAGTTTCAAGTCTCACACCTTCCGCTGGTGGGTGATCACGAAGTACGGGATCAAAACGGCGTTTAAAAAGAAGGCGGTGAAGGTACTATTCATGCTCGCGATTGTTCCTTTCATAGCGTTCGCTGTGTACATATACGGTCTGACCCACTTAGGGAAGGTTGCCGGTTTCGTGAGCGAGCTTGGGGGAGACACCCCGCTGGCCGGCATGGGCGGTAAGACGTATGAAGTCGAGGTGGAAGGGGATCCAGCAGCTTTTCTCCAGGGGCTTTCAAAGGAAGCACTTCCCGATCCGGGCCAGGGCCCGACCTACAAGATTACCCTTCCTGACGAGGAGAATAGCAACCTGATTCTCGCCATAGCCGACGAGACCGGAACGAAAATCGCCCGCATGGTTCCGCCTGGCGTAAGGGAAACTTTCTATAGCAGGTTTTTGAACGTGGAGGCGCGCTACTTGTTTCTTCTTCTCCTTGTGATCGGGGCAGGGCTGATCGCCAAGGATGTGAAGTTCAATGCGCTTCAGATTTACCTGGCCAAGCCGATCACAGGCTTAGATTACGTTGTGGGCAAGTTGGGAGTGTTGCTCTTTTTCCTGGTGATGGTGACTATGGTGCCGGGGATCATTCTGTTCCTCTTTCAGGCGATATTGATCGGCGACTCTCTTTACTTCCGCCACTATTGGTGGGTGCCGGCAGCGATTTGTGGATACTCACTACTGATCGTGTTCAGCGGGTCTCTGGTAATTCTGGCGCTATCGTCGTTTTCGAGGAATGTCCGTAACGCGGCGGCCGGGGGAGCAGCGGTATTCTGGTTCACGCCCATGGTGGCGAATATTCTGCGGTATTCGACACACAATGATAGCTATATGCTCGTTTCTTTGCGGGACAACTGGACGAGCGTCGGCAACAGGATTTTCAGTATGGAGAGGTCGTTCGATGTTCCGTGGGGATGGTCCTTGCTGATTCTCTTGACGTTAATAGTCCTCTGCGCCGGAGCGTTAGCTCGCAGGGTGCGAGGTGTCGAGGTCGTGAAATGATTTCCGAGAACGCGAAAGTCAGCCCGAGTGAAACGCCAATCGAAGCGGTTGAGCTCTCGAAATGGTACGGTGAGGTCATCGGCATCAACAAGATCACACTGTCCATTGGGCCGGGTGTCACCGGGCTGCTGGGGCCGAACGGCGCCGGGAAGACGACGCTGCTTAACCTGATTATGGGGCAGCTCAAGCCCAGCCAGGGGCAAGTCCGAATTCGCGGCAGGAACCCGTGGGCGAATTCCTCCGTCCATCGCTTCGTCGGTTACTGCCCGGATGTTGACTCGTTTTACAGAGGGATGAACGGTGCCGAGTTTCTGAGGACTATGCTGCGGCTTTCCGGGTTTTCGTCGAAAGCGGCCCGAAAAAGGGCGGACGCTGCCCTGGAAATCGTTGACCTGGTTGAGCAGGCGAAGAAGAAAATCGGCGCATACAGTAAAGGAATGCGGCAACGATTGAAGCTGGCGCAGTCTATCGCGCACGATCCGGACATCATTTTGCTCGATGAACCTCTCGGCGGAATGGACCCTCTCGGGCGGAAGAGCACCATTGACCTCATCAGGAGATTCGGAGACGAAGGAAAAACGGTGGTGGTCTCCAGCCACATTCTCCATGAAATCGAGGCGATGACCAACACCATCGTCGTCATGAACAACGGGAAAATCCTCGCCGAAGGGAACGTCCATGAGGTTCGTGAGCTGCTGGATCAGTATCCCCGGAAGGTCTGCATCACATGCGATAAACCCAGATATTTGTCGGCGAAGTTAATTGAGTGTGAGGACGTGGTGTCGGTACGCTTTGAGGAAAAGGATGAAGGGTTGCTGATCGAGACGATCAAGCCGGACGTCTTTTTCTCCCGGCTGCCGGAGCTGCTCCTATCGAACAAGATCGAGGTGGAATCGTTGACCTCGCCTGACGATAACGTGGAAGCCGTTTTCAAATACCTCGTCGAAGAGAAGAGAAGATGAGCGATATTTCTGAAAGCACTTCTGAAGCCAGCCTCCCAGGACCGATAGGCAACGTTGTGGTTCGCTCGCTGTGCCAGACATGGGCCATGGTTCGGCTCACGATGCGGAATCTTGTGCTCAGCAAGCGGACGCTCCTTATGATTCTTCTGGCGTGCGTGCCCATCGGCATCGCGGTCATTCTGAGAAACGTGTTGCCGGAGGAGGGAAGGCGACGCGCAAGTTACGATATGTTCACCGGCCAGTTCGTGGGGCTTTACATCTATTTCGTCGTTATTCTGACGGCAATATTCTTCGGGGCTTCGTTATTCGCGGATGAGAGAAGCCAGCGCACGATCAGCTTCCTGCTGATCAGGCCCCTGCCCAGGGAATTGATCGTCGTCGGAAAATTCCTGGCGTATGCGGTGAGCGCGAGTGCGATTCTGGTAGCCTCCCTGGCTGTGACCTATACAATTTTTATGGGATTGGATCGGGATGTGGCTTTGTTCCGCGAGACCGTGCCGTTTCTGGAATGTGCGCGGGTCGTGGTTCTGGCAGTCGTCGCGTACGGAGCGGTGTTCACCTGTTTTGGGGCGACGTTCAAACGCCCGGTGATCACAGCCCTTTTCTATTGCTTCATCTGGGAGAGCATTCTCCCCTACCTCCCCGTGTTCCTGAAGAAACTCACTGTGATGCACTACGTCCAGAGTCTGATTCCCAACTGGAGCGCGCAAGGAGGGATTCTCGCGTTGGTCGCAGAACCGACGCCTCCGCAGCGGGCAGTATGGACGCTCATCGGAATCTGTGTGGCGTTTCTGATATTGACGGCTATTTCGTTGCGGACGAAGGAGTATTCTTTCGAGAAGGAAAAGGAATTGTAAGATTTCGCAGGCTTGGGGGGCTGGAGATCACGTCGCGAGGGCGAGGTTGCGGAGTCGGTTTTCGAGGTTGGTGTACCGCTTTACGACGCGGTTGTTGTTGACGGCCATGCCGATAGCTTTCCTTGATCCGACCAGAACGACAAGCTCTTTCCCCCGGCTGATGGCGGTGTAGAGAAGGTTTCTCTGGAGCAGCATGTAGTGCTGGGTCACCATGGGGATGACCACTGCTGGATACTCACTCCCCTGCGCTTTGTGCACCGAAGCCGCGTAGGCCAGGACGAGCTCATCCACATCCGCCCGCGAGTATTCCACAGCTCTGCCACTGAATGACACCTGCAAAACGCCCTGGTCCTCGTCGGCCTCGATGATCGTGCCGGTGTCGCCATTGAAAACTTCTTTGGTGTAATTATTCTTGATTTGCATAACCTTGTCGTTGGTTCGGAAGGACCTGCCCCCGAAGATGATTCTCTCCCCGCTGGGGTTGAGGAGCTCCTGCAACTCGTAGTTCAGGTTTTCCACGCCCACCGGACCTTTGTGCATCGGAGAAAGGACCTGGACATCCTGGACGGGGTCGAACCCGAACTTCCCAGGAATTCTTTCCGCCACGAGGGTCTTAATGGTACTGAGTACCTTGGCCTGCGTCTGGCACTCGATGAAATGGAAATCTGTTTCTTCTCCGTCCTGCGGGGGGTCGAGGTCCGGCGAATATCCCGCATTGACGCGGTGTGCGTTGATCACAATGCGGCTTCTCCTCGCCTGACGGAAAATCTCGGTCAACTTCACGGAGCGGATCACGTGGGAGTCAATGATGTCCTTGAGAACATTGCCGGGGCCTACAGAGGGGAGCTGATCTACGTCGCCGAGCAGGATGAGAGTAGCCTCGCTCGGAGTGGCGCGGAGCAGACTGCTCGTGAGGGAGATGTCGAGCATCGAAGATTCGTCCAGGACGATGGCGTCGCAGTCCAGAGGATTGTTCTCGTCTCTCAGGAAACGGCCTGTTTTGGGGCTGAACTCCAGCATCCTATGGATGGTGCTGGCATCCTGCCCGGTTAGTTCCGACATTCGCTTTGCTGCTCTCCCGGTAGGAGCCGCCAGGAAGAAGACGACCTTTTTGTACGCCCATATTTTCGAGATGCAGTTGATCAAGGTCGTCTTGCCCGTGCCGGGACCGCCGGTGATGACAAGGACTTTTTCCTTCAGCGCGAGGCGGAGAGCCTCTCTCTGCTCGTCGGAGAGGGTGATGCCGATGGTCTGCTGAGCCCATTTGATCGCCCGCTCGATCTTGATGGGCGGCATGGAGAGGGGGACAGATTTCGTTGCCATGAGTTTCGCGGCCACATCCCGCTCGGCCCAAAGAAGCGACCTCAAGTAAACGGCATGTTCAGGCGCGTCATCTTCCTCTTCTTCGATGAGCTGAGCGATGGAGCTCCCTTCCTCCTCCAGCTTTTCAAACTCGACTTCAGTAGACTGGTCAATACTCTCCAGGATTACCAGTCTTGTCTTGAGCAACCGATCGAGGGCTTGAACAACCACCCAGGTGTCAACCTCGAGAAGCTCGGACCCACCAGCCACAAGCTCTCGAACCGGGAAATGGCAGTGCCCCTCCCCCATGGCGGCTTGCTCCAGGGCGTAGATGATTCCCGCCTGCGCTCGCTCCAGAGAGTCATGGCGGAAACCGAGGCTTCGGGCGATCCTGTCCGCTTTTACGAAGCCGATGCCGGAAATCTCGAGGGCCAGAACGTAAGGGTTCTCCTGCACTACCCGGACGGAGTTGTTGCCATACCTCTTATAGATCTTGAGGGCGAGCGGCGTGCCGATTCCATAACTATGCAGAAAAATCATGATGCGCCGAACCTGCCGCTGTTCTTCCCATGCCTCGCGGAGAGCAGCGACTCTCTTCTTACCGAAGCCGGGCACTTCTCTGAGCCGCTCAGGTTCGTTCTCGATGACATCAATGGTTTCCATTCCGAATTCGCCAACGAGCCGGTCGGCAAACTTCTTCCCGATTCCGCGAATCATGCCGGAGGAAAGGTACTTGCGCAGACCTTCTTCCGTGGAAGGAACCACGGACTGATAGTTCTCCACCGAGAACTGCAAGCCGAACCTCTCGTTCACGACCCATCTGCCAGTGCAGCGGAGAATTTCTCCCTCCGATGCGCCCAGGAGGTTTCCGACGATTGTCACCCAGCCCGTGCGTTCCATATCTGTCAGACCGCGTCCGGCCAGAGAAGCGTCCCCCCGCCGGCGCAATGAGGTGACAAGGGCGCGAAAAGAATCGGGCTTCAGACGGGCAACGGTGTAACCGTTCGTCTCATTAAGGAAAATGACCTTTTCGATGGTCCCCTGAAGGACCTCTTCGCCTTCCATTATTCGGACACTACCTCTTTCCGTACGGTCTCGCTCCTCCGTTCTCACAAAGCGTCTCACCAGATAGTGGGTTTCCCGCAAAAGGAGCTATTTCAGGTACTTTCCAATGATGGCCTCCAGCCTTTGTTTGGCTTCTTCGGAAATGGCCTCCGGGCGGGTGAGGATCGCCGTTTCCAGGGCACGGGCGCACTCGCAATCCTGTTCAGCCGGTATTTTTTCGACGGCGAGCTTGATGATCTTCTGTGCCATAAGCGCGTTCTGTTCGAGGACACGGATGATGGTTTCGACGCTCACCTCCTCGGCGTCCTCTTTCCAACAGTCATAATCGGTGACCATGGCGAGGGTCACGTAGCACATTTCCGCTTCGCGGGCGAGCTTTGCGTCGGTGAGATTGGTCATGCCCACGACGTCGAATCCGAGCTTCCGGTAGGTGTTCGATTCCGCTCGGGTGGAAAAAGCGGGACCTTCCATGTTGACATAGGTGCCCCCTTCATGGACGACCGCGCCACCTTCTCTGGCCGACTGAATGAGGATTTTGAACATACCCCTGCAAACGGGATCGCCGAAGGAGACATGTGCCACGACGCCCTCACCGAAAAAGGTGTCTTTTCGGGTCTTCGTCCGGTCGTAGAACTGGTCGGGGATGACGACATCGGTGGGGCGGAGTTCTTCCTTGAGGCTTCCGACGGCGCTCATGGAGATGAGCCATTTCACGCCCAGCTTCTTGAAGCCATAGATGTTGGCACGGGAGTTTATCTCATGGGGCAGCAAGCGGTGACCTCGCCCGTGCCTCGGCAAGAAAGCCACTTTTCTACCTTCCAGTTGACCCAGAATGTATTCGTCGGACGGATCGCCGAAAGGGGTGTCCACCGCCACCGGCCGTGTGTCGGTGAAACCTTCCATCTCGTACAATCCACTTCCGCCAATGATTCCGATCTCCGCTTCTGGCATAGACAATTTCCTCCTACTCGTTTCTCTCTGGTCGGGTCTTTCGGCGCGGTCAGAAAGCGAACACCGCGCGCCGTCGCGCAAGACTTCTCCAAATATGCCAATTCTATTGCATCGCCCTCAGCATTCTCTCTAAGCCTTCGATACTGGCTGTTCCAGCCGAGCACGACTCGATGCTTCCAACAATATCCTTCACGTGATGGTAAGGCACGGACACGGATAGCTCGTTCTCGCTGAGTTTCTGAAGCCTTCTGGCAGTGTAGTCCCACAGGCTCACGTTGATCTCACCCGAGACAAGGGGGTAAGCGATCGCCATGTGGCAGGTCGAGCCCGCCAGCTCGGTTCGCGGCGGGATGCCGGTGGCATACAACGCGAGCGTGACGAGGCGGCAGGCCTGCTCCGGATTGCAGATGAATACGACGAGGTCAGGCTTCTCCTCCGCCTCTTCCAGTGGACAGATGATCACATAATCCGCGATGTTGAGAGGCGGTTCGGCGGTCAGCGACATGCAGCGGTAGAAGGTGGCGTAGGAGCAGAAAAGCTTCTCGCCGTGAACGAGGAATTTCTTGAGGGCCTTGTCGGCGTCGCCGCTTGGTTTAGGGCCCAGACCAAGATGCCAGGTCCCTCCGGGGCAGGAAGACGTATCCTTACTAATGCAATACGTTTTCCCATCCCTGGCGCCGAGCAGTGCCCCGCACACCCACGCCCTGGTTTCCGACGTGGTTTTCGCCGGCTTCATCGAGTACGTTACAGCTACCGGGCTCCCCTTTAGTTTCAATACCTCCTTCAACCTCTGGGAGTACTCCTTCCACTCCATGTAGCTCTCCTTCCGTCTCAGCCTATGAGGTGCTTGCTGTGCAGCACCGGTCCTGCGGCCGCCATTTTCGTTGTTGACGTAACGTTATGGATTTGAAAGAATCCGGTCGGATGAATCAGGGCATTCTACCACCCATCGAAGAAAAAAGAAATCTCTGGGCGACCAGGTTGCAACGGAAAAGGGCCGTTCGGTTCTTCACTGAGCGGTCGGTTTAGGCCCACAAACGAGGAGAATGAAGATGACGCTCAGGCAGGGCAAAATCTGGTATGACGGAAAGCTCGTGGAGTGGAACGAGGCCACCACCCATATCCTTTCCCACGTAATTCATTACGGGTCCTCGGTGTTCGAGAGCATGCGATGCTATAAGACGAGCAATGGGCCGGCAATCTTCCGGCTCCAGGATCACGTGGACCGTCTTTTCGATTCGGCTCGCATCTATCGCATGACTCTGTCATACACCCAGGATGAGCTGTGCCAGGCGATTATCGAAACGGTCAGGGTCAACAACCTCGAAAAGTGCTACATCCGCCCCTTCGCTTTCAGGGGCTACGGGGAAATGGGTGTCAATCCCCTCAACAATCCTGTTCAGGTAGCCATAGCTGCCTGGGATTGGGGGAAGTATCTTGGCCGGCAAGCTCTGGAGAAGGGGGTCTCAGTTAGAGTCTCGTCGTGGAACAAAGTAGCCCCGAATACGATTCCCTCTCTGGCCAAAGCCGGGGGGAACTACCTCAACGCACAGCTCGCCAAGATGGAAGCCGTGGAAGATGGCTTCGAGGAAGGGATCATGCTCGATGTTTACGGTTACGTGTCGGAAGGCTCAGCCGAAAACATCTTTATCGTCAGAAACGGCGTCATCTTCACGCCGCCGACCAGTGCCTCCATCCTGGCGGGGATGACCCGACACTGCGTCTTCGTCATGGCCAAGGACCTGGGCATCCGCATCGAGCAGCATGTCCTCCCGAGGGAAGCCCTCTACATGTCTGACGAGATCTTCTTCTCCGGCACTGCCGCGGAAATCACCCCTGTGACCAGCGTGGACAGGATCCCCGTCGGCGACGGCAAACCCGGCCCAATCACTGCTCAGATACAGAAGCACTTCTTCAGCATTGTCCAGGGCGGGATCGAGGACACCCACAACTGGCTGACGCGCATCTGAGCGGTAGCCCCGTGGGCAACGGAATCCACGCAAAAGGCGGCGGTCTGCCGACAGCAAGCGCCGTTCCAGATTCCAGGGAGGAGACGCTGCCGTGTCTTATTGCGGCACAAGCTCGATGTTGGCGAGGTGGGCCGCGGCTGGAGCTTCTCGCAAGAGTGTGACCTGGTGGGGGGATTTGCCTTCTTCGTCGGCGAGGACGATGAGGTTCTCTTCTTTCAGCCAGGGTTCGGGAAGGTAGTATTTGCCGTTAGAGACGTATTGGCCGATGATCCTGTTGTTGAGCCACAAGGTGCCGTGGCTCAGGCCCTTCGTCTTGAGTCGAAGAACCTCCGAGAAGTCCGCACTTGGTTTGTACGAGAATTTGCCCGCGAAGAAGGTAGGAACTGCCGGTCTTTTCGCGTCGCCGAGCGGATTCCATTTAACCTCAGACTGTGCCTCCGGGCGAAACCATCCTTTCTCTTCACCAATGAGACCGGCACGGTACCGCCAACCCTTGAGCACTTTCGACCCGGAATCCACGGTAAGCTTCACCGGGCCGTGGACGCCGGTGGCGACCTTCAAGCCCGCAACTCCGCTAAAATTGTAAAGCTTGTCCCTTCCCGAATGCCGCGTCAGGACAGCGAGGAGGTTTTTGCCCTTTCTTAAGGGAACAGAGACGGTTTGCGGACCTTTTCCATCCGCTTTTCCGGTGAGGTCCCCGTTGATGAAGACGTAAATCGTGTCGCCGGCGAAGGGGAACTCGATCTTGCCCTGGCCGGCAGCCGGTGAGTCAAATGCACATCGGTACCACCCATAGAAGGTCCGATGTGAGCCGGGCATTGCTCCCATGTCCTTCGGATCATCGGACGCGAGCCAGCCGGAGTCGTCGAAATCCGGGTCAGCTTCAGGAGCGGCGGGGGCGAATTGCCAATCGTTGAGTTGTGGGACTGCCGGCGGATCGGGAAATGCCGTCGGTTTGCCGTTCAAGCATAGGTTAGCTTTGTCGAACTCAAAGGAGAGCAGCTTGGCTGACTTCTCGGGATCCGGACGCATGGGCTGGCGGGTGTAGATGTAGCAGGCTTCCTCATCGCCCCGGAACTCGGCGGTGATCTTGACGGACTTCTTCTCCTGGGCAAACTGGCGGACATAGTAGGGCCCGATGACGATAGCTGGACCCATCGTCCACGGATCGAACCAGGCGCGCTCGGCGAGCTTATCGCTCAGGGCGACAACCTGAATCTTTGACGCACCGCACGTGAAGGCGAAATCCTTTTTCTTCCACGCGCCGGGGAAATCGAACGAGACGATCAGAGTCTGCCCCGTGGCGTCTATGATATAGCTCGGAATTCCGGAAATGAGGCGAAGGCTGCCCTTCAACTTGAAGACGATCTCGCCCGGTTCGTTTTCCTGGCCGTACAAGAAGATGAACGTGCGGTCGCCCAGCCGGCGCATGGTCAAAACCTTCGACGCGCAGTGGGAAAGGGTCACGCTGCCGCTCAAGGGCATGTCCAGGACGAGAGGATGCATTTCTCTCGGAAGCACGGTGAGGGGCTTGACCATGGGGATGGGCGGGTGGTCTTCGATCTCGATTCTCGTGGTGATCGGTTTGCCGTTCGGATTGTCGAGGAAGACAATCTTTGCGCGACGTGTGCTGCGAAGGTAATGCCTCAGCTCGCCGGAGTTGATAGTGAATCCTTCTTCCTCGAAGTTGCCGGAACTCGTGATGTGGCCGAAGGTGGCGGCGAAGATGGCGGGCTTCTTGAATCGGAAGTAGCTTTTGCGGAGCACGCCCGACTCGCCGATGGGGGCACTGAAATCGTAACTCGTCGAGATTTCGTCGCTACTGGTGTAACCCCAGTTTGTGCCGCCATGAAGCATGTAGTAGTTGTAGCCGGCTCCGCCAAAGGCGATGGCTTTCCACGTCGCCCGTTCATATCGGGCAATGTCCTCCTCCGGCAGCTCGCCGAATTTGTTGTACCAGCCCGGCCAGAATTCGGTGCTGAACCAGGGGGACTCGCCGGCTCGCGCTATCGGCTTATCGCCCGCGGGGTCGTGGCTGTGATGAAGACCGGAATAGTACATGGGGACTTCGATGCCCAGCTCGAGCGCCTTCTTTCGGAGATGCGCGAGGTAGGCATCCTCGTCCGTGCCCCAACCGCCCTTGTATTCGTTCTCGAGCTGAACCATGATGACTCGCCCGCCCTTGTGGATTTGGTGCTGGGCGACAATCGGCAGGAGCTTCCCAAACCACCGATCAACATATTTCAGATACTCGGGATCGTCCGTTCGCAGGCGAACGCCCTTGCCCACTGCCAGCCAGGCCGGGAAGCCGCCGAGGTCCCATTCCGCACAACTGTACGGCCCGAGCCTGACAATCACGTAAACGCGGACGTCTTTGCACAGGTCGAGGAAGGCGGAGAGGTCCTTGTTGCCGGAGAAGTCGAACTGCCCTTCCTCCGGCTCATGCGCGTTCCAGGAGACGTAGGTCATGATCGTGTTGAAGCCGGCCATCCTGGCTCGCACTAAGCGGTCTCGCCACAGCTCCCTGGGAACGCGCGTGTAGTGAATCGAGCCGGAGGTCAGAAAAATGCGCATCCCTCGGATGATGAAGTTGTCATTGTCAAACGTGATGAACCGCTTGGCAGCCTCCTGCTCGTGAAAAATCTCCGAGTTGGGCTCCGCCTGGCTCACACAAACGAGCAAAGCCAGACCCAAAAGAAAGAAGAGAGCTTTGGCAGAATGGTTCTTGCGAAAACGCATGTCAGTGCTCCAATTGATAAGTTCGGCTACGTATCCTTCGCGGACAGGATCACAGGATGGACAAGATTCTGCGAATCCTGTCTGTCTCTCTTTCTGCTCTTGCGAGCGTCGGTCAGCGCTGGCTCTCCAGGGGACGTGTCGGAACAGCCGATCTGCCTCGCTTGGCCAAACGATCCCGTCGATCTTGTTGTGTTGTTCGAGGAAGCGCTGCGGACGAGTGGTTGTCCTCGCCAGCGGCAAGGATAGCACATGCTTTGGGCTGTGGCAAAACCTCCTGACCGGCGCGGCTGCCATGAGGGCGTCGGAAGGGGTTGACCGCGGAGGGCGCGGAGAGCGCAGAGAGAGGAGGTGACCATTGCAAAAAAAAGAGGGGACGCCCGGAAAAGTTGGGATTTTGGGGTGATTTGAGCACGAAGGAATCCCAACGTGGTTGGGAAAAGATGGAAGAGGAACCGCGGAGAGCGGAGAGGGCGCAGAGAGGGCGGCCAGGATCGCCTCTCGCAAAGACGCAAAGAGCGCAGAGGGGGATGGGCTGAAAGTGCTGCGCACTGCAATGTGATCGGAAGATGAGCCGCAGATGAATGCAGATGGACACGCATGGAGGAATAACCGCAGAGGACGCGGAGACCGCGGAGCGGGATGGGTTGTGTGCGTAAAAAAATAGGAGGGGGCCGAAAATTCGGCCCTTTTCGGGCCTTTTGGAGGGCGTGAAATCTCGCATAAGGCACTGGGGGAGAGGAAGATGGGCTGGAATTCGCTGGTGGTGAAAAAGGCCCGAATGGGGGGTAACCGCGGAGGGCGCGGAGAACGGAGAGGGGGACCTGGCGAGTCCAATTTGTGCGTTTTTGGGGCTTTTTGTGAACGAAAAGTGCTCATTTTTGCGTTGTAACTCCTTGCAAGAGAAGCCATAACCTCCTTCCCTTTTAAACCCGAAAACGGGCGATTTTCCCGGTGTTTTCCAGTACTTTCTCGACGAGAAGGCATACTGGAATGCCCTCTCGATTCCGCGAACCGCAGAGAACGCGGAGAACGCAGAGGAAAAGGGTGTCGTGACCCTGCGGCACGTCACCCAGCCTCCTTCTCCACATTTCTGGCAGGATTATACCACAACTGCTGCCATTTGTCAAGCGCTGTGCGTCAGGATAAAGCTGGGGGGGGGAGGGCCAAGGCACGGTTCTGCCATTGTTGCACTTCAGTTTCACAGTGCCCTGAGGGGAGGGGGGAAGCCAGCAAAGAGTTCGCAGTGAGGTTGGGATGGGTTCATGTTACATCAGCTCCACCACTCCGAGGCTTTCCGGAAGGACGTTTCCTGTGTAGACGTTCTTGCCGTCGCTCATCAAGCCATTGATGCCGAGACTTCATGCCCAAGTACAGCTGTTGTGTAACATCGCAAAGCTCAAGTAAGTCTGCCTGTACCCGGTGATAACGGGCAAAGGCTGCATGTTTTCCTGGTTGATTTTCCCAGCAGTCAGGCGGCCCTTGGTCTGAATATAGCTCTGTGCCAGTGAGTATTAGAACTGGGTTGAACGGACGTATAGATTCCCAGTCTCTTCGACCACGGTTGACTACCGGACAAAGCAATCTTCTCTCGCTTGAGGTCAGTTGCTTGTTTAGCGTGGCGAAAACAAGCAATGCACCGGGGAATTGATCTCGCAAAACTCCCATTCGATCAACGTCACGGCTCTGGAAGGGCATGTGTGTCTTGCACTCAGCAAAGACAACTTCGGTTTTCCCGTGTCCAAACCGTCTCAATCTGAAAAGCATACCGAGATCGGCTTCTATTTGTTTCCCGTCTCTTTCCGCAGTAAAGCTCATCATCGGAGTACTGGCACCCCGCAGTAGCTGAGAGAAAAAACGCAGCGTGAGGAGTACGGAGTAAACACCATAGCCACGGTTCGGTGAGCTGAATGGTCCGAAAGGTCGATATGACCATCTGATTTCGTCTGGTGAGTGACATGGAACTGAAAATCGATCACCGCATTCCTGGCACTGCAATTGGTAGTCAGCGTCTTTCAGGGAGAACCAGGGGTGTTGCCCGCAAGTCGGGCACTGAATTTGTAATCCCAAGCGAAACATCTGGACATCGATAACCCGTTGCAGGATTCTCTTCGCGTCAGCGGGAAATCCTCTCTGATTTGCAATTTTCGAAATCTCTCCCCAAAGCTGTTCTTTACTGATTGCCTTCGACATCTGTATAGTTACGTTCCCTCCCCTCGTGGTTCTCTCCCGTTCTTCGACCTTCCCAAGAAGCGCGATAACACCCTCGTTTGCCAACGTCGAGATTCCCCATTTTCCTCCAAGCAACTTCAAAACCTGCTTTGCGATGCGACCTGGGACTGAAAGTTGAACCTCCCATCCCTTTGACTTCAACCACTCGGAGAATATCTCTTCTGCTAAGGGGAGTGTTAAATTAAGAGGCTCTCTTGACCCACGGGAGAGGTAGACAATCCCCTTTCTTGAAAACCGCCATTCGCCAACGCCAAGTCCGCCGGTCGCTCTTCCGACTCTTTGGTCACCTTCGGGAAGAACTTCCGCCAGCAACTCTTTAGCCCCGTACACGTGGAACTCGACTTCGTTGGCGAAGCGCACCTCCGAGTGTATACCGAACTCAGTAATGAACTTGGGATCAAGCGTCCTGGAGCGAACTGTCTGTTCGGGGTCGGGCAAATCGCATTCTGCGCTGTCAACTTCCAGTTCACAGCAAGCTACATGGTCCATATCCCTCGCCCATTCATTCCAAATGCGAGGGTACCAGTGTTGAAACACAATCTTTGACTCACGAGGCTTGTCCGATGCAGGAATTTCAAGCGACTTCGCAAACTCTCTAATCTGCTTCTTGGATGTAGAACGACTGTTGAGCAAAGTCGTGTTGTGATAGATTTGAGGATTGAACCGATGAGGAAAGAAATTCTCTTCTATGAAAGCCAGTGCAAAGCGCCTGGTGCCATCGAATTCCGCAGACTGCTTTGGCAGAGGTATTACATGCCATCCCAATGCCCTGAGGTTCCAGTAGTCAATAATGTCGATGCTTTTGGATGCATCACAGAAAAATATGCATGGACCTCGTAGCCAAGTTTGAACGTGCGTGCTCACGTAGAGGGAGGAAAGGCGCCTTAAGAATAGGTTAGGCGGTGTTAGGAGTTCAGAATAGTTACACATCGAACAAGAGACTCTTGTTGCGTCGAGAATCTGCTCGAATCGATCTGTAAAAATTCTCTCGATACTTTCCGGTAGACATCCAAACACGGCAGCCAGAAAATGCCGAAATCGTCTGCCGCAGTCAGGTAAGCGAATGTCTAGGGGCCTACGGCGCACGAACTTGAGCTCTTTGGCAATGAGATGTTGCAGGACTTCAAAAAGACCGATTCCGTATTGGGGACTGCCGTCTTCCTCAACACCAGCAAGTATTTCGGAGGCGGGGATAATCTGCCTGCTGCCGACATCGATCGTGGTGCCTGACCACTTTCCAAGCGGGACCACATAGTCTGGATCGTAGGCGTCCAGATATCCCTTTAGTATTCTCTTGCTCTTGGAACCTCCGAGCGGTGAATGACCCCATACCTTTGGCAGCCTCTGGAAGGTCGGGATTATAGGGTTAAACGTGCCGCCCCAAAGGAAGGTATTGATTTCGATAGCCTCCAAGAGAGCTTTTTTGTCGGCGGGGTGAACTAGAAATGCGAATTTGATTGGCCTGAGCTTTATGTTTACGGTGCCAGTTGCCATAGTTTTCTCCCCTGGCGTCTGCGTCTCTTTGCCTGCGAAAACTTGATGTTACCGGTTGAAGTCAGTTTCGCATGACGGGAAGCCGAGGTCAACCTTCTTTGTGATTTGAAAGCACTTGCCCCGCAAGCGCTTTCGGCCGCGGGTTAGGGGCGGCGGGAGGGGAGCGAGAGGCGGGGATTGGCAATTTCGGATTTCGGATTTTGACAGGATTACAGGATACACAGGATTTTATGGGTGGTTTATTGCGCCCCTACAGGGCTCTCGTTTTTGCTCGGTTGGTTACCCAGGGCGATGCCCTGGGCTATGTTATTGCGCCCCTTCGGGGCTCAGGTTTGGACAAGATCAACAGGATGGGGGGAATGCGGTCTGACAGGATCAACAGGATCAACAGGATGGAGGGGATGGACTCATTTTGGATTTCGGATTGGGGGTCTGGTTGTGACAGGACGTACCCGTTGCGGATTGGCGATTTGGCATTGCGTGTTTGCTACTGACCGGATCACAGGATAGCCAGGATTCTGCGAATGCTATCCATACCTCGCATCCTCCAACCATGCGGTGAATCCTGCAATCCTGTCTCAAAATCCCTTCTGCGGCAGGGCCATGCCTTACCTGCCTTGTGAATCCGTGTGCCGATTCTCCGGCTGCTGTGGTATATTGAAGATGGAACGCAGGCCCCACGCAGGGCGTTATAGGAGCGGTCTCTTGAAGGGGTCTCACGATGAGCGATCCCTCGTCACGGTGTTCCAGCCATAGACACGGAAAAGATATATGCGTCCTAAAGTCTCCAAGTGGTTCCAGGTATCGTGCATCAGCGCGGTTCTCATATCTGCGCTGGCGTTCGCGCAGCACAGATCATTGCCTGCAAGAAAAACTCGTTTGCCCGTCCTCCGCCTGACTGCATCCCGCCGAGGAAAGTCTCTGAGGCCAGCAAAAGGTTGCGTCGCTTCAGTAACTCGCAAAAGCCTCAGGAACAAAACCCGTTCTGCTATGACTCGGTCCCAATTTCTCTCTGCCGAGAAAGTGCTCAAAACCAACCATGGGGGGGATGCCAGGGTCTCTTGGGCAGCTTCCACCGGAACACCGATGAAGCTGAAGGGTCCGTTCGGCGAGAAGAGCAATGACGCTCCTCACACAATCGCCAGAAAATTCCTGAAAAGTCATCACCGGCTCTTCTCTCTGAAAACAGATTTATCGAACGTCCGCCTCTCCCGTTCCTCCAAAAGCTCTGGCGCCCACCATGTGAGCTTCCAGCAGCTCTGCGATGGCATTCCCGTGGAGGGCGGCAAGATCAAGGTGCATCTTCTGAAGGACGGACGAGTGCAGGTGGTCAAGAGCCGCATTTTCCCTGATCTTCACCCAGATACGCGTCCCCTGATTTCCGAGGAAGAAGCGATAGACATCTCACGCCGTCACCTGGATGTTACGGGGGCGTTGAGAGGACCCATCCTCGCCGAGAAAGTCGTTCTCCCTGAGCCTTATCCCGGCATTCTTGCATGGAAGGTCTGCATCCCCGCATGGCAACCTTGCGGAGACTGGGTGGTGATGGTTCACGGCGGAGATGGAACGGTCCTTTCCGCAAGAGACATCCGCATGTTCGCCACAGGCCAGGGGAGGGTTTTCGATCCCAATCCGGTTGTGACGTTGCGAACGACGAGCCTATCCGATGAAAACGATAGCGCCTCTGCGGTTCCGGGGGAAGCCTATACCGGAGTGACGCTCGAAGACCTGGACAACACGGGCTATCTCCGCGGCCCCTACGTTGATACCGGTCTCACTTCTGATCGCGCCTACTCCGCTGCCCTCGATTTCCGCTACGACAGGTCGCAGCCCGGCTTCGAGGAAGTCATGATCTACTACCACATTCAGGAGTTCCAAAAGTACCTTCAGAATGACCTGGGTTTCTCTCTGAACACCCGGCAGGTGCTCGCTGACGCCCACGCCACCGAGAAGGATAACTCCTGGTACAGTTCGTTGATCAACGCGATCTTCTTCGGAGACGGTGGCGTTGACGACGCCGAGGACGGCTATTTCGTGCTCCATGAATATCTTCATGCCGTTACGTACGACATTGTCCGTGAGCCTACTTTCAACCTGGAACGCAGGGTGATGGACGAGGGCACAGCCGACTATTTCGCGGCCAGTTTCTTCGCTGACCGGGGTTTCGCGCCAGAGACGATAGCCCAATGGGACGGTATCGCCAATACTCCCCTTGGCGTCAGGCGGGTGGATTCCAGCAAGGTCTACCCCGCTGATATGACCGGTGAAAGCCACGACGATGGGGAGATATGGTCCTCCGCACTCTGGCATCTCAGGGCAGACGTGGGGAGAGAAGTCACGGACAAGCTCGTTCTGGAGGGCATCTTTTATCTCGACGGCTCATCACAATTCGACGATGGACTCGAAGCATTGCTCCTGGCGGATGAAGCTCTCTATGGAGGCGCGCACACCGATGCCATTTCGACCGCCTTCGCTGACAGAGGGATTGTCCCCCAGTCGCCGATGAATCTCGGAGACGTGAGAGAAGGTATGCTGAGCGACGGCGATCTCATCATGCCGGACGGGTCATATTACGACCACTACGCGTTTGAGGCTACCGCTGGTCAGGTCGTGAAGATCACGTTGACGTCCAGTGCCTTCGACGCTTACCTGGTTCTTCTGGACCCGTATTTCAACGCCCTCGTCCACGGCGACGATCTTGCGGACGGAAGCAGCGACTCACAGATTGTCCTCAAGATCTCGTATGGTGGTATCTACCACATCTTTGCTAACACGTATGATCAAGGTGAGACGGGGCAGTATACGATCAGTCTTCTGGGTGGTTCGCTTTCCGATGGCACTCCCCAGAGCACTTCCATTGCTTATGGCAGGCAGGTCTCGGGCCACCTCGGCAGCGGCGACTTCACAGTTGTTGACGGGACCTCCTATGACGATTATTCCCTCTCCGGCCACGTGGGACAGGAGATAAAGGCTACGATGTCGTCCTCCATGATGGACGCCTATTTGGAGTTGTACGACGAAGACGGCTGGTTATTGGCGGCGAGCAACGTGGGGTACGACGTCCGCCTCAGCTACACGCTCCCCGAAGACCGCTACTACACGCTCTCGGTCAATCAGAGCTACCCTGTTCCCGGGGATTACGACCTCCTTCTGAGTTCTTCCGACCCCCAACTTCAGATCGCCCGAATTGTCCCTGGCTGGTTGGAGGTTGGAGACCTCCAGTTTACCTTCGATGATAGCTTCTTCGATCCCTATCAATTCGAGGGCACGGCTGGGCAAAGATTCAGTGTCAAATTGTACTCGGACGATTTCGACGCCTATCTCATGGTGTACAACCCCTACTACGAGGCTCTTCTTGAGCTTGACGATACCATCCCCGGAAATACGAACGCCATCATCGAAGAGCTTGTGATTAGCATCCCCGGAACCTACTTCGTTATCGCCAATAGTTTCGGTCCCAACGAGACGGGAAGATATAAGCTGTCCGTGGCTCCTCCAGCAGTGACGGACACAGATGCTGATGGCTTCTCCGATCGGGTCGAAATCACCGAAAATACGAACCCCCTTGATCCCTCGTCGGTCCCACCCGATGCGGACGGTGATTTCATACCGGACGATATGGACCCGGACAACGATAACGATGGGATGCCCGATCTCGACGAATTGATCGCGGGCACGGACCCTCGCGATCCCAACTCCATCTTCCTCGTTCTGGACGTGTCATTGGACGGGCAGGGGCTCGCCTTGCGATGGAGCAGCGTCACGGGACACCACTATGCAGTTTATCGCTCAACTGATCTCATTAACTGGACTGTCGCGCAGCCGGAGGTCGCCTCTCAGGGCCATGAAACGACCTGGACAGAAACCGATCCCGCAGCGGACTCGTCCGCCTTCTATCGTATCGAGGCTCTTCCGCCCAACCCGTAGGCCAGTAAAAAAAATCTTGTTGACGCGAGGTCACGATGGTAATATAAAGTCACGTCTGGAATGGCTTGCAATTCACCCATTTGAAAATTACTCCAAAGGAGGTATCTAAAGATGTTGCTCGCTTCAGTATTCCCTCACATCATCGCGTTCGGCACGCCTGGCACCACGGAGCTGATAATCATCTTCGGGATCATCATCCTCCTCTTTGGGGCGTCGAGGCTTCCGGGGCTCGCTCGCTCGATGGGCAAAAGCATCAGGGAGTTTAAGAAAGCCTCGAAGGACATCCAACAAGAAATTGAGAGCGCCGGGGAAGATGATGACTACTCTTCCAGCCGGAAAGGGGACAACGAGACTCTGAATGACTGACGAGTTTAAGGAGGAGCACTTCGAGGAAAAGCCCTTCCTGGACCACCTCGAAGACCTCCGGATGACCCTGATAAAGATCATCGTGGCGACGGTCGCGGGGGCTTTGGTTTGTCTGGCGCTCTCCACCCGAATCTTCGAACGCCTCCAGGCTCCCATACGCTATTCCCCCCTGACAGGCCAATACGCCTGCGTTGCCTACGGACAAACTGCTCCGGCCGTTCCCCAGCGAGCACCTTCCGGGACAAAGCCCGCCCAGGATCGGGGACCAGAGCAGTCTCCTGAGCCCGTCCGATACGTCGTTGTCACCGGGCCTTTGAGCCGTTTGATCATCCTGGCCTCCGACCTCTTCGCCTTCTCCAGGGAGAGCTTTCCCCTTCTCAATCTCAAGGCCGCCGAGAAGAAAATCGTCGAAAAGAAAGACAGGCCGCCTCCGAAGCCACCTAAAGGTGTTTCGGCCTCCGATAAGTACGCGGATCGGGTGCGGGTGACTTGGAAGGCCTCCCCACGCGCAACGAGCTATGAGGTGTGGCGGAGCACGAGCAAGAATTCTCGCTCCGCGAAGCTCATCGAGGAGGTGAGCGACACAAGCTACGACGACATCCCGCCGGGTATGGGCAAAGCGCCGCGTGTGGGCAAGGCTTGCCACTATTGGGTGAAGGCAAAGAACTCGTCTGGAACCAGCAGGCTTAGTTCACGCGAATCCGGTCGCCGTCTGCCCACTGTGAGGATTATAGAAACCGGGCCCACGAGAGGCTTCATCGTCGTCATCAAGACCTCCGTTATTTGCGGCTTGGGAGTGACGTTTCCCCTCAACCTCTTTTTCCTGGCGCAATTTGTTTTCCCTGCACTGACCCGGAAGGAAAAAAGATACGTAGCGCCTTCCTTCTTCATAGGAGGGGTTCTCTTCACCATCGGACTTCTTTTTGGTTATTTCCTCACATTGCCCCTGGCCCTCAGAATCTTCGTGAATCTGAACGTCCGCTACCAAATCGAAAACACCTGGAGGATGAGCGAGTACCTGGGCACGGTCAGCAAGCTCCTGATCGCCAACGGGGTCATCTTTGAGATGCCGCTCATCCTCACCATCCTTGTCAGAATAGGGGTTCTTTCGGTTACCACGCTCAGAAAGAAACGCAGGCACGCCATCGTCATTCTCTTTATCCTTGGCGCCATGCTCAGTCCCCCCGACGCCCCAACGATGTTCATGGTCGCAGGACCCATGATCATCATGTACGAGGCATGCATCTGGGTCTCCTGGCTTTTCATGAGAAAGAAAAGGCGGCGAGAGGAAGAGGAAGAGGAGCGCGAAAGCTATTGGCAGGAGAGAAAGCGGGTGAAGGAGGCCGAGAAAGTCAAGCCTGAAGAGAAAAGGGACGATACGGCGAGCGATCAGCCGCCAGAAGAACAAGATTCCGGTTCCTCACCGGAGGACTACACAGAAGATTACTGGCATGAGGACCAGGGCGGCTCGGGAAAATGGCCGGAAGAAGGCGACTATGGTGAGGGAGACATGCACGACGATTTCCCCGAGCCTGACGAAGAAACCCCGGACCAAGATGAGGAAAAACCTGACCGTTCTGACGACTGATCTGTGTGGCTTTTTCCGGGGGGCGATTCACTGACACGCCGCGGTGCCGGTTGCCTGTCACTTGAATTTAACTTTGGAAGGCCCTTCTCAAGATTTTCCCGTTGAGAACGCCGAGGAACCTTCCCTTTTCCACTGCCACCTTCCCGTTTACTATCACCAGTTTTATCCCTTCCGGGTAGCTGTGGGGATTCTCAAAAGTCGCCGTGTCCATGATTCTGTTCGGGTCAAAGACGACAATGTCCGCAAACGCCCCCTCCGAGATCGTCCCGCGGCCGTCCTGGCCGATTTTCCCGGCGGGCTTGGATGTCATCCTGGCGATGGCTTCGGACATTCCCAGTACCCCCTTCTTGACGTACCTCGCAATGACACGCGGGAACGTGCCATAGGTCCGGGGATGGGGTTTCCCCGCTGAGAGCACCCCATAGTCCGCCTTCGCCGCCCCGTCGGACCCGATCATCACATAGGGCTTGCGCAGCACCTTCTCCAGATTCTCCTCACACATGGACAGATAAATCATCTCTGCCCGAAGCTGATCTTTCAGGAGGATGTCAAAAAGGACCTCGCAGCAATCCCTCTTTTCGTCGGAGGCAATGCCCGCAATATTTCTGCCTTCGTATCCTTTCAGCTCTTCAGTTCCGACACAAGACACGATCAACCGGGACCAGAAATCCTCTTCCGGGCGCCTTTCCAGGATTTCCTTTTCCATTGCTGCGCGGGTTTCCTTATCCGCCAGCCGCTCCAGCTCCCTGTCCTCTCCACCTTCATAGGCCCATTTCGGCAGAAACGAGTCCAGGCTTGTGCTCGAGGCGATGTACGGGTAACGATCGCAGGTCACGTCCAGGCCCTTTCCTCTCGCGCGTTCGATCACTTCAATCGCCTCATCTATGTTCTGCCAGTTTTGCTGACCTGTGGCTTTCAAGTGCGAAATCTCCAGCCGTACCCCCGCTTCCCCGGCGCACTCGATTGCCTCACGCACAGCCTCTCCCAGTGCCTCCCCCTCGTTTCTCATGTGGGTTGTATATAGTGCACCATGCTCCCTCACTACAGATAATATCTCGACTATCTCCTCCTTCGTCGAAAACGTCCCCGGTGGGTAAATCAATCCGGTCGAGATACCGAAGGCGCCCTCCCGCAAACATCGGTCGGCGATTTTCTTCATGTTTTCAAGCTCGTCGTGAGTGGGCTTTGCTGCCGATCCCCCCATTACCGCTGTCCGGATGTTGCCGTGCCCGACCAGAATTGCCACATTCAACGCGATTCCACTCCGGCCCAGAATTTCGAAATACGCTTCAGGCCATTGCCAGGTGATGTCCATTCCCGTTCCGGCGTATTTCCGGGAAAGGTCCGCTCGATGTTGCTCGTTGAGAATGGGGCAAGCCGAGAAGCCACAATTTCCCACAAGCTCGGTGGTGACTCCTTGACGAATCTTGCTCTCCAGGTTGGGGTTGATCACCGCGGAAAAGTCAGAATGTGAATGGATGTCAATAAAGCCCGGACACACAACTTTCCCCGACGCATTGATTCTCCTATTGGCAGGCGGAAGCGAGCCTTCTGTCACGACCTCAATCTTCTCTCCTCGGATGCCCACGTTCCCCGAGGAAGGCTCGCCACCCTTTCCGTCGTAGACCGTTCCCCCTTCTATCACGATGTCGAGCATGCGTCGTTTCTCCTGATCTTGTGGGGGGTGAGCGATGACTTCAATGTTCAGTTTGCCCAATGGGTATCGAATGGGAGGCAACCTGATAGGTGCTTTGTTGCTATGAAGCCGAGGCAGTCCTGCTACGGGCTGAAATCCCACGGGAGAAGGACGATCCGGTAGAACCGCCAGCGGACTGAAATCTCGGCGGGCGAAATCCGAGTCTCGGGCTGGCCGTTGTCAACCCAAACAGTCATGTCGTTCTCAGCCTGGATGTACCCCGGCACAGTGAACCAGTTCAGCATATCATCGCTCCACACCACCTGATACCATCGCCCTGCAATGCTTCGCCACGACAGAGACACCCGCCCGTCCGGGAGAGAAGTGGTGCTCAGAACCGTATGCGGAGTGGAGTTGTTGTCGAGGGGGTCCGTGTGCGTCACCTTCACTTCTTCGTAATCTGTCACCAGGTCTCCATCCGTATCGGGATTCTTCGGATCGGTCCCCAGGGCGGTCTCTTCCAGATACGTCAGCCCGTCGCCATCACTATCCGCGTTGTACGTGATCGCTATGCTATCGGTGCCCACGATCCGGCCTTTGGAATCATAGGCCGTCACAACAAGCTGGTTCACGCCCGGTTCCAACTGGATTGAACGCCTCCATATTGTCTCGTCCGGCCAATCCGGCTCAAAGGGAACGCCATTCAACTCGAAACTCATCGCGTTGATCGGAGCCGTCCCTTGAAGACGGGCCGATGGCTTGCTGGTGACGAATGGTTCTCCCCCACTCGTCGTGATCTCCATCACGGCGGTCGGAATCTGCGGCCGAACAAAGTTCGCTCGGCTGGTCAGGAAATTCTTGATGTCGCTCGGGGAGCTGACGGAACCTTCCTGCCGCAGCACATTGTACACGGCATCAAGCACTGGGTCGGCCTCCGCCCGGTTGAACGGGCCATCGAGCAGCTCCAGAAGATACCCCAGGTATCGTCGCCTATACCGCGGCCATGTGGTAAACCGACGTATGCCGGGAAACTTCGTGCGGAAAATGGAGTCGGAGACGTAGTTCGACTGGAACACCAGGTCGCTGTCCCACGGGATCATCATCCATTTTCCCACCCCTGGCGGGCGGTACAAATAGCAATTCTTCCCTCGGTTGTAGCCCAGGCAATCCCAGTCTCCTATGATGATCCTCGTGGCCAACATCTGGAGCCACTCATCGGTGTCAATGGCCGCCTCGATCGCCTCCTCGAACTCCGAATCCGGGGTGGTGGACGGGTCGAACGCCTTGGTCAATTCAATGAGATCGCTGAAGTCGTCGAAGTACTCGTTTGTCCTGTGTTTGAAGTTCCAACGGTAGTCTTCCTTGTCCTCGCCACGGTAAAAGAGATGAGCTGTATCGTGAGGAGTGAAGTTATCCCACCCATCACCCGCGAATGTGAAGCGGTCGTCAACCTTGTAGAGAGTCCCTCCGTCGTCGCCGTTCCACCAGAACGCCGTGAATTCCTTGTCCACCTTCTGGACGTCCTCGTAGATGCCCCGATAATTTGCATTAATGCCAAAGTAGACGTACTTCTGATAAGGGGCGGGCGCCCCCATTTTTCGAATCAGATGGAATGCGAATCGCTCGCGTTGTCTGGTGGGCTCGTTGGGATCGAGGTTGATCTCTCGCACGCCGTGGAAAGGCTCGCCCCGGTTGAATGCTACTCGGTACCGATTCAGTGCTTGGCGGCCCCAGGGGCTCCCGCGGTATCGCACTCCAACGTTGTAGTAGATTTCACTTTCGTTGAAGATGAATGTCCCGTCGAGGAGCTCGTTGCTGAGGGGGGGGCGGCTGTTCATCTCGTTCAGGTTCGCCTGCGTCATCAGCACCCGATAGACGTTGAGGTTCGTGTTGGGGGGAGATTCGTCAACACGGTAGAGCGCGGTGCGTTCTGGAGCATCCGCGGGGAAAGTGAGGGACGCCCCCAGCGAATCTACAGCCTCGATGTAGAAACACATGATGATACCGTCGGACCGCTTGGGGATTATCCCGCCATAGATCGCGTCTCCCCGCTCGCTGTCGCCGTGGCGTCCGTCGTCAAGCATCTCTGTGGATGTCAACTTCCCCCCCGCATCCACCTTGTGGAACAACGTAACGGAGCTGACGCCGTCTGCGTCCGCCACGAGGGCTCGCACCACAACTCTATCGTTCGGCCCGGGCACGATGGGAGACTGTTGTACATCATAGATCAATGGTCCCAGATTGGGCTTAAAGACGCTGTTGACCTTTCCCGGGGTCCCCAACCTTTTGGGCATTTCCAGGCGATTCGCCCTGGCCACGCCGTGGTTCCACGTCCGGGTCATAACGAGATTGATGCCACGCTGCCACTTGGCCCAGAAGGACACCGTGTAGGTCTGATTCGACCTCAACGTGGGGCTGACATCGCACTCAATCCGGTTGGGTCCCGTGTCGCCTCGCCCTGTTGCTACGATCTTCAGACACCCACCCGGACTGTGAAAATCGTCCGTCGTCCTTACCGACTGGATGTGGTTTCCCTCAATAGTCCATGTCTCGGTGCCGCTGTCGAAGCTGCCGTTCGGGATCTGATTCTTACCGCCGGCAGTACGCAGCTCGATGTCGTCTATGTAGCAGATGCCCCGATGCATCAGAAACATGTGAAATTCCGATTCGCCCGAAGAGTGCCTACCGCTATACTCGTAGCGATTCCATCTCGCCTTTCCCGTCTCGTCGCTGGCCTCCCACGCAGATGGAACGCCATTGTCCTGACGCGGGTCTATCAGCTCTAAGCTCGATCCACCACCACCCGCCCAGATCGGCCACCGCCCTCCGTCGAAGTAGTGAACTTCATCCACGACGTTGCCCAGCGTATCGCGAAGCTCGAGTTTCTCTCCCTCATTGCGGAGAACGCCGACGAAGGGGCCAACTACATTGTCTATCCTGTACTTATCCGCAATCGCCGGAGGCGATTTGGCCACGACGAGGTAACCGCCGGCGGGTATGGCCACGTCCGAGAAAATGTAGCTGATCCCCTCCGTGAAGGCCCAGCCCTCCAAAGACACGGGATCGGTGCCTTTGTTGTAGAGCTCCACGTACTCATCTTCCTCATAGTTCCCTGGGGGATGGTACATGATCTCGTTGATTACGACACTCTCCTCCACGGAAACCTCGTTCGGCTGGCCGGGCGTCGGATTCACCATAGCCCACCATCTTTTTCCGCCATCGGGGTAGCGACCGCGGCTGATGTCCACTGTTTCACGCTCGAACCCGAAAGCGTCCAGCACCTTCATTCCATTGGAGGAAGTCAAATAAATGCATCCACCCTTCGCTGGAAGGGGGATGCCGGTCATGTCCGAGAAAAAAACTTTGAAACCATTCGGAGACATAACCGTCCCCTCAGGTATCCTATATTTCAAAAGGTCATCGCTTTCGTCGCTCAGGTAGCTGCCCCCAAGCTCGTACTCCTTTTTCGACGGATTGTACAACTCCACCCAGCTTTCTCCCGCAACGTCCGTCCGTATCTCGTTGATCACCACAGGCAGCGCCCCGACTACATCAACAATGGACTGCTCAACCAGCTCAGGGGCGATAAAGAAATCCGTGCTCTTCAAGGAACTATTGTGTCCCTGGATAGAAAGCACATTTAAGCCCGGCGCCAGGAGTGAGATGTGATCCGAAATATCTATCGCCTGGGGCAGTCCAGCCTCGTGCACTTCCGCGGGAGTGCTGTAATAGACCGTGTCGCCGGGGTTGCCCAGCATTCTCCGGGCGATCTCCACCCCGTTCAGATAAGCCACAAAACCGTCCTCGTAGTCTATCCGCAAAAGAAGCGTCGTGACGGCTCCCGGGTCATCGGCGAGGAATTTCTTCCGCATAAAGACCGAAACGTACCTGCCCCGCATGTCATCGAGCAGGGTGGCACAGTTCAGGAAACCAAACCCGAACGGGGTTGCACCTGAAGACCACGATGAATCGTCAAAACTCAGATTCCTCCACGCGTCTATCGGCTTGGAAGCCTCCGAAGTCCCTTTCAAATACCTCCATTCTTCGCCGGATGCCACCAGGAAATTTCCTTTGACAACCTGCCCTGAACCGTTGGGAGCACCGGGCGTTCCCCCCACCACAGAGCTTATCGCCCAGCTTTGAAAATCGTCGCTTGGGAGGTATATTTCCCGAAGTGAGAGTGAGTGCCCTGTCCCGTCGGCAGCCGCCGGCCAGGGGTACCGATCGCTGTACATCACCCTCCTGACGACCGCCCCGTAAAAGTTCGCCAGCTCAATCCTCTCCCCAGAGTTGCTCAGTCGTCCTTCAAATGGTCCCACAACATTGCTTATCGCGTAAGCAGACCACACGGCATCCACATCCTTGCACAGCACAAGGTACGAGTGCGGCGCCATGATCGTCCCCTCCGGGAACGTGAACTCTATCCCGGCAGAGAAGTGCCATCGCCCGAGATCAAAGGGCACAATCTCCTCGTTGTACAACTCCACATATTCCAGCGATTCATCATCACCGGCTGGATTGTACATGATCTCGGTGATGACAACGCCCCTTGCCTCGAGCGCTGCGATCAAGCTGACCGCCAGGAAAATGAGTGAGACCTTCTTCATCCCAGGGCTCCGCTGCAAAAATAATCACGTAAAAGCCGGATTCGACCTTCAGCCCGTTTCCAGATTTGCCACCCGAAAAGCATACCACACTCAAAGCCCAATTCTCTTTTGAAAAGTGCACCGACAGAAAGAGCACGGGCCTCCCCGAACCCGATCTTTTTCATCAGCGAAGGCGTCTTTCTTCTCGGCGGCTGCTACGCCTGATTTCTCGGTCCCCCCTGTCGCACGATAAGAACTTGAAGGGAAGGCCACGCGGGTTTAGAATGCCCGTCAGAGAAGTCAGAGCCTCAGTGGGCGCCGGCTTCCTCTACGCCCTGTGCGGGGACATCATGACCATGCCAGGGCTTCCGTCTGTTCCCGCGGGCAACTTCGTTGACATTGACAAACATGGCAGGGTCCTGGGGCTTTTCTGAGCTGTCAGCCGTTCGCCCTGGCACTCCTCGATCCTGCTCAACGTCCGGCTGAAGGGAGACGCTGTGGCTGAAAGAAAGTACATCGCTGATCTCAAAGAAGGCGACGCCATTTCTCAAACCTTCTACCTCGATTCTCGAAACCGCCTGCTCACCAGGTCGGGCAAACCCTATCTCTCCCTCAACCTTCGTGACAAGACGGGGACCATCAACGCCAAGGTCTGGCAAGATGCCGATACCATCCATGCCGCCATCGGCTCGGCAGGTTTTGTCCGCGTTGGCGGGACGGTCGAGAAGTATAAGGACGAAATGCAGCTCAGGGTGGATCAGCTCACGGTCGTCCGCACTGAAAAGGTTGACTTGAGCGATTTCCTTCGGTCGAGCACCAGGGACCCCGATGAGATGCTCAGTGAGCTCCGCCAGATCTCGCAAGCCCTCGATGACCGTCATCTCAGGTCACTTCTTGACCTTGTTTTCGCTGACACTGAGTTTGTAGGGCAGTTCAAGCTCTCTCCCGCCGCCAAGCGTCTCCATCATTGTTTCGTCGGCGGCCTCCTGGAGCACACACTGTCCGTCACCAAAATCTGCGACTGGCTTTGCGGGCACTATCAGAACATCAAGAGAGACCTTCTCATTGTCGGCGCCATCCTGCATGACATCGGCAAGGTTTACGAGCTGACTTCCTCGCCCTCCTTCGACTACACCGCGGAAGGCCGGTTGGTCGGGCATCTCATCCTCGGCTGGAGCTTCATCGAGGAAAAGATACGGCAGATAGAGGGGTTTCCGCAGGAGCTGAAAACCCGTCTGGAACACCTCGTCCTCAGCCATCACGGCGCCTATGAATTCCGTTCCCCTGTCGTCCCCAAAACCGTCGAGGCGATGCTCCTCTATCAGGCGGACGACCTCGACGCCAAGGTCCAGTTGACCCAGGACTGGATCGAGCAAGCCAAAGCCGAGCCTTCCGAGTTCACTCCCTACCACAAGCTGCTCGAAAGGTTTTTCTACAAAGGCCCCCTCGAAGAGGAAGACGGCTGATCAGGCGGGCCAGTCCTGACCCGCGATTCGCCGCGATTGGCGTGCGGTCGCCCCGCTTTTTTTTGCGACAGCCCGGAGCCGCGTCGTGTCATTTCAGCGGTTGGCTGCGCAATATGTTTGCCGGGGCGTGCCCGTCCACCAGGATTTCTCCGCGGAGGGGATAATCAATTTCCGGATCGTATTCGTCCACCACGGACTTCATTTCGAATGAGAACCTGCGTCGCTTCTGGAGCTTCTTTGCCCGCTCGTAAAGCTCCCCTTTGCTCAGATTCACCTTTCGCGGAGTCGCCACCAGTATTTTGTTACCGCCACCCCCGAACGCGTAATGGCTCTTGAAAACCCTTGCGAAAGTCCGGCGCTGGTATTCGTACAATCGGACGTCGTCCCACAGATTCGCGACCACCACCCCCCCCGGCGCCAGAATCTTGCGGCATTCCTCTAAGAATTCCTTCGTGGTCAGATGATACGGTATGTATCCTCCCCGGAACGCGTCGAGCAGGATGATGTCGTATTTCGCCTTCCGCCGAACGAGACTCTTGACGTGCACTCGTCCGTCCCGGACGAACACCTTGAGGTTTTTCCCCTGCCGAAACAGAAAATATTTCTCCGCTATCTTCACCACCTCGGGGTCCAGCTCCACGCTATCCACAACCGCCTCGGGAAAATAGTGAGCCGTCACTCTCGACAGCGTTCCGCCTCCCAACCCCACCATCAGCACCCTCTTCGGTTCGGGAACGAAGAGAGAGCCCGCAAACATGAGCCTGTAGTAACGCATGCCCAGCCAGAGCGGCTGGGCAATATCCACCATCGATTCATCGTACTCCGTTCCCCTGCGACGGAAGTGAAGCGTCCGCACCGTCCCGCTCCCTTCCACGCGAATGTAGTGATAGAGACTTTGCCTTTCGTACAGCGTCTTCGAGCATGCCTGGTTCCCGACTCCAACCACAAATCCCAGAGCCAGAATGATGGTTATCTTCTTCATCCCTCCTGCCCTTTCTTCTGCGAGGACGTCCGAGGATACAGAGCCACGAAAAGCAGCGCCACAACCGCAAGCAGCCCTGCCGTCCGAAGGAGAATCGTATCTGTATGCCACCATAGAATGAAATAGAACGACGTCATCACGCATCCCAGAAAGCTCCCCACCGTTGAAATAGCATACAGCGTTCCGGCTTTTTCACCCACCGAGACCAGCTCCGTGGCCGCCAACTGCACCGCGTACGGTGAGACCATTCCCAGCAAGGTCATCGGCACGAGAAAGAGCACGCTCGCCGCCACCAGGCTTCCCCAACGCTCTCCGCCCACTGATTCGGCGACCATCACGTCGAAGACGACGTTATTGACCTTCTCATGGAACAGGGGCAAAACGGCCACGATGGCCGCGGCCACAAGAATCACCGCGGACAGATACCCCGGCTTCGGAAACCGCTTCGACAGCTTCCCGCCCAGGAAGTAGCCGATGGCCAGGGACATCAGGAACACGCCGATCACGCTCCCCCACACGTAGACGTCGCTGCCGAAAAAGGGCGTGAGAATCCGCCCGCCCAGAATCTCCAGCGACAGGATCGCCCACCCGCACACAAACACCAACACCACTAACAAAATTGACCTCATTTTCACACCTGGATTTCAACCCGTGTTCTGAATTTCTCTGCCAACAGAAGTTCTACTTTCTGAGTCATCCTCTGTGGTCCTTTGAAAGCAGCCGCCAATATACCATCCGCTTTGAATTCCCCCAAGTCTGATGTTGATGGATTAGGATAGACGTGAGCCTCAGGTTGCCGCTCAGGCACGAAGTCACGCCGAAGAGGGTGATGGCTGCGCAGAAGGCTGCCGCTCCGTCGGATTCCCCGCAATTGCGCAAGATGCACCGCCCCCGCCCCTTCACTTGATTTCGATTCTATAGAACTTTTGGCTATCCGTCGCGTGAGGATCGGTCCAGGTGGTTGTTTCGCCCTCTGACGGAATCGTTGGCCCCTCGATCCAGTCGCCGAGCAGAATGTCAATGCACGACCAGATTGTATAGCTATCCCCATGGCGGCTGTTCCAGGTGAGCTGGGCCTTGCCCCCGCTATCTCTTACAACTCCCGTGATGTTGAAAGGGAACGAACCGTACTCATACGCCCCCATGTCTACCGTGCCATTCCAGATGCGAGGATTGCCGTCGAGATCAACCGCCTGCCACATCCAGTCCTCGTTCTTGCCTTTGTCGATGCATGGAGAATCCGGCAGCAAGCGATAGTCGTTGTCCTCGTAGGTGTCCGGGTCATCGTCCAACCCGTCTGGATCAACAAATTGCGGATCGTCCGCAATATTCCCCTCGCCGCCCTCCGTCCAGTCCTGGATGCACGAGTACATCGGAGGAGGGGAGTCGTAAAGACCCGCACTTTCTGCCGCGGTGTTTCCCCAGATGATGCAGTTTCTTATCGTCCAGCAATCACTGATTCCGCCGCCCTTTTCAGCGGAGTTGCCGACGATGGTGTTGCCTTCAACGGCACCGCGGCAATCAGCCACCCCTCCGCCTTCCCTGGCTGTGTTCGCGATGATCAAATTGTTCCTAATGATCGCGAGAGGATATGGAGGTTCGGGTAGCCTCCGTGGGACATGGATAGTGTCAGAGCCGCACTGATACAGGCCGCCGCCTTCCTCACCCGCTGAGTTAGCGGCAATGATGTTGTTCTGGATTGTGGCATCGCAGTAATCCAGGCCGCCGCCACTCTTGTCGGCAACGTTATGCGTGATTATGTTGTTCTGAATAACGCCGTCGCAGCCTCTCAACCCGCCACCAACGCCGCCTCCGGACGGACCTGCAACAGCGGCGTTTTCGCTGATCAGATTGTTCTCGATCACTCCGTTGCAACCGCTTATCCCGCCGCCCCATTCGGCTGTATTGCCTGTAATCGTGTTGTAACGGATAGGGCCGTCACAGCCGCCGATGCCGCCGCCACTGTCGGATGAGTTGTTCGTGATCGTGTTCTGCTGGATGGTGGCGTGGGTGCCCCGGCCTTCAATTCCTCCCTTGCCGTTCTGAATCGTGAGGCCCGCCAGAACGCACGCTTCGGCTTCGCTTCCTGAAAACGAGACGACGGGACCGAGACCGCGTCCATCGAGGATCGTTGAGGCGACTACATCGGGGTCCTCGGGATCAGAGCTGCGGAGAATCACGTCGGGTCCGTAAAGGATAATGTTCTCGAGGTAAGTCCCCGGCGCGACAACGACCTGATCGCCATCGCCACAGAGAAAAAGCGCCGCCTGGATGGTGCCAAAATCGGCAGGGACGTGGAGGATGCCGGGAGGGGTCGTGACCAGAGGATCTGTTCCGCGGAGCACCTCGATGCCGTCGAGGAGATCGTCGCCGTCCGTATCTTCGCGGTCAGAGTCCGTTCCAAGTGCAACCTCCTGCGCATCCGACAAGAGGTCGCCGTCGCTGTCGCGAGATGAACCGTACTCGTAGCAGCCCATATCCACTCGGTCTCCCACGAGGCGACAGTTGCCATCGAGATCCTGCTGGGGCCAGGTGAACCAGAGGTAATTGACGCCGCCATCTATGCATGGGGAGTCCGCAGAAAGGTGGTAATCGTTGTCCTCGTAAGTTTCGGGATCGTCGTCGGGCCCATCAGGGTCAACGAACCGCGGATCGTCCGCGATGTTGGCGTCACCACCTCCGGCCCAGTCCTGGATACAGGAATAACTGGGTGTCTGGGCGTCGTAAAGCTGCGTGCCGTCCGCCGAGGTATTCCCCCAGATGATGCAATTGCGGATCGTGCTCCTCGCTTCGCGGTCGTAAATCGCGGCTCCGCTGCCAGAGAAAGCGGTGTTCCCAACGATCGTGTTGTTCTGGATCGAACCGGAGCACCAATACAGTCCGCCGCCAGAGGGAGCGGAGTTCCCCGCGATGAGGTTGTTCTCGATGCCAGAGCAGGAAGCCAGTCCGCCGCCGCCAATCCCGGTGTGGTAGACGTGGTTGTCAATGATGACATTGTTTTGAATCACACCACCGCACATGGATAGGCCCCCGCCGCTCGTCCAAGCCGAGTTGCCCCTGATGACGTTGCCGCGGATTGTGCCTCGGCAGTAAGCGAGGCCGCCTCCGCCCCTGGAAGCGTAATTGTCGGCGATGGTATTTCCCTCGATGAGGCCCCTGCAGGAGGCAAGGCCTCCCCCGTTCCCGGCCCAGTTTCCCGTTATGATGTTTCCCCGAACAACGCCGCTGCAACTATACAACCCACCCCCTCCTCCTGCGGAATTGGCAGAGATGACATTGTTCTCGATGATTCCGCCGCAGGCGTATAGGCCCCCGCCGTCGAGTGCCGCATTGTTGGCAGAAATGACGTTTTCGCGGATTTCTCCGGCGCACCCGCATACTCCTCCACCGTTGTCGGCGGAGTTTCCCGTGATCACGTTGTCGCGGATCGTGGCATGAGTGTAGTTCGGGCTCTTCCACCCATATACACCTCCCCCGTAGTCGGCGTCTCCATTGCGGATAGTGAAGCCCGTGAGGATGCACGTTTCATCTTCCGTTCCTGCGAAGGTCACCACCGATCCGGCGCGGTTGCCGTCAATAATCGTCCTAGCGACAACGGTGGGATCGCAGGGGTTCATACTGCGAAGAATGATATTCCTGCCATTGAAGTGAATGTTCTCGATGTAAGTTCCTTCTGTAACAACGACGGTCCCGCCGTCCTGGGAGGAATCAATTCCTGCCTGGATCGTGTTTTTGGCTTTGAGGGGAGTTTTGCCATCGTTCGCGTCGTCGCCAGTCACGGCGTTCACGTAGACATCTGCTTGAGGAGGCGCGCTTGACGGATCATTGGGGTCGGTGCCGCTCACTGCCTCATCGCCATCGGAGAAGCCATCGCCATCCGTATCCTTTTCATGGGGATTCGTGCTTAGCAGCAATTCTTGCGCGTTCGTGAGTCCATCCGAGTCACTGTCGGTTACTCCATTGTCGCTCAGGTCACCGAAGTACTTCCGTTCCCAATAATCGGGCAATCCGTCTTCGTCGGTGTCGGCAAACTCATCCGCGCCCATATCCGCTCCCGCACCGTGGGGACGGTTCTCTCCGTCAATATCGTGGTCGGGGGCATCCTCGGCTGTGCCGACATCAATGCAAGGCGATGAAGATGATAAATGGTAGTCGTTGTCCTCGTAGGTATCCGTGTCATTATCCGGCCCATCGGGATCAATGAACAGCGGGTCTTGGGCGATATTCCCTTCGCCTCCGCCGATCCATCCCTCGATGCATGAATGGAGGGGGTCCGCCGACCAGGCAAGCTGGTAGCCATAATTGTCCACATTTCTCCAGATAATGCAGTTTCTGATTGTGCCCCTGCAATAAGCCAGTCCGCCGCCGAGGTCCGCTGAGTTTCCCGTGATGGTATTGTTTCGAATCACGCCCCCCCCGGAGAGACCGCCGCCCTGTCCGTCCGCCGTGTTTCCAGCGATGATGTTGTTCTCTATCGCGGCCCTACTGCAGTTGCTCAATCCGCCACCACACCAACCCGCTCGGTTCCCGATGATCGTGTTCTTCTGGATGGTGCCCCAACATTCGTAGAATCCTCCGCCGTGCCGGACAGCCATATTCTCGACCACCGCATTACCGTGGATCACGCCGTCACAGTGATCGATTCCTCCGCCCTGGTCTGCCGAGTTCAGGCAAATCCTGTTGTCGCGGATCTCCCCATCGCAAGACGCAATCCCCCCGCCCCACAAATCGCAGGAGTTATGGGTGATCGTGTTGTTCTGGATTACACCCAGGCAGGAGGACAGGCCCCCACCGACCCTTTCAGCCGAGTTGCCGGAGATGATGTTATTCTCGATCGTAGCGTGAGTGTGATAGTGCGGAACGCCCCCGTATATTCCTCCCCCGCTGCGAGCGTCCCCATTCTGAATCGTGAAGCCTGAAAGGACGCATAATTCGGTCTCACACCCCGCTAAGGTAACGACGGATCCGGACTGGTTCCCGTCAATGATCGTGTTGGCGACGATGCCAGGATCCAGAGGACCCACGCTCATGAGCCTGATGTTCTTGCCATGGAAATGGATGTTCTCGAGGTAGATTCCAGGAGCGACCAAGACAGTGTCCCCGTGAGACGCGGCATTTATCCCTTCCTGAATTCTTTTGAAAGCGGTCTCCCATGTCGTGCCATCCCCTGAAGCCGTCACAGATCCGTCCACGCGCCAGGCCCCCAGGACCGTCGGATCCGAGCCGAGCTGATATTCCTGCTCATTGGACAGGGCATCTTCATCGGGATCGTTGCCCGGCTCTTGAGCGAGTTCTCCGAAGAATTCCATCTCCCAGTCATCGGGGAGTCCATCGCTGTCGGTGTCCGGCGATTTGGATGCAGCGTCAGGGGTGTTGCCGTAGGCTCCCATGTTGACTCGCCCGCCATTCGGTTCTGGCTCCTGGGAGAAAGAAGCGTCGGCATGGCCGGCGTCTATGCAGGGTGACCAGCTTCTCAAGTGGAAGTCGCCATTGGCAGCGTTCACGAAGTAAGGGCAGGAGGAGATGTTCCCTTCGCCGTCGTCTCTCCACCCCTCGATGCACGAATAACTCGGCATCCCGCCGGACTCGTAAAGCTGCGTCGCATACGCGGCGGTATTACCCCACACGATGCAGTTCCGGGGCGGGCCAACAAACCGATACAGCCCGCCCCCGCCCTCCTTCGCCGAGTTCCCGACGATGGTGTTGTTCAGCACATTGCCCCGACAGGCCATCAAACCGCCACCAGATGCATCCGCCGAGTTGCCGTAAATGACGTTGTTCTGGATCAAGCCATTGCAGTAGACCAAGCCGCCACCGTAATTCGCTAAGTTGCCGCAGATTCTGTTCTTCTCAATTGTGGCCTGCGTCGAGTTTTTCCATGTGCCCCCATGAATCCCACCTCCCTCACCAGCTTTGCCATTCCGAATGGTGAAGCCGGAGAGGGCGCAGGTCTCGTCTTCGGTACCGGAGAACGTGACGACGGAGCCGGACTGGTTGCCGTCAATAATCGTGTTGGCGACGACGGTTGAGTCGAGGGGGTTGGTGCTGCTGAGGGTGATGTTTTTGCCGTTGAAGCGGATGTTTTCGACGTAGGTTCCTTCGGCGACGATGACGGTGTCGCCGTCTGACGAGACGTCTATCCCCTCCTGGATGGTTTTGAAGGCGGTGTCCCAGGTTGTTCCATGGCCGGGGGAAGATACAAAGGCGTCCACATACCAGGTTGCGGCAGTTGCCGCCTGGCAGAGGAAGACAGAAATTCCCACAGCGATCAGCCCCAACATCTTCTGCATTTATCGTCCCTCCTGAGAAGGTGACCGCGAGACTGGTTGTGTTGGCCGTGAAGCCATTTGACCTACCCCGAATGCAAGAGAAAGAAAGCACTCAGATTCTACCGCATTCAATGTCGAAAGTCGTTGTAAAACTGTTCGTAGCGGTAATCGCTCAGTTATAGGTGGAATTGAGCCCACGCGCGGCGCCGGACGCCCGTGGTGGCAATGCCAACGAATGGCGCGACCTGTCGCCGTGGAGAGCTGGAGCTTGCTCCAGCCTTCGAAGGCGGTAGCGCCGCTACCGCACTCCAAAGGAACCCCTCCCGAGGCCATCCCCCGGAGCCACCGCCAACACGCCTCCGCGAGAGGTTTCCTGTTTCCCATCTTCTCTCGCCAAGACGCTAAGACGCCAAGCGGAGTTGGGCGACTGCCGCCCAAGACTGAGGGACTGCAATTTCTAAAAAAAGGGGGAGCCCCCCGAAAAGTTGGGATTTTGGGGCGATTTGAGCACGGAAAAATCCCAACCGGGTTGGGAAAAGATGGAAGAGGAGCCATGGAGATCGCGGAGAGGGCAGAGAGGTGGCGGGGGCAGGGTGAATGCATTTTGCTCGTGGTATAGGCTTTTTGTGCGTGGAAAGTAGTCATTTTTGCATCGTAACTCGTTGCGAAGGAAGCGGTAACCTCCTTCTCTTTTAACCCCAAAAAGGGGCTGATTTTCCAGTAGTTTCCAGTAGTTTCTCGACGAGAGGGCATACTGGAATGCCTGTTCCTTTTGCGGTGCAACATCCACTATGTGAAAGATCGAGCCTTAATGCTCCGAAACGACAGTTCGATGACGTATTCGATTATGGCTGAAGCGCTTGATCGAGAAGCCCGGCTAAAGCCGGCTGTCAGGGAGAACCGTGTCCTCCTTGACCACCGACTGAAGCCGGTGTCTAAAGGTCATGCCGGCTAAAGCCCGGCAGCCATGGGACCCTTTCGCGCTTGCCGGCCGCCTCCCAACTTTTGCCCCAGTACGCGAGTAGCGTGCGAGCTTTTGTTGGAGAGAGGCCGCCGTAATTCGTCATCGTATTTCGGAACACGTGTACTTGACCGCAGAGAGCGCGGAGACCGCAGAGGAATCGCGTGCTTCGTTGCGAGCGCAGCGTCAAGTGTCCGGTCCTTCCCATTTTTGAGACCACCATAGCACATAAGCTGCCATTTGTCAAGAAGACAGACTAATTGGGTGTGGCTCTCTTTCAGGCCAGAAAAGAGCCATCGCTTGCGCCCCTGTGTTGCATGTTTGGCTTTATTGCGCCCCTTCAGGGCTCTGGTCTTTATTGGTGTGGGGCGACCCAGGGCGGTGCCCTGGGCTATGTTATTCCGCCCCTGTGGGGCTTGAAGACGCCTGGTCCAGGCGTCCCTTAGCCCTGTGTTTCGTAAGTTCGGCCACGTATTATGGATGAATCCTGTGGTCGAGAAGCCAGGCTGAAGCCTGCTGAGACAGAAACCTGCAAGGCGATGCTCCCACGGACTGAAGCCCGTGTCTAAGGGGGGGACGCCGGCTGAAGCCCGGCGCGACAGTACCGGTGAAATGCCAGGCGCAGGGGTGAGATAAATGGCCTCGATGGAGTCCCTGTGGATTGGGGGCTTGTAGTTGTACCGCCGGCATGTTGCCGGCTGTATGGGGGGCATGCTGCCCCCCTATCGAGGGCGGGACGCCCTCGGGAGAGCGGCCGCGGACGGCGGCGTTACACCTGGCAAAACCACGCACTCAAATGTAGCCGCACCCATACAAACAGCAAACCGCAGAGAGCGCGGAGGAAAGTGGTGTCCCTCAAGAACGTTGTTTCTCATCTCTGCGGTCTCTGCGATCGCTGCGGTTGTTTGATTAAGGTTTGATGCCGGCGAGCAATTCTTTGGCACGGTCGAAGTTGGGGTGGCCGGGAGGGGCGGTCTGGAGAAAGTGGATCAGGTGTTCTCGTGCTTTCGCTGGCTCGTTCAAGTGGAGAAGGTAGATTTCGCCCAAGCGGAACAGCAGGTTGGGCGGCGGCCTTCTCCCTGGGATGGCGATCGCTTGCTCGAGCTGCTCAGCAGCCTGATCAGACTTCCCCTGGGCGTGGTACGCTTCGGCGAGCATCCCCCGTCCGGCCTGGTCGTCGGGGTAGAGTTCGACGAGCTTGGTGAATTGCTCTTCGGCCTGGGCCAGTTCGCCAGTAGCTTGGAAACAACGTCCCGAATAAGAAAGGGCTGCTTGATCCTCGGCGTTCTCGCTCAGCACTTTCTGGGCGAGCTGGAGACATTCATCGTATTTCTTTTGCTGGAACGTCACGTGCATGAGATAGGTTTTGGTTGGCTTGTGGTGTGGGTCTATCGCCGAAGCCGTTTGCAGCGATTCTTCTGCCTCGACAAACATATCTTCCGAGCCTGCCCTCCGGGTGGCAAACTCCGCAAGGACGGCTCCGAGTAGATAGTGCGGTTCGGCAAGATCGGGTCCTGACGAGACGGCCTTTCTGATCGTTTCTTCGGCTTCGCTGTATCTTCTACTTTGAAACAACACTCTGCCGAGCGCGCAGTGGGCCTCGGCATCCCCGAAAAGCGCCACAGATTCCTCCAACACATCGCATGCCCGCCCCAGCTCCTGCTGAGTCCGGTACACCTCCGCCAGCTCTGCGTACGCGGGTCGAAAGCGCCTATCCGCTTCCATCACCTTTTTGAGCATCTCGACCGCGTCTCCAAAGAGCGATTTGTACCGATAGATTTTCGCTACATGAAAAAGGTTCTGTGGGGTCTGCGGAAGTTCTTTCATGACTGCGGCAATGAACGGGCCGAACTTCTCGTTGAGCAGATCGTAGTTGAAGTGGAAGCGGCAACTTCTTAACGCCGGTATATCACAGAAAGCCTCCGGCGGGAAATGCTGGTCGAACATCTCCGTTGCTTCCGGCCAGGGCACATTCAGGAGATACGAACGGATCAACTGGAATTCCGCCAGCGAATTCGCCGGGTTCAATTCCAGCTCTTTTTGCAGTTCCTCTTCGGCGCCGGCGAAATCGCCCTCCGCGATCTTCATCTTGCCCAGGTAATAGTGCGGTCCCGATAGAACCGGGTCTTTTGACAAGGCCTTTTCAAAGAACTCGTTTGCCTCTGGGTTGCCCTCAGTGAGTAGACAGATGGCCTTGTGATGGTAAGCATCGGCAAGCTCCGGGCCCAGCTCGATGCATTTATCGAAGCATTCCTTTGCCGCGGCATGGTTTCCTGATTGAGCGTGACAGAAGATGAGGAGGGAGGGGGCGTGGACGTTTTGGGGAGCGGTCTCCAGAGCCGATTCAAAAGCCGACGTTGCTTCTTCAAGCCTGTCCTCCAGAAGCATTAGTTCGCCGAGCAGCACGTACCCTTCTGCGTTCCTTCCGAACAGCTCCAGCGATTTCCGCAAAGCCTCTTCCGCTTCGCTATGCTCCTCCTCGGCGAGCAGAATTTCCGCTTTCAGTTGGTAGGCCTGTGCGATCGCCTCATCATCCAGGTGCTTTCTAAGAGAGAGGGCTTGATTCACCCAGTCCAGTGCGGTGTCCGTATTCGCGTCCTCGAGGGCTTCCGTCGCACTGGCCATATAGTCGTCGAATTGGCATTCGCTGCTCATTCTGATCGCCTTCCTGGCAATTGCAAGATACCCCCCGTGGCGGAGAAGCATCCCGCCGCGCGTTTTGCCGGACCGATCTTCACCTTTTGCCCACCGTGTTCTGCTTTGCTTTCCATGGGCAAGACGTTAACCTTCCCGCAGGAGAACAAAGGGCCTGGGAATTTCTTCCCAGACCCGCCTTCTTTCCCTCCGGCACCGAGTTCCGGAGAGGGCCATGGAATAGCCCACCGTTGCGACCCATCAATCTTCTGGTTCCCCCGTCCAGGTCCAGTAACGGGGTCTCATTCCCCCAATGGTGACTTTCCTGACAATCGTCTTTCTGTCCCTGACCACAGTGATCGGTATGGTTTCCCCCACGGGGGTGTTTCTCAATATGTCAATCATCTGTGTCCCGTTGACGATTCTCTTGTGTCCCAGCTTCACGATGATGTCCTCTACCTTCAAACGCGCTTTATCCGCGGGGCTGCCTGGATGCACACGCTCCAGCCAGACCCCACGCGGAATCTTCCATCCAAGGATCTCGCCAGCCCTTTCCAGCTTTCGGGGGTCTATCTCGGCGGCGTCAATCCCGAGATGTCCGTACCGGATTTTCTCTCCCGCAATCAACTGTTTGAGCCTGGCCTTCACCCGGTTGATCGGAATAGCGAACCCTATTCCTTGCGATCCCTGAGAAGTGCTGAATATGGCCGCGTTCATCCCGATCACCTCTCCGCGGAGGTTCACCAGCGGCCCGCCGCTATTACCGCGGTTGATTGCAGCGCTCGTCTGAATGAGTCCTCCGTACGATCGGCGCTCGTCATTCGTCTGAAAGGTCCGCTCCAGCGCGCTGATTATCCCGTCAGTGACTGTGGGCTGTGGGCTGTCCAGATGCTCATAGCCCCCGTAAGGATTCCCCATGGCCAGTACAAGACGACCGACCCTCAGCTTCGCGGAATCTCCCAGGGTCGCCACCGGCAAGTCCTGACCGTCAACCCCATCCAATTTCAATACGGCAATGTCCAGCAACCTATCCCGTCCCTGGACCCTGGCCGGAAAACTTCTTCCATCAGGCAGAACCACCCTAATTTTTGAGGCGACTTTGCCCACCGTCCGCCACTCTCCGTTACGCCAGACCTTTTGCGTGGCGATCTCAATGACGTGGTCGTTGGTTATGACGTATCCCTTCTTGTCAAAAATGACTCCTGATCCGAGCCCTTGGACGCCCAAAAAATACCTGCTGAACCAATCCTCTACCAGCACCCTATCTTGGGTGCTGATCGTTACTACCGCTTTCGCCGTTGTCTCCGCCACTTCCACGAAGGCATTCTGCACGGCGAGTGCTTCCTTGATCCACTCACTCTTCGTTTGGCCAACCGCCCCCGTGGGCAAGAAGCTCCTCAAACCAAGCAATAGGAAAAGAGACAGAACCCCTATCACAACTGCCCTTTTCCAGACTTTTCTCTTCATGGCCGGCCTCCTTACTACAGCTTCGTCTTCTCTTTGATCTTCGCTACGATCTCATCTAAGAGCTTCTGATTGTTTTTCAATTCCGCTTTGGCGTTTTCTCGCCCCTGGCCGATTCGCTCATCACCAAAGGTGTACCACGAGCCTCTCTTGTTCACAATGCCGTACTCCAGCGCAAGATCGAGAATTGAGCCCGCCATCGAAATTCCCTCAGTAAACATGATGTCGAACTCGGCTTTTCTGAAAGGCGGCGCCACCTTATTCTTCACGACTTTTGCTCGTGTGCGGTTCCCGACGATCTCGCCCTGGGGGGATTTGATGGACTCGATCCTTCTCAAATCTATTCGAACGCTCGCATAAAACTTTAACGCTCTTCCGCCGGGAGTGGTTTCGGGGTTGCCGAACATCACGCCAATTTTCATGCGAATCTGATTCACGAAAACGACGCATGTGTTTGACTTCGCAACCGCCGAGGAGAGCTTCCGGAGAGCCTGCGACATCAGCCGAGCCTGAAGTCCCACATGGATATCTCCTATCTCCCCCTCCAGTTCTGCGCGGGGAACGAGCGCAGCGACGGAGTCCACAACGATCACGTCAATGGCATTGCTCCGCACCAGCATCTCGGCAATGTTCAGGGCATCTTCCCCGCAATCGGGCTGGGAAATGAGAAGATCGTCGAGATTCACGCCGATCTTTTCCGAATACCCCGGGTCCAGGGCGTGCTCGGCATCAATATACGCGGCTAATCCGCCTCTTTTCTGCGCGTTGGCCACGATGTGCTGGGCCAGGGTGGATTTCCCGGATGCTTCCGGGCCGAATATCTCGATCACCCTTCCCCGTGGTACGCCGCCAACCCCCAGAGCAATGTCAAGAGAGAGAGCGCCTGTGGGGATGACCGAAACCTTGACTTTCGCCGCCTCCGATCCCAGCCGCATGATGGAGCCCGCTCCGAATTGCTTCTCTATCTGGGCCACCGCTAACTGAAGAGCTTTTTTCCTGTCCGCATCATCTTTCTCAGTCATGACCAACCCCCCGAAAACTGTGTGAATTGTCCTAAGTGCTCCGATTCGTAAGTTCGATGACGTATTCGATTGTGGCTGAAGCCCTTGGTCGAGAAGCCCGGCTAAAGCCGGCTGTCAGGTAGAACCATGTCCCCCTTGACCACCGACTGAAGCCGGTGTCTAAAGGTCATGGCGGCTGAAGTCCGGCAGCCATGGGACCCTTTCGGGCTTGCCGGCCGCCTCCCAACTTTTGCTCCAGTACGCGAGTAGTGTGCGAGCTTTTCTTGGAAAAAGGCCGCCATAATTCGCTATCGTATTTGCGAGCACGTGTCCTCAGTCCGCTGTGGACTTCATGATACCACCTCTGTGCTCGCCTTCAAACGAAAAAGGCACACCTTTCAGGATCGCGGGGGAACAAGAAAAAACTGGCAAGATACGGCGTATCTCACCAGTTCAATCCGTTGTCTTTGTGTTGTGATCAGCCGGCGGCGACCCTATTGCTTTGCGTACCGGGTAAATTTGCCTTTAACCGGCGTCCCGAACCACTTAACGTGAGAGTCCGCGAAAAGGATATTGTATCCCCCTGAGTGAGGGCCGGGCCAGTTTGGCCCGCCGCTCTTGTACCACCAGAGGCCGCCCGACCCGTACTCATCGAGAACGCCATTACTATTTCCCCATTCGTCGGTCATGTCCGCGTCGGAGGGGCTATGGGGATAGAGATGCTTGTCATAGAGAACAGCGACTCTCGTGGGGAATTTCAGCCTCTGGAGGTCGAACGAGCCGGTGGTGGAATCGGTGTACAGGCGTGAGTTGAGGAGGTAACTGGACAGGTTAATGCCGCCCTCGATTATGGTGTCGCCCGGGCACCGGAACACCTCTGTCCTCGGCGATTTGGCGCACTCAGGGTACGACGGACCTATTCCATTCGCGTTCGCGTCAACGTATGGGAAGAGCTTGTCCATCCAACCCCCTCCCTTACCCCAACGGAACTCAATGACACCGCCATACTCAGGCATGTAACCGTCATACTCACTCATGTATTGGGCGAATGCTCTCCCGAGCTGGCTGAGATGGCCTGCGCATACGGCGCGGGTGGATGCCTGTTTTGCTTTCTGAATCGCGGGCAACAACAAAGCGGCCAGGATGGAAAGGATGGCGATGACCACTAACAGCTCAATGAGCGTGAATCCTTTCGACTTTTTCATAGTACAATACCTCCAAGCACTCTTCCGCCCTGAACTTCAACACCGGGCATAAAACCCTGTGGAGCCTCCCTCTGTGTGCGACCGCTTTCTCATTCGGCGGTTGTGACAAGTGACTTCCACAAAGGAAGAAGTCCAGCACACACTCCGATATTTCACAGATACACCTGAATTTTACTCCCGCAAACCAGAAAAATCAAATAAATCTTTGGGTGTGGCTACATTTGAGTGGGTGGTTTTGCCAGGTGTAACGCCGCCGTCCGCGGCCGCTCTCCCGAGGGCGTCCCGCCCTCGATAGGGGGGGCAGGATGCCCCCATATCCCGCCACGGGCGGGACAAGATGCCGGCGATACAGCCGCAAGCCCCCCTAATCAAACCTACGGCACCGATCAATCTCCACAATCCACGGGGACTCCACCGACGGTATTTATGCCATCCTTGCAGTTCATCACTCCCAAACCTCCAACCCGGGTTAGGAAGAACTTTGGCGACTCGGATCATTTCTTTTTTTTTGGCTTGGGAAAGATCGCTTCGAGGTTCTCTCCTGAGGCTTCACATTCGGGGCAAACGATGTTCGTCATAATGTCAATGCCGTCCGGGAATTCGGAATTAACCCAGTATTCCTCGTCCGGCTCGCTGACCAGCTCGCTTTCGTCCGGCGCATAAGGCACGTTCTCGCCCTGCCTTCGCCTTTGCCTGCGGCGCTTCACGTCAGGGTCCCACTTGAGAAGATAAGCGCGAAAAACGGTCCCGCACTGGGTGCACTTGGATTTTCTCAGATAGACGCCCGTGACCTGCTTACAGTTGGGGCATTTGATGGGTGGGTCCTTATCGCTATCCACGAACTCCTTCTCGCAGTTCGTGCAATAATAGTAAACGCCCCCGGAAGACGAGTCGTCCTTCGGTTTGGTTTGCTTGACAATGAAGAACACCGCAACAGCGATACAGATTATGGCGACCACAGCGAGGAGTGCCTGGCCCCCTCCTCCTCTGTTTGACCTTAAGGACCGCATGTTGTCACCGCATTTTTGCGGGTTTTGAATCGGAGCACAATACCAGTGGGATGCTTACTCTGTTCGATAAAAAGAGCACGCCGAAGAATAACCTTTCCAGTGACAGCTTAACATGACAAGGTAGCGTGTCAAACAAAAAACGGGGCGGTTGTGCATTCCAAGTACACGTGTACCTCGGACAAGACGCCTCATGTGGAGCGGTTAGTTCCCCGTGATGGCAAATGAGAACATGGCCCGAGCATCATCTGCCCTTTCTGAGAAACGGTGAGCATCCTCCTGCGAGAAAGCAATGGTCCGGCACACCTCCATTCCCGTGGGCAAGCCTCGCCAGAGCAGGAAGAGAAAGAACCGACGGCATCAGGTTCTCGCCGCCGGTTCAATCTCCAATAATCGCTTTCTTGACGAGGGAGCGTCAACGACAAAAAGGGCACAAGCCGTCTACTGTTCGGCGTGTCGGGTTATCTTACCCTTGACCCACTGGCCGTACCACCGCACGTGCGAATCGGCGAACAGAATGTTGTAACCGCCGCCGTGAGGCCCGGGATAAGGAGGGCTGCTGGTGTGGGACCCCCACAGCCCGCCTTTGCCCCACTCGTCGGAATCACTGCTGCTGCTGTTTCCCCATTCATCGGTCATGTCCGCATCATCAGCGGCATCGGTCTTCGCGTTGCGGTCGTAGAGCACAATGACCTTCCCAGGGAACTTGAGCCTCCCCATGTCGAACTGGCCTGCTGTCGAGTCAATGTACAGCCGGGAGTTGAATATGTAGCTGGAGAGGACGACGCGGCCGCTAATCGCCGAGCGCAGAATGCTCGGACAGCGGAACACCTCGGTCTGCTCTTTCTCCGCGCACTCGGGGTATCCGGGTCCTCTCCCTTTTACCCCAGAGTAGACATAGGGGAAGAGTTTATCCATCCAGCCCTGGTTCTCTCCCCAGCCGAACTGGATTACACCGCCAACCGGCGGAAGGTATCCGCCGTACTCGTTGATGTAAGTGGCAAAAGCCCTCCCCAGTTGGCTGAGGTGGCCGGCGCAGACCGCCCGCCGCGCGCCATCCTTGGCCCTTTGAAGCGCTGGCAGCAGAAGAGCAGCAAGAATAGCGATGATGGCGATGACCACCAAGAGTTCAATAAGGGTAAAACCTTTCCTTTTCATGGAAAATCACCTCCAAACGCGCTTGAAGTGAAAACTCCCACCCACACTACTGAACCTATTGACAGACCTACTGTGCGGAAGGTGAGTTCCTGTTCAGTAATCATATGGATCGAGATCCACCGAACAGGCCACATCAGTACCCTTTCCCCACAGAGAACCACTAAAACCATATCACTGTTCCCAAAACGTGTCAACCAAAATCCGATTGCGCTTTCTTTCGATTGACTCTCGTACTTCTTATGGTATCATTCTTGAGGGCACAGCGGGACAGGCTTCGGGTGAATCCTCGGCTGAATTTTGGAGGGCCTGGAAATGCGATATTTTGTGTTTTTTGTGCTGATAGCGATTGTGGCGATCTGGTTGATCCGGCGTGCACACAACGAGAAGGAGGCGGAAGAAGCTGGGAAAGGCGAATCGCTCCACGACCAGATTCACGAGGTGACCGATTACACCACGGGGAAGACCCCGATCAACGTCGGGATCCAGAGCCAATGGCGGATTCGAGTGGTGCAAATTCGGCGGGAGGTGAGCAATTTCGAGATAATGAACGGGCGAACGCCGAGGAGTCTCGACGAGTTGGTGGAGGAAGACCGCATCGGTGAGCAGGACATGTACATGAGATACGGAAACGTGAAATCCAAGCTCATTTCAGGGCTAAATCAAGATGGGCAATTCTTCATCAAGTGGATCGGAATGGATCGGAAGGAAGGAACGAACGACGACAGGGTCGAGGTGTTCTGACACTGAATGGGTGCGCGAGCCCAGCATCGCGAAGGGCTCCAGCGGGAGGAAAAAAGGGAAAGTTTTCCTGGTGGGGGCCGGGCCGGGAGACGTGTCGCTTATCACCTGCAAGGCTCGGGAGTGTATCGAACGAGCCGACCTCATCGTTTACGACCATCTGATCAATCCTCGCCTGCTGCGCTATTCGAAAGAAAAAGCCGAGAAAATCTACGTCGGCAAGGTTGGGGGGAAGCACACGCTGCCGCAGGAGGAGATCAATCGTCTTCTGGCGAAGGCGGCGGATGAGGGAAAGATCGTTTGTCGGCTCAAGGGAGGTGACCCGTTCATCTTCGGCAGAGGAGGCGAGGAGGCGGAGTACCTGTCGGAGAAGGGGATTCCCTTTGAGATTGTGCCGGGGGTGACCTCGGCAGTTGCTGCGCCGGCTTATGCGGGGATTCCACTCACGCACCGCAAGGTGGCGTCAACAGTTGCTTTCATCACCGGAAATGAAGCTCCCGACAAACCGTCATCGAGCATCGCGTGGGACAAAATCTCGACGGGGGCGGATACGCTTGTTTTTCTCATGGGTGTGGGGAATCTTCCAAAGATCGCAGCCAGGCTGATCGAAGAGGGTAGAGACCCGAAGGCGCCCGTTGCCGTGATCGAATGGGGGACGCTTCCGCGACAACGGTGCGTAGAAGGGCCGCTGGAGGAGATCGCCGCCATTGCGGAGAGGGGAAAGGTTCAGCCGCCGGCGGTGGTCGTGGTGGGGGATGTTGTGAAACTGCGGAGGCATCTCGCTTGGTTCGAGAAGAAGCTCCTCTTCGGGAAACGAATTCTCGTCACACGGGCGACGCCGCAAGCGAGCAGGACAGCGGAAATGATCGAGAGGCTCGGCGGGGAAGCGGTAGAGTTCCCGACGATCAGGATTGAGCCGTTGGAGGATTACGCGGAGGTTGACGCGGCGATTGAGAGCTTGCCGAGTTACGACTGGATTGTTTTCACGAGCGTTAACGGGGTGGAAGCCTTTTTCGTGAGAATCTTTGAACTTGGCAAGGACGTGCGGTGTTTGGGCGGGGTACGCATCTGCTCCATCGGTCCTTGGACGACCGAAGCCCTGCGGAAGAGGCAACTTGTGCCGGACCTCCAGCCCGAACGCTTTTCCAGCGAAGGGATGATCGAAGCGTTTCGCGGCGGCGGCGAGCTAAAAGGCAAGAAGGTTCTTCTGGCGCGGTCGAATCTCGCCGATGAGACGCTGCCTTCGGCGCTTGCCGGCCTCGGCGCGGTGGTGAAGAATGTTGCGTGTTACCGAACGGTGAAAGCTGAGCCAGACCGTTCCGTCATCCAGATGCTCCTCGACGGCGAGATTGACGCCGTGATCTTCACCAGCGCCTCCACCGCACAGAACTTCGCAGCTATTCTCGGAGAGCATCTGAAAAACATCCCTCCAAGCACCGTGTTCGCCTGCATCGGCCCCGTCACTGCGGCTGCGGCCCGGCAGGCCGGATTAGACGTGCAGGTTGAAGCCACGCATTATACCATCCCCGCCCTCATCGTGGCCCTGATTGCGCATTTGCACGGCAAGCTCCCGCCGGTCATTCACCTTTGATAGGAGACGAGTTGGGGATCAGCCGGTTGCTTCCGCCTTCTTCTCAAACGGGGGGAGGATTTTGGTGAGGACGTAGAGGAGGATCAGGGGGCAAAGGACGATGACGGACGACACAAGGATGCCTTCTTTGCCAAGCAATTCGGGATGGAAGCCGGTTGAGCCTCTGAGCGCTCTCGACGCGAGCTGCCCGCCGATGACCAGGTTCCATAGGAACATAAATACGTGAACCAGGACAAGAAGCGAAGAGATCGCGGCGAGGAAGTTGCGGAGTCCATCCCTCATTTTGAAAAGTAGAAGGGCGGACAGCAGCACGAACGGCACGATGAAGCCGGCGACGAGCTGCAATCCGATGAGACTGGTGGGGAAGGTGGTCTTTAGCGTGTCAAAGGCAAATCGCCAGTCGGGGCGGGTACCGTATGTGCTATGCACATAGAGCAGAAGCTGAAGGATGCCGCTCACAACGAGGAATGTCCAGAGATACGCGGCCATACTGCGAACGCACGGCGCGTCCATCCTCCACCTTTTGACTTTCATGGCAACCGCATAAAGCACAATGATGAGAGCCACCCCGCAAGCCACTGCTGCCAGGAGGAAGATCAAAGGGATGAGGGGAGACGACCACAGCGGCACCGAGTCCAGAGAACCAAAGATGAATCCCACATACCCGCTGAGGACGCAGGCGGTGGGGACGCGGAGGAATGCCAGGAACTTGATGATTCCGTGGTCTACGCGAGAGGAGTTTGGCGTTACCTCCCTCACGCCGAGGGCAAGGATCGAATAGAACGTGGGTTTCATTCCTTTGCCTGCCAGGGCAGACTGCACGATCTGCGGGCGAAAGACGAACCATACTTCGAGGAGAACGAGGCCGAGATAGAAGCCGTAGATATAGCCGAATATGGCCATGGCGGAGGTCGTGCTCGGCGTGAACATGATGTTGAAGGCGCGTTCCGGATGGCCCAGATGCAGCAACAGGGGCAAGCTGGCAAAGGCAACAAAGGCGAGTGACGCCAGCAGAGCCAAGTTGCTGACGGGCTTCAGCGATTCCTTTTTGAAGAGGTGGTCGAGAGTGGAGACGACAAACGTGCCCGTCGCGACGCAAGTCAGGAATGGGTAAATGACGATGAGTATTGACCAGTAAACCCGCTCGTTGGGGAAAACGAAACCGAAAAGCTCACCCATCTATCTCACTTCCGTATCAAGTCCGATGTAACGAACGTTAGGGTGTGTGCCCAGTTCCTTTCGGAGGACATCAACCCGCTGGGAGCTAAGGAGTTTGGCGACTTGTGAATCTGCCACGGCGGTGTCTCCGAACTGTCTCGCTCCGGTGGGGCAAGCTTCCACGCACGCTGGCAGCAAGCCGTTGGTAATTCGGTGGTAACACCAGGTGCATTTATCGGCGGTGCGCGTGACAGGATTTTTGAACCTCACCCCGTAGGGGCAGGCTTGAATGCAGTAGCCGCAGCCGAAGCAGTAATTAGGATCGGTCAGAACCACACCGTCCGGTGACCGATAAGTCGCTCCAACAGGGCAGACAGGAACGCACGGTGGTTCCTTGCAGTGATTGCACAGCTTGGGGAGGAAGAACGCTTTCGCAACTTCCGGCGCCGGCACGGATTTCAGTTCCTCGAAGTTGTAGCGATCAGTCTTCCCCTTTCGCCGCGGAGCGCCGTGCGGCGAATCCACAATCACATTTCCATCTTTGGTGATGGTGTATCGCTCAACCCAGGTTCTGACGAAGCCCTCCGGCACCTTGTTCTCCATGTTGCAGGCTCGGACACATTCGCCGCACCCGATGCACTTGGTGGAGTCCACGATGAAGGCGTATTTATGGCCCGCCAGGCTATACTTCTCCTCCGCCTCTGATTCGGCGGTTGCTCCCAGCAAACGTCGCGAAAGAGGAATCGCGCCTGCCGGGACAATCAAACAGGTGTATTTCAAAAAATCTCTTCGGCTAACCTTCATCTTCGTCCTTCGGCAATTCTGGGTTATGCGGTCGGTAGGTCGGGTGGCAAATGTTACAGCCAATGACCTCCTCCATCTCCTCTTTCAGGAGCTCGAGGTAATTCGCATGATCCTCCTGGGTGGGATCAAAGAGCGGCAGCACTTTCGGTCTGGCTGCCATCGCATGGTGGCACAGCAGGCATAGGTGGGGGGCATTATCCTTGGTTACGACGAACTTCTCCAACGTGGGATCTTTCTTTCTCCTCCGGACATGCTCCTTGAGGTTCGAGTGGCAGTTCGCGCAGGTGAGAGAGGAGTGTTTTCCGTTCTGCCAGGCCTCAAAAGCGGGCCACCAGTCGCCGCGCTCCTCCTCGTGACACTCCTTGCAGGTTTGAGGGGTTTGGAGGGTGACAGGGAACTCCTGACGCTCCTTGATGGAGGCGCCGCGATAGTGACCGTAGTCTCCGAAAGATCTTGGAACAGTCAGCGCCCTGGCGATCAGAAAGGCGATGAGCACCACGATGACCAGGATCGCCACATGGACGATATGCCTGATGTCCTTGAATGTTATCCGCTCTGGCACTTAGTCTATCTCTCCGCCGACGATTTCCCTGCTGTTGTCCGTCACTTCTTCGGGATGGAGTGCTTGATCATCTCCCAGAGGACTTCGTAATCGAAGCCCACCTTGTTTCCCTCCTTATCGGTATACCTCTCCGGATTCCATGTAGAGCTTTCCGTATTGTGACACTTTGTACAAGTATTCTTCGCCGGGTAAATCATCCCCGCGGCGATGGCTTTCTCGCGGTTTTTCATGATGGTGAGGTTGGAGTAATCCTTCGCCGGCCCGTGGCACGATTCGCAGCCGACTCCCTCCTCAACCTTCACCTTTTTGGTGACCAGCTTTTTAGTGAAGCCGTAAGCCGTTGCGTGGCAGCGAAGACACTCGCCGCTCTTCTGTGGGTCGCTAATGCCGCTCTTTTTGGCAGCTTCCTTTGCCTCGTCACTGAGAAGGGTCTTATAAGCGTGGGCGTGGAGAGTCTTTCTCCATAGGTCGTGCATCTTCCCCTTTGAGGGGGCGTTGTGACATATGCGACATTTCTTCGATCCGGCATACTCCCTCGGCGGAGCTTTCTTTTCTTCGAGGCTTACCGCCGTGACAGCTAAAACGGCCATAGGCCCGACGCCCGCGGCCATCCAAAAATTCCTGAAAGGCATGTTCCCTGTCTTTTCTGAATTATGACCGTCGTTTGCACTGAAAACCGGACTCTTAGCCGCCGGAGTTTTGGCCGCTGCCTGAAAAATGAAGCCGTATAGTACCACGCAGCCCGAGAAGCCAACAAGAAGATTTTTGGAGTTTGCAAAAGCAAGGGGGCATGCCTCCTCGCCAAAAAACGGGGAATGTGGAAAAACGCGAGCATCTTGGGCACGCGCCAAAAGTGCTCGAGGGGGAGCGAAATGCTGGACGAGGAAAGGTACGGGGGGGCAAATCTGGTCAAAATGACGGCTCAAGTCAGCCTATCGTTCTCATTGGTTGCGCTGCGACAGTGATTCTCGGGCGAGGACTATGGCAGTTTTTCAACGCGGTAGTAGCGGCGGCGCTCCCTGTAAGGTGTGCCGAGGTCGTGGAGGCCGTCGTCATTCCAGAGGTTGATGCCGGTCTTGGAGAACGGCTGGATTCCGCCGGCAGGTGTCCAATTGAACAGATCAGGTGAGAGCCATACCTGGTAGTTCATGAAGGGCGTGCTATCCCACTCGATGATTGGTGAGTCAGCCGGGCCGATGATCCTTATGTCGGGCTCCCGTCGGAACTTCTGAATCCTGTGGTTATGCCACTCCGCCACATAGACGTTCCCGGGGGAGTCCACCGCTACGCCCACAGGCCAGTTAAACTCCCCGTCCCCACAGCCGGGGTAGCCCCATTTCGTCAGGAAATTCCCCTCGGAATCGAACTTCTGAATCCTGGAGTTGCCGGTATCGGCGACGAAAACGTTTCCCGATGAATCCACCGCTATGCCGCAAGGGCGATCGAACTGCCCATCCCCGCAGCCTTCCGAGCCCCACTTTGCCAGGAAATTGCCCGAAGAGTCGAAGTTCTGAATCCTGTGGTTGGCGGTGTCCGCCACGAAGACGCTTCCGTGTGAATCCACCGCTATACCCTCAGGACGGGCGAATTCTCCATTGCCGGAGCCAAGCCCCCCCCACTTGTCCCGGAAATTGCCCGAGGGATCGAACTTCTGAATCCTGTCGTTCCCGCTGTCGGCGACGAAGACGTTTCCCCATGAATCGACCGCGACGGCGTAGGGGTACTTGAGCTGCCCATCGCCGGAGCCTTCCGAGCCCCACTTCGCCAGGAAATTCCCTGAGGAATCGAACTTCTCAATCCTGCAGTTCCAGCCGTCCGCAACGAATACGTTTCCCTCGGAATCCACCGCTAGGCCCTGGGGGGAGGTAACGCCAAACTGTCCATCGCCAGAGCCTTCAGAGCCCCACTTCGCGACGAAATTTCCCTCGGAATCGAACCTCTGAATCCTCTGGTTGTCGCTGTCGGCCACGTAGACGTTTCCCCACGGGTCCACTGCTACGCCCGAAGGGTACTTAAACTCTCCGTCGCCACGCCCGGGGTAACCCCATTTGCTCAGGAAATTCCCCTCGCAATCGAACCTTTGAATCCTCTTGCTGTTGCCGTCGTCCGCGACCAACACGTTCCCTGATGGCTCCACCGCTATGCCCTTAGGGCCCCCCCACCGGTCGAACTCTCCGTCGCCATTGCCTGGCCGGCCCCACTTCGTGAGGAACTCGCCCGAGGAGTCGAACTTCTGGACCCTCCTGTTGAAGACATCCGTCACGAAGACGTTTCCGACCGAGTCCACCGCTACGCCAGAAGGACGGTAGAACTCCCCGTTGCCAGAGCCAGAAGATCCCCACTTCGCCAGGAACTTCCCCGAGGAATCGAACTTCTGGATCCTGCTGTTCCACCAGTCCGCCACCAAAACGTTTCCGAATGGGTCCACGGCTATTCCGTTGGGGCCGCCCCCCCCCAGGGCGTCCTCCCCAAACTGTCCATCGCCGGAGCCCGGAGAGCCCCACTTCGCAAGGAACTTCCCCGAGGAATCGAACTTCTGAACCCTACAGTTCTGCGTATCCGCAACAAACACGTTTCCCGACGAATCGACCGCTACGCCGCGAGGCCCGCCGCCGAAGGGTCCGGCGCCAAACTGTCCGTCCCCAGAGCCTTGGGAGCCCCATTTCGTAAGGAAATTCCCCGAGGAATCAAACTTTTGAATCCTGTGGTTATTGCTGTCCGCCACGAACAGGTTCCCCGATAAGTCCACCGCTATGCCCCAGGGCGTATCGAACTCCCCATCGCCGCTGCCCTCCGAGCCCCACTGCGCCAGCAGGTTCCCCGAGGAATCGAACTTCTTAATCCTGTGGCCGGAGTATTCCCCAACGAAGACATTTCCCCAGCGATCTACCGCTATGCCCTTCGGGCTGGCAAAACACCATGACTCGGGCAGATCGGGCCACTTCGTCACAAAGCTGTACCGCTCGGCCGCATCAGGGCCAAAGAGGCAAAACCAGGCCACACACGTGCAGAGCAAAGCACCAAATTTCGAAGCCCTTCTCGTTTTCATCATTTCCTCCTTTCTTATTTCCACTGTTCACTTCAAGAACCCTACCGCCAAAGCGAGCAATGTGTCAATCGAAAAGCGGGCGCCGTTTTCCCGGTGGTTTCTTAGTACATAGATTCCCGAGCACGGTCACCTATAGTAACCTGTGAAAGGAGCTTCTCTGACGGGATGAACGGGATTTACAAGGTCCGGTGTATCCTGTTATCCTGTCCAAAAAAAGAGTACGTCACCGAACTTATGAATCAGTGCACTTAGCCTTTCCAATTGTACGCCGGGCAGGGGGTGCGGCCGTATTTCCGTGGCATACATGCACGTTAGCTTTTTCCCCGTCAGGCCAAGGGTTAGAGACGCGTGCCCGTCCCATCCCTGCCGGGCTTCAGCCGGTGCCATCTGTAGACACGGGCTTGAGCCCGTGGCCACCTGCCTGGGGCAAAGTTCCCTTCGCAGCCGGCTTCAGCCGGGCTTCTCGATCCAGCGGATTCATCCAGTCCTTGCCACCGAAATACGGCCACACCTGGTTGGATTATATCCTTGACAAATGGCAGCCATTGTGCCATAATCTTCCAGAAAGATAGAGACGGTAACCTTACTGGAGCTCGCGCTGGAAAAAAGGGGGCATTCCAGTATGCCCTCTCGTCGAGAAAGTACTGGAAAATACTGGAATTTCAGCCCCTTTTTGGGGTTAAAGGGCACATTGTATTTCGTTCTACACCAACGAGTTGCGCTCGAAAAAAGGGCGCCATTTGCCCCAAAAACCCACAAAAACGACCGGTTTTGACCACGCTACGCTCGCCCAGACCCGGGACCACGGTCGCGCATTGACGACGACCGCTTCGCAGGTCGGTCTCGCCTCAGACAAGCAAAGCGGCGTGACGTGCCACGGAAACCCGGCCGCACCCCTGGGCAGGCAAACAATGGAATGCTTGCCGTGAAATAGGTATACTCCGGGGAGTTAGATTTGCGAACAGATGTCACGATTAGACGAAACGGAAGGAGGCGGAAAGTGATGAGCAGGTCATCTGCTATCGAGAACGCGACACGGTTGTCATGTAATTTGCTGATAGGGTTGTTGGTCGGGACTACGGTCTTGTTTGGTGCTTTTGGGAGCGGCTCAGCCGTGCTCTCGACAGGTGTGGGGATTGAGCAGGGCATTCCGTCGAGAACGATTCCGCTTCAGTTTGGCGTGAACATTCATTTCGTCGAACCGAGGGAGAAGGAAATTGACATGATCGCGGCGGCGGGATTCCGGTTCATCAGGATGGATTTCGTCTGGGGACGCGTGGAGCGGAAGAAGGGTGAATACGATTTCTCGGGTTACGATCGGCTTGTGAGCTCCCTCGCCAGGCGGAAAATTCGTCCGCTGTTCATCCTTGATTATGGGAACAGGCACTATGACAAGGGGCTTGCCCCATATACCAAAGAGGGGAGGGAAGCCTTCTGCAAATTTGCGGCGGCAGCGGCGAGGCGTTTCGCGGGGAAAGGGATTCTCTGGGAAATCTGGAACGAGCCGAATTTAGATAAGTTCTGGAAACCGAAAGCGAACGTGGAAGACTACACCGCGCTTGCACTGGACGTATGCAGGGCGATGCGCAAGGCTGATCCGAAATGCAGGATTGTCGCTCCGGCGACATCGGGCATTCCCCTGAAGTTCATCGAGAAATTCTTCCAGTCAGGGATTCTCAAATGGCTCGACGGCGTGACGGTTCATCCCTATCGGGGCAAAGCACCGGAAACAGTGACGCCGGAGTATGAGAAGCTGAGGGAACTGGTTGACAAATATGCCCCGCCGGAGAAGAAAGGGATGCCGATTCTTTCCGGGGAATGGGGGTACTCGCTTGTGCATTTTCGGAGGTCTCCGAATCCGGCGGAGAAGCAGGCGTCGTACCTGGCGCGGCAATTGCTGATAAACCTGATGAACGATGTCCGATTGAGCATCTGGTACGATTGGCACGACGACGGTCCCGATCCAAAGGAGTATGAGCACAATTTCGGTACGGTCACGCATACGTATGAGCTGAAGCCCGCCTACCTCGCCGCAAGGACCCTCCTTCATACCTTGAGCGGCTTGAATTTCGTCAGGAGAATCCCGCAGGAATCGCCGTCCGATTACGCGCTGCTATTCTCCGACGGCAACAAGCAGGTCATCGCCGCATGGACCACCCGGCAGCCCCATTCAATATCGCTTCCGGTAAAGACGGAGCGAGTAGAAATGGTTTCCATGACCGGTGACACCCCGGAGACTGAGACGAAAGAGGGGCGATTGGAGATCGAAATCAGCGGAAATCCGCAATACATTGTCAGCTCGCTCCAGTAAAGCACGCAACGACATGCTCCCCGCGCAGGAAGAGATTCGGGTTCGCCCGGGCCAGTCGCAGATCACTGTAGCGCTATCACTGATCTCGACCCCTTATACCAGCTCTCAATACCTAAGCCGAAGTCTGGCCTGGGCATAAGCAACGGCCGTCCACAGAGCATAATGACAGGACACGAGCAGGCCAGGTCCTGCTTGGATCGTGCGCACGCCCGTAAGAGGCAACGGTCAATCTGGAAAGATTCCGAGTCTAACTCGCACGAAATCCAAGATTTCCCGGGAGATGTTGATGTCCTGGGATTGTTCCATGCCCTGGAAACCCGGGGAGGAGTTGACCTCGCAGATCTTGAAGTGACCGTCGTCAAAGAGGAGGTCAACTCCGGCGATGTCAAGACCGAGAATCCGGCTCGCCTCCGTGGCGAGCCATTCGATCTCCGCTGTCAGTTCATATGGCTCGACCGAACCCCCATTCGAAAAATTCGCCTTGAAAGAGCCCACTCTGGCAATTCTTTGCATGCAGGCAACGGCACGCCCACCGATGGTGATGACGCGAAGATCACGCCCGCAACTGCATTGCACGAACTCCTGCAGAATGATGTTCACGCTGCTCTTCGCGGCGGAGATAAGATGCATCAGGTCCCCAAACTGGGAGCGGTTTTCGGACAGAAAAACCCCGATGCCCTGGGAGCCCGAGACCGTTTTGACCACCACAGGGAATCCCAGATACTTCTCCACAACGGACACATCCACCGGGAACCTGGCGAGCATCGTCTTGGCGAACGGAAGGTCGCTGGCGGCAAGAATCTGCTGAGTATATAGCTTATCCTTGACCGTCTCAATGCTTGCTGAGCTATTGAACGAACGCACACGCAGTCGCTCAAGCTGCCGAATCACTGCCAGCGCGAAATAGGTCGTGCCCGCCCCCATTCGAGGCAAGAGAAAATCGGGCAACGGTAGGATATCCCCATCCACGCGGACACTTTTTCGGTCGTCGCGCGTTACAATCAGGTCAAACTGCTCCGGTTTGAGGACCTTGACCTCTATCCCCTGCGCCCGGGCGACATCCTGAAGCCGGTGAATCTCATAGGCCTCCGGTTTGATTTCGGTTTCGCTGGACTTGTAGAGGATCCAACCTCTCATGTTCTGCGCGCTCCTCTTTCAGTGGAGAGGGCCAGCATCTTCCTCGAAGCGTATTGGCTCTGGACCGAAGCGCGGTGCTTACCGGCGGGCTGGAAGGTGGGGCTGAAGGTCAGTTTGTTTCACGGGTCACTCCTCTCGATCCACCTTGCAGTTTCCACATCAACGCGCCTGCGCCCCGATCCTCATTGTATCCTTCATAATGCGCCCGCGTCCCCCTGTCAAGGATTTTTGAAACCGTACAACCCCTGCGGAAGTTGCAGTGGATTAAAAGTTACCATTCTCCCACGGAAACAAGAAGGTCATCGCCGCATGCACCACCCGCCAGCCGCATTCAATATCGCTTCCGGTAGAGACGGAGCCAGTAGAAATCGTTTCCATGACCGGTGAGACGCGCAAGGTCAAAACGAAAGCCGGGCGATTGGACATCCGGGTGACCAACGATCCGCAATACCTCATCAGCTCGCTGCCGTGAAGCTCGCGACGAGCTACAGCCCGCTATTGTGGAGGAACGAGCGCGGCCTCGGCCGCTTCCTCCGCCAACCGTCTATCTCATCGTCACCGCAAAGATGTTATCCTCCCCCTTCCGGAGATGAACATCAGCGGCCTGCTTTCGCCCGTCAGGTGTGGCGACGGCGATGCGGTAGGTCCCACAGAAGCCGCGGAATTTGGCTTTGCCGGCGGAGTCGGTTTTTCGCTCGGTTCGTGTCCACCACTTGCCCTTGATGAGTGCCATGAGTTTTTCGTAGGCGGGCTTTGGGGACATATCTTTCCTGACAAGCCCTGCTGGCGCGCCCTGCCAGGCGCCGAGATCGCTGAAATCCCACCAAGTTATCGCTTCGACGGCCGGATGGCTGAAAAGGACTGTGTAGAACTTCGGGACGTAGTCGCCCTGGATTTTCTCACCCTCAGGAGTGGAGTCCCAGCCAGCCCGGCGGGAGCGTTGGTCCCCGCGGGTCTTCTTTCTGCCGCTGAGGAGGGTCAGCTCGGTGAAATGGATCGGGAGTCCAAAGCGGGCATAGGTTTCGCAGACCTGCCAGGCTTTGGTCAGGGGCCATGGTCCGCTGTGCATGTGGCTCTGAATGCCGATGGCGTTGATCGGCTGCTTATCTTCGATTAAGTTCGCGACGAGCTTTTCAAAGTCAGAGCTGACGTTGAAGTCATTATAGATGAGCACTGCGCCGGGATTCTTTCGGTATGCCCAGTTGAGAGCCTCGCCCACTGCGGCGGCGGCGCCGACTTCTTTGATCCACAGCCCGACGCCATTGTTGACTCTGGCCGAGACGGTCGCTTCGTTGACCGCGTCCCAGATGTTGATGAGGCCCTTGTAGCGCTCGACGATCTCCTCGACTCTGCCCTTCAACAAGGCAGGCATTTTGTCAGTGTCCCTCGGCGCCCATGCGGGGACGGTATTGTGCCAGACCAGGGGATGACCCTTTGTGAGAATGCCGTTCTCCTTGCACCAGCGAGCCATCCGCTCGAGCCTTTCGAAATCCTTTTGGCCGCGTCTCCGCTCGAAGCTTCCCCAATAGAAGGGAAGAGTGGCGTAGTTGAGGAGGGCTTTGAACCTCTCCTGATAGGCTTGGTGGAGCTTGGGGTCACGGATGCGAAACAAGTTGTAAATGTTGCAGCCGAAGAGGAAATCATGGTTTGTCTGCTCGATGCGGACCGTGGCGTTGGCGAGCGGGCGGCCCGACCTGTCCTTCACGATGACGGTCGCATCTCCCATGCGATACTTCTCGATGCGTTCATGTGCACCTTTGAGAATTTCTTCTTCGGTCAAAGCCGATGGCTGAGATGCCGCGCTCAAACAGATAACAATTGGAACAACTGCCGTCATGAAACGAACCACTGTTTTCATTGCTCCCTCCATGAATAAGGCGCTCCTGCGAGGATCAGCTTTTCCCCATGAACTCGCTTCGGCGGGAACGCGGGAAAGCCAAGCTCCTGCGGAGTCCTGCGGGTTATGCCGAAAACGAACTTTTGTCCGGGATAATACTTTTCTCGCATCTCAAAGTTCTCGAAAGAGACACCGTTGGGAATAGGAAGACTTGAGGCCCAGTAGTAGACTCTCCCGTTCACCCTGAGGTGAAGATCGCGGCGGTATTGACCTTTCGGTTTCCGCCAGTACTGAGTGACTTTGTCGGCCTTATAGTTCCACCAGGATAGGCGGAGCGGAGCGGCTCGGACAGAGCGAGGATCATCTTCGTCAGTTGTGGCGGCAACGAGGACATCACCCGCCGGACTAACGAAGAGCTTCTTGAGGGGATAGAGCCTTTTCTCGATGAAGCCTTTGCCTTGATAGCCGTAATAGAGCCTTTTGCTGCTGATTGCCTCGTCCTTGAGCCACAGGAGGCGGAGTCTCTCATAGTTGCCCATCGTGGTGGTAAGGATGCAATACTGCATTTTCGCGCTATGGGGTTTGTGATACACAGTCAGGACAAGCTCCTCGGGGTGATCGCTTCGGATGGAAGCCAGAAGGTAGGGATGGCAGCCGTTGTGGAACTTCTCGACATGGAGGAAAACGCTGAGTTTCTCGACGGTGGGGTGCTCCGCCACGGGATGCGTGATTCGTGCTGAAGGGAGAAGCGGCGGCTCTTCGGACAATGGCGGTGAGGAAGCCCACATTCTCTTCCCACGGCGGTTATCGGGTGTGCTCCATTCCAGCTCGCTGAATCCTTTCGCCCGCTTTTGGTTCACCGGCTCGACGGCGATAAAGTTTATGAGCTGGGTCTTGCCGTCACGCTCGTAACCGACCCGGATCAACCCACGAGGACCGCCCGTTCCTTTTCCGCCCAGGGAGGCAGGCCACAAGCCAAAAACCATACCGCCCCGTATCCCCCAAATCGGCTTCGAGGCTCGCGTCGCGGGAGTGATCCATTCGGCACCGGGACAGGCCGATGACATGACGATGAGCGGTAGTAGCGATAGAATTCCACGAGGTTTCATCTTGCGTCTGACCCTTTTGGGGAACACGGCGTATTAACCCCGACCGCCGCCGCGAGTGCCAGGACGTTTTCCGGGAGAGGCCGTGAATTTCTATTCTTACACAGGAGAGAGAGGGGGCAAAGCGAAAAAGAGGTTGCTACGGATTGGTGCATCTGCTATACTTCCGCCTTGTTGGCAGGATGCAGTATCCATCCAACCTTTCACTACCGATCTCGTTTTCTGCGAGTTATGAGGGCGATCACGGACCGTCCGGAGAAAAGACACTTCTGGCAGCTCGATTTCGGGCTCTTCTCTTGGCTTCCGACCGAGGAGGGGGAACCTCAACCGCTGAGGTGAAAAACCGATGAAAGAGATCTCGGTCGGTGAGGTGAAGATTGGCGGGAATAGTCCTCTGGCGCTCATCGCTGGTCCCTGCGTCATAGAAGATGCGCAAGAATGTTTCGACATTGCCTCTCACCTGAAGACTCTAACCGAACGATTGAGCATCCCTTTTATTTTCAAGTCATCCTATGACAAGGCAAACCGGTCGTCTGCGAACTCTTACCGGGGACCGGGCCTGGAGAAAGGATTAGAGGTTCTTTCAACAATCAGGTCAAAGCTGTCCGTCCCCGTTCTGACGGATGTTCACTGCCGCACGGAGGTGGAGCGGGTTGCTCAGGTGGTTGACGTTGTTCAGATTCCGGCATTCCTGTGCCGGCAGACGGATCTGGTGCAGGCTGTGGCCGAGAAAGCGCAGGTGGTCAACGTCAAGAAGGGTCAGTTTCTGTCTCCCTGGGAAATGAAGAACGTGACCGATAAAATCGAGGCGGTCGGGAATCACAACATCATCATTACGGAGCGCGGCACTTCTTTCGGGTACAATTGCTTAGTAAGCGATATGAGGGCGATACTGATCATGCAGTCGTACGGCTATCCCGTAGTCTTCGACGCAACGCACAGCGTCCAGCGCCCCGGCGGGTTGGGCGAGGCATCCGGCGGCGACAGAGAATTCGTGTCCTGCCTGGCCATGGCGGCCGTGGCGGCGGGATGCGACGGGCTATTTGTTGAGGTTCATCCGCAGCCGGAACGGGCGCTGAGCGACGCGGCGAGTATGCTGCCGCTGGAGGAATTGCCAGAGCTGTTAGAGAAAGCGGTGGCCATAAGAGAGATCGTTAATCCACCGAAAGGATCGGAGGGAAAGGCATGAGAACACAACTGCGAGAAGACGAAAAGATTGTCATGATAACCAGAAGGCATCCCGTGACGACCATCTGGCTGTATATCGTGACCATAGCGATTTTGGTGCTGTGGATATGGTCTCCCATAGAAAAGTTGGGACCGTACCTCAAATATGTGTTTATTGCCTTCGTGATTATCTCGATCCTCAAGACATGGCGCCGGCAGAGGGACATCTGGCTGGTTACAGATGAGCGGGTGATAGATGAGCAGGGGATTTTCACCATACGTTCCATGGAGTCTCCTCTGGACAAGATCACCAACGTGATGGTGTCTCAGTCCGTGCCCGGTCGGCTTCTGGGCTATGGGAAAATCCGGATTCAGACCGCTGGAAAGGCGGGAATCACCGAGGAGGCGAAAGTTATGCACCCGAGGGAGCTGCGAGGCGCCATCTTCGAACAACAGGAGCAATACCGGGGGAGAATGATGCAGAAGCGGGCCGAGGTGGAAGCCGAGCAAGCCGAGGAACAGGGCGACATGAAAGAATGCCCGTTCTGCGCAGAGAAGATCAGAGCGAAAGCGATCATTTGCCGGTTCTGCAACAGAGAGCTGCCCCCGGGGCAGTGAGGATGCGGGGCTTGCTTCCCGTTCGATTCGGTTTCTCAGGGCAAAAGAGATAACGCATGAAGTACGAAAAGGTTCGGAGGGAGCTGGTCAGATTCGGCAGGCGGATCGCTGACGAACATCTGGTGGTCGGCCCGGGCGGCAACATCAGCGTCCGCGTTCGGAACATAATGCTCATCAAAGCGAGTGGAGTGCCTTTCGAGGAGGTAAGAGAGCAGGACTATATCCCGATTGAAATTGATAGCGGAAAGGTTCTGGAGCAAAGGGGGCGACCCAGCTCGGAGCTTCCGATGCACCTGGCCTGCTACCGCGTGCGAGACGACGTGAAGGCTGTCGTGCACACCCATTCCCCTTTCGCAACGGGCGTTGCGAGTGCGGGAGTTACCCTGCGCCCGATGTTCCCGGATTTCGTGGCCATCATTGGCAGCGACGTTCCCACGCTGCCGTTCGTGATCCCTTGCGGCGAAGAGGTCGCTGATCTTGTCTCACGTGCTGTCGTCAAAGCGAACGCGGCTCTTCTTGGGAATCACGGGGTCATCACGGTGGGCACAAATCTGAAGGAAGCATTCTACAGGGCGATGCTGGTTGAAGCGGCCGCACAAGCCCTTGTCGCGGGAACGAGCGTCGGAAAGATGAGGTTTCTGAACCAGCGGGAAATTGCGAAGATAAGAAGTCTCAGCCAGGTGCAGTATCGAATTGACTTGCTGAAAGAGGGGGAGTGATTCCCCTGCCACTCCGCGATCTCGGTCGCAGGCAGGCGACCTGGTGGTGTCTTGGTGGTAGTTGGAGGTTTGGAGTATGGAGAAAAAGAAAAAACCTGAACGGCCAAAGCCAAGAAACGTCTGGGAAATTGACCCCGCGACGAAAGTTCACCGTCCGCGCAATCGGGAGGACCGGCATCGACTAAAGGAGAAACTGAAGAAAGGCATCTGGGAAGAAGAGGAAGAAGAGTAAGGCGGAGGGCAATTCCACCTTCGCTGAAGCCGGAAATGTAGCTGAACGGCGGTTCGGCAGCGTTCTGATACGGTTTTAAGGGTCGAGACGCTTGTGTGCCTTCTTGGCACTTTCCTGCCTCATCCCCTTGGTGGTCTTCCGGTGTACAGTTCGCAGAGATTGAGGAAGTCCTGTAATCACGGAGAATTGAGAGAGCAAGGTTATGTCAATCAAGGGATATGTGGATTACAAACGGAGAGAATTCTGCAAGGACGTGAAATGTCCGGTCCAGTTGGAGCTGGACGCTCAAGAACAGGGCTGTCAAGAATATGAGAGAATCAGGCAGACGTGTAAGACGGATTGTAGGTACACCACGTACCAATTCCATCACTGGCTAATAGAGAAGGGCTATTCAATCGTGAGGCCTGAACCGGAGGAGCAACACTAACAAACTGTCAAGTTATTTGAGATATATCGCTGATATGGAAGTTTCCGAAGATTAACATCCTGAGGAGGTGCGAAGAATGAATTGGGGAATGAAAAACCGGCTGAGCCAAGTTATTCAACCTGACGGCCACTGCTTCTTTTTGCCCATAGATCACGGATATTTTCAAGGTCCCACTCGCTGCTTAGAGAAACCAGGCGAAACTATCGAGCCCCTTCTCCCCTATTGCGATGCTCTGTTTGTAACGAGAGGCGTATTGCGCTCATGTGTGGATGCTGCGAACAGTAAGCCCATTGTTCTGAGGGTATCTGGATGCACCAGCGTGGTGGGGAAAGATCTGGCAAACGAAGCCCTCACCACTTCTATTGAGGAGATTATTCGGCTTAATGCGTCTGCGGTTGGCGTTTCGGTCTTTGTCGGTAGTGACTACGAGCACGAGACGCTGCTAAATCTTGCGGAGCTTGCCAACGAATGCGAGGATTATGGCATCCCGGTCATGGCTGTAACGGCTGTCGGTAGGGAGCTGGAAAAGCGAGGGGCTCGTTATCTGGCATTGGCCTGCCGTATCGCTGCGGAACTGGGCGCGCGGGTCGTTAAGACCTACTGGTGTGAGCAAGACTTTGACAAGGTCGTAAATGGCTGTCCAGTTCCCGTAATCATGGCGGGCGGGCCGAAATGTGAAACGGAGCTCGAGGTATTTGAATTTGTCTATGACGGCATGCAAAAAGGCGCTATCGGCATAAACCTGGGAAGGAACGTCTGGCAAAATCCTCATCCTGTGGCTGTGGCAAAAGCGCTTCGTGCGATTGTTCACGAGAATGCTACGGCTAAGGAAGCGCACGAAATATTCAATGAGGTCAAAAACAGCCAGTAACTACAATTGAGGCTCTGCATATCACCGCGGGAGACATCATGCGTGTCGCAATGTATTACAGCAACCGAGACGTTCGGTTGGAGGAAATGCCAACGCCACAGATTGGCCCCGGAGAGCTGTTGGTGAAAGTATTAGCCAGCGGCATCTGCGGAAGCGATGTCATGGAATGGTATCGCATCAAGAAGGCGCCGCTGGTGCTGGGACACGAAATGGCGGGAGAAATTGTCGAAGTGGGAGAGGGCGTAGAGCGTTACAAAGTCGGTGATAGGGTCTTCGTCTCCCATCATATCCCATGCAATACCTGTCATTACTGCCTGAACGGCTATCACACTGCCTGTGAGACTTTGCACACGACGAATTATGATCCGGGTGGCTTTGCTGAATACATCCGGGTGCCGCGGCTCAACGTTGATCGCGGGGTATTTCTACTGCCAGATGAGGTTTCCTTCGAACAGGGCGCGTTTGTCGAGCCGTTGGCCTGCGTCATTCGTGGGCAGAGAGTGGCGCAGCTTCGGCCGGGTCAATGCGTCCTCATCCTGGGCAGCGGTATTTCGGGCTTGCTTCATCTGTTGCTGGCTCGCGCTGTCGGCGCTGGACGAGTGATCACTACGGACGTCAACGAATACCGTCTCAAGGCGGCCACGGAATTCGGAGCCGATGCGGTGATACACGCCCAGGAGGACGTCCCCGCCGGCGTGCGGCAGCTCAACGACAACAGGCCCGCCGACCTGGTGATTGTGTGTACCGGTGCTTTGCCTGCTTTCACTCAAGCGCTGCAATCTGTTGACCGCGGAGGTACCGTTATATTCTTCGCGCCGACCGACCCCCATGAGAAACTTTCTGTTCCCGTCAATGAATTCTGGCGCAATGAGATAAAACTGATGCCCTCCTATGGCAACAGCCCTTACGATGCCACCGTGGCAATCGAGCTGATTCGCGCCGGTCGTGTGCCTGTGGAAAGAATGATCACACACCGGCTAAGCCTGGCAGAGACGGGTCTGGGTTTCCAGCTTGTCGCCGAAGCGAAGGAGTCCATCAAGGTAATCATCGAACCGCACAAACCCGAATAGTTCGGTGGTAGAGTGTGCGAGGTAGAGGATTGGTCGCTGGCGAAATCACTGTCAGCTTTCTTTTGGCGGTGTCCGGAGTGATTGAGGGTTACCCGGATTTTCCATGCAAAGGGTTGTCGAGGCATGGGTAACCCATGTGCGCTTGTTTTGATGCTGGTCCCGCTTTTCGGCGGGGCTATCATCATGTTTGGACAAAATGGGCGTAATTGTTGACAGGCACGTCAGGAGAGAGATATATCTTGAAAAAGCGCACCGCGGAGCCAATAATCCATCTGAGCGCCTAATCGTGCCGATCTAGCCATTTTCTGGCCATATTACGGTAACGGGAGAAAATCGGCGCAATTTTTGATAAACGCGTGAAGGAAGACATTTTGCTTGCAAAATCAGCTCTCGGAGTACATAATCCATCCGAATGTTTAGAGATGCTGGTTTTGCCTTTTGCCAGGGCTATTATCGTATTACCCTAAAATGCGCGTCATTTTCACAAAATTGCAATGAGGTGACATGATCATGGCCAATGTACCCAGAAACATAATGAGGGAAATGGAGACAGATGTCATCAAGGCAGTGGAGATGCTTCCGTCTCGGCCGAACGTGGCCCGGCCAAGTCCGGAGGAGATTCGCTCCGAGGCGGAAAACTATGGGAGAAAGACGAATTTCGGAAATTATCACTTTGTCTCGAGCGTGAAGAACAGGAGTGCCGCTTTGACGGTCTACCTCGGGAGCCGGGATGTCGAACAGAAGAAGCTCAACGACCACCAGAAGCACATCATCCGCAACCTGCCTTCGACGTTGGCCAAGCTTCATGAATATCTGAAGCACGCTCCCCTGGTCCGCGTGAAAAGGTTCATGGGCCGAAACCGCCATTTCGTCCCCCAATGTAAGTTATACATGTCCGTCTACCGAAAGGATTCGATCCGGCTGCCGTACTTTTTCTCGGGAGCGATGTACGAGGAAGCCACGGGAGCAGGCCCTGATCTCTCCTTGGTTTACATTCCCGAGTGGCTGGAGACAAATCGGCAGATTCTGGTTTTCCCGAGGGAGGGAATCACCTACGTTCTGGGAACGGATTACTACGGTGAGGTGAAAAAAGGGTTTCTGCGGATGGCCATGTGGCAGGCAAAACAGCAGAACATGCTGGGGATCCATGCGGGAACGAAGCTGCTGATTGCTAAGGACAAGAACGGGAAACTCCGTCGCTACGGTGTGATGCTTTTCGGACTGACGGCGACTGGCAAGACAACCCACTCCTGTCATGACCACGGCCTGACGGCGAAGGGTGAGTCCGCACGAGTCCTTCAAGACGACGTGGTCTTCTTGTGCAAGGACGGAACGGCATACGGAACGGAAAGAGGGTACTACGTGAAGACAGAAGGCTTGGACCCGGAAACGCAGCCAGCGTTGTATCGAGCCTGCACCAGCACCAACGCCCTCCTGGAAAACGTGATGGTGGACTTCGAGGGGAACGTTCATTTTGACGAGGACTGCCTGACCGGAAACGGGAGAGTTATGGTGCGCAGGGAGGATCTGGGTCGGGAGGTCATTGCACGGGGATTAGACTTGCCTGCACTGAACGGTCTGGACGGTATGATCATCGCCTTCATCACTCGCCGAAACACAGTGGTGCCCATTGCCTCCAAACTCACCCCGGAACAGGCCGCGGGGGCGTTCATGCTTGGGGAGTCCATTGAGACCTCCGGCAGCGATCCCAGAAAAGCGGGCCAATCAGTACGCGTCGTAGGAACGAATCCGTTCCTCATCGGTGACGAGGCCGAAGAGGGGGACTGGTTCTACAATTTCGTCAAGACCCATGAGGATAAGGTCCAGTGCTACCTCCTGAACACAGGCGGTATTGGAGAAATTCGGGTAGTCGGGAAGGACGGAATACCTATCGTCAAGCAGGGGGTCACTCGCGTGATGATCGAGGAGATGGCCTCGATTATCCGTGGGATCGCCAGAGGCACCATCGAGTGGACGGACGATCCTTTGTGGAAGGTCCAGGTGCCAAAGAAAGTGGATGGGATGGACATCAGCCGGTTTGGGCTCAATAGGTTCTACTTACCCAGAACCGTAGAGAAGTACTCAACAGAGCTGAAAAGAGAACGGATCGAGTACCTGGAGAGATTTCCGGGTCTCGATGCGGCGGTAACCAAGGCATACAAATTCTGACTTTGGGGACATCGCGTGGCGGGGAAGAATCCATCCGCCGGCGTCACGTGCGCGGAGGCGCGGGGGCCAGCAAGCCCACGGGGCAGGAGAATTGCTATGCCATTGAAGAGGCAGTTCGGCGCTCTGGATGTGTTCTGCATCTCATCGGGGGCGATGATCAGCTCGGGACTTTTTGTCCTTCCGGGACTGGCCTTCGCGAAGGCGGGCCCGGCAGTAGTTCTATCGTATGCGCTGGCCGCATTACTGGTTGTGCCAGCCATGCTCTGTAAGGCTGAGCTGGCCACAGCGATGCCCAAGGCGGGGGGGACGTACTTCTTCATTGAACGGAGTCTTGGGGGAGCGCTGGGGACATTCGGAGGGATGGCCAGTTGGTTTTCGCTGGCCTTGAAGAGCGCGTTTGCGCTGGTGGGGATGGGCGCCTTTGCCGTGCTCCTTCACCCGTCGCTAACAGCGACACAAATGAAACTTATTGCGGTAGGGTTTTGTCTTCTTTTCACGTTTCTGAACATTGTCAGCGTGAAAGGGACGGGAAGGCTCCAGATTTTTCTCGTCTCTGGACTTTTTGCCGCGTTGGTTCTCTATGTATTACGGGGGGTTGGCTCTGTCAAGGTGGAGAGATACTCCCCTTTCGCCCCCTATAACTTTGGCTCCGTGTTTGCGACAGCAGGACTGGTCTTCGTGTCTTTCGGGGGACTAACCAAGGTGGCGAGCGTCGCGGAAGAGGTCAAGAATCCTGGGCGCAACATTCCCCTGGGAATGTTTACCGCCTTCATCCTGGTGACCCTGGCCTACGTGGCGGTAATTTTTGTAACCGTAGGTCTGGTTGATGGAGAGCGCCTGGCAGGTTCCCTTACTCCTATATCTCTCGGAGCCGGCACGCTTATGGGAACGTTTGGGGTGGTCATAATGGCAGCGGCTGCGCTGCTGGCCTTCATCAGCACTGCCAATGCAGGTATTCTGTCAGCGTCCCGTTCTCCCATGGCCATGAGCCGAGATCAACTCTTGCCCAGCGGCCTTCAGAAGGTCAATTCCCGGTTTGGCACTCCGCACGTTTCCATTCTTCTCACCTGCGTCTTCATGGTATCCATGATTCTTTTTCTCAGCTTGGAAGATTTGGTGAAGACCGCTTCAACTCTCATGCTCCTCCTTTTCATGTTTGTCAACATAGCCGTGGTGATCATGCGGCAGAGCAAGCTGCCAAGTTATCGCCCTATGTTCAAGTCCCCGTTGTATCCCTGGATGCAAATCGCAGGGAGCGTTGCATACGCTTTTCTGATTGTCGAGATGGGGACCGTCCCCCTCCTCATCACGGCACTATTCATCCTCCTGGCTCTGGCCTGGTACTGGGTCTACGCACAGCCCAAGGTCACTCGGCAATCCGCTTTGGTCGGCCTGGTGAAGCGGATTTCGGCTAAGGAGCTGGGGAACGGCTCCCTGGCCACGGAACTCAAAGACATTCTGCTCGAACGAGATAATATCGTTGCGGATCGATTCGATAGACTGATAGAAGAATGCCCCATTCTCGATCTGCCGGAACCTGTTACTGCGGAGGAGATGTTCCGAAAGGTTGCCAGAGAGATGTCCCCGCGGTTAGAGGTCGAAGAGGAAGTCCTGTTTGAACGTTTCGTGACAAGGGAGAGAGAGTCACAGACGGTCATCAGGCCGGGGGTGGCCATCCCCCATATCACGGTGGAAGGGGAAAAGAAGTTCGATATTCTTTTGGTCAGGTGCAACGAAGGGATCGGCTTTCCGGATGCGCCGGATCCAGTTCATGCCGCCTTCATTCTCGTGGGGACTCCCGACGAGCGAAATTTTCATCTCCGTGCCCTGATGGCGGTGGCGCAGGTTTCGCATGAGACCGACTTCGATAAGAATTGGCGGCGAGCGCGGGATACGATGGAGCTTAGGCATATAATCCTCCTATCGAAGAGGAGGAGAGACCGCCCATGAGTGGACTTTCCGAGCTGCCGCGTCGGCGCGCACCGCACCGGGAGAATCGCCAGCTCCTACTCTCCCCGTAGCGTCGTGGCGATGCTTGAGGGGCCCTTGCGGTAATGGACGACGTGAATCCTCTTCCAGGAAGGAGGCCGGCGCTGGCGCGCCGCGTCAAGTTCGAACCCGTCAGGCGCCGATTGCACTGCGTATGTGGAAGGCAAAGCGGCTTCGTGCGAGGTTCATCTTCCCGTGTAGCAGGGATATGAGGAGAGTGAGGCAGAGGGGGAGCATGTCCCTATGCGGGCATGGGGCCGGCGAAAAATCAACATCGCGGATTTGGGCGGACATGGGGTGTTCTACTCCTTTCGCTCAAATTCGCCTACCACCTTCACACTGAAGCAAAGGTCAATCACGCCCAGTTCTGGATATTGGCCACCATGGAGGATCGGCTGCTCAACGTGATCAGCGAGCTTCGCGCGCTGCGAACAGAATTGCGGGACTCCCTGCCCACCGGACATGAACACTCGTCGGCAAACACGTCGGCGAAAGACGCGAGGGATTCGCCTCAAGAGGATTGAGAGTTCCCCTCCCTCCATTCCTTGTCGCTCATCGTGACCTCCCATCGAATTTCGGCAGAGAGGCTTTTCCTTCCGGTGTGGTCGCGCCCACATCACGGAGTATCATCTCAAGACGAATACGTGGAGTAGACGTGCCTGCGCGGCGGCGAAAAGCAAGTGAAAATGGGAAGACCGGAGGGGGCAGAAAAATTCCTCCGGCCTTCACAATGGACATTTCGGCTTTTTCGTGTTAGCTCAAGACCTCGACTGCTCTGTCGTTGTCGGCGGTCTGGAAGATGGCGACCGATTCTCCTGCGTCTCCTGTGGTGGCGTAGCAGTACCGAATGTCAATGCCCGCGTCGCCGAGTTTAGTGCCGATCTCCGCGGCGGTGCCCACTTTGCTCTCCACCAGGACGCACACGACCTCGTCGGACCGGGTCTCGTAGCCCGCGTCGCTGAGCACGCCGCCAACTTTGGCGTTATCGTCGGTGACAAGGAGAAAGACTCCCTTGTCCTCCTGGACATAGGCACAGAACGCGGGCACGTTGACGCCGGCCTCCGAGATGAGTTTGAACACTTTTCCCATGGTGCCCACTATGTTGGGCGTGGTAACGATGAGTTCGGAGACCTTTGAAGCTTTCATGCTGCACACCCCCTTTTTCGTTTGGCGGTTACTTTGGCCAAAAGATGCGCTTCGACCTTCTACGTACAATACGGTACGAGGCTATCGCATGAGGCCGGAAAGGGCAAGAAGAAATTGAGGCGCTGCTGTCCTGCCGGCACCGGGCAAATGGGAGAAGGTGGGGTGTCACGGACCGCCGCCTTGAAGGTTTGCTGTGGCCCGTTCGGCATTTACTTCCAAACAGTAGCGAAACGACAAGTGCCCACATCTCTATTGACAAACGGTTCCTCCACCAGCGACAATCGGGTGTGAGGCGATGTCGCAAAAGGAGATGATCTCGATGTCGCAGGCGATGACGCACCCTCAGTACCAAGCGTTTCTCGACTGGTGCAGGCAGAGGCCGGATGCCCTCTCGCGCAAGGCAATAGTAATTGCCGACAACCTCGATGACAACAACCGCACGGGGCAAAGCACGCCATTGTCAAGCACATCCTGCCAACCCGGTATGGTGGACTTACGCGCACAGGGGGTGGGGGCGCCTACCCGTTCAAGGTTGCGCTGCGCCTGGTGGCGGAGTTCTTAGCGGAGACCACCTGGCCGGCGGTCGAGGGTGCCGAAGCAAGAATACCGGCGAAATATAGGATGGTTCGCAGAAAGGAGTTCGACCGCGATTACCCGGCGGTCGACAAGCTTAAGGAAAGATACGGGTTTAGATGCCAGGTATGCCAGCGCCGTATCGAACTCGGCGGGAAAAAGTACCACTGTGAGGCCCATCACCTTCGCCCCCTCGGCAGGCAACACCACGGCCCGGCGGATACGAGCAATGTTGTCATCCTGTGTCCCACAACCACCACGCCGAGTTTGACTACTTTCTTTTTGCCATACTGGACTACGAGGGAAGGAAGAGAAAGCTCGAGCACATGCTAAGGCCCCTGGACGAGGCCGAGACCCACATGCTTGTCGGGCATCGCATCGCGCGCGAGCACATAGATTACGTCACGGAGCAGTTCTTGACTCGGCTGGACCTTTTCGCGGAGAGGTGACAAGCGTGGCCGAAACATACGAAGTGCAGAAGGCGGAGATTCCCGGGACGCTCACCCGTCGTGGCGGCGTTCGCGTGCTTGTGCAAGCAGACTGCAGGGACGTTCTTCGGCTGTGTCCCCCGGGTTGGGCGACAGTGGTCCACACCAGTCCTCCTTACAACATTGGGCGGCGCTACAAAGACGTTTCGGACGCCCGCCAGATGGACGAGTACAAGAGCTTCTTGAACGAAGTCATCTCAGAACTTTCAAGGGTTCTCAAGCCGGGCGGCTCCCTCTTTTGGCAGACAGGTTACACGGAGAGGCGCTGTGAAGGATCGGCCCGAGCCAACGGCGGGATAGTACTCCTGGACTTGCTCAGCTTGCCCATATTCGCGCAGTGCGGATTTGTGCTCTGGGACAGGATTGTCTGGAACTACTTTGGCAGCATGGCCTTTAAGAGCAAGTTCACAAACAGGCACGAGACGATTCTCTGGCTGGTTAAGGCCGGACCGAATGGGGCAAGGCCTGATTTCGACCTGGACGAGGTGAGAGAAAGGGCGGTATCGTACGACGGTCGGAATCATATTCTCGGAAGGAATCCTGGGAATGTCTGGCAGGCAGAGAGAGTTGCATCCGGCTCGACAGGGCAAACGACTCATCCGGCCGTCTTCCCCGAGGAGATCTCAGAGAAGATCGTAAGGTGCTGCAGCAAGCCTGGGGATGTTGTTGTTGATCCCTTTATGGGGAGCGGCACCGCGTGCAAGGTCGCTCTAACGCTTGGCAGGCAGTTCCTCGGATGCGACATCTCGGAGAGCTACGTGCGTGAAGCCGATGAGCGACTCGGACTGTGGGCCAACGGCGAAGCGCGGAACCTCGCGTTGGGCCTGCTGGTGCTGTACATGTTCCAGAAGAGGCGCGGCGTTAAGACTGCTGCTGAACTCGATGCGTTTCTGTGCGCCGCGTGCCAACGGCGGAAGCCACGTGGGTTGGTGGAGTTAGACGAACTTGCGCAGGAACTTGCGGCCCCACCGAGGGTGACGCGTGCAATTAAGCTGCGTAAGCAAGAACTCTGGAAAAGATGCGACCAGCTCATTAACTGTGACAATCCACCAGACCCCATCGTGGCCGCGGACCGCGCCCTGTCTTTCTGCTTCGCCCACCGAAAACGTTGGAACGGCGTAAGAAGGTACCTCTCGGCTGGGCTCCATCTCACGAAGCTTAGGGAGGAGATTCTCGGCAGGGAACAGCGCGAGCGAGCGGAGCTTATCCGCGAGCTTTGTCTTGAAGCTCCGACGAGATTCGGGGTCAGCGGCAACCAGGTGACCCTGAAAAGGGCTGACGCTGGGCTGGGTTGCAACACGTCTGGCACACAGAATCTTGCGCCGGGGGAATTCCAGAGAGTACTGTTTTAGTTGGAGCGCGCGGAAGAAAAAAGCCCCGCCGAAGCGGGGCTAAAAGGTTCTTGGCGACGTGCTACTCTCCCACACTCTTGTATGCAGTACCATCGCCGCTGGAGGGCTTAACTTCTGTGTTCGGCATGGGAACAGGTGTACCCCCTCCGCCATGGTCACCAAGAAAATTCTGAAAGAGCAATAAATTCCGGACAACTGAATATTGGCTCGAAGAGACGCGGGAGGCGCCCGCCTCAAAATGAGGTGAGTAGTACAAGGTCAAGCTAATCGACCGATTAGGACCAGTAAGCTGAGAGCCTTTAGATATACGCTCTTACACGCCTGGCCTATCAACCTTGTAGTCTTCAAGGGGTCTCTCGGCACGCCCGAAGGCGTGCCATGGATAGCTCATCTTAGAGGAGGCTTGGCGCTTAGATGCTTTCAGCGCTTATCCTTTCCGGACATAGCTACCCAGCAATGCCTCTGGCGAGACAACTGGAACACCATTGGTCCGTCAATCCCGGTCCTCTCGTATTGGGGACTGCTCTCTTCAGCTATCCTACGCCCACGACAGATAGGGACCGAACTGTCTCACGACGTTCTGAACCCAGCTCGCGTACCGCTTTAATTGGCGAACAGCCAAACCCTTGGGACCTTCTTCAGCCCCAGGATGCGATGGGCCGACATCGAGGTGCCAAACAGGGCCGTCGATATGAACTCTTGGGCCCTATAAGCCTGTTATCCCCGGCGTACCTTTTATCCGTTTAGCAACGGCGATTCCACGTTCAACCGCTGGATCACTAAATCCTGCTTTCGCACCTGCTCGACGTGTGTGTCTCGCAGTCAAGCTCCCTTGTACTTTTGCGCTCTACACACGATTGCCAACCGTGCTGAGGGAACCTTCGAGCTCCTCCGTTACTTTTTAGGAGGAAACCGCCCCAGTCAAACTACCCACCTGACACGGTCCCCTGACTCGATTCAGAGCCCAGGGTTAGGACCTCAATACAGCAAGAGTGGTATTTCACCAACGGCTCCACCCGGCCTGACGACCGAGCTTCATAGCCTCCCACCTATCCTACACATACTGCACTAAAACCCAATGCCAGGCTATAGTAAAGGTGCACGGGGTCTTTCCGTCTTGTCGCGGGTAAGCGGCATCTTCACCGCTACTACAATTTCACCGAGTACCTCGTCGAGACAGCGCCCAGATCGTTACACGATTCGTGCGGGTCGGAACTTACCCGACAAGGGATTTCGCTACCTTAGGACCGTTATAGTTACGGCCGACATTCACCGGAGCTTCGGTTCTGGACTTCCCCTCGTTCGTCCCAACAAAAGCTGGAACGAAGAGGATGATCCTTCCCCTTAACTTTTCGGCATTGGTCACGTGTCAGTCTCTATACGGCGTCTTACGACTTAGCAGAGACCTGTGTTTTTGGTAAACAGTCGGCTGGGCCGTTTCTCTGCGACTCCTCCACGCAATCCTCAGCTAGTAAAGATCACCCGGAGGAGCACCCCTTCTCCCGAAGTTACGGGGTCATTTTGCCGAGTTCCTTGACGAGGTTTCTCTCGCGCGCCTTAGAATTCTCTTCCCACCTACCTGTGTCGGTTTCGGGTACGGATGCCCACCGGTCCGCGTGAAGCTATTTCTTGGCGAAAAGTCCAGCCGATCCGCCTTGTCCGAAGACTCAACGTCCTTTCACCCCTCCCGGCTCCAACGTGTGGTCAAAGCCAAGTCAGGTGCAGCCGAGCATTTCCAATCGCTCGGGCGGCCTTCTTTTCCGCGTCACTTCTCCGCGTCTTTGTCACCAGTTAGGCAGTGCAGGAATATTCAACCTGCTGTCCATCGCCTACGCCTTTCGGCCTCGGCTTAGGGTCCGACTAACCCTGGGCGGACGAACCTTCCCCAGGAACCCTTAGGTTTTCGGCGTCCCGGATTCTCACCGGGATTATCGCTACTCATGCCGTGCATACTCACTTCCATGCCGTCCAGCAGTCCTTCCGGTCTACCTTCGCCCAGCATGGAACGCTCCTCTACCCCCGACCTGCCGGAATCCCAACGCAAGCGCCGGGAGCGACAAGGCCGAGCCGCAGCTTCGGTAGTGGGCTTGAGTCCCGATCATTTTCGGCGCAAAATCGCTCGACTAGTGAGCTGTTACGCACTCTTTAAATGATGGCTGCCTCTAAGCCAACATCCTAGCTGTCTAAGCAATTCCACATCCTCACTCACTTAGCCCACATTTAGGGACGCTTAGCTGGCGGTCTGGGCTGTTTCCCTTTTGACGATGGAGCTTATCCCCCACCGTCTGACTCCCACGATACGGAGCAGCGGTATTCGGAGTTTGGTTGGATTCGGTAAGCCGGTAAGCTCCCTATCCCATCCAGTGCTCTACCCCCGCTGTCCAATCACGTGAGGCTAGCCCTAAAGCTATTTCGAGGAGAACCAGCTATCACCGAGTTTGATTAGCCTTTCACTCCGACCCACAGTTCATCCAAGAGCTTTTCAACGCTCACTGGTTCGGGCCTCCATCCCGTGTTACCAGGACTTCACCCTGACCATGGGTAGATCACTCGGTTTCGGGTCTACTGCACGCAACTGGCGCTCCTTCGCCGCGAAGAATCGCGGCAAGGAGCGGTCGCACATTTCGTACTCGCTTTCGCTTCGGCTTCCACCGCGCACGGTGTTAACCTGGCCACGCACAGTAAGTCGCCGGCTCATTATGCAAAAGGCACGCCATCAGGCATTTCCACCACCCGAAGGTGGGGACATAGCCCTCTGACCGCTTGTAGGCTACCGGTTTCAGGTACTATTTCACTCCCCTAACAGGGGTTCTTTTCACCTTTCCCTCACGGTACTGTGTTCACTATCGGTCGTCAGTGAGTATTTAGCCTTACCCCGTGGTCGGGGCGGATTCCCGCAGGGTTCCACGTGCCCCGCGGTACTTGGGAAATCCCGTCCAGGAAGACTACCCCTTTTCGCGTACAGGACTGTCACCTTCTATGGTTGGGGTTTCCACCCCATTCTGCTAAGGGAATAGTTTTTTGACTTCCCGACCGAGCTGTGTCCCGGTCTGACAGGCTCCCACGACACCCCACGCGCAACGCACACAGGCTTAGACACGCATGAGGTTTAGGCTGTTCCCGTTTCGCTCGCCACTACTCAGGGAATCACCCCCGCCGAAGCGGGGTCCCGCCGAGGCGGGATTCGTTTTCTCTTCCTCGGGGTACTGAGATGTTTCACTTCCCCCGGTATGGCCTCACCGAGCTATTTGATTCACCCGGTGATGTCCCGCTATTAGACGGGACGGGTTTCCCCATTCGGAGATCTCCGGATCATAGCCTGCTAACGGCTCCCCGAAGCTTATCGCAGCTACACCACGTCCTTCATCGCCTACTGACGCCAAGGCATCCACCGGAAGCCCTTAGTAGCTTGACCAAAGAACTTCTCTCGGTTTTCAAGAGACCTATTTCGGTCTCCTGAAACACCGACTCTTAAGGCGCCTTTTCCACGACATCAACTTGCCAATATTCAGTTGTCAAAGAACGAAGAATGCGTTTTCGCTTGCCTCTGGCGGCCCGCAAGCTTGACTGGCTTATGGAGATAACCGGACTTGAACCGGTAACCTTCTGCGTGCAAGGCAGACGCTCTCCCAGTTGAGCTATATCCCCACACCATCAAAGCCGTTCGCGAGCGTATAGCCAAGTAATGGGCTTAGGTGGGTTCGAACCACCGACCTTTCGGTTATCAGCCGAATGCTCTGCCGACTGAGCTATAAGCCCGCGTGGCTTGTGAATGGACCGCCTTTTCCACCGGCCGCTGAGCAGCCGGAGCGATATAAGAATAAAGCAATGTGCCAGAGGCTCTCGACCTAATCCCGCCATAGGCGGGACTGTACACCTTAGAAAGGAGGTGATCCAGCCGCACCTTCCGATACGGCTACCTTGTTACGACTTCATCCCAATCACCAACCATACCTTGGGCGCCTTCCTCCCCGCTAAAAGCGGGGTTGGATCAGCGACTTCGGGTACAGTCGGCTCTCATGATGTGACGGGCGGTGTGTACAAGGCCCGGGAACGTATTCACGGCGCCGTGGCTGATGCGCCGTTACTAGCGATTCCAACTTCATGAAGTCGAGTTGCAGACTTCAATCCGAACTGGGGCCGGCTTTCTGGGATTGGCTCCACCTCGCGGCTTCGCGACCCTCTGTACCGGCCATTGTAGCACGGGTGTCGCCCGGGGCATAAGGGCCATACTGACTTGACGTCATCCCCACCTTCCTCCGGCTTATCACCGGCAGTCTCGCTAGAGTGCCCACCCGAAGTGCTGGCAACTAACGATAAGGGTTGCGCTCGTTGCGGGACTTAACCCAACATCTCACGACACGAGCTGACGACAGCCATGCAGCACCTATCTCTGGGCTCCCGAAGGCACTCCCCCCTTTCGAGGGGATTCCCAGTGAAGTTCAACCCCGGTAAGGTTCCTCGCGTTGCATCGAATTAAACCCCATGCTCCACCGCTTGTGCGGGCCCCCGTCAATTCCTTTGAGTTTCAGCCTTGCGGCCGTACTCCCCAGGCGGGGCACTTAATGCGTTAGCTTCGGCACGGCAGGGGTCGATACCCACCATACCCAGTGCCCATCGTTTACGGCCAGGACTACCGGGGTATCTAATCCCGTTCGCTCCCCTGGCTTTCGCAATTCAGCGTCAGAAAGTGTCTAGCGAGCCGCCTTCGCCACTGGAGTTCTTCTCGATATCTACGCATTCCACCGCTACACCGAGAATTCCGCTCGCTTCTCCACTCCTCAAGCCCGCCAGTATCGGATGCAATTCCTCCGTTGAGCGGAGGGATTTCACACCTGACTTAGCGGGCCGCCTACTTGCCCTTTACGCCCAATGAATCCGAACAACGCTCGCTCCCTCCGTCTTACCGCGGCTGCTGGCACGGAGTTAGCCGGAGCTTCCTCTCACGGTACCGTCTCTCCTTTTCGGTTATTCGCCGAGAAGGCATTCGTCCCGTGTGACAGAGCTTTACAACCCGAAGGCCTTCATCGCTCACGCGGCGTCGCATCGTCACCCTTTCGGGCATTGCGAATGATCCTCGACTGCAGCCTCCCGTAGGAGTCTGGGCAGTGTCTCAGTCCCAGTGTGGCCGACCCGCCTCTCAGCGCGGCTACCCATCACAGCCTTGGTAGGCCGTTACCCTACCAACAAGCTAATAGGGCGCGGGCCTCTCCCCGATCGGAAGGCCTCCACCCCGTTGCCGGGGCTTCTGGTCCCCTCCTTTAATTCAATCCTGATGTCAGGACTGAACCACATCCGGCATTAGCCCCGCTTTCGCAGGGTTATTCCCAGATCGGGGGCAAGTTACCCACGTGTTACTCACCCTTTCGCCACTGAAGCCCATCCATTATTGCTAACAGACGGACCTGCGTTCGACTTGCATGCCTCATCCACGCCGCCAGCGTTCGTTCTGAGCCAGGATCAAACTCTCAGGTTTGAATATCCTTTCAAGGCTCATCCCCGGAATCGCTCCCGGGAAATCGCCCCGATTGGCTTTGCATGAACGAACCCCACTTGAGCAGGGTTCGTAAGTACCTGTCTTTGAAATGACAGGGTTGGCGTTTACACGCTCAAGCATGGCACATTGCTTTATTCAATTTTCAAAGAACACTGGGGGCACACCGAGCTTTTCTCTCCTCGGTGGACCTCCAAAAATGTCAAAAACGGCGCTCCACGAGAGCGCCACTCGATTTCAAATACTCTCTCCTCAGTTATATCAGGGCCAGGTCAATGATTAAACCTCTGTCAACTGCCCACTGAGCGCTCTCTTCAATCGCTCGAGTCTATACTCTCTTTGGGGGATAATATATTCCACTGCCCCGTTGCTGTCAAGACTTTTTTTCGTTTTTTTTCGCTTCCAGTTTATGTTTCGGCCTCAACGGGACTGTCCGGCCCGTAGTTTTCTAACGACGCATCGTGTCAGGAAGTTTCGTGCCAACACTTTTTTCTCACGATTCTCTTGCAAGTTCGTATGGCTTCGCCGTCGCTCAAATGAAAATGCACTCGCCCCCTGCCACGCAGCAGAACAGGTCAGGCGTCCCCATTTCCCTCGGAAGCTGGCGAAGGGTTTGGCAAAAGGGAAACGGGGCGGTTCAGGATAGATGTGGACCCGATGCTGCGCCGTGATGCTTTCGGCACGGGCAACTGTGTCATTGAGCTCATAAACGATCTGCCCGGCACCCGCCAGAAGGTAGCGGGGCTGATCACGCAGACGCGCCGGAGCACAGCACCCCCTGCCGATGCTGAGGGCTACTACCGCATCCTCGGCTCTCAGTGGTTGGCCTCTCGACGGAGAGGCAGCCAGCGCCAGTGAGCCGCACGGGCTGCCTTTTTCTGGATTCCGACAGTAAGGGTTAACTAACGGCTCGCCGAGGAAAACGAGACTCAGCGCGTTTTGGTCACAGACGGCGATCGAGTGGAAATATGCTCTCTCTCAAGAGGCGGACTGCCTCGGAGAAGGTTACTTCCGGCGAAAAGAGGCTGGAGGTACCGCAGATGAGCACAGTGGCGCCTGCCGAAGCCATGATCGGCGCGTTTTCGAAGCTGACGTTGCCGTCGGTGGCAATGTCAGTACTGAGTTTCCTCTCCTGGACAGCATCCCTGACCTTCGTTACCTTGCCGATGGTTTCCTTGACAAGCTGTCGCCCGGCGAAGCCCGGTTGAACGGTCATCACCAGAACCTGTGAGACAACATCGAGAAACGGTTCAATGCGCCCGACGGGCGTGTCCGGGTTTAATGCTATGCCAGGAGAAGCTCCGAGCTTTCGGATTTGGTGAGCGACCTGTCGGAAATCGCTCGTTGTTTCGACGTGGACGGCGACGATCTGGCTGCCCGCCTCGATAAATCGCTCGATATATCGCTCCGGTTGCTCGATCATGAGGTGCGCTTCAATTGGCAGTGTCGTCACTCTGCGGAGCCACTTGAGGACGACCGGGCCAAGCCCCAGGTTGGGGACGAAATGCCCGTCCATCACGTCGAGGTGCAGCATGTCCACGCCCGCTTCCTCGAGCTCCTTCACCTGGGAGGCGAGGTCAGCCAAATCAGCACAGATGATCGAAGCGGAGAGTTTAACTTTCATCCTCTTGGGACAGGCGTGGAATCACCAGGTCCGGCGACAACCACCTCAACTTGTTTCTTGCTCCTGGAGGAACCTGAGCACCTGTTCTCTTGTCGGCATCGAGGGCTGAGCACCCGGTTTCAGTGTGCTGAGGGCGCCAGCCGCATTCGCGAAGCGAGCGGCGCGGTCAAAAGGCTCGCCTCTCGCCAGCTCCACTCCGAGCGCAGCGGTGAAGGCATCGCCCGCTGCCGTGGTGTCCACAGGCGAAACGCTGAACGCCGGATAATGCGTGATCTTGCCCTCGCTTGCAGCAATGCAGCCGTTCTCTCCGAGCTTAAGGACCAGCGTCTTGACGCCCATCTCCATGAATTCTTGAGCCGCATTTTTCGCGGAGGCCAGGTCAGTGATCGGTAAGCCGATCAGGGCTTCGGCTTCGGTCTCGTTCGGGGAGAGCACATCCACTTCTGTCAACAGATCAGGGGAACACTTCTTCGCTGGCCCCGCGTCAAGAACAGTCAGGACGCCGTGGGCTTTTGCCAGGTCTGCGGCGTGGGCGACGCTTTCCAGGGGAATCTCGAACTGCATGAGGAGCGCATCCGCATTGCGGATTAGGTCGGCGGCAGCGTCCGCATCACCTGGAGACACGTTCTGCGAAGCCCCCGGAGCGACGAGAATACTGTTATTTCCTTCTGGGTTGATGACGATGAGGGCGGTCCCGGTCGCGGCGTTTTCGTCCACAATGACATGGTCGCAGTTGATGCCGTTTTGAAGCATCCGCGACCTCAAGGGTTCGCCGAAACTATCCTTCCCGACGCGCCCGACCATATACGTCTCAGCACCGAGCCTCGCCGCAGCAACAGCTTGATTCGCCCCCTTGCCACCAGGAAAAAAGTTCAGGTTCGACCCGAAAACCGTCTCACCCTGCCGCGGCATCCGCTCCGCGTGGATGACGATATCCATATTGATGCTGCCGATAACAACGATACGCCCTGGCATGTTCTGCTCCCGTGGAATCTGAGCTTGTCTCACCGAGTCTTCCTGACGGCAACTCTCTACGTATATTAACACGTTTAACGAAGGAATGGGGTGGATTGGGAGACGAAAGTTGGTCTCTGCATCACGACATCAAAGGAGTTCAAGGTGGTTGGCGGTGAGGGTGCAATGGCCGTTGTCACCCCCCTCGACTTTTCCGGCGACGAGGTAGGGGCCGAAGCTCTGAACGAGGGCGCCGTATTTGTTGTAGGTTCTGGGGAAGAGGACGATCTCGACGACATCGGTGAGGTCCTCGAGGGTCAAAAAGCGCATCTGCTCGTTGTTGACGGTGGTGACACGTCGGGTGGTGACAAGCCATCCCGCCACTCTTATAGTCCGCCCTGCGTAGTGTGGCACATCCCTCGCCGGAATGACGCCGAGGTCGCGAAGCTCGCCCTCGTAAAGGCTCATGGGATGGGCGGTGATGGGGAAGCCGAGGATTTCCATCTCGTCCTGAATTTTCTCTTCGACGGTATAGTCCTCGAATCGCGGCGGGCGAATTTCTTCCGCAATAGCGGAGTGAGTCTCCCCGCGAAGGCACGAGCGGCAGGAACGTCCTTCTGTAAGCTGCGAGTGCTTATCTAATGAACCGCCCTTTCCATTTCCGTTCCCCTGGCTGAACGGCCCGCCGAACAAATCGGCATCTTCCATCCCCCTACGTTCCTCAAAGAACCGAGTCCCGAAGCGGGGCTCGCCGTAGACGGAAGCTCTTTCTCCAAAAATGAGATCAGCTTCCCAGAGAAGTTGAGGGCGAGTCTGCCCGAAACTGTCGAAGGCGCCGCAACGGATGAGGTTCTGAACCTCCCTGAGGGCGGCGGTGGTTCTCGCGCAGAAGTTAGCGAGGGAAGTGTAAGGCCCTCTCTCGCGAGAGGCGATGATGGAGCGGGCGGTCCGCCTGGTCAGAGACATCACCTGGCTCAGCCCGACTCGCATCCAATCGTCCTCGCCGGTGAAGTTCATTTCCGCATGATTCACGTCCGGCGGGAGGATTCGCAAGCCCATGCGGCGTGCTTCGCTAACATACGCTGCTTGATGGTAGAATCCCCCTCCATTGGCGAGAACCGCCGCCATGAACTCCGCCGGGAAATGGGCCTTGAGATATGTGGCCTGGTAGGAAACGTAAGCGTAAGAGGCACTATGGGCCTTGCAGAAGGCATAGCCCGCGAAGCCGGAGAGCTGCCGCCATAGCTCCTTTGCGGTGTCAGGCTTTATTCCCCTGCGGATGGCGCCGGAAATGAACCGCTTCTCATAGGAAGCAATGGCTTCGATGCCCCGTTTTTTGCTCATGCTCTTCCGCAGCATCTCGGCCTCGCCGAAGCTGAGCCCGGCGATCTTATTAGCGACTTTGATGACATCCTCCTGATAGACCATGACGCCGAGGGTGTCCCTCAGGATCGGTTCCAAGGCGGGATGGAGATAGGTCACCGGCTCTTTGCCGTTGTATCTGTTGATGAAGACCTTGGTCATTCCGCTGTCGGAAGGGCCGGGTCGGACAAGGGAGCTGGCGGCGATGAGGATTTTCATGTTGTCCACGTGGAGCTTGCGCAGAAGTCCTCGCATGCAGGGCGACTCGATCTGGAAGCAGCCAATGGTCTTTCCTTTGCGCCAGAGTTCAATCGTCCTGGGATCGTCCTCTTCCAGCTCGTTCACGTTCAGTCTGATGCCATATTTCTGCCGGGCCTTCTCGACCACGTCGGCGATAACGGAGAGAGACCTCTGTCCCAGGAGGTCTATTTTCACCAACCCCATATCCTCCACGGGATCCATGCTGTATTGCGTGATGACCAATCCCTTTGCCGCGTATTGGAGAGGCATGAAGTCCGTTATTGGCGACGGGGCGATGACGATCCCGCCGGCGTGGGTGCTCAAATGGCGGGGGTATCCTGCGATTCTCGATGCCATTTTGACGATGCTTTTCCAGGGTTCTTCACGAATAGGAAGGTTTCGGCATTCGGGGACCTTCTCAACGATCTTCTGCATGGAACCGAAGTCGAAATGGGGGATGCGCTTGGTGAAATTGCTTATTTCGTCATTGAGAAGGCCCATGACCTTGGCGACCTCTCGCATGGAAGCTCTCAAGCCAAAGGTGTTGAAAGTGCATATCATCGCTACCCTGTCCCCGCCGTACTTTTTGTACACGTAGTTGAGGACCTCATCCCTCCTCTTCCAGCAGAAGTCGAGGTCAACGTCGGGACAATCCTTTCTTTCCAGGTTGAGGAAACGCTCGAAAAAGAGCTTGTGCTTGATAGGACAGACGTGGGTGAGTCCGAGGCAGTAGGAGACGATGCTGTTCGCGGCGGAACCTCTTCCGACGGAGGGAATTCCGTTGCGATAGGCATAACGGGCGATGTCCCATACGACGAGGAAGTAACTGGCATAGCCTAACTTTCCGATGATGTGCAGTTCGTGCTCCAATCTTCTGCGAACTTCGGGGGTGATAGTGCCATACCTCTTCTGCGCTCCCCGGTAGCAAATTCTCCTCAGATAGGAATAGGGCGTTTCACCCTCGGGGACAGGAAAAATCGGCAGCTTGATCCGACCGAGCTGAAGGTCAACATTGCATTCGGAAGCGATTTTTTCCGCATTGGCTATCGCCCGGGGGATGTCTCGAAAGAGGGTTCGCATCTGCTGAGGACTTCGCATCCAGCACTTCTCGGAGACGGTTCGATGATCGGGGAGGGAATCAAGTGTTGTGTTTGCCTTAATGGCTGAGAGGAGCCGGTGGACTGCATATTCCTCGGGCTTGATGAAATGCACGTCATTGGCTGCAACGAGAGGAAGGCCAAGTCGTCGGGCAAGCTCCACAAGCTCCCGGCACTTCTTCACACTGGGATAATCGCCGTAATTCTCCAGGCGGACGTAAAGGCTGTCTCTGGCGTCCGTTTGGGCCAGAGCAGAGATGACGTCGGCGTCAGCGAGGATGAAAATGTCCTCAGCGGCGCCTTCCAAAAGCTCAACGAATTTGGCGACCTCAGCGGCGGCTTTCTCTCTCTCGGAACGAACCCTCTTCAGGAGCTGTTTTTTGTCGGGATTGTGCTCCATAGGGAAATCGTCGTCGAACTGCCGTTTCGAGACAATCCGGCAAAGGGAGCTGTAGCCCGCATTATTCTTGGCCAAAAGCACTACCGAGCGATGCCCCAACTCGATTTCGGTGCCGAGGATGGGCTTGACGCCAGCAGCCTTCGCTGATTGGTAGAAGGGGACGATGCCGTACATTCCGTTGGTGTCCGTCAGGGCAACGGAGCTTACTCCCATTTCCGCGGCGGCGAGGACGATTTCTTCTATCGTGTTCGCCCCCCCGGCCGAGCCCAAGGGGCAGGCGGACATGAGGCTGTAGTTGCTATGAATGTGCAGGTGTGCGAAACTTCTCATGACGGCATTGCACGTCTATTCCACAAGGTTAAGGTCCTTAGATCTTGGCCCCTATATAGGCGAAAAGGGAGCGAAAGTCAAGGAGGATTTTCGCTTTTTTATCGCCTTCATCGCGCATAGAAAAGCCGCTGGCAAAACCGCCAGCGGCCCTTCACCAATTTCTCAGCTATTCCCTACCTGTCGGGAAGCCAATATTCCGAGTTGGCGTTCATGATTTTCAACAACCTCTTTCCCTCCATCCACCTGACGTGGCCGTCGCAGAAGGCGATGTTTCCCCCGCCAGCGTGTTTCAGGTGGAGATCGGGCACATCGTTCTCGTGACCCGTTGGCAGGAACAGCCCGTCATTCAACGTCTGCTCGCTCTCGTCAACCAGCAAGATCGTATTGGCATCGTGCCTGATCTGCGATAACTTTAGTCCCTTGATGTCCTTCTGCTGCCCACCCGGCGGGTCCTCTAAGAAATAGTTCATTGCGTAGCTTAGACCCCGTTTCCTCCCCACCAGGCCAGCCGATGGACAGAGATACGGGTTCGATGACGGCGAAGCGTACCATTCCTCCTTCATTCCGCGGCTTGTTTCTCCGTAGGTGCCGACCCGCGGGATTCCCATCGCATAGCTCCAGATGACGCCTTTTTCGATCTCGACCCGTTGGCATGCCCCGGGATCGGTCGTGGGAACGCCAATGACGTTCCCGCCCCAGGTCCAATCGAACTCACCGTCCCTGTCGCACCATCCCGCCGCCGGAAGGAATCCGTTCTCGGACTCAAAGGTGAAAAACGCGTTCACGAGGTTTTTCAAGTTGGATTTGCACGTGGCGTCTCTGGCCCTTTCCTTTGCGGTTTGAAGCGCCGGCAGCAACAGAGCAGCCAGGATCGCCAGAATGGCGATCACCACCAACAGCTCAATGAGGGTAAATCCCCTGATTCCTTTCGCTTTCATCACACGTCCTCCTTTTCCAAACAGAGGAGCGCACCAGCTTTGCCGGCTCCTCGCTGCTAAACTGGTCTCCCAATGAGGTTACAGAGGGACACAATTATTCGACATAAAAAATATACCGCGCCATGAACCCGATGTCAAGCCCAACCTCAGGTATTTTTGTCAACATAACGCGACTCGTCCGTCCTCCGAGGAAGGCATCTTTCTCGCCTGTACTCAGCAACGACGACTGTCTTCCGGAAACTCGTTTCGAGCAAGTCGTTTCGGGAGCCTCAAGGTTCTATTACCACTTTGATCCGCTCAACGGTTCCCATAATGTCCAGGGCTTTCTGGACCTCTCTCAGTGGGAGTTGGTGGGTGATGATTCTCGTGGTGTCAACCAGCCCCTTCTGCATGAGATCAATGGCTTTGATCATCACCTTCGGCGTTACTGAGAAAGAGGCGTCCATTCGGGTTTCGGAGAAGTGGATTTTCGCGGGCGAGACGGGGATCGTGCCTGGGACGATGACACCGAACATGTTGATTCTCGTGCCCCGTCCGCAGAGGTCAAAAGTCAGTTCCGCGGCCTCGAGGGCCCCAGCCGCCTCAAAGACGATATCCGGGCCTTTGGGAAGAATTCTGGCAACGGCCTGTCTAGGGTCCTCTTTCGTGGAGTTGATGGTGTGGGTGGCGCCACACTTCTTCGCGTACTCTAACTTGTAATCGGCGATGTCTATCAGAATAAGATTGCCGGCGCCGGCCGCGCGAGCGATCTGCGTCAGAAGCAGCCCCATGGCGCCAGACCCGATGATGACCACGTCCTCCCCGATCGTCAGCCGGGTATATGCCACAAGTCCTTTGTAGGAACCGGCCAGAGGCTCTGTGAGCGCCGCGGCTGGAAAGGAAATATTCGCCGGTTTCCTGTAAAGGGTTTGGACTGGCGCCCTCACAAACTCGGCGAACCCTCCCGGCAGCACCCGCTCGAAGCCGTCACCGCCGATGACTGCGCCGCCCGGACAGTAATGTTCGAGACCGCTCTTGCAGTACTCGCATTGCCCACAGAAACTTGCGGGCGAAACGATCACTTCATCTCCGGGCTTAAACGCTTCCACACCGCCGCCCACTTCTTCGACAATCCCGCTCATCTCGTGTCCCACGATGTGACCGGGCTGCCAGTTCATCCTTGCGCCTGTGTAGGCACAATAATCGGTCTGGCAGATGCCACAGGCCTTGATCCTGACGAGCGCCTCACCCGGACCCGGCTTGGGGCGAGGCACATCTTTGAGCACCATCTTTCTGACGCCTTCGAGCACCGCTGCAAGCATTCCCTTCCTCCTCTTTGACTCTGCGGCCGGACGACACGGCCTGACCAGCGATCAACCTTTTCCGGTTCGCGATCAGTTTCCTCTGCGATCTCTGCGGTGAAGATCGCTGCCAAATGGCCACTGCTCGGGCCACGAATTTGCGGGGCGCCCGATCACTCCACCTTCCGGACATCGAGCACGTCTATATCAACCGCGACAGCCTGGTTGATCAGATCAATGGAAACCACAAGACGATTTCGCTTCGGATTGATCCGCAACAGCTTTCCACTCGCTCCCGTAAAAGGACCGGCGATGACTTCCACTTCCTCTCCCACAGTCAAGTAATCACAGGGCTGAATTTCCCGCCTCGATGCGACAACGATTTTGAGGGACTCGATCTGCTCGTCGGGGATGGGCTCGGGGAGAGCCTGCTCACCTGCCTTGGAGCTGAGAATCCGCACCACGCCGAAGGTCTCCAAAACGGCCAGCTTTTTTGCGGGCGAAAGCGCCTCCCGAATGAAAAGATAACCGGGAAGAAGCGGCTTATCGTACTTCACCCGCCGGTCCTTCCGCCGGCTCCAGACCCTCACCAGAGGCAGAAAGACCTCCTCAAGTTTCGACACCAGATGCTGGTAAACCCTCTTCTCGTGCCGACTCTTCGTGTACACGGCATACCATCGTGGTGAATCATAATCGAATGCGTGCTGTGCGTTCATTGGTTCCGTCGAATGAATATGATCGCGCCTCCGACCTTTCCCCTCTAAGGGAGTCAATAACTCATCATATAACAGGGCAGCTCATACTAACAGATTCAGACTGCATTTCAAACATCCACAAGGTTCCAAGCTGACGTTGCAATCCAGCGGCACTATCACGGCTCACGACAGTCCATTGGCGTCCCAACGAGGCGCGGTTCGAGTTCTTCGAGGTCACCACAAGACCGCCTACGGCGAAAAACTCGACGATGCAGGCATCCCCATGACATCACGAACGGCCTTAGAGAGCCTGCGGACTATCAAAGCCGTCGAGACCAAAGTGGGAGAGAAGCACATCGCCTTCATAATGCCTCCCAGCCCACGCAACTCGGTCACTCTCAAAGCATCAGGACTCCGAGTTCCCAAAGTCCTGGCAGACCGATGATTTGTGAGCGTAACTCATTTGTATATCGCAAGTTAAGCGGAGTGCAGTGACGACCCTAAAAATCGAGTCTCTCTATTTCGAGAAGTTACAAAACATGCTATGGAACCTGGGTACAATGCTGTGATGGCTCTCGGCCTTCTCCTATGAAGGTGTGAGAGGCAGCCTCCAAGCCCGGAATGCACATTTTTGTAGCGGAGGGGTGCATTTTCCATTCGCGGCGTCGGTACGGGATGGACGCTTTCCTTGGATACCGGTTTCCTTTCACCATTTGCTACGCCGTTTTGTGCTGCGAAGCTGCCACCCCGCAAACTTGGTACACGGCTTGCTGGTCACAGTCTCATTGAGTTCCGTAGCGAGAAAGAGTCCGCAAAAGCTACTGATAGAGAGAGAGAGAGAGAGAGAGAGAGAAATCCTTTGTTGTGAGAGGTCAGAAATGGGCAGAATTGTTGGCGTGCTAAGCATTGTATTGACGATGTGCATTTCCCAGGGAGCACGCGGCGACACCTGGTACGTGGATGGATCGTCCTCTGCATCCGGTGATGGGACGACGTGGGAAACTGCATTCAAGACGATTCAGGAAGGGATAGATGCGGCCTCCAATGGGGATACGGTTATCGTGGGTGAGGGGACCTACGTGGAGAACATTGATTTCAAGGGAAAGAATATCGTTCTCCGCAGCACGGACCCTCTCGATTCCAGCGTCGTCGCCAACACGATTATTGATGGCGATGAGGCGGGCTCCGTTGTCACTTTTGCCAACACCGAAAACGCCTCGTGCGTCCTTTCTGGTTTCACTATTCGGAATGGCTCAGCGTCGAAAGGCGGCGGCATCTGCGGGGGGTCGTGGAGTTTTCGGACTCACGCCACCATTGAGAACAACGTGATCACGGGCAACTCGGTTACCGGCTCCGGCGGGGGAATCATCTATTGCGACGGTACGATCCGGAACAACAGGATCGGCGGAAACACTGCCCAGCATGGCGCCGGGGTGAGCGGGTGCAGTGGCACGATCGAGAACAACGTGATTGTAGACAATTCATGCACGGGGTGGGGCGGGGGAGTGCACGTTTGCGAAGGTGTCATTAAGAACAACATCATCGCGGGGAATTCGGCTGGGCAGGCGGGGGGGTTGTACTATTGCACGGACACGGTTGAGAACAACGTGATCATTGGCAATTCGGCCAGGTACGGGGGTGGGTTGTACCAGTGTGAGGCAACGATGCGGGGCAACGCGATTCTTGGCAACTCGGCGGGGTCGTGGGGTGGCGGAGTGTACGATTGTGTGGGCGATCTCCTCAGTAACACCATCGTCGGAAACTCGGCCACGTCCGAGACAAGCCAGGGAGGAGGTCTGGCGCTATGCTCCGGCGAGATCAAGAACTGCATCATTTGGGGAAACACGGCGAACACAGACGCTCAGATTTGGTCATCGAGCACGCCCACGTATTCCTGTATTCAGGACTGGAGCGGCGGCGGTGAAGGCAACACGTCAGCCGATCCTCTTTTCAAAGGGAATCCGCTCCTCACCGGGAGCTGGACGGCGAACGCAACATTTGATGAAGGGCTGTGTCAGACGACTTTAGTGAACACCTCTGCATCGTGGGAGCCGGACACACTCGTGGGCCTGCCCATCAATCCGGACACGGATCAGACGCTCCAGTTTCTGATCGTTTCGAACTCGGAGACAGCGATTAAAGTCTGGGGAGATGCCTCGGATTTCGTTGGCTCAGAAGATCACTACGAGGTCTATAATTACCGGCTGACCGCAAATTCGCCGTGCATGGATACGGGACACAACGAGAGCTGGATGTCGGATGCTGTTGACCTGGACGGGAATGATCGCATTCTCTTCGGAAAATCTTCTCTTATCGTTGACATGGGGGCGTATGAGTCCCCGGAGGCTGTCCCGCCAGTGATCGCCTTGCAGGGGGACAACCCCCTGACTCTTGAAGTGGGAACTCCCTATGTGGAGCCGGGGTACACCGCGACCGATAACCTCGAGGGAGACATCACAGGTAGAGTGGAAGTCACCGGTTCGGTGGATCACAATACCGTCGGTAGCTACACCTTGCACTACAATGTCAGTGATTCCAATGGTAACGCGGCAGAGGAAAAGACTCGGACAGTCAACGTGATGGACACTACTCCTCCGGTGATTACGCTGCTGGGGCAGAATCCGATGAGCCTGCTACCGGGCTCCCCATATGTCGAGCCGGGCTACACAGCGACGGATAACTACGATGGCGACATAACCGCGAACGTGGCGGTGACCGGCTCGGTGGATCATAACACTCTCGGGACCTATACCCTGTACTACAACGTCAGCGATTCGAATGGGAATCCCGCTGAGGAGAAAACGCGAACGGTCAACGTGGTAGAGGACGGACCTCCAGTAATCACCTTGAGTGGTCTTAATCCCATGACTCTGGAGGTGGGTACTCCGTACGTAGAGCCGGGCTATACAGCGACTGACGACATTGACGGAAACCTTACAGCGAACGTGGTGGTCACGGGCTCGGTGAATCACACGGTCCTCGGCAGCTACACACTTCGCTATAACGTCAGCGATTCGGCCGAGAATCCCGCTCAAGAGAAAACCAGAGTTGTCAATGTGATGGACACGACTGCTCCCGTGATTGTTCTATCAGGAGCCAACACCATGACCCTGGAGGCGGGGACGGCGTATGTGGAGCCGGGGTATTCGGCTACCGACAACTACGACGGGGACCTCACGGGGGATGTAGTGGTCACCGGCACTGTGGATCATACAACTCTCGGCAGCTATACGCTTCGCTATAACGTGAGCGATTCGAGTGGCAACCCTGCTCAGGAAAAGACTCGTACAATCAACGTGGTGGACACCACAGCTCCGGTGATCACATTGTCGGGCGATAATCCCCTGACCCTGGAGGTGGGTACACCTTATGTAGAGCCGGGGTACGCGGCCACAGACAACTACGACGGAGACATCTCGGCTGATGTGGTGATCACGGGATCCGTTGATCACACCTTCCCCGGCAGCTACGCGCTCAAGTACAACGTGGAAGATTCCAGTGGAAATCCTGCCACGGAGAAGACACGCGTGGTCAATGTCGTGGACACCGCTCCGCCCGTCATCACGCTGTCGGGTGAGAATCCCATGACGCTGGAACTGGGGACCCCTTATGCGGAGCCGGGGTACTCGGCCACCGACAACGACGACGGAAACCTTACTGGCGAAGTCGTCGTGACGGGGTCAGTAGACCACATGGTTGTGGGAAGCTACATACTGCACTACAACGTGAGCGATTCGAGCGGTAACCCCGCTGAGGAAAAGACGCGAACTGTGGACATCACGGACACGAGGCCTCCGGTGATCACCCTGGAGGGTGACAATCCCGTGACAGTGGAGTGCGGCACGCCGTATCAGGAGCCGGGATACACCGCCACTGATAACTATGACGGAGACATCACGGAAAATGTAGTGATCAAAGGCGCGGTTGACCACACGTACCCGGGCAGCTACGCACTGAAATACGACGTGGAGGACTCCAGTGGAAATACGGCTGTGGAGAAAACGCGGGTGGTCAACGTGGTGGACACTGAAGGGCCGGTGATTACCCTGTTGGGAGACAATCCGATGACAGTGGAGGTGGGGACTCCATATGCTGAGGCGGGGTATACCGCCGCAGATAACTGCGATGGAGAGGTTACAGCGGATGTGGTAGTGACGGGTTCGGTAGATCACACGGTCGTGGGCAGCTACACCCTGCACTACAACGTCAGCGATTGGTATGGCAACGAGGCTGAACAGAAGGTCAGGACCGTCAATGTCGTGGATACTTCTGCTCCCGTGATTACGCTGTCAGGCGACGACCCGCTCACACTGGAGGTCGGAACGGCGTATGAGGAGCCGGGATACACGGCCACTGACAACTGTGACGGTGACATCACGGAGCAAGTGGATGTCTCAGGGTCGGTGGATCATACTGCTCTGGGAAGCTACACCTTGCACTACAACGTCAGCGATTCCTCCGGAAACCCCGCTGAGGAGAAGACCCGGACGGTCAACGTGGTGGATACGACCGCCCCTGTAATCACCCTGTCAGGAGACGATCCGCTGACGCTTGAGGTCGGAACGGCGTACGAGGAACCGGGCTATACAGCCACGGACAATTACGACGGCGACATCACGGCAGAGGTGGAGGTCAGCGGCTCGGTTGATCATGCAGTCCTGGGCAGTTACACCTTGCATTACAACGTCAGCGATTCCTCCGGAAACCCCGCTGAGGAGAACACGCGTACCGTCAACGTCGTAGACGGTACTGCCCCCGCAATCACCCTGTCAGGAGACGATCCGCTGACGCTGGAGGTCGGAACGGCGTACGAGGAACCGGGGTACACGGCCACCGACAACTACGACGGCGACATCACGGAGCGGGTGGAGGCCACTGGGTCAGTGGATCATACTGTCCTGGGCAGTTACACCCTGCAGTACAACGTCAGCGATTCTTCCGGCAACCCCGCTGAGGAGAAGACCCGGACGGTCAACGTCGTAGACAGTACTGCCCCCGCAATCACCCTGACAGGTGACGATCCGTTGACGCTGGAAGTTGGGACAGCATACGAGGAACCGGGGTACACGGCCACCGACAACTACGACGGCGACATCACGCCAGAGGTGGAGGTCAACGGTTCCGTGAATCACGAGGTCGTAGGCACGTACACTCTGCATTACAACGTCAGCGATTCCTCGGGTAACCCTGCCGACGAAAAGACGCGTACCGTCAACGTCGTAGACAGTACTGCCCCCGCAATCACCCTGACAGGTGACGATCCGTTGACGCTGGAAATTGGGACAGCATACGAGGAACCGGGCTATACAGCCACCGACAGCTACGACGGTGACATCACGGAGCAGGTGGAAGTCACGGGCACGGTGGATCATACTGTCCTGGGGAGCTACACTTTGCACTACAACGTCAGCGATTCCTCGGGTAACCCTGCCGACGAAAAGACCCGGACAGTCAATGTGGTGGACACCACGGCTCCGATAATCACCTTACAGGGTGATGATCCTGTCATCCTGGAGGTGGGGACTGAGTATGTTGAGCCAGGTTACACCGCGACCGACAACTGCGACGGCGACATGACGGAGCAGGTGGAAGTCACTGGCACGGTGGATCACTCAACCGAAGGCACCTACACTCTGACCTACAACGTCAGCGATTCCTCGGGTAACCCTGCCGACGAAGAAACCCGGACGGTCAACGTCGTGGGCACAGCGTCCTTCGAGATGATGGAGATTTTCGAGGTGGATACGGGTACCGTTCAGCTTCGGTGGGCGAGCAGCCCGGGCGCCGTTTATACCGTCTGGTCGTGCGTCGGACTTGATGACGGCTGCATCTGGAAGGAGGAAGCCACAGTTCTCTCAGAAGGCGAAACAACCACCTGGACCGATTCCGACACAGCATCCCGTTCCAAGTTCTACAAAATCGAGCGCAAGTAGTCGCCCCTCGCAAGCACGGGAACACAGTCCTCGCGGACACGCCGGACAGGTCAGAAGGCAGTCGCCCCTCGCAAGCACGGGAACACAACTTGATTTCGGGGGTGCGGCAGTATTTGCGTGGCAGTATTTCGCCTCCCAGGGCTTCGCCCCGGGCTATCCCGCCTCGGCGGACCTGAGGGCGCAAGCCCCGAAGGGGCGACATCTCCTCAGCCCTGGGCAACGCTCTGGGTAACCAAGCCGCCAAAACGGTCAAGCCCTCTAAGGGCGTAATACTCCAGCCCAGGGCATCCGCCCTGGGTCACCAAACCGCGAGAATAGGCAAGCCCTGAAAGGGCGCCATATCATAGCCCAGGGCAACGCCCTGGGGAAACCAGACGATAAAACGAAAAAGCCCTGTAAGGGCGCAATAAGACCTATTCCTTTTCCGACAGGATAACAGATATACAAGATACCCAAAATCCTGTTCATCCTGTAAATCCTGTCTAAAATTCCTCCTGCAAATCCTGTCCAAAGTCCCCCTCCTCGCCCTCTCCGCGGTTTAGCTCCGTGGCATGGGCATCTTGCCCATGATTCTCCACGGGCGGGACGCCCGTGCCACTCCCTCTGCGCCTCCGCGCCTCCGCGTTCCCCCCTCTTCGCTCCCCGCCCTTTCTGCGATTGACAGAATCCTGTCCATCCTGTTCATCCCGTCAAAAATCCCTTCTTTCCCCTCCCTCCGCGTTCCTCCGCGTCCATCTGCGGTTAAATCCCTTCCTGCTTCTTCCTTTCTTGACAAACCGCAGAGAATGTGCTATAAACATGCCAAAAATAGAGACTGGAATCGCCATGAAGGGAGCCTTGGACAAAAACAGGGCATTCCAGTATGCCCTCTCGTCGAGAAACTACTGGAAAACACTGCGATTTTCGCCCGTTTTCGGAGTTAAAAGGGCATGCGCTTCTTGTTCATTCGCAAGGGATTGCGGCGCAAAAAAGGCTACTTTTTGTGCATAAAAAGGCTATAAATGACACCGTTCGCCTCGCTCGGAAAAATGCGAAGGACTCCGCGGCTCTATTTGCCCCCGAGAATTTGGCTCAAGCCTTTGCCCGACAAGCCCGGCCAACACCCGGCAGTAGTCCAAAGGCAGCAACTGCGAAGACAGGCAGGCGATGACAACCGACGTGCCGCAGAGACCCAGCCACATCCGCTGAAGGAATGCAGTTGACGGGGGCTTGCACGGAGTGGCACTCTTAAGGGCGGCAGGAGAGCCCGGACACTGGCTTGGCTGGAAACGGCGTGTTTTACAGTCGCGAAGCCCGGAGGGTCCGAGAAATGTCGCGAGAGCACCTAAACGGAATCGAACTCAAAATGGGGAGATAGGATGCCATGAGATTGCTGCGAGTTCAGACAGCCTTGTTCACACTTCTTCTTTCGATAGGCACAACAGTCACGACTGCTGCGGGGGACTGGCTCCAGTTCAAGTACGACTGTGGGCATTCGGGCAATGTACGCGACAGAAGTGTGACCGTTCCGCTTGGATTGATCGGCGCTGTCCCTTTGACCGATGCAGTCTTCACCGCCCCCGTGGTGGCGGACGGGAAAGTCTACGTGGTGGATGGGTCAGGTGTGGCCTTTTGTATCGATGCCGAGACGCTCCGCATCCTGTGGAAGTTCGAGAGCCGAGGAGGCAACGCGAACTGCAACAACGTTTCATCGCCAGCCATCGCGGGAGGTTACCTTCACTTTGGCACGATGGCAGGGAATTACTATGTACTGGATTCAGCAAGCGGAAAATTAGTCAAAGAGATCCGCTGCGATGAGCCGATCCTCAGCACGCCCGTGGTAGCCAATGACCGGGTCTATTTTGCGACGCTTGGGTCGCGGGTCTACGCCCTTGAGCCGGACGGGAGACTTTGCTGGGTCTGGGATTACGTCAAGGAGAGGCTCGGCTTTGCGGGCGATCGGTGGAGCGGGGAGGAGTGGTGCAAACATAAAGATGGGCGGGCGACATGGCGCGATCAGTTCTGCTGTTCGAGAAACATAGCGGCGCATGGGAACACGGTTGTTGCCCCCGCAGGTGGAGAGATCGTGTGGCTGGAAGATGCCGGCAGCGCTCCCAGGGTTCGCGCAGTTAGCCGCGTACCGAGCTATAAGGGTTCCGAAAGCCCGGCGACTCTTGGTCACAGCATAGACAATACTGGGGCGGTTTATGTCCAGTGGCATCGGCGAGACAATACGGGCCGGGTGGAGATACTTCGCCTTCGTGACGGCAAGCTGGAGACAGACCCTGTCCGGGGAACCCTGGCCAGGAACGACATGCCTGGCCTGCTGAGTTTCTGTTCGGTAAGCGTCCGTGATCGGGATGTCTACCGTTGCCGCCCGCAGGAAAACTTCGGCTTCTGCAAGCATTCTCCGGATCAAAAGGAGCCTCAGTACCTGGGAGGCTATCCGTCCATTGCGCCGCCGGTTCTCCTTCGCGACACAGGGATCTACGGAGGCCTCGATGGCAGCCTTTACGTCGTGCCGCTCTCCGGCAGTGGCGAGGTCTGGTCATTTAAGACCGCTTTCGGAAAAGCTATTTCTGCTCCTGTCGCCGTGTGTGATGGCCGGATTTACTTTGGCTGTGAAGACGGCTATCTGTACGTCCTGGGGCCGGGGGGCAAGGCGCTCGTGCCCTCAAAAGACCTTAAACTGTGGAGAATCCGGAGCCCACTGGCAGGCAAATTTGCCGATCCCAACTACGACTGGTTCACTAACTTTGCCAACTTCGGAAACACAAATGCGAACAATCAGGGGATTAAACCGCCCTTCAAAGTCAAGTGGATTCGCCGGTATGAAGGTACGTTCAAACATATTCCCGTGTGTGGCGGGGGACGGATGTACACCCATACCGCCGAGGGCCAGATGTTCGCAGTTGAGCAGGAGACCGGCCGGCTGTTGTGGCGCCGGTACTTTCCCGGGGTGCACGTCTCCTACACCTCTCCGCTTTACTACAGGGAGCGCCTGTTGGTCCCTCAAGCGGGATTGAAGAAATGCCGCATTCGTTGCCTGGACGCAGCCACCGGAAAGCTGCTGTGGGAAGCTCCTTTCAGTGGGTCACCCAGTTGGAGCCGACAACAACCGCCTGTTGTGTACAAGAACCTCGCCATCTACATGTTCAGCACAGGCAAGTACGCGCCCAAAGGGACGGGAATCTACGTCATGCGCCAGGGAAAAGCCGACCAGGTGCCTGAGACAACCGAGGGAACAGTGAGCTGGCTATACAGCCACGATAATCCTTTCTACCCCACAGATCATAAGCCTCTGGTGCGAGCGTGGCACATTGAGACCGGTGAAGAGGTCTGGACCAAGGATTTTTCGGACTTCGGCTCGGGTGGCGACGACGCAGGCTTGTGTTTGATGGATGACACGCTTTACTACTCTTGCTTCTTCGGCTATGCGGCAAAAACGAGTACGGGCCGTTCGGGGCCAAACGGTATCACCGCGGCGATGGACCCGTTGACGGGCGAGATCCTGTGGCTGACGACCAGGTACTCGGTTACCGCAGGCGCCACCATCTCCGGGAAGGACGGGCGTCTGTACTTGGGCGGATACAATCAACCGGATGAGACAACCGAGCACCGCTATGTGTGGTGTCTGGGCGCGCGGGACGGTTCGTTGATCTGGCAGTCCGAGCCACTTGAGAAGGCAATCAACGTGGTGACAGTGGGCGAGAGATTCGTGTTCGCATTTGCCTATGGCGGCGAAAGCTATGTGATTGACAAAGACACCGGCAAAATTGTCTCCAACTTCAACAAAGGCTACGCGTGCACCCGATTTACCCTATCGGAGCCTTACCTGATTGGCGCCAACATGGATATGATTGACTTGTCCAATGGCAACAAGTTGGTGTCTTCGGGGCCGGCTGTGGATGTGCGGGAATGCGTTGGCGGGTGCGTGTCAAACGGCCGCGTTTTCTATACTACCCAGGGCTCCGGTCTACAGGTCTCCCAGGTATGCGGGGACGAGGCTGCCTCGTTCTTGGCCCCATGGGAGAGCACCCGCCGCGCAACGAAGACTCAGTGACGAAGCTCAGGAGAGATGGTTGGGATTAGCTCGCCAGGGCAAATGGCAACGATAGCTTCCTCTGTGTATGGATCCAGATGCTCTTGGCGCGCAGAGGCGGTTCTGGCGGGTCTCTATCTTGCCGAAGCCGAAAGCGGAAATGCGTGCCAAGTCGGGAGTCGTTGTTTTGCGCACGGAGCAGGGTTGGCTCTTTACGCCCTCTTTTCTTAGTCGCCCCTTTCCCTGCTTTCAATTCTGGCGGGTTCTACGGACAAGCCTCGGCGCAAAAGGCAGCCCCCGTGGTCCGCACGGGGGCTGCTCGTCTCCGCCAATTTGCGGGCTTACTGTGCGGCACGCAGGCGGTAGTAGCCCTCAGCCCCGGCCGGGATAGTCACGACGGCCGTGGTCCCCGTGACCGGCCCGCCAGGCAGGTCCGCCCAGGTTCCCGTCAGGTCGGCCGTGTGCTCGATGTAGTAGCTTCCGTCTGGTTCCCAGTCCAGAGTCAACTGGTCCCCGACCAAGCTCAGCCCCATGATTCCCGCTCGTATCTCCGGCTGGATGCCGGAGACCCGGATGCTGTCCATGGCGAACCAGTAGTCCCACTCCGCATCGTAGTAGTGGAACCGAATCTGGATGGTCTTGCCATCGTACACCGACAGATCGTGCACGTCCGTACCACTCAGAATCGCCGGATCGAGGTCAATAGGAACCGAGTCTAAGTCCAGATGGAGCAGGTTGATCCAGTCGCCCCAGCCGGTGGCCGCATCGAACACACTGATGTCAACCTCCGCAATCTGGGGATCGTCGGGGTCGACGAGGTAGTTTTGGTAGTTCCAGTTGAAGTTCAGCCGCAGCTTGGTCCAGTCGGCGGTGTCTATCTGCGGGGAGATCAACTGCTCGTCTAACGGTTTGTCTTCTCCGGACCAGTCGCTGTTGGAGATCATGAACCCATCCTTCATCCCCACGACGTCCGGCTCTACCGCTGTATTCCACAGTTGCCAGGCTCCATCAGGGTAGCCAGCCGTTTGTTTGGTCCACCCGCCGACCGCCGCGTCGAACACCTCGGAATTGGCCGTGTAGGAGTCGAAATCATCTCCCCAGATCGTTTGCCTCTTCGGAGGAGGTGCGTTGAAGGCGATGGCGATGTTGTCGAAGTTCACGGCTCCGGCAACCAACTGTACTCGCACCACGTGCTCTCCTGCGGTCGCCTCGATCCGATCCTCGAGCTGCACGTAGATCATCCTATGAAAGTCTCCGGTGTAGAAGGAATGTGTCCGTCCGATGAGGA
>Ga0209979_1000135_pt1 | contig 123944 bp, 125 predicted proteins | sample AnhtaG_FD_183114 | JGI IMG/M metagenome (GOLD analysis project Ga0209979, IMG submission 183114) | Deep subsurface microbial communities from Anholt, Denmark to uncover new lineages of life (NeLLi) - Anholt_01485 metaG (SPAdes) (version 2) | ecosystem: Environmental > Aquatic > Marine >...
CCAGGCGAGGGCTGACCTGTTCTTCTACATCGAGGCGTTCTACAATCGACGTCGGCTCCACTCGGCGCTGGACTATCGCAGCCCGGAGGCCTATGAGCAACTCTATCATCAGCAGCGTGAACTTTGCTTAATTCCGTGTCCACAAAACTAGGGGAGGGTCACGCGGAAGAAAGCCGCGCCCAGCAAGCAGCCGTCAAGCAGCCGGTCGGCGCGAAGCAGAGCCGCGGCTCATTTGGAGAATTGACAGCGACTAGGGGCGGGAGAAAGAGAGGCGCCTATGTGGCCACGGAGGGTGGGGGAAGCTCTCACGCCGCGTGTAGTATTCGACATCGCCACGATGTCCTGGGATCTGGAGGGAGACAGCATCGTCGCGGTGCGGACTAGGGGCGAAGACCTGTCTGAGCGGATCATGTCGGATGCCCTTGTGCAGGTGTTGGGACTGGCGCCCACTGTGTCGCTCAAACCAACCACCTACCGACTCGGCAGGACTGCCGGGGCATATGACCTGATGTACTCACTTGACGAAGTGCGTGGTTGGTCCAGGACGGTTGACGACCTCCTTGAGCTGGGCGGCCTTGGTGAATTCATTGTCAGGAGACTGTCGGCAGAATTGGGCGAACGGCGCCGCTACGGGGTGTTCTCGCAGGAGATACTAGAGGGCATATGTCTTCGGACGCTGCAGCAGGGCCTTGGAATGGACGTGCCAGAGGCCTACGTTCATTCAGAGGGGTTCGAGACCTGGTATCACAAGGGTAGTCGGGCAGAGAATCTCACAGGGTACCAAGTCTACTTGGTGTGGGTGAACATCAACGCCGGCTCATACCAGTTCCTGGTGGACTGCAACGGCACGGTCTGGCGCCAATACTGGGTGAACGATGAAACCGGCCGTGTGGAGCGCGTCAGCTAGAGGGAGGCTGCCTCCCGCCGAGGAGGGCTTTCGTCATGTCATTAAGGCCAGCAGAAGAAGAACTGCAGCCGCGCGTCGTCTTTGACATCAATGCGATCATTGCCCTTAGCTCAGGCCTCGACGATCCGTCCGGGCAAGAGAAGGCGGAGCAGCTATGCCAAGAGCTAGTGGTCGAGGCATACCGCGAGCTAAGCGGTCCTGACTCAGTGCTGCGACTGCGCCCACAGTGGTACCATCTCGGCACTGCGGCCGAAGCCCCCGATCTGATGTTTCTGCTGGAGCAGCTGCGACCGTGGCTGGGCACAACCGCCGACCTGATTGCACTCGGAGGCTTGGCCGTGATCGTCATCAAGAAGTTGCGGGAACGTTTGGGGGATGACAGCCGACGAGTGGTCTTCTCGGGAGAGATAGTGGAGGGCATATGCCTTCGGAGACTTCAAGAGCGAGTTTCCCTGGACGTGGCTGAGGTATCAGTCCATTCTGAGGGGTTCGAGAGCTATTGGAGCAAGGGTAGAGATGCAGGGGAGCCTACCGGTAGCGAGGTATACCTTGTATGGGTCTGGGCGGGGGAGGATACATATCAGTTGCTGGCGGACAGCAACGGCAGAATATGGGGTGAGTACCGCGTGGACCGAGACACGGGCAGGATTGAAGCCCTGGGTGCGGAGCTCACTATCCAGGAAAACGATGACTGACATGTTCCAGAAAGCTGCGGCGTGTGTGCGCTGGTGACTTGGCCCGGGTGCCACAAGTGCGCACGCACATGCAGCGAGGGGACCTGCTTGTGGCGGCAATTCTATGGTTCGCAGACAGGCGATCGACTAGCTCAACCAACATAATTCGATGAGCAGTGGTGACCACCAGCGAGTTTGATGACGGTGCAAGATGGACTGCGCGGGGGCAGGCATCGCTGGGAGACTGCCGTGCTAGGTCATCCCCACCGGCCCTTCGGCCAAGACGTTGAGAATCCCCGGCTGCTTCTGTACCGTGCCTTCCACGATCAAACAGTACGAGATTAGGCAGCACGCGATGGTACCGCTCATAGACGTCGGGCCTCACGATGACGTTCATCAACCCCTCCTCGTCCTCCATGGTGAAGAACACGAACCCCTTGGCCCTGGGAGGTCGTTGCCTCACCACTACCAGGCCCGCCACTCTCACCTTCTCGCCGTTCCGCTTCCTCTCCAACTCCCCGCTCTTCAGGACGCTCAGCCTGTCCACGATGAGGGAAATGGGTCGAATGACTCAAACCTCCCGAAGGTTTCAGAACCTTCGGGAGGGTCAGTATTCGCACGGCTCTGTGCTTCATCGCCGCGCGTGTGGGGAAAACGGAGACTTGACAAGTCCTGGAAATTGGTGTATACTAACCTAGGTACATAGATCGTCTATGTATATGAAGAGGCGATCTTGCTCTGTACCACAGGAGTCTTGTTGGAGGTGGACATGAAAGGCAATCAGGCGATGAGAGTTCTTCTATCGATCGCTGTTGTGCTTGTGTTGCTCGCTCTCGATTGGGCGGCCCTACACGATATCTTGAAAGGTGAGCCCAACCCGTACGGGGAGTATGGAATGCTCGTCTTCAGCGCGATCGTCTTCGGGCTTCTGGCTCTTGCAGGGCTGAGAAAGCGGGATCGCACACGGACTGTCGAGTGAAGGGAAGGGTGAGGCTATGGAGAGAGATTTCAGGAAGGGCAGCAGCAAAGTACTGATCCTCAATATGTTGTCCGAGAGGCCTATGTACGGATATCAGATCGCCAAGGAGCTGAAGCGGCGCAGCGGGGGGTATTTCTCTTTCAAAGAGGGTACTCTTTACCCCGCTCTGCATCGGCTGGAGAAGGACGGGCTCTTGAGGAGCGAGTGGCAGATCGTGGAGAAGGGACCATCGCGCAAGTACTATCACCTCACCGAGGAAGGTAGGAAGGTGCTGGCCGACTCAACGAAGGAGTGGACCGCCTTCTCCCGACGGTTGCTCAGCATCCTTGGTGAACACAGCACCGACCCAGTTTCTGGCTAGTTCCTATTGCTAAGTGTGCGGATGGAACAGTCATGTGCACTTGCCTCCCCAAGGCCGAGGACGAGTGCCGCGAAGGAAGTTTGAAATGCGGAATCCCTCATGCACCCCCACGCACTGGGTGAAAGTTGGATTGGCTATTTTGCCTGGATTGTTCGCCATTGGCAGCAGTACTGGCCTTTTCGAGGCGGTCTTCGGGACGAGCTTCGGGGATACTCTCGACGAAAGTGGCTTGATCGCTCTATGTGTTCTGCTGATTGGCGCGGGGCTTGTCCGCGAGCGCCGGCTTGCCGTCTGGAGCTTTCCTGCATTGGGAATACTTCTGTTCCCTCTATCCGGGATACTCCTCTTTGTATCGTGGTGGGTGCGTCTCCCTTTCATAGACGAAGCCAGCCCGGTATGGCACGCTGGGCCCCTTATACTACTGGTGGCTCTCCTCACCGGAATTGCCTCCTTCGCTGTGTACCACGTCTACAGACAGCACAGGATCCCAATTCCTCGACTAGCGTGGGTCCTTCTTGGCCTCGTGATCCTGGTTGTCATCGCTGGCGTTATCACTTCAACCATTGCCGATCGCAATCCGAATAAGTGGACGGCTCTCTTAGCTATGCTACCGTCCACATTGTGGTGGATGGGTATGATCCTGCTGCCCGTTGCGATAGGCTTGCCGCTGGCCCGGCGCAACGGCTTATCCGCGGCGCTTGTCGTCGTTGGTGCTGAGTTTGTACTGGTAGACGGGATTTTCGATCCCGGCTACGCGTTGGGTTTATGGACGTCCAACCAGGCAATTGTGACGCTGGTCTCTGTTATCCCTGCGGTATTCTTTCTTGTAGTTTCGCCCATCTGGGTGTTGGTCTCTCGCTCGACACGGGGGCGGGTTTGCGGGCTATTGCTGCCAATCTTTGTCGGCCTGGTCAGTGCTGAGATCATCAGCGGCAGCGTGCGCCCATACTATTCGGATACTTGGACTTGGCTTATGCGGGCCATAGGATCTGCCCAGTTCTTGATGGCATTGGCTCTGGCGGCGGTGATGTATCATTGGATTGGACGCCAAGGCGCGGCGGCTAACACCCGGAAGGACGGAGGGGCCTTGGGCGACAGGCCAACCGCGCATGACACGGCGTATGAGGTTTCGGCGCTTCGCCCCTCTGCCCAAATGCCGCTTACTTTGCTCGCAGCACTTGGCTTGCGCCGATCATAGTGTCCGCAATAGCCCGTTTGAAACAAGTCTAGACCAAGCTAAACGGAAGTGGATGGAGATGAGCATATTGTATGAATCGCAAGGGAGAAGTACTCCCTGGACGGCCTCCATCCCTGGTCTTGGAGTTGCGCAGGCGATGAATGATGAGCTTGAGCGATACTTGGCCGAGGTAGCCAGCCAGTTGAGCGTCGATCCCGCAAGTGAGAGGGAGATCTTGGGGGAGATCCGGGCTCACCTGGAGGAGGCTGTCGCGGAACTACGAGAACACGGAGTGGGTGAAGAGCAGAGCTGGGCGTTGGCTGTGGACAGCTTCGGCGAGTCCCGGGAGGTGGGCAGGATGCTGGGCCGCTTGCACAGCGAGTCGGCCAATCAGGCGGTGCTGGCGGCTTTTCTGCCGGTGGCGCTGGCCCTGACCTTCAAATGGATCCTGCTACCCCTGCTGCGCAGTCTGGCCCACTGGCAGGGGAGCCCCACTCCCATCATCTTCGCCTGTTTGGCGGTCCTTGCCTTGCTGGTGCCGGGCCTTACATTCAGGAAGTGGAGTTACGGTTATGGTGTCTGGGCCTTCTTCAGTTTGGTGACTATCGCCCAGCTATAGGGGTCGGTCAACATTCGGCCCCCAAGGAGGATGCAAGAATGGAACCTTTCTACGTTATCGAGCGCATCTTGCGCAATCGGAGCAGTTTCTTCGACGAGATCAGGGAGGGCGACGACCTTGGCGCCAAGACCCGCAACATGCTCATCGGGGCGGTGCTCTTCTTGGCCATCTACGGGGCAGTACTGGGTATCTCCAATAGCCTGCTCCAGGCGCTTTCTTCGGCCATCAAGCTGCCCATCCTCTATCTCATAACCTTGGCTATCTGCCTACCCACCCTCTACTTCTTCAACCTCCTCTTCGGCTCCCGCCTCACACTGGCGCAGACCTTCGCACTGATCATGACCGCCATCGCTGTTACCGCGGTCTTGACCCTTTCCTTCACGCCCATCGCCCTCTTCTTCTGGCTTACCGCGCCCAACTATCAGTTCTACAAGCTGCTCAACGTGGGCATCTTGACGATCACTGGCGTGGCGGGGTTGAGTTTCTTGTGGCAGGGGATGAGACACGTGCAGAAAGGCGAGGGGATGGGGATCCGCAATCTCATTCTGTGGCTCTGGATCTTCGTCTATGGTTTTGTGGGCACACAGATGGCCTGGACGCTTCGCCCCTTCTTCGGGAGTCCAAACCTACCTTTCGAGATACTCCGCGATCTAGGCGGTAATTTCTACGTCAATGTCTTGCGGTCCATCTTCGACCTCCTGATCTCTATCGTGGACTGATAGGGGCCAGAGATTCAAGCGCCTCATATCTTCCGCCCCTGGTACGGACCTCCGGCGGCCTGCTATGGGCCTGGGTCACCACTTGCTCCTGAGCATCCCTCAAGGGGTTGACCGCTCCCGACGAGTCAGGAGTTGAACCTCTTGCAGGTGCCGATGGTGTTCAGTATTGGGAAAGGCAAGGGGTCCCCTGCTTCCCAGGTACACACGCCGGCCGGGGGACGTCATCGCGTTGAAACGGGCCCACAAAGTGGGCTATAATGGCGTAAGGATTCCCCAGTTCAGAGCAGCCGCTTCCGGGGTCTTCGTCTGTGGCCGATCGAGGGGTATCCGGATCCAGATGGAGTTGAGGAGGGGCCATGGATTTCACCCAGTTCGCTCAGGCCGTTGAGCAAAACGTGGGTCATGTGATCATCGGCAAGGCCGACGTCACCGAGTTGCTGGTGGTGGCCCTGCTGACCGAGGGACACGTGCTTCTGGAGGACGTACCCGGCATCGGCAAGACCATGCTGGCCAAGGCGCTGGCTCGTAGTCTGGACTGTACCTTCTCCCGCATCCAGTTCACGCCGGATCTGCTGCCGAGTGACGTGACCGGCCTGAACTACTACAACCAGAGGAGTCAGGAGTTCGAGTTCCGCCCTGGCCCCGTGTTGAGCCAAGTGCTCCTGGCGGACGAGATCAACCGGGCCACACCGCGCACGCAGTCCAGTCTCCTGGAGGCCATGCAGGAGAGCCAGGTCACGGTAGATGGCGAAACGTATCAAATACCCCGCCCCTTTCTGGTGATGGCCACCCAGAATCCCATTGAACTGGAAGGCACCTTTCCCCTGCCCGAGGCTCAAATCGACCGCTTTCTCATGCAGCTAGCTTTGGGCTATCCCAGCGAGGCCGAGGAGGAGGAGATCCTACTGACCTATCAGCGAGACGATCCGCTGGAGGACCTCCAGCCAGTGGCTTTGGCGGACGACGTGCTGGGACTCCAGCGCGAGGTGAGGGAGATCCACATCAGCACCGATGTGCGTCAGTATATCCTGCACGTCGTTCGGACCACGCGGGAACACGAAGCGGTGGATCTGGGCGTGTCGCCCCGGGGCACCCTGGCCTTGTTCAAGGCCAGCCAGGCCTTGGCCGCTCTACGAGGGCGAGATTTCGTCATCCCCAGTGATGTGCAGTACCTTTGCGCGCCAGTGCTGACCCACCGTCTACACATCAGTCCCCAAATTCGACTGCGGGGTCGCACCCCTGCTCAGGTGGTGGCTGAGATCGTGGGCTCTGTTCCTGTGCCCGTAGTGGAGTGACCGGGCATGAAGGACCAGACAGAACTGCTGGAGATAGAACGGCGCCGCGAGGCCCGGCCTTCTGAAGCCCTTCCAGGTGGAAGCCCCGAACAGGGTAGCCCCTTCGAGCGTATGCTCAAGGAACTGCGCGGGGAACGCTACCTGGATCTGGAGAAGGACACTCAATACAGCGAGGCCTGGGTCATGCTGGGCCTGATGTTGATGCTGGTTGGTCTGGCTCTCGACAACCAGTTTCTGCTGGTGGTGGCCCTGGGTCTCTTTGGGATCGCCGGTGCTAGCTGGGTGTGGAACCAGCTCAGCCTGTTCGGCCTGCACTATGAGCGCCATCTCAGTGAAACCCGCGCCTTTGTGGGCGAGACGATCGACCTGACCCTGGAGGTACGTAACCAGAAGTTCCTGCCGCTCACCTGGCTGGATATTCTGGACGTTTTTCCGGCGGACTTGCCCGTGGATGGCGGCCAAGTGGTGCCCAATCGCGCCAGCAGCTTGGCCGAATTCCGCACTTTCTGGATGCCGGGCGCTTTTCAGGGCCTGAGGCGTCGCTTCACCGTTCGTTGTACCGAACGAGGCTACCACACCTTTGGCCCGGCTACGATCAGCACTGGCGACGCGTTTGGCTTCTTCAGTCGCAAGGCCATCGATGCTCGGCAAGACCACCTGCTCGTCTATCCTCGCCTCTATTCCGTGGCCGAACTGCGGCTGCCTGCCAAGACTCCCTTCGGCGAACGCGCTGCTGAAGCTCGTCTGTTCGAAGATCCCATGCGCACAATGGGGATTCGGGAGTGGCAGCCCAGCGACGGTCTTCACAGGGTCCATTGGAAAGCGACCGCCCGACACCAGCAGATGCTGAGTCGGATCCACGAACCCAGCGAACAGCCGCAAGTGTTGATTTTTCTTAACGTAACCACCCTGCCGCGGCACTGGCAGGGTAGCATCCCGGAGTTGACAGAGCGAGTGATCAGCGTGGCCAGCAGCTTGGCGGCCTTATGCGTGGAGCTGCGATTGCCAGTGGGCTTGATCTCCAATGGGGTCTTGCGCGGCAGTGACCAGCCGCTGCGTCTGCTGCCGGGCCGGAGCCCCCATCAACTCGTCCGGATTCTGGAGTCTCTGGCAGGAATTACCTCTTTTGCCTCGCTGCCCATAGAGGAGATGCTCCTTCGGGAATCGCCCAGGCTCCCTTGGGGTGCGACGTTGCTCGTGGTCACGGCCATCGCCCATGACGATTTGTTGGCGACTCTGCTGGAGCTGGACCGGGCGGGGCGCGAAATGGTGCTCTTCACCCTGGCTGAAGAGCCCCCTGTCCGCGAACTGCCGGGGATTCTGGTCTATCACTTGCCTCATCTAGTGGACGACCTGATCGCGCCGACGGAGGTGGTGGCCTGATGCTGCTCTCCAGTCGCCGCGAAGGGCTGATTCGCTTCTGTCTGGCAGGGATGGAGATAGCTTGGATCACGCCCTTTGTGGCGTTGCTGTTCCACCAGCAGGGCTTGGGGTGGAGCCCCATGCTCGTTCTGGGAGCGCTCCTCGCTGTACTTTCGATGTGGATTCTGGCACTCGAGTTTCTGAGCCGGCTAGAGCTGGATTCGCCCGCCTTCGAGTTGACCGTTGTGGGGCTGGTTGTGCTGAGTACTGTTGTGCTGGTGCGCCTTTGGCTCTATGGGGGCGCTCCACTGAACGATTTCAGTTGGCTGCCCAGCACCTTCGATGCCCTGTTCAACTTCCATCGGGGGCTACGGCCGGAACTGGTCCTGGTGCTCGCTAACTTGCTGCTCTGGCAACGGGCCACCAGTGCCACAAGTCGTTCGCTGGACTTCTTCAGCGTGGGTGTCAGCTTTCGAATGGGGATTCTTGTGCTTATTCTGGGTGCGGGTCTGCTCAGCTACGTCAGCGGCTACGACGTGAGGGCCTTGTTCTGGCTGTATCTTCTGCTGGGCTTGACAGCCGTCGCCGTGGCCCGAATTCGCGAAAAGGCCTCATCTGGCGGCAGTGTTGGGCCCTCCCTGCCTATACGAAGGCTGGCCGCACTCCTGGTCGCTGTAGGATTGACGGTGGGCAGTACAGCTTTGGTCTCGCTGCTATTCACGCCGACCAGCATCAAAGCTGCTCTGGGGTGGCTAGAGCCGGTTTGGCGCGTAGTGGGCCTTCTGCTACAGCCTCTGCTGGTGATCTTGGTGGCCCTGACCGAGATCGTGTTTGTCTCCCTGGAATCGCTCCTGCGCCATCTGGCGGTCGGCGAGGATTCTGGGTTCTTTGATACCATCAGGGATCTCCTCGCCTCGTTCACGAGCATGGCCGGCAGATCCGAGGGTGCTGGTCTCGCGTTGCCGCCCTGGGTCCAGACCCTTCTGCGCTACACTGGGGTGCTGCTGGGGATTTTGGTGATGCTCGGCCTTGTGCTGCTCTCCTTGAACAAGATTCGCTCGCGGTCGCGTCGGGACGACTCAGAGGAGGAGACGGAAGAGGAGATCACCCTTGGCGGGAGTACGCTTGGCCGGGGCATGCGTTGGCTGCGGGAGAAGGCGGGCCTGGTGAGGCGCTTCGGACTCGGTCGCCATCTCTTGGCGGCCATCTCCGTTCAGAACATGTACGCCAATCTGAGTCGCCTGGCTCGGCGGCGCGGTTATGGGCGACATCCCGCCCAACCTGCCGACGACTACCTGCCTCTTCTGGTCCGAGCCTTCGGTGGCCACGAGGAGTCGCTGGCGCGGATCACGGCCGCCTATATGCGGGTTCATTACGGCGATCAGCCGATCACTCGGGCTGAGCTAGGTCAACTGCGCAGGGACTACGATGGAGTGCGGACGGCGGAGACGCAACCGTAGGACAAGTTGCCAACTTGTCCCACAGGACCTGGCAAGCGCATTGATCGGCATCGCGGGCTGACACCGGTGGGCTGGCGCACCGCGGTGGACGGCTAGAACGGGATTTCCTCGAAAAAGAGTGTCCCAGCAAACGCTAGCGCGTCATGCAGGCGCAGTGTGACCGTTCCCCAAGTGGCACCTGGCACCTTGATCCGCAATTGGTTGTCCAACGCTTGTACGTGATCCTGCCACGTGCGCGGCGGCGGTTGGTCAGCCTCGACATAGGTGAAGGCGACGTCGAACGGCCCTGGAGTCCTCGTGTTGGGGTTGAAACGAAAGACTACTGATTCACCTACCACGACCACCTCTTCCGCAAACGTCCACCTGCGTTCAAAAAGGCCCTGCTCACCCAGCCTGATCCGAGGAGCCCATTGATGACGGATGCCTTGAGGGAGGAGGTGGAACAGAGTCTGCCGTTCAGCCACGGAGCGGCAGGCGATGAACTTAAGGGCGCGATCAAGTGGCAACCTCTCGGGAACCAGGACCTCGGCATTGCGGTGATAAACGATTGTGCTTCGCGCCTGGTCTGGAAATGCACCGTGATGAAAGACGTACTGGAACGGGATCCTGAGAAAGAAATCACGATCGCCGCCGTGAAGTGCCTCTGGGCTTGCCATGTTGCCGTCGGAGAATTCGGTGTCGTCGTCGGCCAGCACACTGAAGGCGTCAAAGCAGAAGTAGACGGGGATTGGACAGTGAGCACCGCCTAGTTCGCGTTGACCCTCGGGACGAATACCTTCGTTCCGGTATTGGGTGGGGGTGCGGGGTCGGAAGTACAGCCGAACGTACCCGAGGTGTTCAGGGCGGGTTTGGGCCATGATCTGGGGGCTGGCGTTGTCCACCTGCATCAACCCAAGGCGGTCTGCCTCAGCGCGGCTGTAGACATGCCCGGTTCTGATGACACTGGCGGCATTGCACACATCGGTGAAATGGTAAACGTATCGGGGCCACCACCCCAGACGACCGAGCTTGGACGACCAGGTGTCGATGTGGTCCTTGATCTCGTCCGCCCAAGGTTTCACACCACAATCTCCGCCTGCCGTAGCGCCGGCGTCGCAGCCCGGGGCGCGTACCGTAGCCCGGGGCTAGCCACACCACGACTGTCGCTGCGCAATGCAATGCGATCGATGTACTCAACGCGCTCCAGTAGGTCGAAGAGCCACTGGCCAGCTCCGTCGTCCTCAACGGGCTGTGGTACGTCCTCTTGCCTAGCGGTACCGCGCAGCCTTAGAGTGTTCCAGAGGTCTTCCAAGTCCACACGGTACACAATGACAGGCTCGCCGGACCGGGGTTTGAAAAAAATCTGCTCTTCGTCCATCTCAACACCAGGCCCGAACAGCGTTAGGTCGTAGGCCTCTCCAGGCTGGTGACAAACGATACTTCGCAAGTCTTCCCACAATCGCTCAGCCGATATCCGTTGCCGCTCCAGGCGCATCTGCCTGGCATAGTCAACATCCAGTCGCTCAGGGACGAAATCCGGTGACTTTGGATATAGGTGTATGTACACTGGGATAGCCAGTTTTCTCAGGTAACGTTCCATCACCGGCTGCACCTGCTTTTCCCAGTCCAGTTCACCGTGTCCGCAACCTAGCTGCGGGAACGACACGCTGGAGATCCCATAGTCTTCGTACCGACCGACGAACTTCTTCAGGCCAGCCTCGATGTACTCCACCCTGGATCGGTGCCTCCAGTGACTCTTCGTCGGGAAGTTGACAATGATCTTGTTCGGCGTCCGGTAGATGTAGAGCATACCCACATCGAAGCTGCCGGCCTTGCATAGCTGCCGGTATTGCTTATACATATCTGGGTACAACTCTTTGAAGACGGCGGCGATTCCCTTGCCCATTGCGCCGAAGGTGTTGACGGTGTTCACTAGTGCTTGTGCCGGCGATTCGAACAGTTCGATTGTCACATAAGTCAGCATGATGATGCACCTCTCCTCTACACGCCTTCACCGCTACCCGACTGTGGGTTGAAAACACCTCGCACGCCGGCTGTGAGGGACCGTGTCCGTCTGCAATTGCGACGATCAGAACCGTGGGTTCGTTTTCTATTGCTCAACTGCTGTCTAGCTCTGACAGAAAGCGAGCGAGGTCGAAATCGCGGCGGCAACTGGGCAACCCGTTGCGCCGACTGACCAGCGCTTGGCTGGGGACTTCAAGCCGGATAGGCGTAGATCTCCCGTGCCCGGCTGGTTTCGGTCCCATTATACCATAAGTCATGTGAGATGCCACGCTGTGAACTAGGTCAGGCGAGATGACCACCCTCTCCCTGCACCCCGATTCCGGCGGCACCGACAGCCGCGATCAGATCCTCCAGCGCGCGGTCTATCTTCCCCTCGACTCTCTCCCTGCCGTCGCCAGCCGACGAGAAGGTGATGAGGATCTCCACCTCGGGTCCACAGCGTTTGATCTAGGCAGTCTCATCTCGCTCAGACGTGTGCGAGCGTAGTGCAAACCGGCGGTGGGGAATCATCCAGTTCTCGTCTCCTGTTCCAGGCGCTCCATGACCCACATGCGAATCAGCGTCTGATACCCCATGCCTTTGCGACTGGAGATGTCCTTTAGCCTATCAATGGCGTCGCCGTCGATTCGTAGCGATATCAATTGCTTCGGCGGCCTTGCGTCCACGAAAGTTGCTTCTACAGGCCCGGTATCATCCAGATAATCAACCGAGTCGTGGGTAGCCCAGAACTCCGCTTCCGCTTCCTCACTCTTGAATTTGGGAATCTTCGCCACGTTATGGCTCACCTCCCTACACAGAAACGCCTCTCGGCCTTCATTAGGGGCATGTTCTGTGTATATTCATTATATATGCAGATGACTGGGAACTCAAACCAGCGACGGCGGTGAGCGGCTGGAGGTACTCGACTACCATCGCTGTTGCCGGTGCGCAGTACGCCAGGTTCGCCAACATGCAGCATCATCATGCCTCGATGATTTACGCATTGGACATCGGCCGTCCCGTTCTGGGGACGCTCATCGCCCAGTGTAGGACAGGTTGGCAACCTGTCCTACGTGAAGTGCCAGAGCTGTTGATGGGGATCGCGGCCTGACACCAGAGCCGGCGAGAGATGGGCGCTGCCTTCACCACCGAGAAGCAGGATTACCTGTCGGTTGGGTTGATATCAATGCCTGCTCCGGCCAGAGCCGCGATCAGATCCTCCAGCGCACGGTCTATCTTCCCCTCGACTCTCTCCCTGCCGTCGCCAGCCGACGAGAAGGTGATGAGGATCTCCACCTCTGGGCCGTAGCGCCGCGCACGGGACTTGATGTAGACCTCCGGATGGGCCTCCACGACTTGTGCCAGAATGGGCGCCAGCATGGATTCGTCGCCGCACTCGGCGATGATTGCTTTCTCCTGGTAGTAGCTATCGCCGAATATCCCCTTTAGAGTGGGCTGAAGGGTCTCTTCGTAGATGCCCTTCATCTCCTCGGGCACGCCGGGTAGGGAGACCAATGTGGACCCGGCTATCTCCAGGATCACAGCCGGAGCCGAACCTACAGGGTTCGCGACCGCTTTGGCTCCACGAGGCAGGTAGGCCATCTTCTTTCTAGCTTCAGTCAGAGCTGAGTCTCCTACGTACCCCTTCTTGGCTAGCTCACGATACCTCTCTCTCACCAGAGCCAGCGCCTCGGGGTGAAGGCTCACAGGACAACCCGTTGCCTCCGCAACTGCTTGCAGGGTGATGTCGTCGCTGGTGGGGCCCAGGCCGCCTGTGGTTAGGATTAGCTGCGGCTTTCTGTCCAGCGCCGACCTGATCTCGGCGACGATGGCCTGGTGTTCGTCCCTGACCAGCACCGCCCTGGTCATTTGGCCGCCGACACCGGTGATCCTCTTGCATAGCCAGTTGGTGTTGTTGTCCAAGACGTCACCCAGCAACAACTCGTTGCCCACGGCGATGATCTCCACCTTCTTCTGGTCTGCCATAGTTGGCTTCTTCCCTTCTCCTGGCATCGCTCAAAGCAGCATCTCGTGCACCCTAGGTTGTCTCAGCATCTCCTCCACCTGGGGGCGGAGGAGTATGCCCCTCTCCGTGACCAGTCCACTGAAGTATGCAAGGGGAGTGACGTCGAAGTAGTAGTTCAGCACCATCACGCCTTCGGGATAGTCCTCCCACACCTCTCGGGGGTCCTTTCTCTCTATCTCCAGATAGGGATAGTCCGGAGGCAGGAACTTCTCGGTGCCGCAGAGGGCATAGAGGGGGACACCACGGGCCTTCGCCGCCAGCGCCAAGCCGTACGTGCCCATCTTGTTCACCAGTCCCCGACTGGAGACGCTGTCCGCGCCCACCATGACTGTGTTCGCCTGGCCGACGAAGTGGCCCACAGCGGAGTCCACAACCAGAGTGGTCTCTATCCCTGCCTGGGCCAGTTCCCGTGCCACCACTCGTCCCTCGTAGATCGGCCTGGACTCGGTGCATAGGACGCTGAACGGTCGATTTTTCTCTTTGGCCAGCAGAAAAGCTCTCAATACCGTGGAACTACGGGAGTGGGTGAACACTGTTGAACCGTCGGACAGCAAAGGCAGGGCTTCCAGGGCGATCCTCTCTACCCTGCCGTCCAGCTCGGCGACGAAGGTCTGGGCGGCGGCCTTGACCGCTCGCCGGGCCTGGTCCGCATCTTGCATCGTCTCCAGGCTCGACAGGACAGCGTTGACCAGGTTGAAGAGGGGAGCCATGGAAGGCTGGGCCTGGATGAGCGCCTTTCCTGTGGTCAGCAACTCCGACAGAAACTGGGGTGCGTCTGGATCCGCCGTCTGATTGGCCAGAAGAACCAAGACCTCGGCTCCCTTCCTGGTCAACTCCGCAGCGCCCGAGGTGTTGTCCTCCCCCACCTCTCGTATCAGGTCTGTGACCGTCGGAGAACTCATCCTTCTACCGTCCAGGCGAGGGGGCGCCAACGCGGAAGATCTTCTCGCGGTTGGTCTTCACCTCCCTGGTGGCGTTCATAGTGTCGATGACCAATGGGGAGTGGGCCACGATCCACTCATAGTCATAGGGACTGTGGCCGGCCACGATGACCACGCAATCCTGGTTCTCCAGGAGCTCCTCAGTCAGGGGGACGGAACTGAGGGTCGTCTCCTCACGGTAGAAGACGTCGCTGCCCACCGTGAACTGGGGGATGTGAGGGTCGTTGTAGGCTACGTGGGCGCCTTTGGTCAGGAGCAGCTCGACCACCCGTTGGGCAGGGGAGTTGCGAGCGTCGTCCACATCGGGTTTGAAGGATACGCCCAGGACGAGTACCTTGGCCTGCTGAAGCGTCTTCCCCTGTTCGTTGAGGGCCTCGCCTATCTTGCTCAGGACATGGTAGGGCATGCTCTGGTTTAGTTCGGCCGCCAGCTCGATGAATCTGGGATAGAAATCGTATTCGCGGGCCTTCCAGAACAGATAGTAAGGATCGACAGGCACACAGTGTCCTCCCACTCCCGGTCCCGGATAGAAGGGCATGAAGCCAAAGGGCTTGGTCGAGGCGGCCTCGATGACCTCCCAGATGTCTATGCCCATGCGCTCGCTGAGTTTGGCCAGCTCGTTGATCAGCGCGATGTTGACGCTGCGGTAGATATTCTCCAGTAGTTTGGACATCTCGGCGGCCCGCGGAGAGGATACGAGATACACGTCTGGCATCAAGTGTCGCAGCAGTTTCTGGGACAGTTCTCCACAGCGAGTCGAGACTCCGCCGACCACCTTGGGCGTATTCCTGACCGTGTGCTGTCTGTCGCCAGGATTGGTTCGCTCTGGCGAGAAGGCGAGGTGAAAATCACGTCCAGCGACCAGGCCTGAGCTTTCCAAGATGGGCAGAACATCCTCCTCCGTCGTTCCCGGGTAGGTGGTACTTTGCAGGACTATCAACTGCCCTGGCTGCAAGCGGGGCACTATCCCCTTGGTCGCAGCCACCACGTAGGACAGATCGGGGGTCTTGGTCCTGGTGAAGGGCGTCGGGACACAGATGAAGATGACGTCCATCTCCTTCAGCACCTCATGGTCGGTGGTGGCGGTGAGATGTTCCTCCTCCACCGCCTTCGCCACATCGGTGTGGTCCACGTCTTGGATGTAGCTTTGACCCGCATTGATGGCCGCCACGCGCTCCTCGTTCACGTCCAGGGCGGTTACCGTGAAGCCGATCCGCGCGAACTCCACGGCCAGGGGCAATCCGACGTAGCCCAGGCCCATGACGCAGACGCGAGCTTCCTTTTCCTCGATCTTACGCTCTAGATCCATCTTGCCCCCCGGTCGGTCTCACCCTTTCCAAAGCGATGAGGCCCATCAGCCCCGCGACGAACACCGCTGCCCCCATGAGATAGGCTTGCAGAAAGCCGGCCTGCATGATGAAAAGGGCAGCAAGCCCCAGGGCGCAGCAGATGAGGTAGAGGACGATCACCGCGTTTCTCTGAGACAAACCCATCTGCACCAGGCGGTGGGAGACGTGGTCCTTGCCGGGACTGGTTAGAGGGTTCATGCCCCCTCGCAGACGAGAGATGACCACAAGTGTCGTATCGAAGATAGGCAGACCCAGTACGACCACGGGGATCATCCACGTGATCATGCTGGGGCGACCAGGAAAGCGGAGCTTGATCGCCACCACTGACAGGATGAAGCCCAGGAACATGCTGCCCGCGTCGCCCATGAAGATGGTGGCCGGGTTGAGGTTGTAGTAAAGGAAGCCGATACAGGCCCCCATGAGGGCCGCAGCAAGGCTCGCCACCAGATACTGGCCGTTCATGGCTGCCAGCAGAAGGAAGAAGCCGGCCGCCACAGCACCCACGCCTCCAGAGAGCCCGTCCATGTTATCCAAGAGGTTCAAGGCGTTGGTGATCCCCACTACCCACACAAGGGTGATAGCCACATTGAGAGCGGGGTAGGGCAGGAAACTCACCTTGACCCCAGAGATGATCAGGATGCTGGCTGCAACCAACTGTCCTAGCAGCTTCAGCAGAGGACGCACTCCCCAACGGTCATCCCAGATGCCCAGGAAGGAGACCATGGTCGCGCTCACCAGGATGCCGATCATCTGGGAGAGCACCCACCCCTCGCCGAAAAGCAGCAGGGCCAGGATGAAGCCCACATAAATAGCTATCCCGCCAAGCAAGGGTACCGGCGCGCGGTGTAGCTTGCGAGCATCGGGTTGATCTACGACTCCGAGGCGGTCCGCCAGGCGTCGGACGACGGGCGTGGCGCCCAACGCCAGAAGGAGGGCGCTCACGAAGATGAGCAACAGGTTGATCACTGACTCGACCCCTCCAGCCCGGCGATGAAGCTGTCCCAGGCGGGTCTCTCTTCCTCGCTTGCCAGTTCTCGGGAGATCAGCGCTTCAGCCAGGGCCGCTTCGATGTCACCCATGTCCCGATAGATGATGGCTAGGTTGCGATGGGCCTCGTAGTTGTTCGGCGCCAGGTCTATGGCCGCCAGACAATGCTCCACAGCCTCTTCCAGCTCCCCTTGCTGGGCCAGAAAAGCACAGAGCTGGATGTGAGGCTTCATCTGCTTGGGCGCGATCCTCAAGGCCTGTTTGTAGGCCACGGCCGCCTGCTCTGTGTCGCCCAGCATGGTATGCGCGTCCCCCAGCAGGATGTAAGTCTGCACGTACTCCGGATCGAGCGCCAGGGATTGCTCATACTTGTCGATGGCCTTCTCAAGCTTGCCGACGATGAAGTAGACCAAGCCCCACTCATTGAAGAGCTGAGCGTTATGGGGGCTCAAGGTGGTGGCATCCTCGTAGTATCTCACCGCTTGCTCCCACCTCTGCTGCACCTCCTGGGGGTCCGCACTGGTTTCGGCCCACATGCGATAGGCGCGACCCAGGTTGGCGGAGTGATCTGTGTTCAGGAGGTTGATGTCCCTGGCTTGAGTGAGGACCGCAAAGCCGCTCTTGAACAGGCCATCAGCGCTGAGTGCAGCTACCTCCTCAGGGGTCAGGCGCAGGAAGTCACTGATGGACTCGGGCTCGAAAGAGGTTCCGCCCTCTTGCCCTTCTGCGATCTTGGATTTCTCCAGGATAGCTCGCGCCATGAACAGGTGGTACCAGTCCTGGTCAGGAGCCAGGCGCATGCTCTCCTCATAGAGGGCCATGCTCGCATCCCACTGTTGGGCGTTGTCCCAGTTGAGGGCTTGCTTGTAGTGGATATCAGCCCGCACGATATTCGCGTTGGTGACGAGGATGAGGAGAGCGGCGCCAACCGTCAAGGCGGCAGAGAGCGCCACGCTCGGCCAGTGGCCAAGCTTTCTAGGAAGCCTGCTCTCACTCATCAGAGCGCAAGCAATCAAGATGACGACGGTGAACACAGCCACATAATAGACGAGAATGGTATTGGAGAGTTGGCGTGAGTAGTCAAGTAGGTCGTGTATGTTCTCTATCTGCGGCTGATAGCTTACTCTCGTGTAGTGGACGACGGTGAAAAACAACAAGATGCCGAGGCTGATGACGGCATACACCAAGAGCGGTTTGGCTATCCCACCTTCAACCTGTCCTGAGCCCTCTGCTCGCCTTTCGAACATGAAGATGGCCCCACCCGACAACCAGGTCAGGACTAGCAGCCAGAGGACACTGAACCCCCCGGCCACGGGGTCGAACCCTCCGGTGATGTGGTCGAAACCCAAAGTGGCCATCAGTAACCCCATGATGATGGAAAGAGCGATGAGATCCGCACTCCCTTCCCACAGCGAGGGACCGTGGACGGGTGACTTTCCCCTCGCCCCGGGTTTTGTGCGCCGGCGACTCCTGCGCGCTCTCCCGGAGTCAGGAGGCTGTGGCGCAGGTGCTCCAGGGACCGGCTCCCCCGTGCTTCGACGCCACAGGGAGAGGCCTATGACCACCAACAGGGCTGCATATATCCAGAAGTAGGTGCGGGTGGCGGCGATGGCGATTCCAAAGTGAATCTCGATGAAATGACCGACGATGGCCGAGAACAGGGCGATGAGCAGTATCTGATCCTTGGGCGAGACTTCAGGACCTTCCTCATCCCCTGACGATAGAAACAGGGTGTGAATCACCAGATAGGCGAGGAAGCCGGAGGTGATGCCCACTGCCAGAGCGACTCCCGAGAACCGCCAAGTGCCTTCCAACAGCCGAGCGCCGACGGCGAATGACACGCCACCCAGAATCCACAGGATGATGTAGATAGTGCGTTGCAAGCGGTCTTTGGCGAACCCTAACCACTTGAGACCGTAGTAGAAGAGGCTGCCAAAGAGGAACATGTAGGAGAAGAAGCCTATCCATCCCGTCATGGCCAGGGCATCGAAGGTCTCGTTGTGAGAACGATCTGGGGAAGCGTTGCGAGCCTCGTAGTGGGCCAGTTCCGGGGGGTAGAACCTGTTGTAGGCCACAAACATGGACTCTGGTCCATAACCGACTAGAGGGCGTATGGCATTGAATCTGTCCAAATGGTCCGGGGGCAACCCTATGGGGTCATGGGGGCCAATCAGGTCAATGACCCCTTCCCAGATGAGAACGCGCACCTTTCCGGTGCCAGTCTCTGTCTCAAACACCTCTCCCAACCGCCCTACGTAGGGGATATCTCGCAAAGGGGCGAGTGGGCTGTGCGGCACATTGAGGACGGCCAGGAAAAGGATACCGGCGATAGCCGCAGTTGCTGCTCCCACCCAGAGCCACGTCATCCTGCGTCTCACGCCAAAGATGAAGACGAATACGAATAGCCCGACCATCAGCCCCATCCATGGACCCCTGCTTTTGGTGAAGAAGATACACATCAGTTGGATGGTCAGTACAAACCCGTACAGAACCCCCAGGAGATGGGATGATATGGCTTCCTCTCGGAAAGTGAACCAGAAAGACACCACGAAGAGGAGCATCATCGCGGCCAAGGCTACGAACTCTGCGAAGACACCTCCGGTCAGAACCACATAGTTCAACCGGAAAATCAAAAGCAGGAAGTACGATAGAGATAGGGATTGACCTGCAAAGAGCATCACATAGGCGGCCATCCGTGCGGCCGAAGGCAGGGCGCTCTCCTTGGCCATCAACAGGGAGAACACGATCATCGACCCTGACGCCAACAGGCAACTGGCCAGAAGAGCGTAGTAGGTAATGCCCCCGGCCACATGCGTGACGTCGGAAAGAAAGAAGAGCTGGTAGCCGAAGATGTATGCCAGACAAAGGGCCAGGACCGCGAAGAGCGCCACGTAGACGATGGTCTTCGTGAGCAGTGGCCGCTGGATCTTGCCCCCTTCTGGCAGCGTGTCCGATCCCTCGAAGGATTGCAGATTGATGATGAAACGGCCCACGGTGACGGGAACGATCATAATCAAGTAAGCCGCCACGAAGATGGCGTTGCCCATGTTCGAGGCGACTCGGGCCGTCACGTCGCCACCCCAGGGCAGAGGGTCGAGCTGGAAATGCTGTATGATGCCGTAGAGCGCTATGGGGAAGCTGGTGACAATGACGACGGTAAACAAGCGTTCCAGTTGCCGACGCGAGCGGAGAGTGTTCAGCATCAGCATGAAGATCACTACATAGGACAGGAAGGTGTAGGTTCCCTGCAAACGTTGATAGGAGCCCCAAAAGCTGATTCTGGGAACCACGGAGGTGATGGTAGTGAGGATATAGACCCCCACCATGATCAGGGTGGGAATCACCAGAGGAAGGCGCAGGAAGGCCACAACGCCTCCCTCCCGTTCCGGTGATGGCCCTTCTTCATCTCCACCCAGGCGCGCCTCCAGCGACCTCACCAACCAGGCCGCGATCATCACCAGGGCCATGGAGCGCAGAAGGCTGAGCTTGTCAGGCTCGAACACGCGGCTACTGTAGACGTTGAAGAACAGAGGCACGACTACGATCGCCACCAGCCAGCCAGCCTCGATGATTCGGTCGCAGAAAAGTCCCAGTTTGGTCTGCATAGCAAGCCTTGAACTCAGTCTACTTCGTCCTACGACGAGAGCCTTGCTCTCGCCTCCTCAGGATGTGACCGTGGCGGTGGATGCGAGGGCCGTCTCGTAGTGGGACAGCATAAGACGCAAGCCCTCATCAATAGTGACCTTTGGCTCGAAGCCCAACACCTTCCTGGCCAGATTGGTATCCGCCACCAGGCGGGAGACGCCACCGCTTTGAGTCGGGTTGTGCAGGGAAAGGACTTTTCTACCCAACAGGGTTTCGATCCTCTTCAGCAAGTCGCGAATGCTTATCTCTTGGCCCGTGCCGATGTTGATGATCAGCCTGTCGGTATTCTTGGTCAGTCCTGCAGTGGTCAGGGCGTCGACTACATCGGTGATGTAGATGAAATCTCGGGTCTGCTTGCTGCTCCCGAAGATAATCGGAGTGCTTCCCGAGAGGGCCTGGCTAACGAAATGAGTGATGACTGGAGGATGTGATGGCGGCACCGCCTGGCCTGGTCCGTAGGCGTTGAATATGCGGAGCATCAGTACCTCTATGTCGTAGAGGGCGCCAAGGGCGGATAGATAGTACTCGGAGGCTATCTTGGTCACCGCATACGGATTCGGAGGGCGGACCACTGCCGTTTCCTTCACTGGTTGCTCTTCTTGCTCGCCATAGACGGTCCCCGAGGAGGCCAGGACAACCCTTCGCACACCGGCGTCCCTGGCCGCAGTCATCAGGCTGACGGTCCCGCCCACATTCACCTCGTTGTATTCCACCGGGTATAGTATCGATTCCGAGACCGAGACCCGGGCTGCCAGATGGAATACACACTCCACATCTCGCAAGAGGGTCCACAGCTTTGGGATGTCCCGTACATCTCCTCGGGTGAAGGAAACTGAGGCGTCCAACACGGAGGGATCTCCCGCGCTCAGATCATCTAGCACGCGAACGCGGTGACCCAGGCGGACCAGGTGATTGGCCAGGGCTGAGCCTATGAAACCCGCCCCTCCGGTGACCAGTATCTTCATCTCTGGCTCCTAAACCAGCCTATCGTCTGCTCCAAGCCCTTCGCCAAGGGCACCTCCGCCTTGAAACCGAGAATCCGCTCAGCCTTCTCCACGGAAGGCACACGGCGGCTGGTATCCTCGAAATCCTCGCCATACTCGCGCTCGTGCGGCACATGGACGATGTCCGACGAGGAGTCCGTCATGTCCTTGATCATCTCGGCGAGTCGAAGGATGGAGGTCTCTTCCGCCCTGGCGATGTTCAGCACTTCCCCGTTGGCAGCCTCAACCATGCCGGCCAGCACCGATCCTTGCACAGTGTCGTCAACGTAGGTGAAGGAGCGGGTCTGCTGTCCATCACCATGAACAGTGATTGGTTGATCGTCGAGAGCCTGGTTGGCGAACTTTGCCACCACGCTGCCGTAGCCCTGGGGATCCAGCCGGGGTCCGTAGGAATTGAAGTAACGGATGATCACCACGGGGAGCTGCCGCTGACGATGGTAGGCCAGAGCCAGGTGCTCATCCAGCGCTTTTGCCGTGGAGTAGCACCAGCGGGAGATCTGGGTCGAGCCCAAGACCCGATCATCATCTTCGGCCAAGGGGGACTTCAGTCTCTTACCGTACACCTCCGAGGATGAGGCCAAGACCACTTTCCGTTGATGGTCGCATGCTGACTGGAGAACCATTCCTGTGCCCCAGACGTTGGTCATTATCGCCTGCAAAGGGTCCGACACCACGTGTTTGACCCCTACCACTGCCGCCAAGTGATAGATGATCTCACATTCCTCTGTGCGTTGCTCCATCAGGCGCTTATCGAGGATATCTCCTTCCACGAAACGGAAACGTGGATGCTCCATGTTATGGTCTATGTTGGCCAACTTGCCCAGAGAGAGGTTGTCCAAGGCGACAACCTGGTGCCCTTCGGCCAGCAACCTGTCAGCCAGGTGCGAACCTATGTAGCCCGCTCCGCCGGTAACGAGAACTCGCATCCTCCGTCAGGCCTCAGGGCTGCCAAGGGACTGGGAGACCAACCCCATTACTCGCTCTAGCATCTTCAAAGCCTCGCGGGCGTGCGCGTCGGTAAAGACCTCGTGGGGGATGCCACCGGGAAGCCCGTTCGGGTATCGCGTAGGGATGTAGTACCGATCCAACTCCTTGCAGGTGTCCAGGATCGAGGAGAACTCCTCCTTGTACGTCTGGCATTTCCTACATAGGAGATACACAGAGTGACCGATTACCGGCCGTTCGCCTTGTTGGTAGAGAAAGGCCTTGAGGGCCTTCTCTGCCGCTTGCTGGCTGAGGAAGCAAGCTATTTCAGCGTACCCCTCTCGCCTGTTCACCTCGGCGGCTGCGGCGTCATGCTTGCTCTGCCTCAGCCAGCGCATCGCCTCCAGCTCATTGTTGTTCATAGACGACGACTCCCTCCGCCAGAACAGCCTCGATGAAGGAGTTGCCTTCCTTTCTCATCTGCTCTAGCTCTTGTGGGGTATAGACCAGAGGCTCCAGGGGGAAGTCATAGTCACACAAAGCGAGCACCTCGCCGATGCGGGACAGGAACGGCTTGTCGGTCTCCTTGATGATCAGTAGATCGGCATCGCTCATACCGTGATAGTCGCCTCTGGCGAAGGAGCCGAAGAGGACTACCTTCTGAGGATGGTATTCCTTTAACTGCTCGACGATCTTGGTGAGTTTCTCTTGAAGCTCTTGTGTGGTCAAACGTCGCATGTCGCGCCTCGCCAGTCACTGCTGCAATCGCTTGATAATCATAGCCCACCTGACGTCCAGAATCAACCTTGCCAGAACAGGGTAATGGTCTTCGTCGAGATCGCACGTGGCGTGTTTACTGGCCAACAGGATGTGGCATCTGCCCTGCGAGCCCCCTGTTTCAGAGTGAAAAGGGGGGCGCTGTCCCTATCACCTTCGCCACTTTGGAGCTTCTTCAGGAGAGTCATGGTTTGGTTCTCAATCCAACACTCCGTCCCTGCTGCTTGTTGAACGCCTGGGTGTGGCTGTTGAACAGGCGTTGGATAGAGCGTGAGAGCGTCCCATCCGCCTCCGGGTGTAGCAGGAAGTGGTAGTGATTAGGCATCAGGCAGTACGCGATCACGCTCAGCGGGTAGTCTGCCAGGAACGACTTGGCACGCCGCAACAGGAACACGTAGTTGCCGTCATTGGCGAAGATGCGTTCGCGATTGAATCCCCGGTTGTAGATGTGATAGTAGTGACCTGTCAGATGCACTTTTCGTTCTCAGACCCTTGACCTGATCCTTGCGAAGGTTTCAAACCTTCGCAAGGGTTTGATAGCTCTGCCCCAAATCCCCCTGTTTCCGCGCGTCCTTATTCACCACTCTCGTAGAGGCTCTCATATAGCGCCAGGACTCGGTCTACCATGATCTCGTGAGAGAACTCCCGCGTCGCCCGTTCCCTGCCCTTTCTGCCCATCTCGGTTCGCAGTTTCTCGTCGCTTAGCAAGCGGTTGATTGCCACGGTCAGAGCTTCCGTGTCACGGGCTGGGACGACCAGGCCTGTCTCTCCGTGAACGTTCACGTACGAGGTTCCAGTGCCCAGATCGGTGCTGATGACTGCCTTACCGCAGGCCATCGCCTCCACCTGCACGGCGCCGAATGCCTCGCTCCGATGGGAGGCGGGAAGGACAAAGAGGTCGCAGGCCTGATAGTAGGTGGGCAGGTCGTCGTTCTCTACCCGACCGAAGAAGAAGATCTTGTCCTGGAGATGCAGGCTGGCCGTCAGCGACCGCCATTGCTCGGCCATGGGCCCTTCACCGACGACCAGAAGCGTGGCGTTCACATCTCTCATTGCTCTGATGAGATACTCCAGCCCTTTGTAGTAACGGAGCAGCCCCACAAAGAGCAGCAGGGGAGGCTGGCGCTGGCTCCTCAGACCCCTCACCGCCTCCGTTCTCGCCTTCAGGAACGGTTCAACGTCCACTCCCAATGGTATGACGACGCACTTGTCGGCTACCTTGCTCAGGTGAGGTGAACTATGGATGTAGTTGGGACTGGTGGCGATGATGCGATTGGCCCTTGCCAGGAGCCGCCCCAGGACCGGCCTGTACAGCTTCAGGAGGTTCTTCTGGCGGACGATGTCGCTGTGGTAGGTGATGACAGTCTTTTGGCCGCGCCCGAGAATCAGGTGGGCGATCTCGCCCCAGGGATATGGGAAGTGCAGGTGGGTGATATCAGGTTTCAGACGCCTCACCCACGAGAAAAGGCTGAAGCTCAGAGGGGTGGAAGAGAAAGTCGCCAGCCGTCCAGCTTTGATTAGCTTCAGCCCATCTATCTCTCGCACCTCGGTCTGAGGGGTGGGGTTGGTCACGAGGACGGTGACCTCCACCCCTCGTTTCACCGTCCCTTCCGCCAGCATCCTGATGTGGTTCTCGATGCCCCCCACAACAGGATAGTAGTCTTTGTACAGGTGCAGGACTCTCACAGGTTCTTCCTTCGAGCCAGAGGGACGTCAGCACATCCTAGTACGCCGTCACTGACACACCGGTTCTCTGCTCCGCGTTGCGGGCCAACCGTCTCAGGACTTGCTTGGGCACTCTTTCCACCCCTGTCTCCGCCACAGGACGCTCGGCGCTGTATATCTGCACCCTTTGTGGGGACACATGAACTAGTGCTCTGAGCCAGGTCTCATGGGCCTCACCCTCGACGTTCTGAACCGGCCCGGTGACGATCATGCTCTGGATGATCAACCGTGGCATGGCCCGCAGGCCAGTAATTATCTCTTCGAAGGCGACGCCGGCCAGGGGACGATTTACGCTCGCGAGGGTCTCAGGGTCACCAGCATCCAACTTCATGATCGGATCGTCCATCTGCTCCACGGCCTTTCTGATCTCGGGCTCGGAGACTCTGGAGGAATTGGAGAGGATGGCCAGTCTGGTGTCAGGACAGAGGCGATCCCTCAGTCGCCGCACTTTCGCCACGATTTCCGGGAAGTTGGGGTGCAGTGTCGGCTCACCGTTGCCTGAGAAAGTCAAGTAGTCTGGAGCCGGCTGCTGGCCCACGGCTGTCTCTACATTTCGCAACACCTCGTCGACCGAGGGGAAGCCCGTCTCACGCTCGGTCAAGGATGCGGTCTGTGAGCTTCCATACTGGCAGTAGATGCAGTCAAAGGTGCACAGCTTGTGGGTTATGGGTAGGAGATTGATGCCTAGAGAACGACCTAGCCGTCGGGAATTGATCGGGCCGTATGTGACGTCACTCTGTAACTCCAGGACTGACATTGTATCCTCCCACGATTGCGTCTTGGCGGCTGGCCACTGACAGGTTTCACGACCTGCTGGTCAATTGAAGTTGGATACGATATAATATGCGGCAATGTGGCAGCGGGCGGGCTGAATTGCCTCGTGCGGCTTTCCACCCAATCTCGTCATCTGCGACGATTATAGCACAACTGGTAGGTTCTGAAAATGGTCCGACGAATTGAGATAGTGGCCGGCGAGATCACTGCCGAGGCGGAGTTGGACCAGAGCGAGACGGCAGAGGCCATATGGGATGCCCTACCCATTGAGGGGACGGCGAATACCTGGGGGGACGAGATATACTTCTCGATCCCCCTTACGTTGGAGCTGGAGGACGGCCAGGAGGTGGTGCAGGCGGGGGATCTGGGCTACTGGCCGCCGGGGCGAGCTTTCTGTCTCTTCTTTGGCCCCACCCCCGCAAGCGAAGGTGACGAGATACGCCCCGCTAGTGCGGTGACCGTCTTTGGCCGAGTCCTTGGCGATGCCACCGCATTCAAGGCGGTCAAGGATGGCACTCAGGTCACCATTCGACGAAGCGAGGGCTAGGCTGTTTGTCTTCGCACGAAGTATGTCAGATTCAAATCGGGGCGTCCGTTGCTTGACAAGTTTTCTGACCTGTACTACAATAGCGCGGTTTTGTCACCAGACCACGAGACCCTGACGTCCAGCTTCTCTGCCATGGGTTGAGGGAGGACGACTCTGTATCGGGGAGTGAATCTACGCCTCTTGGGCTTGGTCGGTCAAGTGGGCCTAACCGTAGTCGTTCTTATCCTGATTGGGCTTGTCGCAGGCCGGTGGATAGACGGCAGACTGAATACCTCGCCAGCTTTCACGCTATTCTTCATATTCCTAGGCATGGCGGCGGGGCTTTGGGGCGTATATCGTCTCACCATGTGGGCCCTGCAAGTGGATACACACCAATCCGTGGACGGGGAAGACTGAGGAGGTAGAGCATGGAAGTAATGCAGGAAGTGATGGACGATGTAATGGGAGGTGGCGAAGAAGGCTGTGCCTCCGGGTGCATCACTCGTACGGGTTGTCTGGGCATCATTATTCTGATAGTGGTTTTGGGCTTCATGGCCGCCAGGTTCCCCGTGGCCCTCCCTGAGATCGCTCTTCCCGCTGAACCCATCTTTGCGATTGGGGGGTTCGCGATCACCAACACGTTATTGGCCACTTGGCTATCGATGCTGGTTCTAGTAGTCGGCTCTCTCCTTGTTACTCGCAAGTTGAAAATGATCCCCACTGGAGTGCAGAACTTGGTGGAGTGGGGCTTAGAGGTCCTTCTGAATCTGGTCGAGAGCGTTGGCGGCAGTAGAGGCAGACAATTCTTCCCACTGGTGGCCACCATCTTCATCTTTCTGCTGGTCTCCAACTGGATGGGTATCCTTCCTGGCTTTGCCAGTGTGGGGTTGATCCATGAAGCACATCACGGAGGTCACGAGATACATCAGGTGTCGATACTGGGATTCGACATCAACCTACTGCAGGCGGAAACGGTGGGCGAGCATGAGACCGGGTGGACGGTATTCTCCTTCTTCCGCTCGGCGGCCACAGATCTGAACACATGCTTGGCCCTCGCTCTGATCTCGGTTGTCATGACCCAGGTTGTGGGCTTCAGAGCGCAGGGCCTGCGATACTTCAGCAAGTTTGTCAACTTCAGGGGACCGATGGGGCCGATAGATATGATAGTCGGACTGTTGGAAACCGTCAGTGAGCTTGCGAAGATTGTCTCGTTCTCCTTTCGACTCTTCGGCAACATCTTCGCTGGGGAAGTCTTGCTGGCCGTCATGGCCTTCATCATCCCTTACCTGATCTCTGTGCCTTTCATGGGTCTGGAGATCTTCGTGGGCTTCATGCAGGCTTTCGTTTTTGCCTTTCTGACTTTGATCTTTATGCATATGGCAACATTTGGTCACGGACCCGAGACTGAGGAGTAGTCTCACTTCCGTCTCTAGGCTTGATGCGAGAAACTAGCGAGGAGGGTTGACAGATGGAGATTGATCTCACAGCATTGGCGGCCGGGCTGGCCATCGGATTGGGAGCTCTCGGTCCTGGCATCGGTATCGGCCTCCTAGTCGCCGGGGCAATGCAGGCCATTGGACGCAATCCAGATGCAGCGCCACAGATCCAGACGAACATGATTCTGGGCATCGTGTTCGCCGAGGCCATAGCCATCTATGCCTTGGTCGTCGCCTTGATCATCAAATTCGTGTAGGGGAAGTCGGCGTATCGCACCCAAGACTGAAGGGCTGCGATGGTGAAGGAGAGGGGGTGTACTCTTGGAAAGTTTGGGTATCAATCTGGGATACTTGCTCTCCCAGATCGTCAACTTCGTGTTGTTGCTCGTCATCCTACGGATGATCCTGTATAAGCCCATAGTCAACATGCTTGACAGGCGTCGTGAGAAGATCACGACCGACTTGCAGGAGGCCGACAAGGCAAGAAGCCAGGCTGAGGCGGCCAAACAGGAATACGAGAAGCAACTCGATGAGGCGAGGGAGGAGAGACGATCCATCCTTGCTCAGGCCACGGAACAGGCTGAGAAGATGAAGGAAGATATCCTGGCTGAGGCTCGAGCGGAAGCGCAGGAAGTAGTCGCCAAGACCGAGGAGGACGTGGAGGCTCTGCGGCGACAAACCTTGGTCGGAGCCCAGGACCAGATAGTGGACCTGGCCATGGCGGCCGCTGGCAAGGTGGTTGGCGAGTCTCTGGATGAGCAGGCTCATCGACGATTGATCCAGGAGTTCATCGCCGAAGTGGGTGATTTAGGGTGAGCAGGGACACAGAACCCACATCTGCAACCTTGAAGGTGAAGGTCAGCAGTGCTGTTCCTCTGACCAAGCAGGAGCAAGCGGCTCTGCGCGAGAAGCTCGAAGGTCGATTCGGCGCTGACTTGGAGATACGTTTCGATGTTGAAACCTCGCTGCTAGGCGGTGTCGTTGTTCGTGTCGGCGACCAGATGATAGATGGCAGCGTGAAGGGCAAGCTGGATGCCCTTGCACAGACGTTAGCCTCGACACGATAGGCCTAGCCGTCTGGCTGCTTTGGATTGCTCGACACAGGGAAGTGTCATACCCTGGAAGGGGCCCCATGCTGGCCTACAGGATCGTCAAGGGGATGTATTTTGGTGTCACAAACGATAGTAGGGAAGCGAGGAGGTGGTAATGGCCTCAGAAGTGGATGAAGTTGTCGCTGCTCTCAGGCGGCAAATCGAGGTTTTCGAGGCTCCCCTCAAGGCCATAGATGTAGGCACAGTGGTCGAGGTAGGTGATGGTATCGCCAGGTGCACGGGTCTGGCGACCGTGATGGCGAGCGAGTTGGTCGAGTTCACCAAGAGCGGTGTTCTGGGCATGGCCTTCAACCTGGAGCGGGACCAGGTCGGGATCATCATTATGGGGGATTACACCGACATAGAGGAGGGCGACGAGGTGCGCGTAACGGGTCGCATCGTCTCTGTGCCCGTCGGTGACGCCCTCATCGGTCGAGTGGTCAACGCCCTGGGCATGCCCATCGACGGCAAGGGACCCATCGAGTCTGACAAGTATCGACCCATAGAGAGGATTGCGCCCGACGTGACGGTTCGCGAGTCGGTGAATAGACCGGTTCAGACCGGCATCAAAGCTATTGATTCCATGTTCCCCATCGGCCGGGGGCAGCGAGAGCTCATTATCGGTGATCGTCAAACAGGCAAGAGCGCGCTCGCTATCGACACCATTATCAACCAGAAGGACAAGGATCTGATCTGTGTCTATGTGGCCATAGGTCAGAGGCGGTCCAATGTGGCTCAGGTGGTGGCGACACTGGAGCAACATGAGGCTATGGATCATACCGTTGTGGTCGTAGCCTCGGCCTCGGAACCCGCCTCTCTGCAATATATCGCGCCGTATGCAGGCTGCTCGATGGGAGAGGAGTTCATGGAGCAGGGCAAGGACGCCTTGATCATCTACGATGATCTGACAAAACACGCCTGGGCCTATCGCCAGGTATCATTGCTCTTGCGGCGTCCTCCGGGTCGGGAGGCGTATCCTGGTGATGTGTTCTACCTTCACTCTCGTCTGCTTGAGAGATCGGCCAAGATGCATCCAGACTTCGGGGGTGGTAGCCTGACGGCTCTACCTATCATCGAGACCCAGTTAGGCGATATCACGACCTACATTCCCACCAACGTCATTTCCATCACTGACGGACAACTGTACCTTGAAAGTGACCTCTTCTATGCGGGCATTCGGCCGGCGATCAATGTGGGTCTGTCCGTCTCTCGCGTAGGCGGCAAGGCGCAGACCAAGGTGATGAAGAATGTGGCGGGCAGGTTGCGCCTGGAACTTGCCCAGTTCCGCGAATTGGCCGCCTTCGCACAATTCGGGTCAGACCTGGACAAGGCCACCAGGGATCAGTTGGAGCGAGGGCAACGACTGACGGAGATACTGAAGCAGCCTCAATACGAGCCGGTGCCTCTGGATCACCAGGTGATGCTCATCTACGCCGTCACCAACGACTATGCAGACGAAGTTCTCATTGACAAGATGAGGGACTGGGCGGATGGGTTCCTCCGCTTCATGGATTCGGTCCATCCGGACATCGGGCGTCGGATCATGGAGATGGAGGAGTTGGACCAGGAGACCGAGAACAGGCTGCGTGAGGTCCTTCTGGAGTACCAGGAGTCCGCGTCGTGGTAGCGTGGCACCACTGGCTCTTGGACGCCGAGCGATTCGAGTATCGGCATGACAACTGGTAGCTGACGAGTCAGCGAGGAGTCGATTTGGCCATAGCACGTGAGATACTGAGACGGATTCGCAGTGTAAGAAGCATCGGCCAGGTTACGCGGGCAATGGAGGCTGTATCTGCCTCCAAGATGCGGCGGGCTCAAGAGCGGACCCTCGCCTCTCGTCCTTATGCCGAGAGGGCGTGGGAGATCCTCACCTATCTTGCCAGCCAGCCGGCGGCGGGGAAAGTCCTGCATCCCTTGTTGGAAAAGCGGACTGTGAGGAACACTGGCTTGGTTCTCATCACACCGGACCGGGGGTTGTGCGGTGGTTTGCCCACCAATGTCATACGGGAGGCGGTTGCTTTCCTGGGTCGCGAGACTGCTCCAGTGCACATCATCAGTGTTGGGCGAAAAGGCTGCGACTTCATGATTCGGTATGGAGCGGATATCCTTGCTGACTTCTCGGGGATTCCCGACCAGCCGCCATTGGGGGAGATTACGCCAATTGCCCGGTTGGCTATTGACGATTTCCTCAACGAGGCTTTCGATCAGGTCTATCTGATTCATGCTCATTTCGTCAATACCATGGTTCAGCACCCGGTGACGCGACAACTGTTGCCCATCGAAGCGGGGACTCTCGAGGGAGCGGGGGCCGGAGCGTATACCATCGAGCCTGATCCGGAAACAGTGCTAGACCAGGTCTTGGAGGGGTTCACGGTACTACAGATCTATCAGGCCATTCTGGATGCTCAGGCGAGCGAGCATTCAGCGCGGATGGTGGCTATGCGTGCGGCGACGGAGAACGCAGAGGCGCTTGCGGAGGACTTGACGTTGACATACAACCGGGCTCGTCAGGAAGCCATCACGAGGGAGTTGTTGGATATCGCGGGAGGCGCTGAGGCATTGACGAAGGCGCGGGCCATGGCTGGCTAGGACGCTGAGGCAAGATAATGATGACTATTGCCAGGAGGATGAGATAGCGATGGCAGACAAGATACGGGGCAGAGTTGTGCAGGTGATCGGGCCCGTGGTGGACATCGAGTTTCCCCCAGAGCAGCTTCCGGAGATATACGATGCGGTGGAGATCCCTCGTGACGATGATGGGAAACTGGTTCTGGAGGTGCAGAAGCACCTGGGCGATGACTGGGTGCGATGCCTGGCGATGGATTCCACGGATGGCTTGAGGCGAGGTGCTGAGGCACTCGCTACGGGAGCCCCGATATCGGTGCCGGTGGGCAAGGCCACATTGGGCCGTCTCCTCAACGTGTTGGGTGAACCGATCGATCGCCGCGGTCCCGTGGACGCGGAGGAGCTGCGGCCCATCCACCAGCCGCCGCCGAGTTTTGAAGATCAAAGCACGAGTACGGAGGTTTTCGAGACGGGCCTGAAGGTGATAGACCTGATAGCTCCGTTCACCAAGGGGGGCAAGACGGGGGTCTTCGGCGGAGCGGGTGTGGGCAAGACGGTGGTGATCATGGAGCTCATCCACACCATCGCGACGGAGCACGGCGGCGTATCAGTGTTCTGCGGCATCGGCGAGCGCTCTCGCGAGGGGAATGATCTGTGGTATGAGTTGCAGGAATCCGGAGTTCTGGACAAAGTGGCCCTGGTCTTTGGTCAGATGAACGAGCCGCCAGGGGTGCGACTACGGGTAGGGTTGACTGGGCTGACGATATGCGAGGACTTCCGCGATCAGGGAATGGATGTGCTCTTGTTCATCGACAACATCTACCGCTTCGTGATGTCGGGCTCTGAAGTATCGGCGCTGATGGGGCGGATGCCCAGCGCGGTCGGCTATCAGCCTACGCTAGGGACGGAGATGGGGGAGTTGCAGGAGCGGATCACCTCTACGAAGCGGGGTTCCATCACCTCACTGCAGGCCGTGTTCGTGCCGGCCGATGACTACTCCGACCCGGCGCCTGTGGCCACGTTCGCCCATCTGGATGCGACCATTGCCTTGGAGCGGTCCATCTCGGAGCAGGGGTTGTACCCGGCGGTGGATCCGCTGGCTTCGACGTCGCGGATCTTGGATCCGAACATCGTGGGGGAGGAGCACTATCAGATAGCGCGGGAGGTACAGCGGACGTTACAAAGGTACAGGGATTTGAGCGACGTGATTGCGATCCTGGGTGCGGAGGAGTTGAGTGAGGAGGACAAGCTGACGGTAGTGCGGGCGCGGAAGATACAGCGGTTTCTCTCGCAGCCGATGTTCGTGGCGGAGGCCTTCACTGGGCGAGAGGGGGCGTATGTGTCCATCAAGGAGACGGTGCGGGGTTTCAGGGAGATCTTGGAAGGGAAGCACGACGACCTGCCTGAGGGAGCTTTCTACATGGTGGGCACGATAGACCAGGCTGTGGAGAAGGCCAGGGAGATGGCTGGCGGGCCGGCTGGCCCAGTCGGTGTGGAGCCTGAGGAAGAGGGCGCATCAGACTAAGGGGAGAGGGGATGGCGAAGCTGCAGTTCGAGCTGGTGAGCCCTGAAAGAATTGTATACAGCGACGATGGCGTAGAGATGGTGATTGCACCTGGGGCCGACGGGGAATTGGGGATACTTCCGAACCATGCACCGCTATTGACGGCCCTGGGGATAGGGGAGTTGAGGATCAGGAAGGGGGAGGAAGAGGAGTCATTTGCCGTTGGAGGTGGCTTCTTGGAGGTATTGGCGAACAGAGTCATCGTCATGGCAGATGTGGCGGAGCTTGCGGAGGAGATAGATGTCGCCCGGGCCGAGGCGGCCAGGGAGAGGGCCGAGAGGCGGTGTCGAGAGGCGCCGGAGGGGTTGGACATGGCCCGGTGCCAGGCTGCGCTGCGTCGGTCGAGCGTAAGGCTGAAGGTGGCGCGCCGGAGGCGCCGCCGTCCCAGGATGGAAATGCCCGCGGAGGAGCCTTGAGACAGACATAGCGATGTCTGACACGTCTTGTGAGGAACAATCATGTTCTCTAAGCAGATAGGTGTGGATTTGGGCACGGTCAACGTGCTCGTTTGGACCAAGGGCAAAGGGATTGTGCTCTTCGAGCCGTCCGTTGTGGCCCTGTCGACCCACGATAACAGGATCGTAGCCCTGGGCCGGGAGGCTCAGGCCATGGTCGGAAGAACGCCTGAGAGCATTGAGGTGTTGCGGCCTCTGCGCGACGGGGTCATCGCCGACTATGTGGTCACCGAGCTTATGCTTCACTACTTCATCTCCGGCATAGTGGGAAGGGTTCGCCTCTTCAAGCCTGAAATAATGATCAGTGTTCCCATAGGCGTGACCACCGTGGAGAAGCGCGCCGTTCACGACGCCGCAGTACAGGCCGGAGCCAAGGTGGCGCACCTCATCCCTGAGCCTTTGGCCGCGGCCCTCGGCGCAGGGATGCCCGTTGATACGCCCTCAGGCAATTTCATGATCAACATCGGTGGCGGCAAGAGTGAGGCGGCGGTGATCGCCATGAATGACATCGTGGTGAGTGGGACGGTCCGAGTGGGTGGCATCAAGATCAGTGATGCTATCGCTACTTACGTGAGGCGAAAATACAACCTCTTGATTGGGGATCGAACGGCGGAGGAGGTGAAGATCCAGATCGGCAGCGCCACGCCCATGGAAGAGGAGCTGACCATGGAGGTGCGGGGCCGCGATGTGGTGGCCGGTCTGCCCAGAATCGTCACACTTGCATCGGGGGAGGTTACGGAGGCCATCGCCGAACCGCTAGCCAGCATCGTCTCGGCGATCAAAGGCGTGCTGGAGAAGACACCTCCTGAATTGGCTGCCGACATCATAGACCGGGGCGTGGTCATGACTGGCGGCGGTTCGCTCCTGCGCAACATGGACCGTCTTCTGACCCAGGAGATTGGAGTTCCGTGCTATGTTGCCGATGAAGCGATCGCGAGCGTAGCTCTGGGTTGCGGTCGGGCCTTCGAGGAGTATGAGGTCTTGAGGAGGACTCTGCCTGATCTGTAGGGGTTCGGAAAGTCGCGAGCCGGTGGTGAATAAGGGCGCCATTGCTGTGAGCAGCAAGGCGCCTTTTCTTGTGGAGGACCCGTGGCGGAGTGAGGCCAGCCGTAGCCGAATCTGAGGCGTGTGCACAGAGGGCTGAATGAACCTTCACTTCACAGAGTGAGTCTAGTACAGTGGAGGAAGGAACCAGCAGGAAGTGGGGAAGAAGCCCACACTGGAGGAGAATCGAGACGAAACGGGAGCACTTGCAGCTTCCGGACAGTTCAGTCACGGGGAGTCCTGCGCTACGTAGGCTCGGAATCCAGGTGAGGCTGAAGGCCACTGTCGTCTCGGAGTCTTGCGAATAGGCCAGGTGGCGAATAGGGAAACCCCCCAGATGGCCGATACGTGCGGGGGGTTTTTCCTGTATAATAAGTGCAGTTAAGAGGTTGCATACTTGCCAGCGAGTTGATGAGGAGAAGGACAGAGTCAGCGGGCAAGTCGCCGCCGAGCAACGGGGGCAGGCGTGGCGTGGCGTGGCGCATGGCGTAGGCTGCCCAGCGCTTACCAACCCGGCCCGCCTGCGAACAGGAGGAGGCCTACTGTGAGTGAGAACAAGATGGGGGTCTGGCGCGCTCTCTTCGGCTGGATAGACCAGCCCAGGAAGACTCTGCGCTACGTTATCGAGAATCCCTCGTGGCCAGTGCGTCTGGCTCCGGTCCTGGTAATCCTGGTGAGCCTGGTCGTCGTTACGGCCGTGTCGACACCTCTGTTGTCGGAGGTGAGCCGCCAGCAAGCGGAAGAGCAGATCGAGGCGCAAATGGGCTCCTTGTCAGGAGAAGACGCTGAGCAGGTAAGAAGAAGCCTGGACACTTTCACCTCGCCGCTGTTTCTGGGAGTGACGGCTATCGCTATTGGCACACTGGGCCTGGTCTTGACCTGGCTGTTCCGAGGTGCCGTGCTGTTCTTGATCAGCTACCTCTTTGGGACGGACAACAGGTACATACAGATGGTGACTGTGGTGCTATGGACCTGGCTACCGTTCGCTCTCCGGGATGTAGTGCAAGCCATCTACGTGGTTCTCAACGGGCAACTGGTGGTTCACCGGGGACTCTCCTTCTTGGTAGCCAGCAGCGATCAGGCGCAGCACGCAGGTAACCTGCTGTACGGGCTTCTGAGCCAGGTAGACGTGTTTCTCGTGTGGCACTTGGTGCTGGTGGCTATAGCTCTGACGGTGAGCACCCGTTCCACGACCCTGAAGACCGCCCTTGGAACCGTCGGCTACTGGGCGGTGACGGCAGTGGTAGGTCTCGCACCCACTCTCTTGGGAACACTCGTTGGACGTTCGTTCGTAGGGTAGATTCCAGCGAGCCGACGATCGAATGCACCTACCAGTCTGCGAATCCCTCCGCAATTCGATGGCAGGTTGATGGGCCGCGCACTTGACAACGTGAGATTTTCAGGTTAGCATAAGATATGTACGTGGAATCATACAATTCATACCCAGCGCACACCAAAGGCAGAGCCACGATGTGGGTGGCCTCCGTGTGGGGGAACTACGTGTCGAGGAGGGGGACATGCAACATGAGCCACCAGGATTCCCTGGCAAGTTGTATGGTTCTACCACAGTCAGCGATCGAGGCCAGATAGTCATCCCGGCCGCGGCTCGCCGAGAGATGGGGCTGGAGCCGGGAACAAGGCTGCTCATCTTTGGCGGCGCGGCGGGTAGGGTCCTGACCTTGGTGACTGGAGCTGCAATCTCTGAGTTCATCAGCCACGCGATGGAACGGCTGGCAGAGTTCGAAAGGCTGATCGAGGAATCTCCTGCTGAGCAGGATGAGGTAGGGTAGACCACGGTAGCTTGACCATCATCAAGGTCCAGAACCCGGTAGAGCGATCTGGTGCACTGACTATGGTGGACGACATTGGTACTCGGCATCGTTGGGTCTGGCGCTATGGTGATGAGCATGGTGTGCCGTTGGTCAACACGCGGGACTGAGCGATCCATTTTCCGAATAAGAGACACCTGTACCCCGTTGTGTGTCATAGTAGTGCATAGGAGGCAGGGACGAAACAGATGCGTAGAGCGATAATCATCACCGTCATCCTAGTAGCGGTGGTAGCGGTTGGCTACTGGTTCTTTCAACGAGGTTCCATCGGCGCAGGGGGTGTGCTTGAAGATGTGGAGACAGTGACCGTGGTGCGAGGTGGCATCGAGGCCACCGTTGATGCCACGGGCACTATCGAACCGTCCGCCGAGGTCACATTGTCCTTCCGCACGGGAGGCACACTGGAGACGGTCATGGTGGAGGAGGGCGACGAGGTTCAGGAGGGAGATCTCCTAGCTCAACTGGAGACGTCTGAACTGGAGTTAGCGGTCACCCAGGCCGAGTTGGGTGTGACCAGCGCTGAGGCCAACCTGTCACGGATCCAATCTACCGCGGATGCCGAGGATATAGAGGCGGCTCGCGCCAATCTGGAGAGCGCGGAGGCGGCCCTCACGCGGTTGAGGGAAGGACCCACCACGGACGAGATCACCGTAGCCAGGGCGGACTTGAGAAGAGCGGAAATCGCTCTCCAAGAAGCTCAAGAGCGGTACGACCAATACGCCTGGGTAGGAGGGATTGGAGCTCTTCCTCACTCGGTGGCCTTGCAGCAAGCGACCATCAACTACGAGCAGGCTCTTGCGGCCTACAATATCAGAATGGAGAGCCCCACCGAGAGCGAGCTGAGAGCTGCTGAGGCGGCGGTCGCTCAAGCGCGGAGCCAACTGAACAGCGTGTTAGAGGGCGCAAGCGAGGAGGACCTCATCATGGCCGAGGTGGGTAAGGGCCAGGCTGAAGTGTCCTTGGAGTTGGCGCAACTGCAACTGGAAGGGGCGACCATTGTGGCCCCCTTCGGGGGGACGGTGGGGTTCGTCGGTGCCAAGGTGAACGAGCAAGTGGCACCGGGGACTCCGATGATCACTCTGATAGACCCCTCTAGCTTCCACGTAGATGTGCGGATTGACGAGGTGGACATCGGCCAGGTGGAGGTGGGGCAGGAGGCGAGGATCACTCTGGATGCTTTCCCGGACCAGGAGTTGATGGGAGAGGTCGATTCCATAGCTCCTGTGGCCAGCGTGGAGTTGGGGACGGTTAACTATGTGGTCCGGGTGTGCTTCGATGCCGACACGGCCCCCGTGCGGTCAGGTATGACGGCCAACGTCACTATCATTACCCAACAGAAGGAAGACGTTCTACTCGTGCCCAACAGGGCTGTCTCCTTCGACAGAGAGGAGGGTCTTCTCTACGTCGAAAAGTTGGTGGATGAGCAGATTGAGCGGGTGGAGGTAGAAATCGGCCTGCAGGATGAGTTATTCAGCGAAGTGCTGAGGGGTTTGGACGAAGGGGATCTGGTTGTCATAGGCGGGTCTGATACGACGGAACGGCTACTAGGGGCCATGGGGGGTGGTGCGCCTCACTAGAGGACCAGACCTATTGAGGTGCGTGAGCCATGATCAGGATCGAGGATGTGACCAAGGTCTACAAGATGGGCGAGGTGGAGGTCCACGCCCTACGCGGGGTATCCCTGGAGGTCCGGGAGGGAGAATGGGTATCGATCATGGGTCCCTCGGGGTCGGGGAAGTCCACTCTGATGAACGTCATCGGCTGCCTGGATCAGCCGACCTCTGGCGCCTACCACCTCGATGGTATAGACGTAGGGAGGTTGGACGACGACGAACTGGCCGAGATACGAAACCGCAAGATCGGATTCGTGTTCCAGACGTTCAATCTCTTGTCACGCACTTCAGCGCTGCGCAACGTAGAACTCCCGCTCCTGTATCGTGGCGGTGGAAACCGTCGGGAGCGGGCCGTGGCCGCGCTGGAGGCGGTGGGCCTGGGGGATCGCGCAAGTCACAACCCCAACGAGCTATCGGGAGGGGAGCAGCAGCGGGTAGCCATCGCTCGCTCTCTGGTCAACGACCCCTCCATCATCCTGGCGGATGAGCCCACAGGAAACCTGGATTCCAAAGTGGGCGGCGAGATCGTGGAGATCTTCCAGCGCCTCAACCAGGAGAAGGGGATCACGATGATCTTCGTAACTCATGACCGGAACATAGCCTCTCAGACGGAGCGAATACTTCACTTGCACGATGGCAAGATCGTGGGAGAGGAGATGGTGTCGCCGGCGTCGCGGTCTGAGGAGGCATAGAGTGGATCTAGTTGACAGTGCTCGGGTGGCCACAGGAGCCCTGGTCGCCAACAAGATGCGCTCGTCCCTGACCATGCTGGGGATCATTATCGGCGTAGCAGCGGTTGTTGCCCTCCTGTCTATCGGCGAGGGAGTACAAACGATGGTAACCGGCCAGATACAAAGCGCGGGTTCGAATCTGCTGTTTGTCGTGCCCGGTGGGATGACGGAATCAGGGGGGTTTGAGTACAGGGCATCGTTGACCTACGATGATGCCGAGGCGATGGCTGATCCGCGAAATGTGCCTGATGCGGCCATCGTTGCTCCCGTGATGTCGGGTGGTGCGCAGGTCACGTATCGCGGCGAGGAGATGGGATCCACGGTTTCTGGGGTGTCGAGTGATTATGACGTCGTGCGTAACCTCGAGGTGGCCTACGGGCGTTTTCTCAGCTCTCAGGATCTGGACAGGAGGTCCCGGGTAGCGGTCTTGGGCTCGGAAGCGGCGGAGAGCCTCTTCAATGAGAGTGTCTACCCCGTGGAGCAGACCATCAAGATCAACCGTATCCCTTTCCGAGTCGTCGGCGTGCTGGAGGAGAAGGGCGCAGGGATGATGGGCAGTGAGGATAACTACATCTACGTCCCCATCAGCACGGCGCAGACTAGACTGTTTCCTCAGCAGCGCAATCTAGCCGGTGAATTTGAAGTCTCGGTCGTCTACCTCCAGGTCATTGCCGATGATCGCATGGACGCGGCCACTGAAGATGTCAATGAGCTCCTGAGGCGCAGGCACGACATCTCCTTTCAGGAAGACGACGATTTTGCGGTGATCAATCAGGCCGACCTGGTGGCCATCATGGAGGAGGTGACAGGCATACTCACGCTCTTCTTGGGCGCCATTGCAGGCATCTCCCTACTCGTGGGAGGCATAGGCATCATGAACATCATGCTCGTTTCCGTTACCGAACGCACGCGCGAGATAGGTATTCGCAAGGCTGTGGGAGCGAAACGTCGCGACATCCTGTTGCAGTTCCTGGTGGAAGCTATGGTGCTGAGCCTGGCGGGAGGGGCGGTGGGCATCCTCCTGGGTTATGGTCTTTCCCAGGGGGTGTCTCTTCTTTCCGAAGATATGGTAACCGTAGTCTCGCTCCAGTCTATCGTGCTGGCAACGACGTTCTCCATGGTGGTGGGGGTCGTTTTTGGGCTCTATCCCGCCTTGAGAGCGGCGCGTCTGAATCCCATTGATGCTCTTCGCTACGAATAGGGGTCTGGCAATGGCTGTCAGCAGAGGGCTCACTTTGGCGTCGTTGTTTCTGGTGCTGGTGGGTTTACTGATCGGGTGTGGCCAAGAGCCCGCTCCCCAACCCACCGTCGTGCGCCTGCCCACGGTAACCACTGCTTCGCCCACTTCCACGGGTGTGTCAACGTCCTTACCTGTTTCGACGACGATCCCGCCGACAGCTACTCCGATGTCAACGGCGTTGCCGCCGGCGAGTACACCGACGGCCACGGCAACCGCGAGACCATTGCCTCCGACGGCGATCCCGACACCCGGGCTGGAAGGTCGCTTCGTGTTTCAGGTAGCCGGTGGGGGCGACATCTACACGGTGAACGCCGACGGCAGCAACCTGAGCCATTTGACCTATGGCATGGACCCCAGTTGGTCCCCCGATGGAAGCCAGATAGCCTTCTCGCGCTGGACTACCCCCTGGGGCATCTACACTGTCAATCGGGACGGGAGCAATGAGAGGTTGGTGTTCAGCTCCAACGTGGCCCGTAGCCCTGTCTGGTCCCCCGATGGAAGCCAGATAGCCTTCTTCTTCGAGACGGAGGGTTGGACGGCGCCGTGGAGGGAGTGTATTGAGGGATATGGTTGCATCACGATCATCCCGCCAATGCTTCAGCAGGAGTGGCACCTCGGCGTGGTGGACGTGGCGGATGGGTATTTCCACCAGCCCTATTGCGATCGTTTCTCTTTCTCCCCCACCTGGTCTGCCGACGGAGAATGGATAGTCTATGATGGAGGTGATAGCGGCGCAAGCCCTTCCGAGCTCCACGGGTTGTGCATGACTACGGTAGAAGGCCCGAACAACAGTGTGTTGACCAATAACGTGCATGACCACTTCCCAGTGTGGTCCCCCGACGGGACTCAGATCGCCTTCATGCACTGGCAGCACGACCACTGGGAGATCTACGTGATGAACGCGGATGGGAGTGGGCGCTGGCCCTTGACTAGTAGTCCGGCTTTGGTGGAGAGGCGGCCGAACAACGTATCCCCGGCGTGGAGTCCGGATGGTGAGGAGATAGTGTTCCTCTCGGACCGGGGTGGCAAGTGGGAGTTCTACGTGATGAACGCCGATGGCAGCGATCAGAGGAAGATCCTGGGGAACGTCACGGAGGGCTTGAACATCCGATACAACGGCGTCAACGAGAGGGTCATCTCATGGGGCGAGAAGTGATCTCGTCCTTGGTGGGCTCTCTCGCACGCTCGCCATGGGATTCCTCGCTCCTCCTGGGGTAAGTCTCGGCACGCCGCTGGGCTTGAGGTTGGTATAGGGTCGGCCTCGCCTCCTCAATCCTGTGAGTGACCTCAGAGCCTAAGCCAGGTTCCCCACGGTGGTATCCTACCTAGTCCATGCCTACACCATGTGGTAGAATTGCGCTTGCGCAATTCTGATGGAGGCGACTCGTGCTTGAGAACAAGCAGTCTCATGGTAGAGGCAGAGCGATCACTCGCCTGGCTTTGACAGGAGTACTACTGATCTTCTTGGGCTGCAACGTATCCCATCACCTGCGACCGGTCTCCGCCGATGATTCGCCTACCCGAGACGTTGTTGGGCGGCTGGTGGACCCTCAGGGTGAGCTGGTCCACGGTGCGCAACTGAAGGTCTATATCAATGGAGGAGAGGAACCGACGGCGGTGGAGGAGAGCCAGGCTGATGGTACTTTCGTCATTGACCTGCCTGATGACCCCATCGAGACGCTGCAAGTGGAGATAGAGCGCCCCCATTTCCAGACCATAAGCTGGACCGCTGGGCCCGAGGAACTGAGCGTGCTGCGACAAGGTGGGACGGTCCGGCTGCCCGACATCACAATGGAGCGTCGAATCACGCTGGGTTTCTGGATCGCCACTCTCACCTTCGCATCTGTGCTCATCCTCATTGCCCTGGAGAGATTACACAATACCATGGCGGCGTTGTTGGGTGCGTTCTTCATTCTGGGCGTGAGCTTGGTGGGACGGCCTCTCAACCCCGACCTGTTCATCTTCGACTTCGAGCAGGCGCTGCACTACGTGGACTTCGATGTCATCTTCCTGGTGATGGGAATGATGATCGTCGTTGGGATCCTGGAGACCACTGGCATCTTTCAGTGGATGGCGTATCAAGCATACCGCCTGTCCCGAGGTCGCGCCTGGCTGCTGGTCATCATCCTGATACTCCTGACCGCCGGGGCCTCGGCGATGTTGGACAACGTGACGACCATGTTACTGATGGTACCCATCACCCTGGAGATCGCCTTGGCGATGGGGATCAACCCGCTATCCCTCATTCTGCCGGCGGTCCTGGCCTCTAACATCGGGGGCATCAGCACTCTGATCGGCACGCCTACGAACATCCTCATCGGTTCCTACGCCGACATTGGCTTCACCGATTTCCTGATTAACCTCACTCCTGGTGTGCTTCTGGCGCTTGCTGCCCTGACGGTGTATGTGCTGGTGGTTTACCGCCACCAGTACCGGGCCACCACCGGCGCACTGTCACCAGCATTGCTGGAACGGTTGAGGGAGGACGGCCGCATCACCCGGCCCAAGACCCTGGCCAGAGCTGGCGCGATCTTCATCCTCATGTTGTTGCTGTTCGTGTTTGGGGAACAGATTCACCTGGTGCCTGCCGTGACGGCCATGCTGGGCGCGGTGTTCATGCTGCTGGTGGTGGAACCTGATATCAATGAGATGATGAGAGTCGTGGACTGGACCACCCTGATGTTCTTCATCGCCCTATTCATGGTCATTGGGGCTATCCAAGAGGTAGGCCTGATCAGCATCATCGCCGTGGGGATCAAGAGGCTGGTGGGCGACAACCTCAACTTGGCCTTGCTGGTCATCGTGTGGGCGGGCGCTTTCATGTCGGGACTCATTGACAACATCCCTTTCACGGCGGCGATGTTGCCCGTGGTGGGCTTCCTGAGCAAGACCATACCAGGCGCATCCAACAAGGCGCTCTTCTACGGGCTGTCTGTGGGAGCAGCCATGGGGGGCAACAGTACTCTGATCGGTGCTTCGGCGAATATGGTCACCGCAGGCATCACGGAGCGCGCTGGCTATCCCATAAGCTATATGAGGTTCCTGAAGATAGGATTACCAGCGACCATCATCACCGTAGCCATGGGCACAATATGGCTTCTTATCCGGTTCTAATGGACGGGGGATAACATGGGCAAGATTCTATGCCCCACGCGGGGTGGAGAGGGCAGTTATCGGACACAGGACGCGGCCATCGCCATGGCCAGGGAGCGGGGCGACGAGTTGGTGTTCCTGTTTGTGGTTGATCTCGATTTCCTGAACAAGACCGAAAGTGCCGTGCGCCCCGATGTGGTGGCCCAGGAGATGAGGCACCTGGGTGAGTTCTTGCTGATCATGGCTCAGGAACGGGCACAGAAACAGGGAGTGGAAGCCGGGTATGTCCTTCGCGAGGGAGACGTGAGGGCCGAGATCAAGGCGGCGGCCGTGGAGGAAGGGGCAACCATGGTCGTACTGGGCCAAGCTGCCGAGCAGGAACCTGAACGCGCCTTTGCTCCAGGGAGACTGCTGAAGTTCGCCGAGGAGATACAGGCCGAGACAGGCATAGAAACGCGCGTTGTGGGGTAGTGGCGACATCACGGTCCGGGACGTCTATCGCTTACTACTTATGGCGTGAGCATCCAATTGAAGAACAGCGCAAACAGGACGCTGCCCACGATGCAGGTCACGATCATCACCGGCAGCCCGGAGCGCATCCAGATCCGCGGCGTGATAGGCGTGCGCGTCTTCTCGCTGACGCTGACGACGACGACATTCGCTGTCGAACCGATGGGAGTGCCATTGCCGCCAAAGCCCGCGCCCAGCGCCAGCGCCCACCAGAGGGGAGAGGTGGAGATACCCAGGCGCCCCAGTTCTTGAATCACCGGAATCAGGGCAATGGTGTAGGGGATATTGTCGACGGCTGCCGACGCAAGGGCAGAGACCCACAGTAGCAGGAGACTGGCGACCAGAAGGTTGTGGTGTGCCACTGCTGCCAGTGGCGCGGCGACCAAGCCCAACACGCCAGAGGCTTGCAACCCACCGACGGTCACAAAGAGCGCAGCAAAGAACAGCAAAACGCTCCACTCTACGTGGGAAACCGTTTCGTCCACATCGGGACGCACCCAGAGGAGCACAGCCGCTGCGCCGCCCAGGGCAATGTAGGCCGGTGTCAGGTGTAGCTGGCCGTGGAAAAGGAACAGCAAGATCACCAGACCCAGGATGATGAGTATTCTCTTCAGGCTGGCGGGGTCCTGCAGAGCCTCATTCTCATCCAAGGCCATCAGACCAGCGATGTTCTGGGGCGCGGCGGCCAGTTCGGAGCGAAAGACTACCCGTAAGACGAGCAGTGCCGCCAGCCAGGCGACGAGTACTACAGGGCCGGTATGGGTCAGGAAATCGACGAAGGTGAAGCCGGCCGCCGAGCCGATCATCACGTTGGGGGGATCGCCCACCAGCGTCGCCACCCCTCCAGTATCGGATAGTAGAGCCTCTGCCATCAGCAAGGGGACGGGGCTGATGCCCAGCATTTCGGCGATCAGGATCGTCATCGGTGCGATGAGGACTACGGTGGTCACGTTGTCCAGAAACAGGGAAAGAACAGTAGTAATCGTGCCCAGGAGGACCAGCAGGAACCACACATTGCCGCGGGAGGCTTTCGCGGTGAGGATCGCCACGTACTGAAAGAAGCCAGTCTGCTCCAACACCTGCACCAGCAGCATCATTCCCAGCAGCAGCCCCAGGGTGTTGAAGTCAATGGCATGCAGGGCCTGCTCCTGGGAATAGAAGCCCATCAGCATACCGACCGCCACCATCACCGCCGCGCCGGCCATAGCCACAATCGTGCGGTGGATGCGGTCCAGAAGAATGATGGCAAAGGTAATGACGAAGATGGCGATGGAGACAACTTGGACGATGGTCACGACGAAATACCCCATAGGACCCGCGTCACGAAGAAAGAGCGTGCGATATCCACGCGCGAGGCGATGCCAACCAATCGTCCCACCTCGTCAACGATGGGCAGGTCTTGGAGTTGATGATTCACCATCGTGACCAGGGCGTGCATCAGGCCGCAGTTCTCCTCCACGGCTACCGGCGTTGCCGCCAGGTCGCTCATGGTGAGCTCCCTCGCCTGCAGTATGGTTTGTGGGTGCACCTCTTCCATTGCGCCGAAATCGCGTACGAAGTCTATGTCGTCCAGTAGGGCGAGGAAATCGGGCGTGAAGACCCCCAGCAGATCCGCGAGACGCACTACGCCGGTCAGAACGCCCTCTTCGTCAACCACGGGCAGTGTGCCCACACGTTCTTCGACCACGATCCCCACCGCCTCCTGCACCGTGGTGGACGCGGTCACGGTCACAACATGCCGTTTCATTGAGTCCCCTACAGAAACCTCGGTGATCATCATCCATCCTCTCTACTAGACCGGTATGCGATTACGTGGTGCGCGGAACACCAGCCAGGCGAACTTGGCCACGCTGAGCATCTGCCCCGGACGCCGGACCTGGCAATCCGGCATAGGTGTCGACAACGTCCAGCGCGGGACAACGAAGCCTCGATCCCTACGGTCAGGCGTCCCCGGCCCCACAGACCATACCCCATATCCGTTCTGCCCGCCAGCGGTGTGCTGTATTCCGGTTCGTCCATTTGATGACTGTAGGGCGAGAGTTCCTGAAGGCCCTGGCCGCGTAGCAGACATTCTCCCCCTGGGCAAAGAAGAAGTCGACCATGGGTTGGAGAACGATCTCAGGGTGCTTGGAATCTCTAATGCGCCCATAGCATGATTCACCAGGACTCCTGGAACCACCTGGGCGGATCGGTAGGGTTGTGGTTGGCGAGCAACTGTAGCGCACGTTCAACGGAGAGGACAACCAGGGTCTGAATCATGGTCCCGACGTCTAGGCTCACGTACGGATGATGTTTGACAAAGCCTCGGCATATCGGTAGAATGAATGCTGTCGCGAAGTGTAGTACCTTGTTGCTGCTTCCCTTGTCGCGCGGCGAGGGAAGTTGTTCTTGTATGTGTGTTCCGACCATTGTTTGGAGGTTGAGATATGGAGATCTTTCTAGGCGCTCTGCTCATCTTCTGCCTGCGTCTCATAGATGTGTCTATGGGAACGGTCAGGATTTTGGTGGCCGTGCGCGGTCGAAGGCTGTTGGCTAGCTTGATAGGGTTCGTCGAAGTGATTGTCTTCTTGGTAGCCATCAGTCAGGTGGTGACGAACATCGGCAATTGGTGGAACGTCTTGGCCTACGCGGGAGGTTTTGCCCTCGGCACGGTGCTGGGCGTGACCATCGAGAACAAGCTCGCCATCGGGCTGTCCGAGGTCAACATCGTCTCCATGGGTCAGGGGACTGAGATAGCCGAGGCCCTGCGCGGACAGGGCTATGGCGCTACCGAGTTTCTCGGGGCGGGTCGGTCAAGCATCGTCGACACAGTGCGGACGGTCGTGAGGAGGAGGGAGGTGTCTTCGGTGATGGGCCTGGCGAGCGGAGTGGACGACGAAGCGTTCGTGACAGTAAGCGAGATGAAGACTGCCTACGGCGGTCGGTGGCGGCTGAGAAAGTAGGTCTTGATAACTTGGGATGAAGTTCCTTGCCGATGCCATGCTAGGTCGCTTGGCCAAGTGGCTGCGCATCCTGGGATACGATACTGCCTACTTCCCGCAGGTGGAGGATCGCGGTCTGGTGCGCATAGCGCGGTCTGAAGGGCGACTCCTTTTGACTCGGGATCGAGAGTTGACCAGGCGCAGAGGCTTGAGGTCACTCCTTATCGAGAGCGACAGACTCGACGAGCAGGTGGGACAGTTGCTGCGCGACCTGGATCTGAGTGTGGATTGGTCCGTGTCTCGATGTGCGCGCTGCAATACGGTCCTGACGTCGATCGGCAAAGAGGAGGTGCGGAGTCGGATTCCACCCTACGTTCTGCGTGAGCATGCGCAATTCACCCTGTGCACGCGGTGCGACAAGGTCTACTGGAAGGGCACTCATTGGCAGAGGATGCAGCGGAGGATAGAGAAGATTCGGGGGGACTGATTCACCTCTTCGCGATGAGGACTTTCTCTATCTTGGGGCCTTTCATCTCCTGAACGGTGATCTCGACATCACCGTGGTGCAGTTGCTCTCCCTCCACAGGTATGCGTCGGAGTTGATATAGGATGAAGCCAGCCACCGTCTCGTACCGGTCGTTCTCGGGCAGGTCGATCTCCAGTTCTTCGTTGACCTCATCAACACGCATCAAGCCATCGACCTGGGCCGTGTGTGCATCGATCTCCACCAGTGGCGGTTCAGTCGCCCAATCATCGGTGACACGCCCCACTATCTCCTCCACCAACTCCTCCAGAGTGACCATCCCTGCCGTGCCGCCGTATTCGTCTATGACGACGGCGATCTGCGTGGGGTGAGTGCGCATCTCGCGGAACAACTCGCCGACCTCCTTGGTTTCAGGGACGAAGACCGCTGGCTGAGCCAATTGACCTATCTCATCCTTGCGGACACCTGGATCTCGGGCGAGGGCCAGCAGGACATCCTTGATGGATACGAAACCCATGATATGGTCCAGGTCGCCGCTGTAGACGGGGAATCGAGAATGATTGGAGTTGGTGAAAGTCTCCAGCAGATCGTTGAGCGTGGCGCCGCTGTCCAGGCCCACGATGTCGGGCCGGGGTATCATAACCTCACGCACCTGCCGCTGGCCGAATTCGAAGACCTTGTGCACCATGTCCCGCTCCATCTCCAGCACCGTGCCTTCCTGCTCCCCGATCGTGGCCAAGAGGCGTATCTCCTCCGGGGTGACGAAGGGGGACTGGTCCTCTTTGCCCCTGCTCACCAGGCCGATGAGGAAGTTGGCTACGAGCGTGAAGAGGTAGATGACGGGGGTCAGCACTTTCACGATCAGGCTGATGGGTCTGGCAACAAGGAGGGACGTGCGCTCTGCGTTGCGGGCGGCGAAGGTCTTAGGAGTTATCTCGCCAAAGAGGACTATGAGCACAGTCATGACCAGACTGGCCACAAAGAAACCTCGCTCGCCGAAGATCAGCAACGACAAGGTGGTGCCCACGGAGGAGGCAAAGATGATGAAGGCATTCTCCGTAAGCAGGATGGTGGCAAACAGCTTGTCATGATTTTCCCACAGGTCCCTGGCCAATTGGGCTGCCTGGTTCCCCTGTTCGGCGAGGCTGCGAATGCGAATCTTGCTCACCGATATCAACGCCGCCTCAGAACTGGCGAAGAAAGCAACCATGAAAAGGCTAATGACAAGGATGGCCAGACTGACCAGTACGTTTGACTCCCCGATAGGCAGTGTTGCCTCTCCCATACAAGTAGCCTCCCGAGCCGGATTATATCATCTGCCCACTCCTTCCGCTAACGCCGTCCTTGTGCGCACCGCTTTTCCTGTGGTATACTAGCCTTGATTGCCTCAAGGACGTACTCTCTATGACGGTTGCCTGCGCTCAGGGAAAGATCATCCTCTGTGGTGAGCACGCTGTAGTCCATGGCCGGCCAGCCATCGCGGTGCCTGTGGCTGAGGTACAGGCTCGGGCCACGGTTGAGGACGGCGTGGAGGGGCAAGGGATCGTCATTGTGGCCAGGGACCTGGGACGTGTTGTTACGTTGGGGGACGAGGCGAGCGACGAGACGAGAGATCCTCTGTTGGCTGCGGCGGTCAACACGCTGGGATATCTCGGATTGGGACTCGGCCATGATCTGGTGATAGTCCTGGAGTCGACTATCCCCGTAGCCCGAGGTCTGGGGAGCGGTGCCGCAGTGTCCGCAGCCATCACAAGGGCCTTGGCACAGCATTTCTCCAAGGATCTGACCGCTGAACAGATCTCGGGATTGGTGTATGATGTGGAGAAGCTATACCATGGCACGCCTAGTGGAGTAGACAATACGGTCGTGGCACATCAACGAGCGGTGTACTTCGTGCGTGGACAGAGGTTGGAGATCCTTCGGGTAGGAGCACCGTTGCTGTTGCTCATCGCGGATACGGGCGTGGAAAGCCCCACCAGGGCGGTGGTTGGCGCAGTGCGTAGTGCATGGCAGGAATCCAAAGACAGATACGAAGCCCTTTTCGATGAGGTGGGTGACACCGTAGTCAGGGTCCGCGATGCCATGGAGAAGGGGGATGCTGCTGAAGTGGGGCGTCTGATGGACGACAACCACCGCTTGCTTCGGGCTATGGAGGTGTCGTCCTCGCAGTTGGATGCCCTGGTGAATGCGGCCAAGCGACATGGTGCGCTGGGAGCTAAACTGTCAGGCGCCGGCCGGGGCGGAAACATGATCGCCCTGGCGACTCCAGAGACGTGCCAAGAGGTGAAAGAGGCTCTGCAAGACGCTGGCGCCCAGGGTGTGTTGCAGACGGAAGTCGAGGCCACTACCGATGTCACTCCGTCGCCGCCGCCATCCATGATGTCACCGAGCCAACGATGATGGGATGAGCTAAGCCGGGCCTGACCACAGGAGGTCTGATGCCTATCGCGAAGATCAACGTGCTTGAGGAAGCGAAGAGCCTCACTCAGCCTTTTCTGGTTGTCGATCTGGCTGACATCGATGATTTTGTGGCTCGTCTGTTCATTAGTCAGGGCATGGTGGCCTGGCACAAACACGTAGACCAGGAGCAACTCTTCCTGGTGGTGGATGGAGAACTGGCTCTGGAGAGTGAGTGGGGCAACACTATGCTGCGAAGTGGTGAGATGGCGGTGATACCGAAGGCGGTCACTCACCGCTGTGGTTCCGTGTCGCGAACAGTAGCACTGGTCTTCGAAAGGAAGTTCTTTACCAACAGGCAGAACGGCCAGCGCAGGTTGTTCGTCCTTCAGGGTGCGGGAACGATTGACCCCGTCAACATAGTCGCCGAGGCAATGCAAGTGGAGAAGCCTTCGGTGCCCCGCGAACTGATCTGGGTGGATGATCTGTGCCTATCGGCGGTTCGATACGAGGGTCAGGGCGAGGAGCATCCGTGTAGCGAGGCGAGCGAGTTGCTGTTGGTGCAGGAAGACACACTTACTCTGGACACTGAGTTGGGCGGTGTCACTCTGGGAAGAGGTGAGATGACAGTCGTGCCCAAGGGGGCGCGGTATCGCCCACAGACTTCTGGGAAGGCGGTAGCTCTGCTGGTCGCAAAACGGGTGCCTTCGGCAAATCGAGATTGATCGCAGGATGGTGATGATTGGGCGAGTTGATTTTCCTCAAGCTGGGGGGATCGCTGATCACCGACAAGGGATCACCTCAGACGGCCAGGGAATTGGTGATCCGCCGTGTAGCTCGAGAGATACGGGAGGCCTTGGACGACGTTCCCAACTTGAGTCTAGTCTTGGGGCACGGCAGCGGATCATTCGGTCATGATCCAGCCAGCAAGTATGGAGTCCACAATGGACTGTCCGAGAGCGATGGCTGGTGGGGATATGCCGAAACGGCGGTGGTGGCTGCGCGCCTGAATCGCATAGTCACGGACATACTTCTGGAGCAGGGCGTTCCGGTTGTGCCCTTGCAACCCTCGGCGTCAGCGATTTGTGACGAGGGAGAACTCGTCCATCTCGAGGCCGCTCCCCTCGAGGAGGCCCTCAAGAGGCATCTAGTGCCCGTCGTCTATGGCGACGTCTCTTTCGACCGAGTGCGGGGCAGTGCCATCGTCTCCACGGAACAGATTTTCGCCTACCTCAGCTCACATCTCAACCCTCAGAGGATGATCCTGGCGGGTCGGGTGGAAGGGGTATTCACAGGAGACCCGCTTCAAGACCAAGGAACACGTCTTCTCCAAGAGATATCGGCATCCCAATATCACCAGCTTGAGAAGATGCTGACCGGCTCCCACGGCATTGACGTGACGGGAGGCATGCTGGCCAAAGTGCGAACGATGTGCCACTTGATCGAGGTCCAGCCGGCCCTTACGGTGCGTTTCATCTCTGGTGACCGAGAGGGGCTCATAAAGAAGGCGTTGTTGGACAGCGACATCCAGGAAGGGACCTTGCTGCACTGCTGAACATGCCACGGGCGTGAGGGGTGGGAGCTTGGCAGAGACGTCGGTCAGGAATTGTCTCAAGGGCGCTGATTGCTGGAGGCGCGTCAGGCCGAGGAGGGCGAACGGGATTCATGATCGTGATAGATGGCTCCCACGGGGAGGGGGGCGGCGCGGTGTTGCGCAGTTCGCTATCTCTCTCGGCGCTACTTGGTGAACCGTTGCGCATTGAGAACATCCGGATCAAGCGCCCCAATCCCGGTTTGCAGGCTCAGCACTTGACCGGCGTTCGGGCCTTGGCGAGGGTCTGTGGCGCTGAACTCCAAGGCGCGAAGTTGGGCTCCACGACTCTCACCTTCAGGCCGCAGTCTCCGCCTGGGAGCGGCGAGTACTCCTACGACGTGGCCCAGGCTCGGAAAGGTGGCAGTGCCGGCGCCATCAGTCTGGTTTTCCAGGCCTTACTCTTGCCGTTGATCCTGGCGGAGGGGAACTCCAGGCTATTTCTGCGAGGGGGCACCCACGTTGCCTGGAGCCCGCCTTTCCACTATCTGAAGACAGTCTATCTGCCCACCTTGAGTCGGATGGGGATAGAGGCGGATGTGGACATCGAGAAGTGGGGCTGGTACCCTATCGGTGGAGGTGTCATGACGGCCCAGATCACCGGCATGGGCCGTGAAGCGACTGGGATAGAGGACCTCAAACTGACGGAGCGTGGCGCGCTGACGAGGCTCCATGGCGTATCAGCCGTTTCTAATCTGCCTCGACATATCGCGGAGAGGCAGAGGTGCCAAGCGGAGGAGGTACTGAGGGGAGAAGGTTTCGAGCCGCAAATCGAGATCGTTGACGCTCCCTCGAAGGGGCGGGGCAGCGTCCTCTTCTTGGCGGCCGAGTTCGAAAACGCGAGGGTGGGTTTCACGTCCTTGGGGAGGAAGGGCAAGCCGGCGGAGAAGGTCGCCGAGGATGCTTGTGCGGAATTCGTCCACTACTACAGGAGTGAAGCTGGGCTGGACCAGTATCTGGCGGATCAACTGATCCTGCCTATGGCGCTGGCGCAGGGTGACTCGTCCTTTACGACCTGCCGCATCACCCAGCACCTCCTGACCAACATCTGGGTTGCGGAGCAGTTCCTGAACAAGACATTCGTCATCGAAGGGCAGGAGGGCAAGGTAGGAGAGGTGACTGTGACGGGGCGGCGCGATGTTTGAGATCGTGTTTCTGGGCACCTCGGCCTCAGCCCCTTCCGTGGCGCGAAATCTCACGGCTACCATGGTCCTCTACAAGCATTACCGGTTTCTCATCGATTGTGGCGAGGGGACACAACGGCAGCTCCTGAAGAGCAGGTTGGGCTTCAAACGGCTGAGGCGCATACTTCTCACCCATGGACATCTGGATCACATTCTGGGGCTGGGAGGCCTGATTTCCACCTTCAGCCGTTGGGAGACCGTGGAGTCCCTGGAGATCTATGGCGGCAAATGGGCCCTGAACAGGGTGGAAGATCTCATCTTCGGGGTCGTTCTGCGAGGTGCGAAGCCGCCCTTGGAGGTGAAGTTCATCGAGTTATCACCGGGGGTGGTGCTGGAGAATGACGATTTTGTCCTCCGTGCCTTCCCAGTTACTCATCGTGGTCCAGGCTGCTTCGGCTTCTCTTTCGAGGAGCGGAGCAGGCGACGCTTTCTGGTTGATGAGGCGGAAAAGCTGGGGGTGCCGGCGGGACAGGAGCGAAAACTCTTGGTGCGGGGTGAGTCGGTCGCCTTGGCTGACGGGACCGTAGTGCAACCCGACCAGGTGCTGGGGCAACCGCTCCCCGGGGCCAAACTCGTCTATGTGGGGGATGCCGGCAGGATTGATGATCTCTTCACCTACGCTCAGGATGCGGATGGGTTAGTGATCGAAGCTACCTATCTGTCGGCGGAGGCCGAACTGGCAGAGGAGTTTGGTCACCTGACGGCGGTGCAGGCGGCGAGCCTGGCTCGAGAGGCAGGCGTGCGGACCCTCTATCTGAATCACATATCCCGTCGCTATTCGGGGAGGGAAGTATTGGAGGAGGCTCAGACCGTGTTCCCCAACACCGTTGTGGTTAGAGACTTCGATCGGTTTGAGATCAGAAGGACCGAGTAGCTCTGTACCCGGTTACCGCTTGTCTCCTGTGACCAGATTAAGACCGGATTTGGACCCGACTTTGACCCTGCGGTGGTATGATGGGGTCTGCAAGGGTTGTTCTTTGATGATCAGGGGCATCTGTGCTAGAATTGGCCAGTAGATTGGAAGAGGAGGTGCGAAGGAATGGATATCGGCGGATATGACTTCCCAGACGAGCTGTACTATGATCAGAGTCACGGCTGGGCTTCCGTGGAGGGGAACGTGGTCACCCAGGGCGTGACCGAATTCGCGCAGAAGATATCGAAGGAGATTGTGTACGTGGAGGTACCACGCTCTGGGCGCACAGTTGAGCAGGGTAAGACCTTCATGTCCATGGAGTCGGGCAAGTGGGTTGGCCGGATTGGGGCGATGGTCAGTGGCACTATCGCCGAACCGAACGAGGAGTTGGAATGGGACGTAGAGCCCATGAACGAGGACCCCTTCGGTGAAGGTTGGCTAGCCAAGATCGAGGCCTCCGAGCTAGGTGAGCTGGATAACCTGTTCAAGGCCTCCGACGCCGAGTTCCAATCCTTTATAGAGTCGGAGATAGAGAAGTACAAGGACATCCTCGAATAGACATAGAGCCTCGGCCAGAGTTCCCCAACAACAGGTGGATGACACAGACCCACGCCGCCGAACGGGTGTGGCGCGCCACGTCCTGCTCTTGCGGTCTGCGGGAGGGAGACCGACAAGGATGGCGGTACGTGGCAGCAAGCGTTGGCTGTTGGGTGTCACCGAATGCCCGTGGACCTGCCACCTGTGGCGTGTCTAGCGTGTGCACGATTCTGAGGACCTTCACTGCCAGAGAATGCGTTCTGACTGAGATCGCCTAGGCCCCTAAGAGGTGAGGTGTGACCAATGGACGTAATGCTCGTGTTCTGGATCTTCCACATACCAGCTATGCTCGTGTTTCTCGCTGGGATGGGGCTCACCGTGTCCATCTGGCTACAAGGGAGCGTCAATGGCAGAAGCGACATCGGCGCTGGCAAGAAGCTGTCCCTGCTGATCAGAGGCAGTCTAGCCACTATCTTCAGCGCCAGGTTGGGAGCGCTGCTGAAGGCTCTGATCTGGGACGGAGCGATTCACCCCACCCTGTTCAGGGAACACAAGTTGCGCTGGGCAGCCCATTTCTGCGTGTTCGGTGGTATCGTCTTGCTAGCTATCTTGAGCGGTTTGTCCGCCGTGAGCGTTGACATCATGATACCGATTCTCAAGATGGACAATCTTTTCACGTCGATTTTCGCCAACAAGGATCACCCGATCACCGCCTTCCTGAACGAGTTTGGGGGGCTGGTGGTCATGGTGGGGTTGACGATCGTCATCGTCCGTCGTTACGTGATCAGGGAACTGGACATGCGTACGAGGATGGTGGATACGGAGATCATACTCCTTCTGGTCGTGATCATGGTATCGGGCTATCTGGCGGAGATCTGCCGCTTGGCCTTCGAGTTTGGGGAGCTTCCTCCCGCCGCTGTGTGGGCTTTCATAGGCTATCCAATTGCCTCTTTGGTGAGGACTGCACCTCTGCCTTGGGGGGAGATGCACGACTGGCTTTTCCTGTTCCACGCCTTGTTTTCCTCGGTGGTGATAGCCTATATCCCCTTCAGCAAGTTCTTCCACGCCGTGGCCGGTGCTGTCATCGCCACCGTCAACTCGCTGCCATCTGAGGAACCGCCCGCTGTGTCGGCAGAGGTGAACTGTGGACAAGTTTGACCTTTCTCACTACTCAGTCAAGCAACTGGTGGAGCTTGATGCCTGCACTCGGTGCGGAGAGTGTGTCAAGTGGTGTCCTACCTATGCGGAGAGGAACGAGGAGCCGTTGCAGCCTGCGGAGAAGATACGCGGTATGAGGTCTTTCATAGGCGCTCAGTACGGCCTCCGCGCCAGGCTCTTTGGGCCCAGGTTCCCCACTGAGGTAGCACTGGAGGAGTACTCGGGTGGAGTCTACGATTGCACCCTGTGCGGACGCTGTAAGGTGGTGTGTCCGGTTAGGATAGATACTCGCCCCTTGTGGATTGCCATGCGCGAGCACATGGTGGACTTGGGCCATTACCCCGCAGCTTTCGACACTCTGCGTGAGATGGTCACTACCAGGTACAACATCTCCGGAGACGACAACCAGGACCGTCTCATTTGGAGCGAGAATCTAGAGCGGGTGCCCGAGGGCGTGACAGGCAAGGAACAGGCGGAGATAGTTTACTTCGTGGGCTGTACTCCCGCTTTCTATCCGCAGACCTACGGCATCCCCCAGGCCACTGTCGGGGTGATGGAGAGAGCTGGCCTGGACTTCACCACGCTAGGGAGTGAAGAATGGTGTTGCGGTTTTCCCCTTATCCTCGCAGGCATGGCCGACGCCGTCAAGGACTTGGTGGAGCACAATGTGGCGGCGGCGAGAAGAACAGGGGCTGCCAAACTGGTGACTGGTTGTCCCTCATGCTATCATACCTGGCTTCACGAGTATCCCCGAATCATCGGAGAACCCTTGGGTTTCGAAGTGCAGCATCTGAGTGAGCTCCTAGAGGAACTGATCGGTGAGGGGCGCATCACGCTAGGCGAGTTCGAGCGGCCAGTAACCTATCACGATCCTTGCGACCTGGGGAGGAATAGCGGCATCTACGACGCTCCTCGAAATGTGATACAGAGTATCCCTGGCATCTCTTTCACTGAGATGGAGGACAACAGGCAATATTCCCTCTGTTGCGGTGGCGGCGGAGACGTGGCGATGACCAACCAGGAATTGGTCGATGCAGTGGCGAGACGGCGGCTCCGACAGGCGCAAGACACAGGGGCCCAGGTTCTCCTTTCCGCGTGTCAGCAATGCAAGCGGACGTTGATGACCGCGGCGCGGCAGGAGAAGGTGAGAATGCGGGTGTTGGACATCGTGGAACTGGTGGCCATGGTCATGGAGGAGTGATCCCCTTATAGTGCGGTCTGGAACAGGCGTTGGGCGATGAGCAGCTACGATGTGGAGCGCAAAGGGGAAGAGCGAGTTCATCGTAGTAGCTTGCATTCTCACTCCGTGTTGAGGGATCTGTGGGCTCATGTTGAGGTAACGAAGCCTGCTTCCGTTCTGCTCCTCGTGTTCACAGCGCTGGCCACGATGGTCATCGCCGCTGGCGGATGGAATCTCCCCTCTGATCTCTTGATCACGGCTTTTGCTGCCGTCACTCTGGGCTGCGCTGGAGCGAACACCATCACTTGCTACATTGACCGTGACATGGATGGGGTGATGGAGAGGACGAAGCGGCGTCCTATACCCAGCGGCAGAATCCGCCCGCCTCAGAGAGCACTGTATTGGGGACTCTTGCTGGCGGTGGTCTCCCTGGCCCTGGCGTGGAGCATCAACGCGCTGGCCTTTCTGTGGGGGTTACTGGGCTTCGTCGATAACGTCGTGGTCTACAGTCTCCTGATGAAGAGGAGAAGCCCATTGAATATCATACTTGGTGGATTCAGCGGCGGACTGCCTGTCCTCTTCGGGTGGGCGGCGGTTACCGGTAGTGTCAACGTCACCGCGCTGCTCATGGGGGCCATAGTCGTACTGTGGATACCCAACCACATCTGGAACTTGGCAATCTTCCACACAGAGGACTACAAGAAAGCCAGCGTCCCGATGTTGCCCGCCGTGGTCTCCCTGGAGAAGACGACCCGCTGTACCATGGCTACGGTGGTGTTGATGTACCTCTGTTCCCTGGCCCTCTACTTCGTGGGCGGCTTCGGTGTCATCTATCTGGGCGTAGCTGTGGTCTTTGGGTTGGTGATCACGGTGAGCAATGTGATTCTGGCGCTACATCCGTCGCGGGAGAAGGCGTGGATCATGTTCAAGCTTTCCAGTCCCTACCTTTTCGTGCTTTTTCTGGCCATGGCACTGGATGTGCTGGTCAGGTGATGGGCAGTGTTGAGATTCACCACTGCTTGTGGTACAATTAGATGAAGTTAGTCGGAATTCACGCGAGGTACCGATGCATCTCTATGAACTGGGGAGCGTTCCCTGGGCCGATTCGCAACTGATCTACCACGCTCTGCCTCGCCTGAGTCGTGAGGCGGTAGTCTTGCTCTCTCCCGCCTCTCCTTATGTCTGCATCGGCTATCATCAAGACCTGGAGAAGGAAGTCGATGTGGAGTTCTGTCGCACTAACGACATACCCATCTTCCGTCGGGAGGTGGGAGGGGGAGGGGTCTATCTTGATGGCGACCAATTGTTCTACCAGTTGATCATACACAAGGACAACCCCTTGGCTCCGGCAGACAAGACTTCCTTCTATCGCAAGTTCTTGCAACCTCCCATCGAAGCCTATCGGGAGATAGGCATCGCGGCCGAATACAAGCCAGTCAACGACATCGTCACGCACCAGCGCAAGATATCGGGCAACGGAGCGGCGGAGATAGGTGAATACCTGGTCTTGGTGGGCAACCTGATCCTCGATTTCAACTACGAGATGATGAGCCGAGTGCTGAAGGTCCCCGACGAGAAGTTCCGGGACAAGGTGTACAAGAGCATGCGTGAGAACCTGACCACCATCAAGAGAGAGCTGGGGGAGGTGCCGTCTCGCGAATCACTCGGGGCCAGCCTGGCCCGCAACTTCGAGAAGCTCCTGGGCCCATTGCCACGCGCAGAGGTGGACTCCAAGTTGAGGAATGAGGTGTCCAGGTTGGCCGCGGAGTTCTCCACGGATGAATGGCTCCACAAGATGGGCAGACACAAGGAAGGGCGCACCGTCAAGATCGCAGCGGGCGTCGATGTCAAGCACCTTGTTCATAAGGCACCAGGGGGCCTGATTCGGGGAGACGTCGAGGTCACAGATGGCGCTATCACCTCGCTTGTTCTTTCCGGTGACTTCTTCTTCTACCCGGCTGACAAGTTGACCCAGCTTTCGGAGGCCGTAGTCGGCAAGAGAGAGGCTGAGGTTGCGGAGACCATCGTTCGGTTCTATGAGGAGCAGGGCATAGAATCTCCTGGGGTCGAGCCGGCCGATTTTGCCAAGGCAGTGGTCGGTTGATCTGTGAACAGGATGGCGTTCTTCCCGGGCTGTCTGGTCCTGCAGCGCATGCCTCAGTACGAGAAGGCCGCCAGGAGGGTGCTGAAGGAACTGGGCATCGTCTTGGAGAGCATACCTCGGGCCGCTTGTTGCGGTGCTCCTCTGGAGTCCTTCACAGACGAGTGGCTCTACCTTGCGGCCTACAACCTCGCTCTTGCGGAGGGCATGGAGTTGGATGTTCTGACACTATGTGGCAACTGCACCAACACCCTGCTGCGGGCCAAGGCAGCTTTGACGGATCCCTCTCTCTGCCTTGCGGTGAACGAGAGGCTGCATGAGATCGACTTGCATTTCGACGGAGCGACGACGGTGCGACACCTGATCCATGTGCTCAGCGAGCGGCTGGAGGTCTTGAGGGAGAAGGTCGGCGCGGAGTTGTCGCTGAAGGTCGCGCTGACGCACCCTTGCCAGGCGTTTCGCCCTCACGAAATCCTTGGTTTCGATGACCCTCTTCAGCCCCAGGTCATGCGCCGCATTGTGGAGTTGACCGGGGCGGAGGTGATCGCTTACGAGGCGGAGTACGACTGTTGCGGCTCTACCCTGTATCTGGCCGATGAGGAGCTGGGTCTGGAGGCTGGTGAGCGGAAACTGGAATCGGCCGCCGAGGCAGACGTATTGGTGGATGCATGTGGTAACTGCCAGCTACTGCTGGAGCGGTTTCAGGGGTTGATGAAAGGACGTGCTCCGGAAGAGAGACTCCCGGTGCTGACGCTGCCGCAGTTGCTGGGTCTAGCCATGGGTATGGCTCCGGCAGAACTGGGCATTGGATCTATGATGGCCAGCAAACTCCAGGGAAGTCTGGCGTGACGGGCGGAGGGTTGAATGCGCTGTTGGAGGGATGTACGCAGTGCGGCCTGTGCCGTGAGGTGTGCATCGTGGAAAGGCTAGGCGCCCACTCCATCACCTCTTTCCTCTGTGGGGAAGAGGATTACTCCAGTTGGCTGTGTTCCTCATGTTGGCGCTGTCAGGAGGCATGTCCCCAAGGCGTGGATATCCATGCCATCATGATGGAGATGAGGAGGGACGAAGAGGCTCCGGCAGGGCATGAAGCCAATCTGGTGAGCGTGCTGCGATCCGGATACGCGCTGGCGATGAGTGAGGAGATAAACGAAACACGACGAATCCACGGGCTGGAGCCGGTGGAGCTCGTTCCCGCCGAATGGGTGCACGCACTGCTCCGTGGCTAGGAGGGACGGGAGAAGGGAGCGTAGGGGCTGATGGTTTCAGAGGTTCTGGATCTCACAACTCGTGAACTGGATTTTGAGTTTGCTGCGGAGGTCACGCCGGAGCTTGATGTACTGCGGACATGCATCCAGTGCGGCACCTGTTCCGCTTCCTGCCCGACGGCGTATGCCATGGACTACACGCCACGGCAACTGTGGAAGCTGGTCCAGTTGGGGCTGAAGGAGGAAGTGGTGAACAGCCGTACGTTCTGGCTATGCACCACCTGCCAGGCCTGCACGGTGCGCTGTCCGCGAGGCATCGACCTGACCGAGACGATGTTGATGCTAAAGCGATACGCGGTCCAGGAGGGGTTGGAAGTACCGGAAGGCATCGGCATCTTGCGGGACACGGTAACCACAAAGTACAATATCTCTGGGGACGACAATGAGACTCGGCTGATCTGGGCGGAGAACCTGGAGCACATGCCGGAGGGCATCGAGGCCCAAAAGGGGGCCGAAGTCCTGTACTTTGTGGGATGCGTCTCGGCCTTCTATCCCCAGGCCTACAGCATACCGCAGGCGCTGGTCCAGATCTTCGAGGGTGCCGACGTTGGTTTCACCACCATGGGCGGTGAGGAGTGGTGCTGTGGGTATCCTCTGTATGGCGGCGGGATGAAGGACCTGGTTCTGGAGTTGGCGATCCATAATGTAGAGTGGGTGAAAGAGCTGGGTTCGAAGAAGCTGGTGACTACGTGTCCCTCCTGCTACTATGCGTGGATGCACATCTACCCCCAGTTCGTGGAGTTGCCCCCCGCGTTGGAGGTTTTGCACGCCACCGAGTATCTCTGGCAGTTGATAGAGGAGGGCAGGATCGAGCTGGGTCCGGTGGAGAGGGTGGTGACCTACCACGATCCCTGCGACCTGGGTCGCAAGAGCGGGGTGTACGATGCTCCCCGCGCCATTCTGAATAGCATTCCGGGACTGGAGTTCAGGGAGATGGCGAGCTATGGGGAGGATGCGATGTGTTGTGGTGGTGGGGGAGACGTTGAGATCTCCGATCGGGAGGTGACGGGCCAGGTGGGGGTGCTGCGTATGGAGCAGGCGCAGGAAACAGGGGCTGAGGCGGTTGTTTCCGCCTGCCAGCAGTGCAAGCGCACCCTGCTCACCGGCGCTCGTCGGGCCAAGATCAGGATGAGAACCTTCGACTTGAGCGAACTGGTGCTGGAATCGATCCGCAACGCTGAGAGTTGATATACGGAGATATGAACCTATGAGTGATAGACCGAGAAGGATAGGGGTCTTCGTCTGTCTGTGCGGGACCAATATCGCGGACAAAGTGGATGTGGATGCGGTGGCGGAGTACGCGGCGGAGCTGCCCGGGGTCGTGACTGCTCGGACGTATCAGTACATGTGTTCCGACCCTGGTCAAGACCTGGTGAAGGAAGAGATCGAAGAGTCGGGTCTGAACAGGGTCGTGGTGGCTTCTTGCTCTCCCCTCATGCACGAGCTCACCTTCCGGCGAGCCTGTGAGGACGCAGGGCTCAACCCCTTCAACTTCCAGATGGCGAACATCCGAGAGCAGGTCGCTTGGGTGACCGAGGATCCCGACGAGGCTACGGAAAAGGCCAAACGGGCGGTGGCCGCTGCCGTGTACCGAGTGGCCCACCATGAACCGCTACACGTCAAGGAGGTTCCGGTTCAGCCAGCCTGTTTGATCGTGGGTGGGGGCATCGCTGGCATCGAAGCTGCTCTCCGCATCGCCGACTCGGGGAAGAAGGTGTACCTGGTGGAGAGGGAGCCCAGCATCGGCGGCTACATGGCCCAGCTTTACAAGACCTTCCCCACCCTGGACTGTTCCGCTTGAATACTGACACCGAAGATGGTGTCCGTGGGACAGCACGAAAACATCGAGATTCTGAGCTATAGCGAGGTAGAGGAAGTTGCGGGCTATGTGGGCAACTTCAAGGTCATGGTCCGCAAGAAGGCCCGCTATGTGGACGAAGATGTATGTACGGGCTGTGGCCTGTGCCAGGAGAAATGCCCCGCCAAGAAGATCCCCAGCGAGTTCGATGGCGGCTTGGGGACCAGGACGGCGATCTACATCCCCTTCGCCCAGGCTATACCGCGGGTCCCGGTAATCGACGAGGAGAACTGCCGTTACTTCCAGAGTGGCAAATGCCGGGTGTGCGAGAAGCTGTGCCCCACCGGAGCGGTTGATTTCGAGCAGCAAGACCAGGTCGTGGAATTGCAGGTGGGTACGATCATCGTGGCCACCGGCTTCGACCTCTTCGACTGCTCTCGGATTAGCGAGTATGGCTACGGTAGACATGACAATGTCTTGAGCAGCTTGCAGTTGGAGCGGCTCGTGGATGCGAGCGGACCGACCAGAGGCCGGATTGTGTTGAAGGATGGGCGAGAGCCGGAGAGCCTGGCCATCGTGCACTGTGTTGGCAGCCGCGACAAGAAGTACAACAGGCACTGCTCGCGGGTCTGCTGCATGTACTCGCTGAAGCTGGCTCATCTGGTCAAGGATGCAACCGGTGCTCAGGTCTACGAGTTCTACATTGACATGCGCACCGCCGGCAAGGGCTACGAGGAGTTCTACGAGCGGGTCCAGGAGGAGGGTGTCATCTTCATCAGGGGCAGGCCGGCCGAGATAGTCCCTCACGACGGGAGGTTGCTGGTCAAGGCGGAGGATGCCAATCTGGGCCGCTTGATGCAGATTCCGGTGGATATGGTCATCCTGAGCGCAGGTCTGGAACCACGGCATGACGCGGCGGACGTGTCTCACGTGTTTGGCTTCAGCCGCAGCGGAGATGGCTTCTTCCTGGAGAAGCATCCGAAGCTGGCCCCGGTTGAAACCACCTCCAACGGCGTGTTCATCGCCGGCGCTTGTCAAGGGCCCAAAGACATTCCCGACACTGTAGCGCAGGCGGGGGCAGCGGCTGCGGCGGCCATGGCTATGATGGACCAGGGCAAGGTGACTCTGGAGCCTTCCGTCGCTCAGGTGAACATTGGACTCTGCACCGGTTGTGGCGAGTGCGTGGTGGCCTGCCCGTACAGCGCCTTGGAGCTGGTCGAAGGACACGTGGAGGTAGACGAGACAGCGTGCAAGGGTTGCGGGGTCTGTGCGGGCCACTGCCGCTCCAAAGCCATCACGGTGCTGCATTTCACGGATGAGCAGTTGCTCGCAGAGATGCAGGGAGCTCTGCGATCTCTGGAGGTGGCGTGATGGGCGAACCCAAGATCGTGGCCTACGCGTGTACGTATTGTAGTTATCCCGGCGCGGATCTGGCAGGCACCTCACGGATCAAGTACTCGCCCAATGTGAATATCATTCGGGTGTTGTGCTCGGGCCGGATCTCGCCGGAGTTGATCTTACGTACCTTCCGGGAGGGAGCCGATGGGGTGTTGGTGCTGGGTTGCCACTACGGAGATTGCCATTTCATCAATGGCAATCATCGCACAGCGAAGCGTATCCCCATCCTGCAGCGCATCCTGGAGTTCTCGGGGATAGAACCAGAGCGGCTGCGGTTGGAGTCGGTCTCGGCGTCGGAGGGTGAGCGTTTCGCCCAGATAGTGGACGAGTTCACAGAGACCGTTCGAGAGTTAGCACCGATGGGGCAGGTGCTAGCATGAAGGGACTGGAACCTCTGAGAGGCGTGATGGGAGAAGCCTTGGAGGGGCTGGAGTGATTGATAGGCGTTGAGAGCACGGTCAGGACATGTGGGCTTCTATCTGTTCCGCGAGCGGGAGGAGCTGGGTGAGTTGGCTGTCTCTCCAGTACCCTCTATGCAACGTGGCCCTCAACAAAGGCAGTGAACTGCGCAAGCGCAAGATGTGCAGTTCCCCGCCATTACGATGACAGGAGAAGAGAAGACGAGATGGGAAGGGCCGACAACGGTGCAGTTGATCTCTCCTTGATGGACCCGGTCTTTGAGAGGTATCGAGAGCAGAAAGGCCCCCTGATCCCCATTTTGCAGAGAGCACAGGGTATCTATAGCTATTTGCCGCCAGAGGTCTTGCAGGTGATCGCCGGACGGCTTGGCGTTGCGTTGGGCAAGGTCTATGGCGTGGCGACCTTCTACTCTCAGTTCTACCTGGAGCCCAGAGGCAAGCACGTGCTCAGATTATGTGATGGGACGGCCTGCCACGTCAAGGGCACGGCCATCTTGATGACCGCCGTCCAAGAGGAATATGGTGTCGGCCCCGGTGAGACGACAGAGGACGGCGAGTTGACGGTTGAAACAGTCTATTGTCTGGGTTCGTGCGCTTTGGCGCCTGTGGCCGTCCTCGACGACGAAGTGATGGGGCGGATGCGGCAGGAGACGCTGTTGCGCAAGATGAGAAAGCAGTTGAAACCTGAACATAGTGCGTAGTGCGCATCATGCACTGTGAGACGTACAATGCGCAGTACGTCCTAGAAGAGGAGGACCGAATGGCCTCGATCGAAGCTGAAGCGCTTGCGACCGCCAGGGAAGAGGCGCGACGGCGCTGGGAGGCCAAGACCAGCGCCGACGTGTATGTCACCGTCGGCACGGGCACTTGCGGCCTGGCAGCTGGCGCCAAGGATACCCTGGCGGCGATTCAAAAGGAGATCGAGAAGCGACATCTGACGGCAGTGATCGGCGAGGTTGGCTGCGTCGGGATGTGCTCTTTTGAGCCGATGGTGGAGATGCAAGCCGGTGGGAAGGACCGTCTGAACTACGGACAAGTGAGGTCCGGGGACGTGCCCGAGATCTTCGCCTCGTACTTTGAGGGCACGCCGCTCAAAGAGACTGTCATCGTTGGCCAGGTGGTGCCGACGGTCACGCGACGGAACGGGCACGCGCTGCATTCGCTGAGTTTCGTGGACCCAGAAACCAGTGAGAAGATAGCCTTTCACCAAAAGCAACTCCGCATCGTGTTGAGCAACTGCGGGCTGATTGATCCCGAGTCCATCGACGATTACCTGGCGCTCGACGGCTACCAGGCGCTAGAGACGGTACTAACCGGGATGACACCGGAGCAAGTGATCAAAGAGGTGACCGAGTCAGGACTGCGCGGTCGTGGCGGGGCCGGGTTTCCCGCCGGCGTCAAGTGGGGATTCGCCCGCAAGACGCAGAACTGGCCCAAGTACGTGATCTGCAACGCGGACGAGGGTGACCCTGGCGCGTTCATGGATCGCTCGGTGTTGGAAGGCGACCCACACTCGGTCATCGAAGGAATGATCATCGCCGCGTACGCCATCGGTGCCCAGTATGGGTACATCTACTGCCGTGCAGAGTATCCGATTGCTATCCGCCGGCTAGAGATCGCCCTGGAGCAGGCCAGGGAATTGGACCTGTTGGGCGAGAGTATCCTGGGATCGGGCTTTGACTTCGATCTCTATATCAAGGAAGGGGCTGGGGCGTTCGTTTGTGGTGAAGAGACGGCGCTGATGGCCTCGATCCAGGGGGAGCGTGGTCAGCCTTGGCCGCGACCGCCGTATCCGGCTGTCTCAGGTCTGTGGGGACAACCCAGCAACGTGAACAACGTCAAGAGCTACGCCTACACGCCGCGCATCATCCGGATGGGCGCAGCCTGGTTCAAGAACCTGGGGACTGAAGGCAGCCCCGGCACCGCTGTCTTTGCATTGACAGGAATGGTCAACCGCACGGGATTGATCGAGGTGCCGATGGGGATCACGCTTCGCGAGATCATCTATGACGTGGGCGGGGGCATCCCCTCGGGTCGCAAGTTCAAGGCCGTGCAGACCGGCGGTCCGCTGGGTGGATGTCTGCCTGAAGAGCACCTGGATACTCCAGTAGATTTCGATTCGCTGGTTGAGGCTGGTTCGGTAATGGGTTCCGGCGGGATGATCGTCGCCGACGAGACCACGTGCATGGTCGAGTTTGCCAAGTACTTCATGCAGTTCGTGTGCGACGAAAGCTGCGGCAAGTGCCCGCCATGCCGTATCGGCAGCACCCGGATGCTGGAGGTCTTGGAGCGCATCACGGCCGGCGAGGGGAAGCTGGAGGATCTGGATGAGATTCGGCGGCTGGCGCAGGGGATCGAGCACGGCTCGCTGTGCGCGCTGGGCCAGTTGGCGCCTGCGCCTGTGATGTCCACCTTGTTGCACTTTGAAGACGAGTACCGGGCGCACATCGAAGAAGAACGCTGTCCGGCAGGGAAGTGTCGGGCCTTGATCACCTACGAAATCATTGAAGAGCTCTGCACCGGCTGTATGGTATGCGCGCGGAAGTGTCCCAGCAAAGCCATCAGCGGCGAAAAACGCGAACCGCACGTCATCGATCAAGAGCTATGCGAGCGATGCGGCTTGTGCAAGGAAGTCTGCAAATTCGACGCCATCGTTGTCAGTTAACCACGCGGGGTGGAAGCTATGAGTGTCACGCTAACTATCAATGGCAAAACAGTCACTGCGCCCGGGGGCAGCACTATACTGGAAGCGGCGCGTCTGGCGGGCATCAACATCCCTACCCTTTGCCATCATCCAGACCTGACCAATGTGGGCGCGTGCCGCCTGTGCGTGGTCTCGGTGGAGAAAGCGGGGACTCTGCAAACCGCCTGCACGACGCCCATCGCTGAGGGGATGGTGGTCAACACCGAGAGCGAGAAGGCGCGTGAAACCCGCAAGTTCGTCCTGGAGATGCTGCTGACCGATCACCCTAACGACTGCATGACGTGCGAGGTGAACGGTGACTGCGAGCTGCAGGATCTAGCCTATGAGTATGACGTAAGCTGGCCCGAGCACGGCGGCAGTCGCCATTCCTATGAAATTGACACGGACTCGAATCCCTTTGTGTTCATTGACCGCAACAAGTGTATCCTCTGCGGCCGCTGCATCCGCGCATGCAACGAGATTCAGAACCGGGATGTCTGGAACTTTGCCCAGCGCGGCTTCAAGACCAAACTCGTCGCTGGTGCCGACCAGTTGATGCTGGATGCCAACTGTGAAAGCTGCGGGCAGTGCGTGGCCTACTGCCCCGTCGGTGCGCTGTACGACAAGATGAGCCTGGGCCTGGGGCGTCTCAATCAAGTCACCAAGGTGCGGACCACCTGCGCCTACTGCGGAGTGGGCTGCACCTTTGATCTGAACGTGCGCGAGGGCAAGATCGTGCGTGTCACCAGCGCCGAGGACGCCCCAGTCAACGGGATGTCGCTCTGCGTCAAGGGGCGCTACGGCTACGACTACGTGCATCACCCTGACCGTCTGACCCGCCCGCTGGTGCGCGCCCAGTGGTTGACGGATGTGGAGAGGAGAGTAGAGATTGGAGACTGGAGAGTCGCTGATGCTCACTCTCCGAGCTCCGATCGCGGAACCCTTGTCGAAAGCGACTGGGACACGGCGCTAGACGTGGTTGCGAACAAGTTCACGGAGGTCAAGAAGGCGGATGGTGGCGATGCGCTTGCGGTGCTGGCCTCTGCCAAGTGTACGAATGAGGAGAACTATCTCTTCAACAAGTTCACACGGCAGATACTGGGGACCAATACGATCGACCACTGTGCCCGGCTTTGACATAGCTCTACTGTCACCGGTCTGGTGACAAGCTTTGGCAGCGGCGCGATGACCAACTCCATCCGGGACATCGCAGAGGAGAGCCAGTGCATTCTTATCATCGGCAGCAACACCACCGAGCAGCATCCCGTCATCGGCGCCAAGATTCGACGAGCCAAGCGGCACCGTGGAGCCAAGCTCGTCGTGGCCGACCCGCGCCGCATCGACATCGTCGACTATGCTGACCTACACCTACAGCACAAGCCGGGCACCGACATCGCCTTGCTCAACGGCTTGATGCACGTCATTGTCCGCGAAGGCTGGCAAGATGAGGAGTTTGTCGCCGAGCGGACCGAGGGCGTTGAGGAGCTGAAGGCGGTCGTCGGAGAATATCCCCCCGAGGTGGTCAGCGAGATCACTGGGGTGCCGGCCGAGGACATCGAAAAGGCCGCACGGATGATGGCTGAAAACCGGCCTGGTTCCTTGTTGTACGCTATGGGCATCACCCAGCACACCGTCGGCGTAGCCAACGTGATGAGCTGCGCCAACCTACAGATGCTGCTGGGCAACCTGGGCGTGCCGGGAGGTGGCGTCAACCCGCTGCGCGGTCAGAACAACGTACAGGGAGCGTGCGATGTAGGCAGCCTGCCTAACGTTTACCCTGGTTACCAGCAGGTGACCGACTCGGCCATCCAGGAGAAGTTTGAGAGCGCCTGGGGCGTCTCTTTGTCGAACCAAGTGGGGTTGACGGTCACCGAGATGGTGGAGGCTGCCGAGGAAGGAAAGGTGCGCTGCCTGTATGTTATCGGCGAGAACCCGATGGTCAGCGACCCGGATCTGAACCACGTGCGTCACGCGCTCCAGCAGACCGAGTTCCTCGTGGTGCAGGACATATTCTTCACCGAGACGTGCCAGTTTGCCGACGTCATTTTCCCAGCCGCCAGTTTTGCGGAGAGAGATGGCACCTTCACCAATACCGAGCGACGGGTGCAACGTGTGTGCAAGGCGGTTGATCCGCCCGGCGAAGCCAAGAACGATACGTGGATTATCGTTGAGCTGGCGAAGCGAATGATCGCCGAGGGCGCCGCGACACCCAGCAATGAGGCCACGCACGCTGGCTGGGACTATGGATCAGCGGCTGACGTGATGGCCGAGGTCAACGCTCTCACGCCCATCTACGCAGGCATCACCTATCGGCGGCTGGAAGAGGGAGACCAGCTCCAATGGCCCGTCCCCAGCGAAGACCACCTGGGTACGCCAATTCTGCACGTGGGAAAGTTCAGCCGGGGGCTGGGGCGCTTCGCTGCGGTGGATCACGTGCCGCCGGACGAGCTGCCCGACGACGAGTACCCGCTGGTGTTGACCACCGGGCGCGTCATCTACCACTTTCACGGTGGCGAGATGACTCGCCGCGCTCGCAACCTGCAGGCGATGTACCCCGAGGCGCTGGTCGAAATCCACCCTCATGACGCTCAAAAGGCGGGAATCGGCGATGGGGAGTTGATGAAGGTCGCTTCGCGGCGGGGCGAGATCGTTGCCAAGGCCGAGGTGACCGACCGGGTCGAGCCGGGGCTGGTCTTCTCCACCTTCCATTTCCCCGAGTCGTCGGCCAACTTCCTCACCAACCCGGCCTTGGATCCGCAGGCCAAGATTCCAGAGTACAAGGTCTGCGCCGTGCGCGTGGAAGCCGCATAGCGACTGTTGACCCTCCCGGAGGCTGCAAACCTCCGGGGGGTTTGGAGTTCCAGTAGAAGCTGAAGGGCCATCCTCTTCAGGGTGGCCCTTTCGATTTGGATCCTCCTGCCCGGCCGGTTCCAGGGCGCACGAACGTGAACATGACCGGACTCTGGCGCACTTCGAGCTTCAGGCGTACAATCCACTGCGAACTATGCGAAGGAGTTCTGTGCAGCGACGGACGAGGAGGAAATCAACATGAGCGCAGATAGCCGCAAAGAACTGGAATCGTTGTTTCAGAAGCACGGGTACACAGATTTCAAATGGATTGAGCCGAAGGATATCATCGTTTCCCAATGGGTGCGTATGAAGTGTACGTTCGGGTGCGACGAGTACGGCCAAAACGCGTCGTGCCCTCCAAACGTGCCATCGGTCTCAGAGTGCCGACAGTTCTTCATCGAGTACAGCACAGCGGTGATATTCCACTTCCAGAAGACAGTGAAGGAGCCCGAAGATCGCCATGCGTGGTCGAAGAAGGTTAATCTAGGGCTCCTGGAACTAGAGCGAGAGGTTTTCCTGTCCGGCCATCGCAAGGCCTTGATGATGATCATGGATTCCTGCTCCATATGTGCCGACTGCACAGGGGCGAGGGAGGAGTGCAAGAGCCCCCGGTTGGCGCGCCCCACGGCTGAAGCAATGGCCGTAGACGTCTACGCCACAGTCAGGCAATATGGCTATCCGATAGAGGTTCTAACCGACTATTCCGAAGAAATGAACCGGTACGCTTTTCTGATGATCGAATAGCGGGATCGGGCATTTGGCAGACACCGAGAACCAAGGCCTGCACAGCAAGGCAAGCCCCCTTTGCCCAATATGGCAAAGGGGGCTTTGTCGTATCTAGCATCGCGGGGGCAATCACCGGATCACGAATCTCGGGATTGGGGCCAAGGAGATAAGGAGCGACACACCAGCCTCTTCGGTGGCTTTCCAGAAGCGCTCTATTCCTACTTGGGAGCTTCTCTCCCCTAACAGTAGGCTCGGATCATGGCCCAAGAGCGCGGCGATGATGGCGTAGAGCGGTTCCCCACGCAGTCCCTCGCGACCTCCTGGCGAATGCCAGGCATCAAGTGAGGGGCATCCAAGAGGCTGAACGTAAACGAGGCGAGAAGGGGGCTCTGTCCCGTGTGCGGCTGCAAGCCACGTCGATGATCAGGCCAGCCCCGAGTGCGTGATCGTCATGGTTCTTCGCTTTTCAGCGCCCTTGCTAGGACTTCGATCTCCCTTTCCAGTCTCTTTTGTCTGGACGCGATAGTGAAGACGTAAGCGAAGGTCAAAGCCCAGAATACGGCATACGCAGCAAACAGATAAGCCATGCTCAACCTCCCTCTCCAGTTCTGAGTCTCTCCTTCAGCCCATCAACCTGGTCGGCCAATTTGCCCAAGCGTCTTCGATGCAGCAGCAGTGTGAAGTAGAGGATGGTGAAAGCCAGGAGACTGAAGAGAAAAGTGGCCAACATTGCCGGGGCCAAGTGCATGCCCTCTCTCTCGAAGATCACCGGGTGAAGTCTCTGCCACCACCGCACCGACATGAAAGTGAAAGGCACGCTGACGAAGGCCACGATGCCATATACAGCGGCGAAGCGGGCCGTTCGCTCTTCCCCCTCCACGAAAGCTCTCAACACGAGGTAAGATAGGTACAGGAGCAGCAGGATTGTAACCAAGACCAGGCGGGGTTCTTGCTGCCAGGGCCACCAAGCGTTCCAGGTCGCCTTGGCCCAGATAGAACCGGTGATAACCGCCATGGCCGTGAAAGTGATACCGATCTCCACTGAGGACAGGGCCAGGATATCCCAGGCGCGATTTCCCCCGCGAAGGTAGGCTACACCGGCAACCAAGGTGACGAAGAAGGCCAAGAAGCCCACCCAGGCCGAGGAGACATGGAAGTAGAAGATCCTTTGCACGTGACCCATGGTCGCCTCCGTCGGTGCGTAAACGAACACCAGATAGAGCGCCACTATGATGCTCAACCCGCTCAGCCAGTTGAGTAGATCTTCGATCCGAAAGCTCTTACTCATGGTGGAAACTCCTTTCGTGTGGCAGAGGCTACCCTTGGACCACGAAGTCGAAGGTCATATAGGAGACTACGAGGAAGATGATGTCAAAGGCCACGAGGAATCGTAACCAGTGGGCGATATCGCCCAAGGGTAGGCCATCGAGGATGCCTCCAGTGGCTTTGGTCGCAGCGATCACAACCGGCAGGATGATCGGAAAGAGCAGAACGGGCAACATGACCTCGCGAGCCCTGGTATTGACGGCGATCGCCGAAAGCAGAGTGCCCACACCGGCGAATCCAACGGTTCCCAAGAAAATGGTAAGTAGAAGGGGTGGCCGGATCAGGTTCAGGTCAAAGATGACGGAGAAGATGGGCAATATCAGAGCCTCGATAGCGCAGATGAAGACAAGATTGCCGAGCATCTTGCCAAAGTAGATGACACTGCGGTCCATTGGGGCCAGGAGCAAGCCGTCAAGGCAATCGTTCTCCATCTCCAAGGCGAGCGAGCGGTTCAACTCTAGGGTGCTGGCGAAGGCAAAGGTCACCCACAGGACCCCCGGCGCCACTTGGGCGATGTTCTCCACACGCAAGTCAAAGCTGAAGTTGAAGATAACGATGACGAGCAAAGCGAAGACTAGCATGGAGCTGAACATCTCTTTGGTGCGCAGCTCGGCCACCACATCCTTCCAAACGATGGCCAGCACCTTGCTCAAGTAACTCATGTCTCAGCTCGCTTCCCTGTCGATCCGTTACCCACATAGTGCCAGTAGGCTTGCCGGAGGTCGTCCAAGGTTAGGGAGGCTACCTCGGCTTGGTAGACGATTCGTCCCTTTGCCAGGATAGCTACGGTATCACAGAACTCCAAAGCCCGTTGAAGGTTATGGGTAGTCATGACCACGGTACGAGACTCTGCGGCAATGGTTTGGAGCAACTGTCGCAGCATGTCCGCTGCCTGTTGATCGAGGCCGGTATAGGGCTCATCCAAGAGCATGAGTGAAGGCTGATGAATTATGGCCCGAGCGATGGAGAGACGCTGCTGCATGCCGCGAGAGAGGGTACGGGCAGGATCATGGCGGCGGGCCTGTAGCCCCACGAGATCCAAGAGTGTGTCTACGCGTTCTTCAACAGCGGGAATATCGTAAATCCGGCCATAGAAAGTGAGGTTCTCTTCGACCGTTAGCTTGCCGTAGGTGAGGGACTGATGGGAAACAAAGCCTATCCGCCGCCGGATCTCGGCGCTGCGTGAAGGCAGATCAAGACCATCGATATGCACCAGGCCGCTGGTGGGCCTGAGCAGCGTCGCCAAGATGCGCAGCAGAGTTGTCTTGCCAGCGCCGTTGGGGCCCACGACAGTGAGGAACTGACCGCGACTCACCTCCAGATCGACACCTTGCAGGGCATAGGAGTGACCAAAGGACTTGACCAAGTCCTGGATCTGGATCATCTACCCTTTCTCCTCCGGGCGCTTTTTGAGGAAAGGATAAGCCAGGGCCCCGAATGTAGCCAAGGTGGCGATCCCCAGGATCGCCCACGTGAGCACAAGGGTAACCGTCGCGGTGGTGTCCGTTGGCGCAGCTCCCAGCGGGAGGCTAGCGAAATGCAGGACGACATCATCGCCCCGGGTCAAGTCTTGTGCAGTCAGGTGCAGATAGTCCCCGCCTTGGAGTGAGAGAGACTCGCTGCGAGCCAACTCGGGAGCCACGACCTCCACCCCCACATCGGCGACGAGGACGTCCAGGGACCTGATGGGATAGGCTATCTCTCGCGAAAGATCATAGGTGGTCGTTTGGTACCGGAATTCGTAGGTGATGACGAACTGCTTGGCTCCCGGAAAGATAGGCCGAGTGGAAGCAAAGCCTCTGTCCGTCTCCACCACACAGCATTCCATGAACCCCTCCGTCAGTTGGACGGCGGAAGCACCTTGGGGCAGGAGGAATTGGAGAGTTTCTCCTCCTTCCTCCCCCGTCGCGCCAACGTACGTCTTGTTTCCACCGTTGAAGAAGATCTGCACCTCCTGCACCCGAACGATGCCTGGCTCGAAATCGAAGATCAGGTGGGATCGTTCCACCGATAGATCTTCGTCACTAGTGGTCGATTCGTAGACGGTGAACGGTATGGAGATGAGATTCTCTCCCTCGGGAAAGGCCACTACCTCGCTCCCGTACTGCACTCCCACATACTCGACTTCAAACTGATAGGCATAGCCTTCGGTGTCGAGACCTTCGAAGCGGAACCTCCCGTCCTCGTCGGTTGTCGTCTCGAAGGAACTCTCCTGCTCTTGGCCGGCGAAGGCCCAGAGGGTCACAGGCAGTCCCCCAAGTGGTGCTCCGTCTGACGAACCGTCAAATACCTGACCCTCGATCACGCCCGACCCTTGGGCCCAGGCTGACGTCAGCACACCGAGTAGCAGGAGCAGAATCGCAATGAAGGTAGCCAACCGAATGCGCATCTCAACTCGCCCCAGCCGTCGTTCTTCTTCCTGGCCAAGCGGTGATGACTGTGCCCATCAGCATTACTCCGCTGCCGATCCAGATCCAGTTAACCAGGGGGTTGATGACTATTTGAAAGGCGGCTAAGCCATCCTCATCCAGGCTGGCCAAGATGACGTGGAGGTCTTCCTTCAAGTTGCTGCGTATGGCGACCTCGGTTACCCACGGGTTGTCCAGAGCATAGTGATAGTTCTTCTCTGGGACCAGCGTAGCTACCTTGGAGGCGCCTGCATAGACGTCCAGGGTGGTGGAGAAGCGGACTCTACTTTGATACGTCTCGGGCTGTGGGTTCAAGGTCTCAACAGCGTAGTCGTGATAGTGAAGATCATAGCCCGCGATGGTAGTCGATTCGCCAGGATGAAGAGCGATGAGTTGCTCGCTCTTGTAGGCCATCGAGCCCGTGACTCCAATGGTGATGAGAATAATGCCGAAGTGGACCAGATAGCCGCCATAGCGGCGGCGAGCCTTGGAAATGAGTGTCAGGAAAGCCCGGGGATACTTTTCGCCCGTGGAGCGGTGCCGAGCCACCAAGTCCCTTGCCACGACTGACAAGAGTGAGAGGACGACGAAGGCAGAGAGGGCGGCGGAGATGAGGGGGAACAGGTCCCTCACGCCCAGGATGTAGATCGCCAGGGAGAACGCGGGGCCTCCGATAACGCCAGGGAGGAGGCTGCGCACGTTCTCGCCGGTCAGTCGTCGCCAGCCGATGACCGGACAGATACCCATGAGGCAGATGAGGACCATCGCCAGTGGGCCGGTAGCCCGATCATAGAAGGAGGCATCGAGACTGACCCGAAGCCCTCGAAAGGCCTGAGCGAGGGTTGGATATGTCGTGCCCAGGAATACTATCAACGCGATGCTACATAGAAGCACGTTCGCAAGTAGAAAAGCTCCCTCGCGGGAGAGAGGGCTGTCCATTTCCCTTTCGCTTCGGAGTTGGCGCCTACGAAGGTAGATGAGGAAGAAGGCAAGCCCGAGGATGATGCCCATAAATGACGCAAGGAAATAGGCGATGGGCTGTAAATGGCTCGAAAAGCCGTGAAGGTCGGATACGATGATGCCACCCCTTGTCACGAGTGTCGCGAACAGGCACAGAACGAAGCAAAGTGTGGCTAGCACCATGGTCCAGGCTTTCTGCATGCGTCGTCGCTGCTCCATCATGGCAGAATGGAGGAGGGCGGTCCCTGTTAGCCAGGGGATAAGGGAAGCGTTCTCCACCGGGTCCCAAGCCCAATACCCACCCCAGCCTAGTTCGACATAGGACCACCAGGCCCCGATGATGATCCCTATGCCTAGAGAGAGCCACGCAAAAAGGTTCCAAGGCCTGACGGCCCTTATCCAAGTCTTATTGAGTTCGCCACTCATCAGCGCAGCCAGCGCGAAGGCGAAGGGCACTGTGTAGGCGGCGTAGCCAAGGAAGAGGACCGGTGGGTGCAAGACCATGCCGGGATTCTCAAGCAGGGGCAACATGCCCACCCCTTCGGTGGGCTTGATGGCCAGGGTCTCGAACGGATTGCTGATCAGAACCAAGACCAGGGCGAAGAAGGCCTCACTGGCGGCTAGAGTGGCCAGGATGTACGGTCCGAGCTTGCCCAGCCTGCCACTCTGTAGTACTGCTATCGCCGTCAGGATGGTGAGAAACCAGAGCCACAGGAGCCAAGAGCCTGCCTCGCCAGCCCAGAAGGCGGTGACAGTGTAGATGATCGGAAGGTGGGTGCTGGTATGACTGTAGACATAGCTCACCCCGAAATCGCGCGTCACCAGCAAATAGAGCAGGATGGCCGAGGCGAGGGTCACGAGAACTGTTGTCATCAACAGTGCATTCTTTGCGCTTTCGACCAACTGGCGAGACGTGCGGCGAGCCCCCATGAAAGAGGCCACCGCCCCGTACGAAGAGACGATCAAGCAGAGCACAAGAACCCAAAAGCCTACATCAGACATCATTCCTACCTTTTCGGAGCGGGACTATGAGCAAGCTAGTCCTCGACGTACTTGGAGGGGCACTTGAGGAGCAGGGTGCTGGCCTCGAAGAGACCGCTAGAGGCATACCTTCCCTCTACCACGGTCTGAGCGCCGTCCTGGAACATGTCGGGGCGGACGCCCTGGTACAGAACAGGGAGGCTCCCATCTTCGCCGGCAATCTCGAATCGGAGAATCAACCGCTGAGGATCCCAGTCAATCGTATTGCCGACCACGAGGCCGGAGACTCTTACCATCTGATCCGATGGTCCTTGAGCCAACAATTCTTCCACGGTCAGGTAGTGGGCAGTGGCGCCTTCGATATTGGTAAAGATGAGCCATCCCAGGACGACAAGTATGATGGCTGCGCCCACGAGAAACTTCAGCCGTCCACCAGCGACTATACCCCGCGCTGGGAGCTTGGAAACAGAGCTTGATTGGCTCATCTATCGTCCATTTGTTGACGGTGTTGAGTAAGTGTAATGGCAAGGAAGTTCCTTGTCAAGTAAGGCGCCGGGTGTTGGCTAGGGTGAGTTTGCGGCCATTGTCGACAAAGCAGGTCCAGATCTGACCTCGTTTTGACCAGAATTGGACCCGCTTTTGACCTTTGTGCTGTACACTGTATGCTGCATGGTGGCAGTGAGGCCGGGGCAGTTTTTGCCAAGCAGCGGCGCGTGTCTTCGCCGCAGTGTCGCGAACTGGGGCGCTCAGGGTCGGTTCTGGGTGGCTGACGGATCGGTCGGCTAGGTGATGACACGCCACAGCGAATCTGGTAAACAGGTACCCTCTGATAAGATCGGGATTCTCGATCCGGTCGGAGGGGTATTCTGGCGTAGGGACAGAATACTGAATCATGTCGAGGAAGAAGATCATCGTGATCGCCCTTCTGCTGGGGATGGTGGTCGTAGGTGGAGTGGGTGCTGTGGGTTTGTGGCAGTACCACGAGCAGCCTCAATTCTGTGCCACCTGTCACATCATGGAGCCGTATCTGGAGTCGTGGAATGGATCGGACTTACTGGCAAACGCCCACGCACTAGAGAATGTGACTTGCCTGGACTGTCACGAGCCCACCTTGCAGCAGCAGATGGACGAGTTGGTGGTGTACATGCAGGGGGACTTCACGGTCCCTCTAGAGGAGAGACAGTTTGAGACACAGTTTTGCTTCGACTGTCACGAGCCCAATGAACACACAAGTTATGAAGAGGTCATCCAGCTTACGGAGGCGCTGGAGCTAAACCCTCACGATTCGCACCTTGGTGAGATGGATTGTGACATCTGCCATAAGACGCATAGGCCTTCAGAGGATTATTGTGCTCAGTGCCATGGCCCCGTGGCGACAGGGCCGGGGTGGACGACCGAGGTGACAACAACAGCGGAGGTCGATGTGTGGGCTCCTGACATGGACTGCGCTGTGTGTCACGTCATGGACCCTTATTTGGAGTCATTGCAGGATACTGACCTGCTGGCATATGCCCACACCAAAGAAGGGTTGGCCTGTCTGGATTGCCATGAGCTAGAAGCAGTAGAGCAGGTACATGAGGAGGCCGTTGCCGGGAAGCCCATCAGGGCGCGGAAGTTTGAAATGCAGGTTTGCTTTGACTGCCATGTTGCCAACGAGCACGCGAGTTACGCAGAGGTCATCGAGCGCACCACAGACTACATCATAGATGACGAGAACATCAACCCGCACGACCCGCACGCAGGCGTGGAGGATATGGAGCCAGTTGAATGCTCTCGCTGCCACCAGATGCATGAGGAATCGACGCTGGTCAAGGGCTGCTATTCGTGCCACCATGCGGGACTTGTCAGTTGCAGTACGTGTCATTGAGTGTCATGGGGAGTGAACACCAATTAGGCACTTCTACTTACCTAGGCAGGTAATTTGGCGGATTCAAATCCAGATTAGGGCGGACTATTATGGTATTATACTTGACTCTACTGAAACGGGAGGTGATAAATCGGCTCTAAGGATGTGGAAAAAGGGCGCGGGAAGCGCCGCTGGGCGCACCCTGAGTAGACCGAAGGTCGTATCGAAGGGGCAGTCCAGCGGTGAATAGTAGTGCAATATTGCACAGAATTGCACAAAGGAGGGTCAAGGATGAGTAAGGAACAGGGCAGCGAAAGTGCAGTATCACGTAGACAGTCCATCAAGGAGGACGAAATGGCAAAGGAAAAGGAAGCACCGAAGGGACCATCGCGGAGGGAGTTTGTCAAGGGGGCAGCCGTTGGCGGTGCAGGAGTAGCCGCGGGCGTGTTGGCCAGTTGTGCCCCCGCCCCTACTCCGACCCCAGAGGTGATCAAGGAGACCGTGGAAGTGCCAGTCGAGGTGATCAAGGAGGTTGAGGTAAAGCCGTGGCTTCCCGAAGCGTGGGACGAAGAAGCCGATGTGGTGGTGGTTGGATACGGGTATGCCGGTCAGTTCGCAGCCATTGAGGCCAACGATGCTGGGGCAGAAGCTCTGATTCTGGAGGTAGCGCCGGAAGGGCGTGAAGGCGGCAGTTGCCGAGTCTCGGGCCAGATGATCCTCATGCCTACGCCCGATTTGGAAGACGCGATGTTCGAGTACTTGCAGAACCAAGACTTCGGGCATCTGGTCGAGGAGGATGTTCATCGGGCGCTTGCAGCAGAGATGACGAAGATCGAGCCTTGGGTCCTCAGTGAGGGCGGCACGACGGTTCCTTGCTACGATGATCCAACCGGCGGCTCGCCAATATGGGACGTGCCGGGGAACCAGTCCAACTTGCGCAGGTACATCAACTCTGAGGTGGGTGTCGGAGGATTGTCGCGTGGGTGGTTGTTCTTCGACTCGATCGTCAAGGACCGGGGGATCCCAATCCGCTACAATACCCGAGCCCGCTCTCTGGTAGTTACCCCCGAGGGGGAAGTCCTGGGCGTACGCGCCGAGGATGCGGACGGCAACGAGGTCTACGTTAAAGCCCGGCGTGGGGTCGTGCTGGCTACGGGCGGCTTCGAGGCGAACCCGGACATGCTGAAGAACTATGGAAAAGCCTGGCCAACAACCAGGAACGAGAACCTCTTCTGGGGGAGTCCGTACTCCAGGGGGGACGGGATTACTATGGCCCAGGCCATAGGCGCAGAGATCGTAGCCATGAACAACATCCTGGATCCCATGGGCGCCGGGGTCGTCAAGGTGCCCGAGTACGAAGCCACCTTCGGTATCTTTGGATTCCCTGGGACCAGCTTCTTCATGGTGAACAAGTTTGGCAATCGGTTCATCAACGAGTTCAGATATAACGTTTACAGCTATGGATGGCAACATACCATCCTCTTCGAAAAAGGCGAACATATGCCCCTGAACACATGGGGAACGATGACCTTCCCAGTTATCCCCTTCTACGTGGTGTTCGATAAAGCGGTCTTGGACGCTGGCCCCTTCGTGTGGAATAGCATGGGCTGGAATCCCATCGTAGAGGGCTATGAGTGGAGCGTGGACAACCAGGCGGAGCTCGCCAAGGGATGGATCCTCCAGGCAGATACCATCGCCGATCTGGCTGCCAAGTTTGTGGATCCTGACAACTATGGTCCGGACGGCGAACCGTCTCTGGATCCGGCCACCTTGGAGGCAGCCTTTACCAGGTACAACGAGTATTGCACTGCAGGCAGCGACCCGGACTTCGAGAGGCCTGCGGAGAAGCTGGCACCTGTACAAGGTCCACCCTTCTATGGACTGAAGCTCTGGCCGATGGTGCACGCGACGGGAGGCGGTCCCAAGCGCGACGCGAAAGCGCGCGTCATCAACGTCAAGGGCGAGCCCATCCCGAGGCTATACAGTTCTGGTGAGATGGGCACGTGGTGGGGAGCCGGCTATGATGGCGGCTGCCACGAGGGTCCATCCTCCGGCCGCATCGCTGGGGCCAACGCTAGTGCAGAGACCCCGTGGGCTTAGAGGCGTGTGGCCTACAGGACACCTCGAGAGTCGTGAATTGTGAGCCAGGGGGTCGGGGTAACCCGGCCCCTCTGCTTTGGGCCTGCCTGGCCCGGGGAGGGGGACTTACATTAGCGAGGAGTGGCTCATGACGGAAGAAGCGAACGCGCACCACACTAACACGGAGATGATTCTGTCACCTCGTCGAGAAGTGCTCGCCGGGACCGACATGGCGCTGAAGGTCGAGGTGTCGTGCCCTTCTGGCTGCGACCTGCGAAGCGGGACGGTGAGAGTCATCGCTCAGGACGGTACCGTGGCGAAAGAGGTCCCCCTGATCAGCTTCGAAGAGGGAATCAATGGGACCGGCGAGTTCGCCCTCAAGGCTCCTGTCGAGGTTGGGGAATGCACCTGGAATGTGGCGTACCCAGGGCAAGAGGTTGGGGGAGTTTTTCATCACCCAAGCTCCACGCAATTCTCCTTTACTGTCAGCCCGCACCCCACCAGCATCGCGGTGTGGAACCTGATTTCTCCCATCGCACTCGGTAATAGGTTCAAGATCAAGGTGGGCGTCAAGTGCTCCGTTGAGTGCAAGCTGACGGGCTGCGAGATCGCAGTCTACGGCCAAAGGGGCAGGAAAGTGGCAAGTGAAACGTTGAGTGACCTCCCCTGGCCGGGTAGCAGTGCGCTATACTGGACAGACGTGGAACTTGAGGCCCCCTGCGCCGAGGGACATTACAAGTGGCGGGTAGGGTTCCGGGACCCGCACCTCGAGGCTCCACACAGCGACGCCTCCTATCGCTTCGCCTTCGCGACTGCGAGGCCGCCTGAGCACATCCTGACAGTACACGTAACGGACAAACACACTAAGAGCCCGATTGAAGGTGCGCTGGTTACTATACGCTCGCGTGGTACCCCATACAGGGCTCGCACGGATGCGGGCGGGGTCGCAAGTATAGGCGTGCCCACAGGTGAGTACAACATCTATGCTGTAAAGCACCGATACGCGGACTTCAACACAACTGTCGAGATAGGCAGCGACTTAGACTTGAAAGCTGAGCTATTGCTTACTCCGCCCTCCCAGTGGGGTGGTTGGCCAAACCGCTAATCCTGTCCATGTAGGCTTGGCCGCCAACTCCGCCCGGGCGTCTGCACGGTCTGGAGCGAGAGCTGGCAAGCACGAGGTGGAGCCCCGCCAATATCGAGGTGCGCTGCGTCACGCAACGAACGCTGGGTAGGAGTCCTGCGAATAGTGCCCTGACGGCACCAGTGGTGCCACTGTCTTCTACTGAGGAGAGCCCGAGAGATCGGGCTCTCCCTTTTGTTTGCTTCCCAGACCCCGAGTTTGACCAATTCCGCACCAGAATCGGAGCTCATTTTGACCTTGGGGTGCTATGATCATGGTGGCAGTGGTTTGTGTCTTGTGAAGTGGTGTAGATTTGCTGGTGCTTCCATATGATTAGTCGTTGGTTCGGAATCGACCTCCTCGTGCCTCCGGCAGGCCTGTTCAGTGAATGGGTGCCAAGTGCAAACGACTGGGCAGAGCCATCTCTAGCTCCTCCGGTTCTTTCAGGTTATGCATCGACTCCAAGCTGAAGTATCGCCGCTCTGCCTGCCACTCGTCATGGATCTCTATCAGGACCGAGCCTACCAGTCTCAGCACCGAATCCGGGTTGGGGAAGATGCCAACCACAGCTTTCTTCGCGTTCGTCGTTGGCTTCGTATGTCGTGGGACGCTAGCCGGGATGCGCATCCGTAGTGAATTGCAGGTGAGCTACGGCCCCTGGTCAAACGCCGACGACTATCCACGTCTGTCTGAGCAAGGACCAGGTACCATCAGAGTTGGTGCTCAGCCCGGCAGAACTCCATGGCTGCCGACGAGATCTGAATAGACGGTTTCGATCGGGCGATGACGTGTCTAGTCGGATGGTTTGCGCAGAGGGCTCGCCTGTGGTATGGTTGGCACCGAGATAGTCAGGGGGTAACTAGTGATTATCGAGAAGAAGATAGAGGTGTTCCTGGCCGTGGCTGACGCTGGCAGCTTCAGTGGGGCCGCTCGCCGGCTGTCGCTGAGCCAGTCAGCCGTCAGTTTCCATGTCGATACCCTGGAGAGGGAGCTGGGGACCAGTCTATTCCGGCGGAAAGGGCGCACCATCTCACTGACGCCAGAAGGAGAACTGCTCCATCAGGAAGTGAGGACGCTGGCCCAAGAGGCCCGACGGGTAGAAGACATCTTTTCGGAGGAATCGGCGAGCATCGCCCAGCGGATCCGTCTGGCCGGCGGTGCCTTGACCTGCGCCTTCACGGTGCCGTGGGACCTGGCCGCGTTCCAACAGAAGTACCCAGAGGTCGTGTTCACATATGAACGTCTGCGACAAGATGCGCTGGTGGACAAACTGGTGAGCGGTGAACTGGATCTGGCCTTCGTAGGCTATCGGATACGGCACCGCAAGCTGGCCACCCAGGTCTGCCTTCGAGATGAGATTATCCTGGTCGGGGCCCCTGACAGGGCCCCGGACAGAGTTACGCTGGAGGAGCTGGGCGGTCTGCCGTTGTTGTGGGTGACCAACGATCGGGGGCTGGAACTCCTGGTGAGTCGGAGCCTCTCCGAGGCTGGGCTACCTATGTGGAAACTGAACATCGTGGTGGAGGTGGAGGACCTATCCACCCTGAAGACCGCCGTGCAAGCGGGACTGGGGCTGGCTTTCCTTCCCCGAGTGACGGCGGCTCACCAGCTACGCTTTGAGGTACTGAAGGAGGTCTCGGTAGAGGGACTGGAACTGAACCGGCTGACCTATCTGGTGTATAGCAAAGGGAAACATCCTCGGGAGGTGGTGCGCCGGTTTGTCGAATTCATGCGACAGCGATGTGCACAAAAAGCGGTAGAGGCGGAAGCAAGGAGCACGCCATAAAGGTGGCGTGAGCAGTAACAACTGGAATGACTGCGGACACCGGGGACCGTGGCTTGGGCGTACAGAGAGCGGCTCGGGCCAAGAGCGCACCCTCGTGACCCGCGTCTTCTTTGCCTCGTTGTGAGCGGGGAGGATCGAGGCCCGAGGACCGGCAAGAGGAAGGATGTGATCGCTGAAGTGATCGTGAGGTCTCCTTCCACGAGTCCGGTCAATCGAGGCGCTTCCTGGGGCCTAGTCGCACACAGTTCGAGGGTGGTAGCTTCATACCAGTGGCAGACCGGGCGATTCCTTCGCGCCAGCAAGCACTTCTGCAATTGCTAGTGCTAAATGGCACTGGTTCAGTCCGGTTTAGACCTGGTGAAGACCAGACTAAGAGTTGAGCTAGACCTTGTAGTGACAGAACCCTCCGTGTGCCGACTTGACAGGGTCTATTAGCCTGTCTATAATATGGTAGAGTTGTTTTTGGGATAGTGAGGGTTGTGGATCGCCGATTTGGCTGTTCACATCCTATGAGAGTGTCTGGTTGTGTGTGAGGCGAGGATGCCATTCGCGTCGTCGAAATCTTGCCTGTAGTCCGTGGCGTTGCGCCAAACGAAGGCCCCGAGGCTTCTTTGGCCTTTTCTTTGCAGCTGATCAATATCTGCGTTCAACAGAAAGGCTTGAGTTCATGAAGGGAGGTGATGTTTGCTACACGCACTGTCGCTATTGCTAGACATTGAACATTCTAGGAGGTTAAAGGTATGCGAAGCATAACTAGGAGACAGTTCCTGAAAGGTTCGGGAGCCGGTGCAGGTGCTCTTCTTCTACCCCCGGTCATGCCGGGGTTTCAGGAGGTACCGGCCTTTCCACTGCACAAGAGGGTGGGCGAGTCACGGACCATCTGCCCGTATTGCTCATGCGGGTGTGGTCTGCTTATCGCCACGGACAGCTCAGGACACATACTCAATTCCGAGGGCGACCCGGATCATCCCAACAACAGGGGTGCCTTGGACCCCAAGTCCATCGCGGTACGCCAGTTGTCCACTAGCCCTCACCGGCAGAGCAAGGTCTTACACCGGGCCCCAGGCGCCGCGGAGTGGGAGGAGATGACCTGGGAGCAGGCCATCCCCCTCGTTGCTCGCAAGATCAAAGACACACGCGATGCCACCTTCCAGACCACCGATGAGAATGGGGTGACGGTCAATCGGACCAACGGCATAGCCTTCATCGGTGGTGCAGCCAACAACGACGAGGATTGCTACATTGCCGTCAAGTTGGCTCGCGCCCTCGGCCTGGTGTACGTCGAGCACCAGGCACGCATATGACACTCCGCGACGGTGGCCGGTCTCGGCCCCACGTACGGTCGCGGAGCGATGACCAACCAATGGAGGGACCTCAAGAACACTGACGCCGTCTTCGTTTGTGGCGCCAACCCCGCGGAGAACCATCCAGCTTCGATGGCCCACATCAACAAGGCGCGGGACGAACGGGGCGCCAAGTTGATCGTGGTAGACCCTCGTTTCACCCGTACCGCTTCCACAGCGGAGATCTACGCCCCCATAAGGAGCGGCAGCGATATCGCCTTCTGGGGCGGCTTGATGAACTACATCCTGGAGAACAACCTCTATCACGAGGAGTATGTGGTCAACTACACCAACGCCTCCTTCCTGATCAATGAGGGGTTCCAGGGGCCGGCTGACCTGGATGGGTACTTCGCTGGTTTCGATGCGGGGACTCAGAGCTACAACCAGGATACCTGGGCCTATCAGACGGATAGCGATGGAAACACCGAGCGGGACGAGACTCTCCAGGATCCCAACAGCGTGTTCCAATTGCTGAAGAAGCAATACGCGCGATACACCATTGAGATGGTGGAACAGGTGTGCGGCATGCCGAGGGACAACTTCCTCGAGGTGGCGCAGGCCTTTGCGGCCACAGGTGCGCCAGAGAAGACGGGCACCATCTTGTACGCTATGGGGCAGACGCAGCACACGGTCGGTACGCAGAACGTGCGCTGCATGGCCATGCTTCAGCTCTTGCTGGGCAACACGGGCCGCCCAGGCGGTGGGGTCAACGCCTTACGAGGTGAGTCCAACGTGCAGGGCTCCACGGACATGGCTCTTCTGTTCCACTACATACCCGCGTACATGGCCACGCCGAATGCGGCCAAGCATCAGGACCTCGCTGAGTACCTGGAGAAGGAGACGCCGTCGGGTGGCTACTGGGTCAACAAGCCCAAGTTCCTGACGAGTCTGCTCAAGGCCTGGTGGGGAGAAAACGCCACGAGTCGCAACGACTTCTGCTTCGACTACATGCCCAAGATCAGCGGTGGGATCAACACCTACGCCTGGATCGCGTTGTTCCACGCCATCTACGAAGGGACGATCAAGGGGTTGTGGATCTTGGGCCAGAACCCGGCTGTTGGGGGTCCCAATGCGCGCTTCGAGCGGAAGGCCCTGGAGAAGCTGGAGTGGATGGTGGTGCAGGAGATCGCGGAAACCGCGACGACAGACTTCTGGCGGGCGCCGGATGTGGATCCTGCTTCCATTCAGACCGAGGTTTTCGTACTGCCGGCGGCGGATGCCATGGAGAAGGAAGGCACTATCGTCACCAGCGGTCGTCTGATCCAGTACCGGCCGAAGGTGGCCGAGCCCCCTGGAAACGCCATGGGCGACATCGAGATGATGGATCTGATCTACCAGGAACTGCGTCGGCTGTACGAGGCCGAGGGCGGAGCGCTTCCTGAGGCCGTATTGGAGTTGAACTGGTCTCATGGCGCCGATTTCGAGAAGATCTGCCAGGAGATCAATGGCTACTGGACCGAGAACGTGACCGACGAAGATGGGAACGTCGTGGGCCAGGCGGGCGAGATGGTGGCCAACTTCACCAAGCTGAAGGACGACGGCTCCACCGCCTGCGGCAACTGGCTCTATTCGGGCTACTGGGTGCCGGCCGACGATGGCGACGGCAACATGGTCACCGCCTGCAAGCGACGAGGTCAGAAGGACCCGGGCGGCTTGGGCATGAACCCTTACTGGGCCTTCTCCTGGCCGGTGAACCGCCGTATCATCTACAACCGCTGCTCGGCGGATAGCAAGGGCAACCCCTGGTCAGAGGACAAGGCGCTCATCTGGTGGGACGCTGCGGAGGGGAAGTGGACAGGATATGATGTCCCGGACTTTTCCGCGACGAAGGGTCCTGGCGATGCCGGTTTCACGGATGCCTACATCATGCAACCTGAGGGGAAGGGCAGGCTCTTTGCACCAAGGAACGAGGGACCGTTTCCAGAGCACTATGAGCCGCTGGAGTCGCCGGTGACCAACCTGCTGTCATCGGTGCAGTTCAACCCGGTGGTCAAGGTGTGGGATACTGATAGTGGCCAGGACGTGGGGGACAACGTCGGTACCTCGGATCAGTTCCCCATCGTTTGCAGCACCTATCGTCTGTGTGAGCACTGGCAGGCTGGCGGTATGTCCGTCTGGCTGCCATGGCTGGCGGAGGCCCAGCCTGAGCCCTTCCTGGAGATGAGCGTCGAACTGGCCGGGGAAAAGGGGATCTCCAACGGCGAGCGAGTGATCGTCAGTTCGGCTCGGGGCGAGACCGAGATGGTGGCTATCGTCACACCTCGTTTCAAGCCCTTCACCGTGGATGGTGAAACAGTGCACCAGGTGGGCATGCCCTGGCACTTCAGTTGGCAGGGACTGGCGACCGGAGCCACGGCCAACTTCCTGACGCCTCACGTGGGCGATGGCAACACGGGGATCCCAGAGTACAAAGCCTTCCTCGTCGACGTTAGAAAGGCGGTGTGACAATGACGAACGCGATGTTGATAGACGAGTCGAGATGCATGGGTTGCCGTGGTTGTCAGGTGGCGTGCAAGCAATGGAACGACCTGCCGGGCGAGGAGACCGAGAACTGGGGCAGCTACGAGAACCCTCCCGAGCTGTCCGCCGTAACCTGGACGAAGATCAAGTTCAACGAAAAGGTGGACGGCGACCAGGTGCAGTGGCTCTTCCTGAAACAGGGTTGTATGCATTGTACCCAGGCCAGTTGTGAGGCGGTTTGCCCCACCGGGGCAGTACGCCACCATGGTGAGTATGTGCTGGTAGACCAAGAGTGGTGTATCGGCTGTGGGTACTGCGTTGCGGCCTGTCCCTTCGATGCCATTCACTCGGTCTTCGAGGTGAGAGAGGGCGGGGAGGAGAAGGCCACTGCTCGAAAATGCGTCTTCTGCGTTGATCGGACGACCAATGACCTGCCACCGGCCTGCGTCAGGACCTGTCCGGCCGGAGCTCTCGACTGGGGCGATCGCAATGAGATGATCGCCAAAGGGAAAGCGCGGGTGGCGGCTTTGCAGGTCAACGGGCATCCAAAAGCAAATTTCTATGGTGAGCACGAGCTGGGTGGCCTTCATCGGCTCTACGTGCTCGTAGATGAGCCTTCAGCCTATGGACTGCCGGTACAACCCCGACTTGCAACGAGCAACGTGGCGGGCCAGTGGTTGGGCGGCATTGTGACCGCCGGCGTCGTGGCCGCTGTACCCTTCTGGCTGCTTTTCAAGCGCCAGAGAGCGGCGGAGGCCAAGGAAGAGGCCAGTGGAGGAGGTGAATAGTAATGACTTGGGAATGGCCAATTGCGGTTGATCTCTGGGTAGCTGGAATGGCAGGAGGGGCATATTTTGCGGCCTTCCTGATAGATCGCATCAGCGGGGGCAAGCACCCGCTGATGCCGAAAGTAGCGATGTTTCTGGGTGTGCCCCTGGTGTTGCTGGGTTCCCTGCTATTGGTGGTGGATCTCGGTGAGCAACTTCGTGCCTGGCACCTCTTCACAAGGTTCAGACCTGAATCGCCGATGTCAATGGGGAGCTGGATCCTGCTCATCTATGCGCTGATCGGCATCGTGATGATCGCTCTGTGGTGGGCCAAGAGCTTCGAGCCTGGGGAGGTGAGACTCACTGTGCTCTCGGGGCTTGCCAGCGTGATTCGCCCTGCGGCGCGGGCGATCGGCGTTCTCTCTTGGATCGCCCTTGTGTTGGCCGTGCTGCTGATGTCGTATACAGGAGTGCTCCTGAGCACCAGTAATCAGCCACTTTGGGCCGGCACATTGCTGCTACCAGTTCTCTTCGTGGCCTCAGCTATCTTCACGGGAACCGCGTTGCTGCTTCTCGTCCTGAAGACAGGCGTCGGCAGGCTGCTGGACATACTGTTTGGTGGGGAGGGCGAACCTGTCCCCAACGAAACGATGCGCGCGATCGGGAATGCGATGGCTATCGTGGGCGTCGTGGAGTTGGTGGTGTTGGTGCCCTTCCTGGCCTGGCTGGCTTTCTTGTCTACGCCGGCTGCTGCCAGCGCAGTGGGCACTTTGACCTCAGGCTCCCTGAGCTTTCTCTTCTGGGTAGGGGTCGTACTCGTGGGGTTGCTTATCCCATTGGTGTTGCAGTTCGCCTCTATGAGGGGTAAGGAAGCCATAGTCGGTTCCGTGCTGGTCTCCACCTCTCTGGTGCTGCTTGGTGGCTTTATCCTGCGACTGGTGGTGGTGCTGGGCGGCCAGATGATGTGAGCAGAGTGATCTGGGGCGGCTTGAGAGTGTCCAACCGCCCTCATTGAGTGGCACGTCGTCAGGCCAGGGACCAAGTCCCTGACCTGACTTCCTATTTCAGCGATGGAAGTGTCAACCACGGGCCGCTGGGGTCAAGACGACGACGGATGGTTCGAGGGGGACAAGGTCCTTCCAGTCCTTCGCCTGTCTGGCTGCGGCAGCTTCGTCCCATTTGTCAACGACTCGTTCATCCGCGCAGATTGAATCCACAAAAGCACGATACCTCTGAGTCTTTCCTCCCACAGTAGTGACATAAGACAGTGTGGCCATGGTGAGGAGACATCTACTCATGCTGGGACCGAAGGTGTCCAGCAATTGGGGTTCTATCTTGGTTTCGATGGCTGTCTCTAGATCCATCTTGTGTTCCCGCTATTGGACCGGTATCTCCGCCACGACAGTAGTTCCCTCGCCGGGGTTGGAGTGTGCCGTCAAGGTGCCACCAGCCAGATGCGCTCGCTCGAGCATGCCGGTGAGGCCCAGCTTGCCTGTCTCTACGAGGTCGCTTGGCCTATCAGGCACCTTGAAGCCCCGACCATTGTCGCTGACGGTTATCTTCACTCTGCCATCGCCGAACTCCACCTTGGTCACCACTCTAGTGGCCTGGGAGTGCTTTCTGACATTGGTGAGCGCTTCTTGAGCGATGCGGAACAGCACTAGCTCAGCTTCTGGTGACAGACGCCGCTGCTCGCCAATCACTTCCAAGTCTGCTTCTATGCGTTCCTCCTCGGAGAGCCTGGCGATCAGCCCTTCCAACGTTGGCAATAGGCCTAGATCGTCCAAGGTGGAGGGACGCAGGTTCTGGCTGAAGCGGCGCGCAGTCTGCGATATGTCTGCGGTCAGTTGACGCGCCTTCTCCAACTGTTGTCTAGCACGTTCGGGCACCTGATCATCGGAACTGAGCAACGCGTCGAGCTGGCGCGAAAGAGCCACCAGAGCCTGGGCGGTGTCATCGTGAAGCTCCCGCGCCATGCGTTTACGCTCTTCTTCCTGAGCGGTGATGATGTGCCTGGCGTAGGAACGCATGCTTTCGTACAGGCGGGCATTCTCGATGGCGATGGCTGCCTGACGTGCTACCGATGAAACGACGGCTACGTCGCGGTCGGAAAAGGTCCGCTTCTCCTCGAGGGTGAACAGATTCAGCGCACCGAAGACCTTTTCCCCACTGATGATGGGGACGCCCAGGGCGCTCTTCAGGCCGCCCTTGCAGTATGGCTTGAGGCTGGCTGGGTAGCCTTGGTAATCCTCCATTACGACGGGAAGTCCGGTCGTAGTGACTCGCCCAGCCAAGCCCTCGGTTGTCGACACGGTCACTTGACTCAATTCCGCTGGCAGGTTATGTAGGTAGGGATAGGTGAGTGTACCCCTCTGCTCGTCCAGCAGAGCGATGAGGCCGGCGTCGGCACTTATCAACCCCTCTGCAATCAGGACCACCTTGGACAGAACTTTGTCAAGCTCGAGCTCAGAGGTGATTCCCAGCGCTACCTCTCCCAAACGCTTCTCTCTCTCCAGTTGCCTGGCCACATCCTGGTGTAGCCGAGCATTCTCCGTGGCCACAGCGATTTGGGTGGCGATGGCGGCAAGCAGGCTTAGTTCTTCCGGTAGAAAATGTTGGGTGCCTCTCTTGCCAACGACGAGAGCCCCTTGCGGCTTATCTTTTGATTTGAGCGGAAGAGCAACCTGGCTTGACAATGCCTGGTCGCTGACCAGCATTCTGGCGAGGCTCAGTCCTCTGTCAGTCGTCACAAGTCCTGGCGGCAGACCTCGATGAGCCGCAACGATCAGATTCTCGCCCTTCTCGTCCAGGACGAATACCATGCCCGCCTCGAGACCTGTCACCTCCAGGACTGTGTCCAGAGCCTCAGTGAGCATGCGTCTCGTCTCCAACGAGCCGGTCAAGACGCGAGAGACTGCATTGATCGCCTGCAACCGAGCGGTGGCCTTCTGGCGGAGTTCCTCTTGGTTCTGTTTTATCCACGCCAACCAGATGGTCAGACCTCCCACCAGGGTGACGGCAGTGGTCTCGATCAGGGCATCGGCTGGCTGCGGACTCAAGAGGAAGACCCGGGGTAGCATTATCAGGAAGGCGAACGCCAAAGCAGCCAAACCGGCAGTGGGTCCCAGTGCGAAGGCTGCGTAGCCTACCGGCAGAATGAGCAAGACTCGATCAGTCGAGTGTCGGGTCAATTGCACCTCGCCGTGTATGGGTATGGGGATAGCGCGAAGCTGCGCGGTGTAGTGTAGCAGTACGCCGCTCACCAGCATGGCAGCGACCAGCCAGAAGCTGGGACTCAAGATGATGCGCTTGACTCGACCCGTTGGTGTCGATGAGGATAGTTCCATCGGTGTGGTCCTTGGTCGGGTTGCTCTACGCTAGCGTCACCAGAGGGCCATCATGTTCTCGGCATCGGTGGTGAGATCACTGAATGTCCTTCAGCGTGAGCCAGCCCCATCTCAGGGATTGTATCACCGCTTCGGTGCGCGAACCAACCTGCATCTTGCTGAAGATGTTGCTGAGGTGGCCCTGAACCGTGCGCACACTGAGCACGAGCTCGTGGGCGATCTCCATGTTGGTCATGCCCTTTGCTGCCAGCTTGAGGACTTCCATCTCCCTCTCGCTAAGTTGATCGAGTGCGACCTCGGTGGCGGTTTTGCCCCGGGAAGGGGCGAAGCGGTTGATCACCTTGCGGGCGATGGTCGGATGGAGTACTGATTCGCCGACATATACCGCCCTGATCGCTTCGACGAGCTCATGCGAGGGCACATCCTTCAATAGGTAGCCTGCTGCGCCTGCTTCCAGGAGGGCGAAGACATATTGATCGTCGTCATAGGCGCTCAAGATGAGGACAGCACTGTCAGGGTAGATGGCCTTGATCTGCTTGGTCGCTTCAATGCCATTCAGCTTTGGCATCGCAATATCCATGATGATCACATCTGGATGGAGGTCGGAGGTTAACCTCACGGCCTCCTCCCCATCCCCGGCCTCCCCCACGACCTCCATGTCATCCTCGCGCTCCAGCAACTCACGAGTACCCTCTCGCACCAGTACATGATCGTCGGCCAGCAAGATGGTGATTCTGTCCACGTCACAGTCTCCTTTGCGGCCTTTCGCAAGCTGTTGAGCAGGATGCCGCTGGAAGTCAATCGGCAGCGGATCCCGCGGCATCTCGCCTTACGCAAGGGCCTCAGTCTGCTTCCATTATATGTCCTCGGCAAGAAAGAATCAAGCCTTCATAGGGGCAACGGGCAAATATGCCTAGTGGTGGGTAGGCGGAAGTACCTACGCACTGGCGTAGATGGGTCGGTAGAATCACCCAAGGGTGCATGAGTAGGGTACGCCTTTCTCCTGGGTGAAGAACAGGTAGTTTGCCTCTTCAGAACTGGTGCCCGGTGTGGTATAGTGGAGGTGGATGAGAAAGGGTAAAGGGAAGGAAAGGAGGTAATCGAAATGCTGTCGCTAGAGATAATCGGAGTGCTAGGTGCTCTGTTTGGACTCCTGGTGTACGGGATGGTGAGGACGCAGTTGGCCAGGAGGGAGGCAGAGGCAAGGCAGAAGGCGGAGAAGGGCGCCCCAGCCGCAGCGAAGGAAGTTCGATAGCTAGTGGTGAGGGGAAGCCTTCGAGCCGACTAGAGTGATGTTGAGAAGGAGGTAAGGGACATGCTATCGCTGGAACTGATCGGGATCTCTGGTCTGCTGTTCGGCTTCGTAGTCTACGTGATGGTGGTGACACAACTGGAGCGTAGGAGCATACGGATAGCCGAGAAGGAGGCTGAGAAGGGTGCAGAACCAGCCGAGCAGGTCGTCACGACCGGGCACTAAGCTGCGCAACAGCGGGTCAAGGAGGTAAGAGCGATGTTGACCGTGGGTATTGTTCAAGCACTGGCTGTAGGGTTTGCGCTTCTCGTGTGCGGCATGGTCACGACTCAACTGGCCAGGAGGCAAGTCGAGTCAGAGAGAGGCGTTTCAAAGCGACCGCAGGGAGCGCGGTAGCTGGTGATGGGGAGAACCCCTGAGCCCAGTTTCGATATCTCAGATGATGAGATGTCATTGGACGACACTTGGGGAAGGAGGTGACGGACGTGCTATCGCTGGAGCTCATCGGCATATTTGGTCTGCTGTTCGGCTTCGTGGTCTACGTCATGGTGGTGACGCAGCTCGAACGCAGGAGCGTACGTATCGCAGAGGAGAGGAAGGCTGAGGCTGAGATGGGCGGAGAACCCGTCGAGCAGCCCGTGAGGATCAGACGCTAGGTTGAAAAAGACATACTGAGTTCAAGAAGGAGGTAAGCGGCATGTTGACTGTCGAGTTCACAGGGATATTGGCCCTGTTGGTCGGGCTTCTGATCTATGCCATGGTTAGGACCCAGATGCAGAAAAGGGAGTTGGCCGTTCGCGGCGAGACCGGCCAGGGCGCGAGGATACTGGTCGTAGACGACGATCCAGACTTTGTGAAGATCACGGAGAGGATTCTCCAAAGTCAGGGGTATGACACCTATACGGCCTCCAGCGGTGCCGAGGGGTTGAAGGTCATGCGCACCGCCCCCGCAAAGCCAGACCTGGTGTTGCTGGACATTATGATGGACTACATCACCGATGGTCTGGATGTGAGCAATGCTATGCAAAGGGATCCTCATCTGAAAGATATCCCCGTGATCATGATCACCTCGCTGACGGGTGTGCGGAGTCAGGAGATGTTTCCCAGCGACGAGCACGTGGCGGTCGGTGCCTGGCTGAGCAAACCGGTTCAGCCTGAGCTCCTGTTGAGGACCGTGCGCCAAACGTTGGCCGGTGTGCCCGTCGCTGTGCCAGTTAGTGTGCCAGCGGTTGCTTAGACCGCGATTGCGAAAAGCGGTGGAGGTTAGCCTAGATCGGGGCGCGCTGGATAGGGCGACGAGTGCTGCTTGAATGCAGCGGGAAGCAGTCAGCTAGGCTTGATTGGCGCTGGCCAGTCGAGCCTTTGCCGCGTCGGTCGCTTTGGCCAGCAGTCCATCTTGACTTACTGGTGTTAGGAAGTACAATACAACGAGGAGGTGCCATGCTACAAGGCGAATCATGGATCAGAAGGGAGCCCAGGTCAGATGTCTAGAGTGGCCATGTTGATCGACGAGTCGATATGTATGGGATGTCGTGGTTGTCAAGTCGCCTGCAAGCAGTGGAACGACCTGCCGGGAGAGGAGACCTACAACTGGGGCACCTATGAGAACCCCCCTGATCTGTCCCCGGTTACTTGGACGCGCATCAAGTTCACTGAGGTAGAACAGGATGGCAATCTCCAGTGGCTGTTCCTGACCGAGGGTTGCTTGCACTGTGGGACCCCCGCCTGCGTGGAGGTGTGCCCCACGGGGGCGCTGAAACAGGATCCTACTTTGGGTATTGTCACTCTTGAACCAGACCTCTGCAACGGCTGTGGTTACTGCACCCAGTTCTGTCCCTTTGGGATCCCGCGGCTAGATGCCGATGTCCTCTCCGTTGAAGGGAAGGCCTACAAGTGCAATTTCTGTCAGGATCGGGTGGTCAATGGTCTGCCACCGGCTTGTGTCAAGACCTGCCCGTCGGGAGCGTTCGACTTTGGGGACCGCGAAGAGATGGTGGCCAAGGGCAGATCTCGGGTAGAGCGACTGAAACAACAGGGCTTTCCCAATGCCAATCTATATGGCGAGCACGAGATGGGAGGTCTGGGCAGACTGTACGTGCTGAAGGAGAGGCCGTCGCTGTGTGGTCTACCAGAGAACCCTCAGTATCCGGTGCTGGCCGATGCCTGGCAGGAAGTTCTACAGCCTTTGGGCACTTTGGCCTTTGGCGCTGCCGCGCTGGGCATGTTGGGGTTCTGGTTTGTGGCGCGGCGCAACATAGGGATGGAGGACGTGGAGTGATAGGTGACAGAACGACCAGGATGGAGGAGCAAGGCGAGGGAGGGGTCATCAGAGTCAGATGGATTCCCAAGTACACGGCGATGGAACGCGTTTTTCACTGGGGACACACAGTGACCTTCCTGGCTCTGGCGATGACGGGCATGATACTGTTCTTCCCCCTCCTCCGGCCTTTGGCGCAGGGAGAGGGTGGCTATCTGGTGCGTTTGCTGCATCGGGCCATGGCTATCGCCTATGGCACACTACCTCTCATCTACATCATATTGGAGCCCAGACGGGCGATAATGAGCCTCAAGTCGGTGTTCAAAGTGAGTCGCTATGACATCGAGTGGATAAAGGGGATGATCCCCTACTACATGTTTGGCCGCCACGAGGCGATGGCACCTCAGGACAGGTTCAACACCGGCGAGAAGTTGAACGCCGTTGTCATCATCCTGGGTAGCGTGGTTTTTGCCATTACTGGCCTCCTGATGTGGTTCGGCAAGGGCGTCTTGCCCATTGGGGCTTTCCAAGCGATGGTGGTTCTGCACGACATCGCCATGATAGTGACCGTTTGCATGTTCATCGTTCACTTCTTCTTGGCGGTGGTGCATCCTCTGATGTGGGCCGGGTTGGTCAGCATGCGCTTCGGCGTGACCTCAGCGGCTTATGCCCAGGAACACCATGCCCTGTGGTACTATGGGCCAGAACGGGCCGAGGAGATATACGAGGACAAGAAGGCTGTGCGGAAAGCTGAGGATCAGTCATCCGTAGACTGATGCTTCGTCTCTCTCTCCTTTTTGACGGTGCAGGGATCTGATTCGACTTTCAGGTCCCTGCATCTTTGTATATCGGCGCTTTCGCCTGGCAGGTTCGTGGATCGGCGCACGTGGCGTAGGAAACCCAGTTGGTGATGAGTCCCACGTGAGTGCACGGCCGGGCAGCCAAGAGCTGGAACCTACCCCTGCGTTCTCGACCGCACGAATTGCGGATGCGCTCACGTCGGTGTAGGACTGTGGAAGAACGCCGGCAGCCTCGAGAAGCGTTTTTCAACACCCTCTGGGTGCGTCTCTTGACTTCTGTCCTGCGCCGAGATACAATTTTCATTAGGGAGTCGGTGTGTCTGCCAATCCCGAGAGCTTCTTCGAAGCACCTGCCCTGTAGGAGGAAAGGGGATGGACAAAGCAAAGATCGGCGGGATCATTCAGTTTCCGGACGTGGCTTTGGTGGGGATGATGGCTGTTCCGGATCGCCCGGGAATTGCCGCGGCGGTTTTCGAGGCCCTGGGGAAGAGGGGCATCAACGTGGTGTTCATCATTCAAGGCGTCGACCTCGACAACAACACGCACATCGTCTTCTGTGTGGCCAGCAAGGATCTGTCGCTGGCGTTGGGTCTTCTGGACCCCCTTAAGGAGAGGTTTGGAGGACAGCGGGTGATTCACAACCCCCGGGTGTCGATACTGTCCGTCTTCGGTCCTGATTTCAAGGAAAGGCCAGGTATCGCTGGCATGATGTGTGCAGCGTTGGCCAGTGCCGGCATAAACATCTTATCCATCAGCACTTCCATGTCCAGCGTCTCTTGCGTGATAAGCAGGAATGATCTGGCTAAGGCCATGGATGCTTTGAAGGGCGCTTTCGAGTTTCACGAGCGGTGGAGCCTGTCTCGCCAATAGGCGGCTCTCACCGCTCATGTCCCCACCACCTTCCCTTTCTCCAGTGCGTCGTCCTCAGGTTTCATCGTTTGTGGTAGAGTGAAGGTGAAGATGGTCCCTTCGCCGAGCTTCGAATCTACGTCGATCGTACCCCCGTAGGCTTCAACGATCCCCCCGACGATGGGCAGGCCGAGACCGGTGCCGTGATCCTCCATGTTCTTGGCCTGCTTGGTGCGGTAGAACTCCTCGAAGATGCGCGGCAGGTCGTCAGAGGCGATGCCGATCCCCGTGTCCGAAACCGTGCCTATGATCTGGTCGTCTTTCCTATCCAGTGAGGCCACCACGGTACCGCCGGACGGCGTGTACTTGATGGCGTTGGAGAGCAGGTTGGTCCACAACTGCTTCAAGTGCTCTTCATGGGCTAGCATCTCTGGACGGTTGGAGATCTCGACTCTGAGGGTCACGCCTTTCCCTTCCGCTTGCGCGCTGAACAAACTGCTGACCTCTTCCAGAATCCCTGCCACAGACACCGTTGTCTTCTTCGTCTCGATGGCCTTCTCTTTCATGTGCGCCAGGAGCAGGAGATCGTGTATCATGTTCAGGAGTTCGCCGCACCTTTGGTGAGCGCTTTCCACCATCTGCTGTGCATCGTCAGCCGCGTAGCCGTCCAGGATGAGACCCAGGTACCCTTGGATGGCAGCCACAGGTGCTCGCAACTCGTGAGCTACCGTGAGCATGAAGCGGCTCTTCATGGCATCCAGCTTCTCCAACTCCGACTTGGCTCTGGCTAGCTCCTTGGCCTCTTCCTCAATAGCCTGTAGCCGCTTGGTCTCCAGCGATAGGCGCCGACGCTCCAGACCTTGATTGACGACCAGGATCAGGTCATCGGAGGTGAATGGCTTGGAGATGAAGTCGTAGGCTCCCTTCTTGATGGTTTGTACTGCCGCCTCCACGGTCGCATAGCCGGTGATGATGATGACCACGATCTCTGGATCTATCTCATGGATGCGGTCCAACGCCTCCATCCCGCTCATGCCGGGCATCATCAGGTCCAGAAGCACGAGGTCGAAGGTGCCCTCGCGCAGCTTGCGCAGTCCGGTTGCGCCAGTCTCAGCTACAATGACGTCATAGCCCAGGGGGGTCAGTGCCCGGCGACACCCCTCCCGTATGCCTCGCTCATCATCGATCACCAGTATGCTGATCTCTTCTTCCACCAGATATCCTCCTTGGTCGTTGGGATAGTCACGACGCTGTGGTTTGGATGGCTACTCCGTCCCGAACTGCTCCGTGGTTTCTGCCGGTGCAATAGGCAGCTTCAAAGGAAGGGTGATGGTGAAGGTGCTGCCGACACCCACCTCGCTCTCGACGTAGATCTGTCCGCGATGCATCTTGACGATACCGTACACAATGGCTAGTCCCAGTCCCGTTCCCTTGCCGATGGGCTTCGTGGTGAAGAACGGGGTGAAGATCTTGCTCAGGTTCTCTTCCGGTATGCCGCTCCCTGTGTCGTGGAAGGCGATCCTGATCATCTCATCGGCGGCGGGTTCGGTACTGATGGTCAGGGAACCTCCCTCCTGCATGGCCTCAGCGGCGTTGGTCATGATGTTAATGAAGACCTCCTTGAGCTGGCCAGGGTCCGCCTGGATGTTGGGCAGTGCGGGGTACAGTCGAAGGATGAACTGCACTTTCTCGAAAACGGGGTGCGCCTTGACTTTGTCAGCGGTCCCTTCGAGCAGCGCGTTGACATCCGTACTTTGGGCGAGAACCTCGTTCTGCCGGGCAAAGTTGAGAAGGTCGGAGACTATGATCTTGGAACGGGTGGCTTCGTCAATGATCATTTGCAGGTCGTCGCGGCGGGGGTCGTCGGGGGGAAGCTCCTTGTGCATGATATCGGAGAAGAGGAGGATGGTGCCCAAGGGGTTGTTGATCTCGTGGGCCACGCCGGCGGCCAGTTGGCCCACCGAGGCCAGCTTCTCCGATTGAATCAACTGTTGCTCAGTGGTCCGCAGCGTCTCCACCATGCTGTTGAAGGAGCCTGCCAAGATGGCTAGTTCGCCTATGCCCTGTAGCGGAACTGTCACAGTTCGGTCTCCCTGAGCAACCTTCTCGTTCGCCTCGGCCAACGCAGCGACCGGTCTGCTGATGGAGCGGGAGATGGGTATGGCGATCGCCACCGTGAAGAAGATGGAGCCAAGCGCTATCACAGAGATACGAGTATTGAACTCCCGCACCAGCTTGAGGAAAGACGCCTGGCGAGCTCCTACGTACAGGATGCCTACTATCTGACCCTGCTGATCATACAGTGGTTCGTAACGAGTGATGAAGTCCTCGTTGACCACGTACGCCGGGCCGGTGAAACCAACGCCCTGAACCAGCACCACATCCCTGACCTCTTGGGAGACCCGCGTGCCGACAGCTCGCTGTCCCTTCTCATCCAGCACGTTGGTGGAGACCCTCAGATCGCCGAAGAAGATAGTCGCCGTGTCAACGCCGGCCACCTCTTTGATGCGGTCCACGACGGTGAAATCATCGTTGAAGAGGTGACCCACCGCGACGGCTCCAAGAACGGCACTTTCGTCATCCAATACAGGGGCCACGGCGGTCAGCGTGAGGCCCGCTGTCCCTTCCCGGGGATCGAAGGGCTCCGGAGCCGCCTTGGGTGTATCAACAAGCGTGATGTGGGCTTGTTCAGCCAGGTCCAACAAGGTCAGCAAATCGGCGGGAATCACCTCGGTGGCGGCGAGGGGTTGCCCGTCGTTCAGCACTGTGGCCACGATGGGTAGATCAGACCAGTTACCCGGGGAGGTTGGTGATGCTTCTCCTGGGGATCGCGAAGTCCGACCCGAGATAGAGTTGCCTGCGGCGTCAACCAGTACTATGAAGTAGTTGCTGGTCAGGGTCTCTGACCTGACTTCATTGGCGATGGATTCTTCCACGAGGCCGATAGCCTCGTGTTCGCCCTGAGTGGCCTGGGGTAGAGCCTCCCTTATCTCTTGACTTGAGGCCAACCTTCGAGCCATGGCACCAATCTTGTCGAGCTTCAGCTCATAGAAAGCCTCAGCCAACTGCATATCTCGGCTAACGCGCGCCTCTTGAGCTTCCGCAAGATAGTCGCCAATGACCCTCGAGGTCACCAACGCAGTGGCACCGACAGTCAGTAGAGCGATGAAGGAGAAGAGGATGAGCATCGTGGTTTGCAGGCGAAAACTGGGAAACCGGCCAATGTAGCTTCGCATTCTGATCCTCCGCAGTCGACTTGGGGTGACGGTGGCGGCCAATTATGGTAGATAGAACCACATCCCAGGAATTGCGGTGGCGTTTCTCCAGTTCCATTATAGCTCGTTTGGTGAGCAAGAACCAAGCCTTCGTAAGGGGAACGGGCAAATATGCCTAGTGGCGGGTAGGCGGAACTACCTACGCAGTGGCGTGGATGGGTCGGTAGAATCACCCAAGGGTCCATGAATAGGGTACGCCTTTCTCCTGGGTGAAGAACAGGTAGTTTGCCTCTTCAGAACTGGTGCCCAGTGTGGTATAGTGGAGGTGGATGAGGAAGGATAGAGGCAAAGAAGGGAGGTAAGCGAAATGCTTGAGGTGACAATACTAGTGCTAGCGTTTCTGTCTGGACTTCTGACGTATCGGATGGCGAGGGCGCAGATTGCCAGGAGGGAGGCAGAGGCAAGGCAGAAGGCGGAGAAGGGTGCCCCAGCCGCAGAGCGGAGGAAGCTCGATAGCTAGCGGTGAGGGAAAGCCTTCGAGCCGACTAGAGTGATGTTGAGAAGGAGGCAAAGGACATGCTATCGCTGGAACTGATCGGGATCTTCGGTCTGCTGTTCGGCTTCGTAGTCTACGTGATGGTGGTGACACAACTGGAGCGTAGGAGCATACGGATAGCCGAGAAGGAGGCCGAGAGGGGTGCAGAACCCGCCGAGCAGGTCGTCACGACCGGGCGGTAGGCTGCACAGAGGGATGCCGAGTTACCTAGGAGGGAAGCGAAATGCTGACCGTCGAAATCATCGGTGTGTTGGCTCTGCTGGTAGCGCTAATGATCTTTGCCATGGTCAGGACCCAGCTACAGAGAAGGAAGTTGAGCGTGCCTGGGGAGGTTGGCAAGGGCACGACGATACTGGTCGTAGACGATGATCCGGACTTCGTGAAGATCACGGAGAGGATACTCCAGAGCCAGGGGTATGAGACGTATACGGCCTCCAGCGGTGCCGAGGGATTGAAGGTCATGCGCACCGCCCCCGCAAAGCCAGACCTGGTATTGCTGGACATTATGATGGACTACATCACGGATGGTCTGGATGTGAGCAATGCCATGCAAAGGGATCACTACTTGAAGGACATCCCAGTGGTCATGGTCACCTCGCTGACGCCGGTGAGAAGGCAAGAGGTATTCCCCAGCGACGAGCACGTGGGGGTCAGCGGTTGGCTGGACAAGCCGGTTCAGCCGGAGAACCTACTGAAGACCGTACAGGACGCGCTGGGTGGCGTGCCCGAGGGCGTTCCCGTCGGGGTTCCGGCGGTTTCCTAGAGTAGACCTGGAAGAAGGATGTTGGCACATCCGAAGACGAGGCAACGCTCGTCGTTGAGGTAATACCTAGAGGGCATTCAGCTAGGCTCGATTGGTGTTAGCCAGTCAAGCCTAGTTCATGTTGCTTTCTCGACGAACTGGGGGGCAGCGTTCGATTGATGCATCCAGTTTGACCAGTGTCGTCGACTCTGCCATTGAAGAAGGTCCCTGCCGCTCGGCGAAGGAGGAGCAGCGTTGTCGGGGATAGCAGTGCTGTTGCTGGCTTTTGTGTGCGGGTTTGCCGATTCATCGTTGGGTATGGGCTATGGGACTACACCTTGACGCCACTGTTGATGGCGGTGGGCTTCACCCCCTTGCAGATAGTGCCCGCGGTTCTGTTGTCGGAACTAGCGACCGGTGTCACCGCAGGGATCGCGCATCACGGGCTTGGAAACGTCAACCTGCGCCGCGGATCGCGGGATCTGCGGATCATGGTCATCATGACTACCTGTAGTGCTTTTGGGGTGGCAGTAGCGGCGATAGTGGCGATCAATCTGCCCCCTATGCTCTTGAAGATCTACATTGGCCTACTCGTCCTGGCCATAGGCATTACCATCTTGCTGACGCGAGGAAAGCAGTTTGGCTTTTCGTGGAGGAAGGTCACTGTCTTAGGGCTGGTGGCCGCTTTCAACAAGGGCATGAGCGGAGGCGGATATGGGCCGGTCGTCACCGGTGGACAGATACTATCTGGTGTGGATAGCAAGAGTGCCATCGGCATCGCTTCCATGGCCGAGGGGTTGACTTGCCTGGTGGGTGTCATCGCGTATTGCCTGAGTGGGGCGTGCATTGACTGGGGTCTGACTCCTTGGCTGATGGTAGGGGCGATATGTTCGGCCCCCTTGGCGGCGTACACGGTGAAGAGATTCCCCCCGAAGGGGCTGACGAGAGTGATAGGGGTTGCGGCCACAATCCTGGGCCTGTTCACGCTCTACAGAATAGCGTTATGATTCTGCGGTGGCTCTCCAAGAGTGCAAACTTGACAAATTGACGAACATATACCATAAGTCCTATGGGGTAAGTCATATAACTAGGGACGGCGATGAAACTGACATCACGCAGCGAGTATGCTTTGCTAGCTCTTGCTTATCTGGCGCGGCAAGATGCCCGAGAGTATGTCCCTGTGCATGCTATCGCGGCCGCGCAGGGCATTCCGCCGAAGTTCCTTGAGCAGATCATGCTGGTCCTCAAGCGCGCGAGATACCTGCGCAGCCGGAAGGGGCAGCACGGCGGCTACTGTCTGGCCAAGGCGGCGGATAAGATCACCTTGGCCGAAATCATTCGGGTGTTTGAGGGCGCGCTGGCACCGACTGAATCGGTGAGCAGGTATTTCCACGGATCGACACCTATCCAGAAGGAGGAGAAGCTGGTAGGGCTTTTCCAGGAGATCCGCGACCAGGTGTCGAAGAAACTGGAGAACACCACTCTGGCCGACGTGTGTTGAACAGTTGTTTTTGCGCAGTGTCATGACTAATCCCATAGGAGAAGGAGGATACCGTGATCTAATGGCGCAGAATGCCGCTTTTCTGTCCGACCTGCCAGTCTGCGACCTTCTTTGTGTGCTCACATTCTCGCCGGGATTGCACGTGGGGCCGGATGTGGCAGAACGGAGGCTGGCGCAGCTCCGTCGTGCTGCGGGTGGGGCGAGCGTGAAGAGGACAGGACCATACTCTAGCGGGTAGTCAAATCGGTGACATCATCCGTGGGAGTAGCCAACAAAACCATCAGGAGGAAGGCACATGCTGACTCCAGGGATTGACCGTAGATATTTCATCTTGGGCTTGGTTCTGGCGTTGCTGATGACGATTGGAGCTCCTGCTTGCAGCTCAGGAGGGGCGCCAAGCCAACAGACACCGGGGGGCGAGACCGAACTCCAGGGGAGGATCAAAGTGTCCGGTGCCTGGGCGCTGTACCCCATGATGGTCAGATGGGCTGAGGAGTTCCAGAAGATTCACCCGCAAGTCAGGCTAGATATCTCGGCCGGAGGGGCTGGCAAGGGCATGGCCGACGCTCTTGCGGGCTTAGTGGACATCGGCATGGTTTCGAGAGAAGTCAGGCCCGAGGAGATCGAGCAGGGTGCTTACTTTGTTCCTGTTGCCAAGGATGCGGTCTTCCCCACCATGAACGAGAGCAACCCGGCTTGGGAAGTCTTGGGCGAACAGGGCATTCAGCGACAGACCTTCGTTGATCTCTGGATCAACGGCAACACGCTGACGTGGGGCGAGATCGTTGGGACGGACTCGAACGACGTCGTGAACGTTTATACTAGATCGGACGCTTGCGGCGCGGCGGAGACGTGGGCCAAGTACCTTGGAGGCGCACAAGAGGACCTGGCAGGCATAGGTGTGTACGGGGATCCGGGTCTTGCCGAAGCGGTGAAGACCGACTCTCTTGGTATGGGCTACAACAACCTCAATTACGCCTATGACGCCACCACTGGCCTGCTGGTGGTAGGCCTTCGAGTCATCCCCATAGATGTGAACGAAGATGGAGAGGTCGGTCCGGACGAGGATTTGTCAACCAAGACCCGGGCAATCGAGGCAATTGTTTCAGGGATCTACCCGTCACCGCCGGCGCGCGATCTCTATCTTGTGACTCAGGGCGGATTCCAGGGCCTGGCCCAGGAATTCATCCGCTGGATTCTGACCGAGGGCCAGCAGTACACTGAGGAAGTTGGCTATATCTCGCTGACAGACGCCCAGGTCCGGGAAGCCCTGGGTAGGATCGGCAACTGAAGCCGGATCTGAACCTGTTGGGGCGGGTTTGAAAGCCGCCCGCACTTGTCAGAAAGAGTGAAATCAGGGATCGAAGGACTGCTTCGAATGCGGTGGAGACGGATCAAGGATTCTCTTGCCACTCGGTCCATGTATTTGGCTGTGGCGTTGGCCAATTCGATTGCTTTGGTTGTAGGCCTTGGGTTATTCGTGAAGGCTAGGCCGATTCTGGCCACAACATCGGTCTCGCAACTATTGTTTTCCTCATCTTGGCACCCCTTGAAAGGCGAATTTGGCTTCTACCCGTTTATTATAGGGACACTGGCAGTTACGGCAATCGCGATGATTCTGGCCGTTCCGGTGTGCCTGTTGAGTGCCATTTACCTTTCAGAATACGCCCATCGCCGTGTAAGAGAGCTTCTGCGCCCAGTCATCGATCTCCTGGCAGGCATTCCTTCTGTCATCTATGGGTTCTGGGGTGTGATTGTGATTGTGCCCCTCGTGCGTGCCACCGGCAGGGCTTTCGGCAGCCCCACGACGGGCTACAGCCTTCTCGCTGGAGGTATCATTCTGGCCATTATGGTTCTTCCCATCATTATCTCTGTCTCCACAGAAGTACTCCAAACGGTCCCGATCGAGGCCAGGGAAGCCTCTCTTGCCTTAGGCGCAACGAGATGGGAAACTGTCAAGCACGTTGTGATCAGGAGTGCCCTGAGGGGCATCCTGGCTTCCATCGTTCTCGGCTTTGCGCGAGCCTTTGGTGAGACTATGGCTGTTCTGATGGTGGTTGGAAATGTGCCCAAAGTTCCAACCTCGCTCTTTGACCCGGCCTATCCACTGCCAGCCCTGATTGCGAACAACTATGGGGAGATGATGTCCATACCGCTCTACGACTCTGCACTGATGCTGGCCGCCCTTATACTCCTGCTGGTGGTAGCGGGCTTCAATCTATTGGCGCATTTCACCCTTTTGCGGATCGAAAGGAGGTAGTAGTTCGGGTGCGCGCGAGAAGACTGGAAGAAGCCGTGTTCAAGGGGCTGATGGTGATCTCTCTGGGGCTGGTTTTGGCCGTCTTGGCTGCCATCGTGGTTGTGGTGGTGGCACGCGGAGCCTCAGCCCTCAGCCTATCCATGCTCATAGAGACGCCCAAAGGCGGCTATTACCTCGGCAAAGAAGGCGGCATAGCCAACGCTATTGTGGGCTCTCTCTATCTTGCCTTTGGAGCCTCGGCGCTTTCCTTGCTATTGAGCCTGCCGACAGCCTTTGCCCTGCAAAAAGAGTATACAGGGCGGCGTGTGGCAAGCATTACCAGGCTGAGTCTGGATGCACTCTGGGGAACACCATCCATTGTCTACGGCGCCTTCGGGTTCATCATCATGCGCTACCTCGGCATCGGGACGTCTTTGTTGGGCGGAATACTCGCCCTGTCCCTTCTCATGCTGCCGATCATGACCAGAGCCATGGAAGAGGCTATCCGAATGGTCCCTTTGGAACTCAAGGAGATCTCATACAGCATGGGCGCCACGAGGATCGAGACAACACTTGCCGTGGTCCTTAGACAGGCGCTGCCCGGGATCATAACGGCACTCGTGCTTGCCTTCGGCCGTGGTATCGGGGATGCGGCTTCCATCCTTTTTACGGCGGGGTATACGGATCACATTCCCCGATCACTCCTGGACCCGACGGCTTCCCTTCCGCTTGCCATCTTCTTCCAACTTGGTACGCCATTCCCTGAGGTCCAGCGCCGGGCCTATGCTTCGGCGCTGATCCTACTGGTCATCGTTCTCCTAGCGAGTCTGGCAGCAAGACTTCTGAGCCGCCGATTCTCCAAGCATATCGTAAGATAGGAGTCCAAGATGCCCCATATCAGCATGCGCAGTCTGAACGTTGTATACAGAGATCGCAGAGCCCTTCGTGACATCACGGTTGATATCCCCGACGCGCAGATAACGACCATTATCGGCCCGTCCGGGTGCGGCAAGACGACTCTTCTCAAGAGCCTGAATCGGTTGATCGACCTCAGTGAAGAGGCTCGCGTGGAAGGCGAAGTCCTGATAGATGGCGTTAATATCTACGATCCAAGGGCTGATATTCTCGCTCTGAGGAAGAAGGTGGGGTTTCTTTCGCAGAAGCCTTACCCGCTGCCGATGTCTATCTACGACAATGTCACCTACGGCCCAAGGATGCATAGGATGAACCGGGAGCAGATCTTTCAACAGATCGAGGAACTGGGGAAAGACCGCGCCATGGAAGAGCTGTGTCCCGAAAGCACTCGTCTGGCTGCTCAGGCCAGGAGAGGTGGCGAGATGGATGTTCTGGTCGAATGCTACTTGCGCGTTGCTGGTCTGTGGGACGAAGTCAAAGACAGACTCCGTGATCCAGCGGCGGGGCTTTCCGTTGGCCAGCAACAGCGACTCGCCCTGGCTAGAACACTGGCAGTCGACCCGGAGGTCATCTTGGCCGACGAACCCACCTCAGCGCTCGACCCGATATCAGCTCAACTGATCGAGGAAGAGTTCAAACTCCTGAAAAAGAAGTACACGCTCGTCGTCGTCACGCACATCCTTCGCCAGGCTCGCCGGATTGGTGATTACGTCCTGTTCCTCTATCTGGGCGAACTGGTGGAGCACGGCCCAGCTAAGCAAGTTCTCAGTTCCCCACGCGAGGAGAGAACACGCGCCTACGTCGCCGGAGATATGAGCTGATCATTCTCTCTGAAAGGAGTGTGGGTTGGCATACTAGCTCATCTTCATGCTGCATAGAATCCTGTTCCAATACTGCCAGGTTTGCGAGACCGGCAGGTGTGCCAGGAACGGCTTGATGATATTCTGTGCGAGATCTCGTCTGATTGATCAGTTGTGGAATCCCTCTCATTGCCCAATAGCTTTCATGTGAGAGGGAGGAGATAGCCTTGTACCTGGACCTGGGGTCGGATGGGACCACGTCGCTCCAGAGGGGACGGCAGCGGCTGTAGTGCAAAGGGGATAGCAAAATGGCTCTCGACTGTTCCGACGGGGGATTCAGCCACATACCGCCTGGCCCTTATGACCAGACTTGGACCGGATTTGGACACAGGTTTGACCTTATGGTGCTATGATAATAGAGGGTGGATTGGCTTCTCTGAGCGGCATCTCAGTTCTTAGGGCTACCAGAGGGTGAGGAGGGAGAAATGGCCAGAATACTTGTGGTAGATGATGACGTTGACTTCCAGGTGATCATGCGCAGAATGCTGGAGGCCGAAGGGTACGAAGTCGCCATAGCTGAGAATGGCGATAGGGCGTTGGAGATCGTACACCAGGGTGAACCACCCGACATGGTATTGCTAGATATCATGATGGCCACTACCCTCGAGGGTGTGGATGTAGCCCGTGACATGAAGGGAGATCCTGCTCTCCAGGACGTTCCCATCATCATGATCTCGTCCATCGCCACCAGCCCTCATGCCGCGGAATTCCCTGACGATGAGCACATCCCCATTGACGGCTGGATCTCCAAGCCGGTCCAGCGGGCTGTGCTGCTCAAGACCTTGGAGCGTTTCCTGGGTCAGGGCTCCGGTTAGACAACCCAGCGACCTGTCGAATTGGGGCCTTGTGCACTGGAGTTGGCGGCGTATCACTAGTTTGCACGTGAGGAGCGTTGCAGATGGGAAAGCACACAGTACTGGCTCTAGACGAGATCGATCGTGAGCTGATCAAGGAGATCGAGCCCGATTGGCGAAAGATGATGACTTGCATCGAGTGTGGCAGTTGCACCGCTTCCTGCCCTGCTGGTGCGTTGATGGACTACGCTCCCCGGGAGCTTTGGCGGCTGATGCGCTTGGGCATGCGGGACGAATTGATAAACAGTCGCACCTTCTGGCTGTGCACTCAGTGCGATGCCTGCACCGTGCGCTGCCCTCGTGGTATCGTCACCAGCGAGACGATGCTGAACCTACGGAGGTGGGCCATTGCTGAAGGGTTGGAGTTGCCCGCGGTGCTGCCTCAGTTGCGACATTCGGTGGAGACCACTCACAACATCCTGGGCGAGGACAATGATACTCGCCTCATCTGGAGCGAGAACCTGGAGCCGGTGCCCGAACAGCTAACGGATTTGAGGCGAGGGCGAGCCGATGTGTTGCTGTATGCCGGCTGCGTGGGTGCGATGTACCCCATGGCCTACAGCATCCCGCAGTCGTTCGTCCAGACGCTGGAACAAGCGGGAGTGACCTACACCAACCTGGCCGGTGAAGAGTGGTGCTGTGGTTATCCTCTCTATGGCGCCGGATTGCACGAAGAGGTTGCTGAGCTAGCCCAGCACAACATGGAACGAGCCAGAGAGCTGGAGCCCAAGTACCTCGTAGCTACCTGCCCATCTTGCTATCACACCTGGAACCATATCTATCCCCAGTATAGCTCTGACGGTCTGGGCTTCGAGGTGCTGCATGCCAGCGAACTACTGGCTAGGTTGATAGACGAAGGCCGAATCAAGCTGAATGAGTTGGACTGGGTGGTCACTTATCATGACCCGTGTGACCTAGGTCGCAAGAGTGGAGTGTACGATGCCCCGCGCTTTATCATCAACAGCGTTCCCGGCCTCACTTTCAGAGAGATGCGGAATTCTCGGGAAAATGCCCTTTGCTGCGGTGGCGGTGGGGACGTGGCCATGTGGGAGGCCGACGTGACCGAAGACATCGCGGAGCGTCGGATGGAGCAGGCTAAAGCCACCGGTGCCACGGCGATAATCTCAGCCTGCCAGCAGTGCAAGCGCACTTTGCTCCAGGCGGCGCGCAAGACCAAGACCAGGATCAGGGTGCTCGATGTAACTGAGCTGGTCTGGCAGGCGATGGAGAAAGGGGAGGTGATAGGCTGATGGACGAGGAGACACCCAAGATCGGCGTATACGTCTGTGACTGCGGGACCAACATCGGGGCCATTGTTGATGTGCCCGAAGTCACGCGCTTTGCCAGCGACTTGCCGCAGGTAACCATGGCCCGCGAATACAAGTACGTGTGTTCCGAGCCTGGGCAGGAGATGATCAAGCGGGATATCGAGGAGTCGGGCATCAACCGTGTAGTGGTTGCGTCGTGCACGCCGCGCATGCACGAACCGACTTTTCAGCATACGTTGGCCGGAGCGGGGCTGAACCCCTATTGCTTGCAGATGACCAACATTCGCGAGCACGATTCCTGGATATCCAAGGATGGGAAAGGGGCCACAGAGAAGGCCAAGCGCCTGGTGCGGGCTGCCGTCGCTCGTGTAGCCCTCCATCGGCCCTTGGAATCGCGTACCGAGACGGTGACGCCGGGGGTGCTAGTAGTGGGTGGAGGCATAGCGGGTATTCAAGCTGCGCTCACGATAGCGGATGGCGGGTACAAAGTGTACTTGGTCGAACGGGAACCCACCATCGGCGGACACATGGCTCAATTGGACAAGACCTTCCCTACGCTTGACTGTAGCACTTGAATTCTGGGCCCCAAAATGATGGATGCCGGTCGGCATCCCAACCTTGAACTCCTGACCTACAGCGAAGTGGAAGAGGTTTCTGGATACATCGGCAAGTTCCAAGTGAAGGTCCGCAAGAAAGCACGGTATGTGAACGCGGAGCTATGCACGGGCTGTGGCGTGTGTGAGGAGAAGTGTCCGCAGAAGAAGATCCCCTCTGAGTTTGACGAAGGTCTGGGCAATCGCTCGGCGATATACATACCTTTCCCTCAGGCCATTCCTCGGATACCCGTCATAGACGTAGAACACTGCACCTACTTCCTGAAGCAGAAGTGCAGGGTATGCGAGAAACTCTGCCCGGCAGAAGCCATTGACTTCGAGCAAGAGGACGAGATCCTCGAGCTGGAGGTAGGGGCGATCATCGTGGCCACAGGATTCGCTGAGTTCGATGCCAACGCCTCTCCTCAGTACAACTATGGCCTTTCGCCTGACATCATTGACGGCCTCCAGTTTGAGCGGATGTCCAGTTCCACGGGGCCCACCGAGGGCGAGATCCTTACCTCCAAGGGTGTGCCGCCCAAGAGGGTGGCCATTGTTCACTGTGTCGGAGCCAGGGACGAGGACTCCAACGTCTACTGCTCACGAGTGTGCTGCATGTATGCACTCAAGCACGCCCACCTGGTGCGCGACAAGACGGACGCCGAGGTGTACGAGTTCTACATGGATATCCGTGCTGCGGGCAAGGGGTACGAGGAGTTCTACAAGCGGGTGCAGGAGGAGGAGGTGTACTTCGTCCGCGGGCGCGGGACCGAAGTCACGGTGCTGGAGGACGGACGGTTGATGGTTCTTGCAGAGGACACTCTTATGAGCAGGCCCGTCTCCGTGAAAGTGGACATGGTCATCTTGGGCGCAGCCATGGTTCCCCATGGTGATGCCGCCGCCGTGGCGTCCACATTCGCGATTGGGCGCAGCGAGGATGGTTTCCTCCTCGAGGCTCATCCGAAGCTACGCCCGGTGGATACTAACACGGATGGCGTCTTCTTGGCAGGGGCATGCCAGGCGCCTCGTGATGTGCCGGACACGGTAGCTCACGCCAACGCTGCGGCTGGTCAATGCCTCTCGCTACTCTCGCGAGGTGAAGTGACCATCTCTCCCACCGTGGCCGTCGTAGACGAAGATCTGTGTTCAGGCTGCAAGGTGTGCATCAGCTTGTGTCCCTATAGCGCTATCAGCTTCATCAGTCATGACGGTACCGGTGTCGCGCGCGTAAACGAAGCTCTCTGCAAGGGTTGCGGCACGTGCGTGGCTGCCTGCCCCGCAGCGGCGATTGAAGCTCGCCACTTCACGGACCGCCAGATCTATGCGGAGATCGAGGGGCTGCTCCACGGCTCAAAGCAGAAGGTAGGAGCGGCCAGAACGTAGTGGCTTATCCCTGGGACACGGCGAGGGTTCTTGGGGTGCGCCAGACATCAGGAGTGTTGCGACGACGAGTACCAGGACTCCGGGCTTCCGAGTGTGGTGGAGGTTGCATGAAATGGCAGAGAAGGATTTCGAACCACGCATCATAGCTTTCCTTTGCAACTGGTGCACCTATGCCGCGGCTGACGCGGCTGGGATATCTCGTATGGAGCAGCCTCTCAATGTGGACATCATTCGCGTCATGTGTTCAGGACGGGTTGATCCTTCCTTTGTGCTGAAGGCTTTTCTCGAAGGGGCTGACGCTGTCATGGTCTATGGTTGTCATCCACCCGGCGACTGTCACTATAGTGAAGGGAACTACAAGACCTTTCGCCGCATGCCGCTGGTGGAGCAACTGCTGGAACAGTATGGGATCGAGAAAGAGCGCTTCCAGTGGGGTTGGATCTCAGCCGCCGAGGCGCCCGAGTGGGCAGCAACGACGAGAGAGTTGACGAGGAAGATTAAAGAGCTTGGACCGCTAGACTGGAAGGGTTACCTTGACGGGATGGAGAGCGAGGGGGTGTAGGGAATGATGGCTGGTAAGCCAAGAGTGGCTTTCTATTGGGCCGCTTCCTGCGGTGGATGCGACATCGCCACACTGGAGATACGGGAGAAGATTCTCGATCTAGCTCAGGCTGTCGATATCGTCTTTTGGCCAGTGGCCATGGACATCAAGTACAAGGACGTGGAGGCCATGGAGGACGGCAGCATCGATGTCTGCTTCTTCAACGGCGCTATCCGCAATGCAGAGAACGAACACATGGCCAGGCTCCTGCGAGCCAAGTCCAAGGTTTTGGTGGCCTATGGTTCCTGTGCTCATGAGGGATGCATCCCGGGCCTGGCTAACCTGAGTGACCGTGAGGGGATATTCGAGGCGGTGTACAAGGAGAGCCCTTCCACTGAGAACCCCGACGGGCTGGTGCCGCAGACGAGGTATGAGCTCCCTGAGGGCGAGGTGGAGATCCCCGCTTTCTACGACACCGTGAGGACGTTGGGCCAGACGGTCGAGGTGGACTACTTCGTGCCCGGTTGTCCCCCCCAGGCGGACCAGACGTGGGCGGTCTTTGAGGCTTTCGTGAGCGGGGATTTGCCGCCCCTGGGCAGCGTGATAGGAGCGGGTGAGAAGACGGTCTGCGATGAGTGTGAGCGCGTCAAGGAGGAGAAGAAGGTCAAGGAGTTCTTCCGCATCCATGAGATCATCCCCGATGAGAAGAAGTGTCTTTTGGAGCAGGGTATCGTGTGCGCAGGGCCAGCCACCCGTAGTGGCTGCGGAGCTTTGTGTCCCACGGTCAATCTACCCTGTCGAGGTTGTTACGGCCCACCCCCCGGGGTGGTGGACCAAGGAGCGAAGTTGCTAAGCGCCATAGCCTCGGTTGTGGACGCCGACACGGAGGAGGAAGCGCGGCGGATCGTCTCGCAGATTGTGGATCCCATTGGCACCTTCTATCGCTTCGGCCTGCCTGCCTCGCTTCTGCGCCGGAGAAAGATTCAGTAGTTCAAGCGTGCGAGATCCGTGCCAGAGAGAGCAAATACCTGCCTTTCACAGAGGGAGCTAGCTTATGAAGAAGATCAGCATAGATCCAATAACCCGTCTGGAGGGACATGGGAGAATTGACATCTTCCTGGACGAGGAGGGCGAGGTAGCAAACGCCTATCTGGTGATCCCTGAACTACGGGGCTTTGAGAAGTTCTGTCAGGGGCGGCCAGTGGAGGAGTTGCCGCGTATCACGGCTCGCATCTGTGGAGTTTGCCCCGAGGCCCATCTGGTGGCCTCTGCCAAGGCCTGCGACGCTGTCTACCACCTGGATCCCCCTTCCGCGGGCAAGAAGTTGAGGGAGTTGTTCTACAGCGCCTTCTTCGTGTACGACCACACTACTCACTTCTACGTTCTGGCGGCGCCCGATTTCATCATGGGGCCCGATGCGGACCCCGCCACACGTAACATCCTGGGCGTGATCAGCAAGGTAGGTCTGGAGGTGGGAGGCAAAGTCATCGAGGCGCGAGGTCGGGCGCTGGATATCGTCAAGATGTTGGGCGCCAAGCCGGTGCATCCCATCAGCGCTATCCCCGGCGGCATGAGCAAGCCCATGAGCGAGGAGGAGCGAGAGGAGGTCGAGGAGAGCGCCCGTTGGCTGGTTGAGTTTGGCCAATTCACCATTGAACTGTTCAACGATGTCGTCCTCGGCAACAAGGAGTACGTGGATCTAATACTCAGTGATCCTTTCACCCTTCCTACTTACTATATGGGCCTAGTGGATGACAAGAACAGGGTGAACTTCTATGATGGGCTGGTGCGCGTGGTGGATCCGGAAGGTATCGAGTTCGTGAAGTACGCTCCTGATGAGTACTTGGACCACATCGCCGAGCGGGTGGAGCCCTGGACTTACCTCAAATTCCCGTATCTCAAGAAGGTCGGCTGGAAGGGCTTCGTGGGTGGGAAGGACAGCGGTGTCTATCGAGCCACACCGCTATCGCGCCTCAACGCAGCCGATGGCATGGCCACTCCGTTGGCCCAGGCCGAATACGAGCGCATGTACGAGACGTTGGGCGGCAAGCCGGTGCACCAGACGCTGGCCACGCACTGGGCCCGTATCATCGAGATTCTGTACGCTGCTGAACGGCTGCTGGAACTGACAATGGATCCTGAGATCACCGACCGGGACGTACGCACCATCTGCACTGACACGCCTACGGAGGGAGTGGGTATCGTGGAGGCGCCTCGTGGGACGTTGACCCATCACTACGTTACAGATGAACAAGGGTTGGTGGTCAAGTGCAATCTGATCGTGGGCACCACGAACAACTATGCCCCTATCTCGATCTCCATCAAACAGGCGGCACAGGGGCTGATCAAGAAAGGTAAGGTGGTCAGCGAGGGACTGCTGAACATGGTGGAGATGGCCTTCCGGGCCTATGACCCTTGCATGGGCTGCGCCACTCACTCGTTGCCGGGACAAACGCCTCTGGAGGTGAGGATTGTAGACGCCGCCGGTGAGGTGGTCGAGCGGCTGAGCCAATATACGGGCTGAAACGCCTCTATGGTCGCGTCATGGCTTTGCACACGGCTCTCAAATGCCGTCATCCCCGGGTGACGGCGTGCTTTGTGCCTAGTGCGGAAGCGGAGGATCGCAGTTGAAGACGCTTGTTCTGGGGCTGGGCAACCCTGTCTTGACCGACGATGGGGTGGGGTTCGCCGTTGTCGAGGAGGTGAGAAAGAGGCTTCCCACGGCAGATGTGACCGTGAGCCAGGCTAGCGTGGGGGGGCTGAGCTTGCTGGAATTGGTGGTGGGCTACGATAGGGTTGTCATCGTGGACGCCATTCGGACTGCCGGGGGCACGCCGGGGGAGGTCCATCAGCTATCGCCCGACGAGTTTCGCGGAAGCATCCGTGCCGCCTCGACCCACGATGTGGATTTGGCAACCGCCTTGGAGTTGGGTCGGCAATTGGGTATGGAGATCCCTGATGAGATGGTGATTCTTGCTATTGAAGCTGCGGATGTGGAGAGCTTCGGGGAGGAGCTAACCCCTTCGGTGGCGGCAGCGGTGCCGCAAGCGGTGGAGTTGGTGTTGGAGCAGCTCACTGGCTAGTGTCACCACGCTTCGACATGGGGGAAACGTGGAACTGGTGTCTCCTGTTCTACTCCAGCGCTTCGGCTAGCATCTTGTGCGTGGTCATGATCTGCGCCAGCACCTCGCGCAGGAGATCCAGAGCGGCGATGATCCGCTCACCAACGTTCTTCTCGCCGTGCCTCTACTCACCTACAAGGGCGATTCTTGTGGGGTCTGCCAGCGGCTGGCACACCTCAGCGTGAAGCGGATTTATCTCTTCTCTGGACACGTTGGCCATGGATGAAGCCTCTGCTGTATCTGTGCTCGTATTTGTGGGTTCGTGCGTGACTGTGGCATGAATCGTTCTACCTCGCAAGGAGGAGCCACACAGGAAGAGGGGTGTGGCGGCGGGATCCGGGTTTCAACTCGTACGTCTCCGCGTGCGGTAGGGGGACGAGAAGCTGAGAAGCTCCCGCGTTGCAGTGAAGGGGAGGACACGGGCCTGCTGAGGCCCTGAAACAAGATTGAACTATGCGACGTCCGCCAAAGGCAATTGGACCCTCAGGTTTCCAAATACGCTTCGAGGAAGGCCTCCAGCACCAGGGGATCGAACTGCTTACCCGCTTCTTCGCGGAGATGGTCTAGCACCGTCTCGGCCTCCAGGGCCGGTCGGTACGGACGGGCGGAGGTCATGGCATCGAAAACGTCGGCCACGGTGATTATTCTGGACCCCAGCGGTATCTCTGCCCCCTTGAGTCCATCAGGGTATCCGCTCCCGTCGTAGTCCTCGTGTACATGCTTGATGTAGGTGACCACGTCTTTCAGAGCCGCGATGGGCTCCAGAATGCTGGCGGCGATCAGCGGATGCGACCTGATGTGACTTACCTCTTCAGCAGTCAGCTTGCCAGGCTTGTCCAGTATGCTCTCCTTGGTACCCACCTTGCCGATGTCGTGAAGGAGGGCAGCCAAACGGATGTTCTCCACCTCTTCCTCGGGTAGAGACAGTTTCCTGGCGATGGCCGTGGCGTGAGCGGACACACGCCTGGAATGGTCCTCTGTGTACTCATCTTTGGCCTGTAGCGTGAGAACGATGCTCTCGATGGTGCTGATGAAGAGCCGCTGCATCTCCTCGTTCTTTTGCGCCAGTTCTCTGGTCCTCTCCTCGACCTTCCTCTCCAGATTCCGCCGGTACTCTTTCTTCTCCAGCAGCAGTTGGCGGTTTTCCAAAGCCCTCTCTACACTGATAAGTACGTCTTCGAGGTGGAAGGGCTTCGTGACATAGTCATACGCCCCATACTTCATGGCCTGGACCGCGATCTCCCTGTTGTCAACCGCGGTGACCATGATCACGGCTATCTCGTCGTCGAACTCCTTCATACGCTGTAGTAGCTCTAGGCCATCCATGCCTGGCATCCTGATGTCACACAGCGCAAGGACGCATGGGTGCTGGCTCAACTTTTCCAGAGCTTCTGGACCGCTCTCAGCGGTGACACAGGAGTAGCCCATCTGGGTCAAGTATCGCTCCAAGATGGCGTTCACCAGCCGCTCGTCGTCCACCACCAAGATGTGTGTATCTGCCCGATCCTCGTTGTCTGTAACCATTAGCGACCCTCTTCGTCGTACGGCAGAGCCAACTCGCCTGGATGATACCCCAGAGACCACGTGTTGTCAAAGTGAACGTGTGGAAGAACCGTTCGGAAAGCTGGGAATCCCGCGATAGCATGACGGTATTGGCGTTTCTTCACGTGCTACCTGCCGTGTTCGCCAGCCCAAAGAGGTGTGGGGTCTCTGCCACGAGGCCACCTGAACTCCGCAAACGCACGGCACGTCGTGCGCCTAGGCCAACCTCGCTGTTCGGCGCACTTCCCAGCCGTTCATCGGCACGGATCAGGAAGTTGTCACCGCTTCGTGCTGCACGATGGTCCTCCCACGCTTCCTGAATCCACAGAGCCTGTTTCAACGCTCTCGTCACAGCCACAGTTGACTATGTCCGACAAGCGGTATAAAATGGGTTGCTTTCTGTAGGGAACTGGACGAGAGTGAGGTGCGCACGAGGTGGAACCATTACACCGGATCTATGAGCACTATGGTTTTCAATTGTGGCTAGGCTTGTTTGTGCTGGTCATCGTCCTAGGTGTTTGGCTGATGCTGCTTCAGAGAGAGACACGCCAGTTGCGCAAGAGCTACGGGGCGTTGCTAGTCAGCAGTGACGGGAAGGACCTCGGAGAGCTTCTTAGCATGTATGTCGAGCAAATGCGCCTGGCGGCCTCTAAGGCCGATCAGTTGACAGAGACCTCGGCAGAGATGGAGAGGAAACTCAAGCACAGCATACAGCGGTTGGGGCTGGTGCGCTTCAACGCCTTCGAGGGCACGGCTGGGGAACAGAGTTTCGCGGTGGCTTTCCTCGATGCCCAGGGCAGCGGAGTGGTGGTCAGTGGTCTTCAAGGACGTGCTGACAGTCGGTTGTATGCCAAGCCGGTAGGCAAATGGGGATCTAGCTACAACCTCTCGGTCGAGGAGAAGGAGGCCATAACCAAGGCCCGTCAGAGCGAGGTTGACAAGAACTCTCAGTTATAGTATAGTCTTCGGTAGTTCCTACCACATCCGTTGGGCTCCGCCATGGAGCCGATTCCGGCCACGGAGCAGAAGCTGTCCAGAACTCCGCCACGAGCCAGCATTCAAGGAGACAAGGCATAGTGACACGCAAGAGAGAGACGCGATCGTTGACGTTGATGATCGTGCCTCATTCTGAGCGTCCTCCTCTGAGCTTTCGTATTCCTCTGTGGGTCATTCCGACCGCCATAGCCTTAGCGTCGCTGCTGGTCTTCGGTTTGATCTACCTTGCCGCCAGTGACTACAGACTGAGTAGTCAACTCAAGGAGTTGGACCGGAGGCAGGCTCTTCAAGAGGCTCGGGAGCAGGACATGCGGCGGACCATCCTGGCTCAGCAGGAGGAGGTCATCAATCTGTCCGGCTCAGTGGAACGATTCAGAGCGGGGATGCTGGAACTAGAGAGTTTGTCTCGCCGGATTCGCGAGCTCATAGGGATGGAGGATGTGGTCATCACTGCGACGGCCACCGTCGCACCAGCGTCATACAACATGCAGGGGGGGCAGGGCGGTTCCGAGTTCGGGGACTACAGCATGTCGCTGGCGGTGGAAAGCAGCAACGACGTGGAGGCGATGCAGTTGTTGTTGCCCGGGACCACCCAGGAGTTGAACGTCTTGCTGGACGCGCTGAGTGCGAGAGTGGAGAGGATCGCTCCTGAGAAGAGGGAGGATCCCGCCGCGCTGGAGCATGAGTTGCGTGTCCTGGCGGCCGCGCCCATGAGGTGGCCCCTAGAGGGGGAGATCACCTCCGGATTTGGCTATCGGGTGCTACCTGAGAAGGGTTATCTGGAGTTCCATAGAGGATTGGATATAGGTGTGTGGTATGGGACGCCAGTGAGCGCGACCAAGGCGGGGGAGGTTGCGTTCGCCGGGTGGCGGCCGGGCTTGGGTTGGACCATTGTCCTAGATCACGAAATGGGTTTCTCAACCGTCTATGGGCACAACTCCTGGTATTTCGTGGACCCCCGTGACTTGGTGGAGGAGGGGGAGGTGATAGCTCTATCCGGTGACTCGGGTAGAAGCACAGGTCCTCACCTCCACTATGAGATTGTTCTCAACGGCATTCCGATGGACCCCATGATCTATCTGAGTCTGGGCAATCCATGACAACTCGGGAGCATGAGCCATTGCCATACGCCCCATGACGGCTAAGGAGGGTTAGCTTTGGTAGACGTGATAGACGGTCCGGCTAGTGACAGAATTGAAAACGTTGTAGGGCCTACTGCCAGCTTCATTGGGGAGCTGAAATGCGACGGTGGAGTGCGCATAGATGGCGTGTTTGAAGGCAGCGTGGAGACGATGGGGAACGTCATCATCGGAGAGACGGCCAAGGTAGTGGCTGACATAGTAGGCCGCAACGTCTCGATATCGGGAGCGGTCAAGGGAAACATCAGTGCTACAGGACGGTTGGAGATATTATCTACTGGACTGCTATGGGGGGACATTGAGGTGACTTCATTCCTGATAGATGAAGGTGGTATCTTCAGCGGTAGAAGCGAAATGCCCGTGGAGTTCGAGCCGCTGCTCATAGCTGGGGAGAAGGAACCGGAGAAGCTTCCAGAGGGCAAGGCCGACGAGGGCGAGGATGCAGCCATAAGCTGAGACAGTTGCAGTGTGACTAAAGGGCCAGCCCTGGGTGGGTTGGCCCTTCTTGTATGTCTTGCCTTTTACCCGTTGGCGATATGCTGCAGGCCCTCTGGGTCAAGAATCTGTATCTTCTTGCGACCCGTTTCCACCAATCCCTGGGCCTTGAACTTGCTCAGAGCCTGGGTAGTCGTCTCTCGGTGGGTGCCAATGTCATCCGCCAGGTTCTGGTGGGTCAACCCAACAATGGTGCCTCCCTGTTCTTTACTCAAACGGAGCAGCAAAGAGGCCAGCCTGCCCGCAACCGTCTTGAAGGCGATGCCCTCGAGACGGGCCTCAACTTCCACAAGGCGTTTGCCGATGACCTCAAGAGTCCGCAAGGCCACCTTGGGCTTCTCTAGGAGTAACCGTTCCAGGTCAGCGCGGCCCATCTTGCAGACCGTGCATTCCTCCATGGCTTCGGCAAAACTGCCATACATCCCTTGGCCGATCAGCGACATCTCGCCGAAGATGGTTTCGGGAGCCAGAGTGCTGATGACCAGCTTCCTGCCGTCTGGGGAGATGCGGTAGAGCTGTACTTTACCTTTCTTGAGGATGAACAGGGCCTCGCCGGCATCTTCGGGGGTGTAGAAAATCTTGCCCGCTGAACAAGGGATCATGGAGATTGAACGGTCCAGGGTCTGCAATTCCTCCTCGCTCAGGTCTTGGAAAATGTCGACCGTCTTCAAGTAGCCCACCTTGGTGCCTAGGTCCGTGGCCATATCGTTTACTCCATGCACTGGCTTAGTCTTCGCAGATTCATCAGCCGGCATCATTGTACACCACGGAACAGTAGCAAGCAAGACAGTTGGCGCGCCGGATGTCAGGGATTCCCCAACCCTCAGGCGACACTTGTTGCGAGGCCCTCGGTAGAAGGGATATAATTGGCTCCGACAGTCACATAGAAAGGAAGAAATCCTTGCGAAGGTTTCAAACCTTCGCAAGGGTCAGGTAAGGCTCAGGTCAAGGGTTTGAGGGTGACAAGTGCATCTGGCAGGTCACTAATACCACGTCTACAACCGGGGATGCAATCGCGAACGCATCTTTGCCAACGACGGCAATTACGTGTTCCTGTTGCGGCGTGCCAAGTCGTTCCTGGCAGACTACCCGTTGAGCGTGATCGCGTACTGCCTGATGCCCAATCACTACCACTTCCTGCTACGCCCGGGGGCGGATGGGACGCTCTCACGGTTCATCCAACGCCTGTTCAGCAGCCATACCCAGGCGTTCAACAGGCAGCAGGATTGAGAACCAAAGCATGACTCTCCTGAAAAAACCCCAAAGCGGTGAAGCTGACAGGGACAGCGCCCCACTTTCCACTCTGAGACGGGGGGATTTGGGCGCAGAGCCACCAAACCAGGCGGCTCACAGCCAAGCTTCCCCACCAAGTAGCGACGAGACACCTTTTTGCAGTAGAGTCACGTAGTTGGCTCGGACAGTCACATAGAAAGGAAGCATGAGAGTATGGACCCTATAGCGTTCAGGCTGCCCATCTTGGGCATACCGATCTACTGGTATGGCATCGTAGTGGTGAGCTGCATACTGATCGGCTCCTACGTGGCGACAATCGAGGCCAAGAGAAGAGGAGAGGATCCGGACCACATCTGGAATGGGTTGATTGTGGTCATCGTCTTCGGCTTGATCGGCGCTCGTCTATATCACGTCATCTCGAGCCCACAGGGGCTGGTTCGGGGTTTCGAGTACTACAGTCAGCACCCGGTCGAGATCTTCATGGTCTGGCAGGGCGGGCTGGGGCTCTTCGGCATGGTGGCCGGAGGGGTACTGGCGATTTTCTTGTATGCTCGGTGGCAGAAGCTCGATTTCCTGATCTGGCTGGATATCGTGGCCCCGGCCTTGGCCTTGGGACAGGCCATCGGACGGTGGGGGAACTTCTTCAACCAGGAGTTGTACGGCTACCCGACCACCGTGGCGTGGGGTATCCCCATTGACGTGCAGTACCGGCTGCCACAGTTCACCAATCTGCCCGAGACAGCGCGTTTTCATCCCGCTTTTGCCTACGAGTCAATCTGGAACTTCCTCGTGTTTCTCACACTGATGTACGTGGGGCGGCGCTACGAGGACCGCCTGCTGAAAGGGGACGTCTTCCTGATGTGGTGCATCCTGTATCCACTGGGACGCTTCCTTGTGGAGTTCCAGCGCCCCGATGCCTGGATGCTTGGCCCCATGGCGGCGGCCCAGGTCGTTTCAGTCATCGCTATCGTTACAGCTCTTATGATCATGGTCTACCGCCATCGCTTCCGACGACCCGCCGTGGAGCCAGAAGAGGTAACGGGCGAGGCAGCGTGAAGCCTTGGGATGGTGGACTTGAGAGGCCGCCAGAGTGCCTTGTGGGGGCTGACAAGTAGCCAGCAGGGCGCCTAAGGGAGGAAGCCTTGTTTAGGTCAACTTTGAAGAAGGTACACCAACGGTTGTCTGGCCACATAGCCAAGGGTTATGTGGCCGATATCATTCAGTATCACCGTATCCAGGCCAGCCCTGGCTTTCGCCAGGCAGCGCAGTACTGCCAGCAGCGGCTTCAAGAGTTCGGTTTGCAGGCGGACCTCCTGGCTTTTCCCGCGAAGGAGGGCGTTTCTCAGTGGGGTATGCCCATGTTCCAGGAATGGGAGACCAGCGAAGGTGTGCTGCACCTGATCGAACCCGAGGAAGCCAGCAGAAAGCTTGCCGATTACGATGAAGTGAAGATCAGCCTGATCCAACGGAGCGCCTCCTTCGAGGGGGAGGCCGAGGTGGTACTCCTGGAAGACGGTGAGGAGTGGGATGAGTACGAGGGTCTGGATGTGAAGGGCAAGGTGGTGCTCAGCAAGGGCGACAAGGATCGGGTGCACTACCTGGCGGTGGAGAAACACGGCGCAGTGGGCATCCTCTTCGACGGGATGAAGGAACTGCCTGACCTGCGTCACGCCATGGATCTGCCCGACGCGCTGCAATACACATCCTTCTGGTGGCGCGAAGGGATGAAGAGGTGCTTTGGCTTCGTCCTCTCGCCCAAGGAAGGAGCGCGGCTGCGCGCTCTGATCAAGGCCAGGGAACGGGAAGAGAAGCCGCCGGTCAAAGTGCGCACCAAGGTGGTGAGCAGGTTCTGGGATGGCGAGTTGAACGTGGTGTCGGCTCTGATCCCTGGCCAGACCGAGGAGGAGGTCGTGGTCCTCGCCCATCTGTGTCATCCACAGTGGTCGGCCAACGACAACGCCTCAGGGGCGGCCACGGTTCTGGAGGTGGCTCGCACGCTGCAAGGGTTGATCACTGAGGGACAGCTAGATAAGCCCCGGCGAGGCATCAGATTCCTTCTGGTTCCGGAGATATTCGGCACGCAGGCCTATCTGGCGAACCACGAGGAACGGTTACCTCACATGATCGCCGGCCTCAACCTGGACATGGTGGGGGAAGATCAGGATGTGTGCGGCAGTTCGCTGCTCGTAGAGTCCCCTCCTGCGGCGGCAGCTAGCTTCGCCGCCGATCTGGCGGAGAGATTGCTGGAGGAGTTCACTGTGGAAACCGGCAGCTTCTCGGGTATGGGAGGCTACGCCACCTTCAGGCACGCAGTGACGCCCTTCTCGGGAGGGAGTGACCATTACATTCTGTCGGATCCCAGCGTGGGTGTGCCCTGTCCCATGATCATCCAGTGGCCCGACAAGTTCTACCACACAAGTGCGGACACGTTGGAGAAGGTGGATCCCACGATGCTGGCGCGCGTGGGGAGCATCGCCGCCACCTATGCCTACTTCCTCGCTGAGGCCGGCTCGGATGAAGCCACGTGGCTGGGGGAGGAGATGTTGTCCCGCTTCAAGGCACGCCTGCTGAGGGTGGTTCGAGACGGGGTCACATCGGCCATGGCTGGCGAAGACTCGCCCAGGGACAGAGAGTTGCTGGTCAGAAGGATAGGATTCCTCACCGAGTGGAACGATCGGGCGCTGGCATCTCTGCTGCGTCTGGGTCCGGTGGAGGTGGCACCTTTGCAGAGAGAGGCCCACTCCTTCGCCGAGGCAGAGTTGGCCAGAATCGAATCACTGATCCCATATTCCTCCAGCGAGCCACCGACGGGCCCGTGGGAGGAAGCAGCGGCGGAGATGGTCCCCCGTCGCCTCCATCGAGGGCCGATAGACGTGAAGGACTATCTGAACGCGGTGGACGAGGAGGATTGGGAGGTCTGGTGGCGTATCTACAAGGAGCATCCCGAAGCCACGTGGGTCTACCAGCCCCTGCTGCTGTACTGGGCCGATGGGCAACGCACTCTAGAGGAGATCAGTGACCTGATAGAGCTGGAGACGGGGAAAAGGGCGACGGAGATGCTGGTCACCTTCTGCCGGCTGTGGGAACACCTGGGGTTGGTGGAGTTGTAGCGTCGCGTCGGCCGAGCAGCCTCGTAGCGCACACTAGTAGGCGCAACGCACAACACCTCTTCTGTCCGACAGCTCGCATTGTGCTCCAGCAGACAGCAGCTTTGGCCAACAGGCACAGGGACGCTCGCAGAATGAGTGAGGCGTGCGAGCTTGATGATGGGGCTACAGTTGTGGGGATTGGCTTACGAAGGCGCCGGCACAGGAGACAGCGGGATACCCTCGGCAACGATGTTCCTGTATAGACCGAAACGGTGTTCCTTCATTCGCTCCCACCGCTCCTGCCCGATGACCCGTGGGCCGATGAGTACGTCGTACTCCAGGGAGACATCAGCAGCGAGGTCGCTGATGGTGTGGCTGAATCGCCAGTCGTCCTGGTCTACAATGATGAGTATGTCTATGTCAGACCAATGCCTGCTGTCACCTCGGGCCTTCGACCCGAACAGCACCGTCTGGAGCACACGCTCCGGGTGATGCCGCTGCAGAAGGTCGAGAAACTCGGAGACAGCTTTTTGCTCGTTGGGTTGCAGGCGCTGCTTCACAGCCAGCCCTCCTCTTGAAGAAAGCGCTCGACCCTTTGGACGAAACGCCGAGCATCCTCCATGTCGGTCCTGGCGCGCTCGGGCTCTATGAATGCTTCGACGTCGTAGTCACTCACATGCCTGTCGTCCATCAGCCGCTCGTATATGCGGCTGTACTCGGCTTCAATGAGGGTTGGTTTGACAAAACGCTCTCGAAATGCGGCGATCACGCCTGAATGCTTGCTGCGGGCAAGCCCTCGGGTCGCCAACAGGCCATTGGCGGCATAGAAGATAGCGTAGTAGGCGCGATTGATTGCTGACCCATGGTAGCCCTCGGCCGCGTTGAGGGCGGCCACATCCAGCATCTCATGGGCGTGTTCGATGTAGATGCGAACTTCCTGCCTGCCAACATGCTCTGGTTCGGACATGGATATCTCGCCTCATCAGTATAGCGGGGCACGACGAGAAAGGCAAGATGTAAAGGGCCACCAGACCATGGACTCAAGTCCAACACGCGCACGTCGTCAAACAGCGTCGCGCGACGCTGCGTGGGAGAGGCGTGATAGTCCTATAGGAAAACGGACGGGGCCTGCCAATCCTCGCTGCCTGAAACAGGTTCGGGACTCAGAAAAGGCTGGGGTTGACCGCGGCATACAAGCAAACGCCAGAGGAGATGGCTTGGATCACGTCGAAGGCACCCGCAGGACTAGGATTCCAGCGTGTGTTCCCAATGGGTAGTTGAGGAGGTTGCCGAACCCAAGATCGCGGGTGATGATGATTCAACGCTCCTCCTGTGCTCGGGCAAAGATGATTTCGTCGGGCGCTCCCCGCAGGCCGACATCCCCTACGTGGCGCGCGCGGTGTCCCGGTTCTCATAGAGCTGCAGTTGCTGAAAGCGGTATGTTTTCGTCCACCAGAAAGTCAAGCATGGGCGGCCAGGGACTCCGACTCGAGAGGAAAGATGCGCTCTTCGCTCACCGAGCGCGCTGCGTAGTCCAAGCAGGCCAGGATGTCCTGGCGCGTAACGCCGTATTCTGCCTCCACCTCTTCGAAAGTCATGCCGGCTGCGAGAGAGCCCACGACAATCGCCACCGGGACCCGCGTTCCATACACCACTGGCTGGCCATGGACAATTGTGCGATCCACCACAATCCTTTCCACGTTGTCACCTCCTGTCAATGCCCAGTATAGCGTATCTCCGTGCGCGTGCCAAGTCAGGCTCCCGGCACTTGTGCCCCTCATGTACGGCCCTGGACGGGGAAGAGGATGACGGAGATGCTGGTCACCCACTCCCGGATATGGGAGCACTTGGCATTAGCCAAGACATAGCGCTGCAGCACTCGCAGGGTGTCCGTGCGATGGTGCCAAGTTTGCGATTGTCTATCGCGAACTACTCTGCTATAATCTCTGTGTCGCCATAGTACTCCTTTCGTAATGCACCCTGAGGGACTTGATGGCCAAGAAAAGTGAGATGCCCTTCGGTGCGCAGTTCAGTCCCAATCAAGTTGGCCTCCCCCCACTGCTGCGCATCGTCCGTGACCACGCTGGAGACAGGGAGGCGATTACCCTGGCCAATCCGCGACGAGTTCTTTGCACAGCACTCGGAGAGTCAGCGACGGAAGCTGGCTGACAACACGGTGCTGGCCTTGCGGGCGTACGGCCTCTTGGATGAGGAAGGATCGAAACCCACCGACTTCGCGACCCAGCTTCTGGCGCATGCCGACGAGCCGGACCGGTTGTATGAGACATTCGCGGGACATATCCTTCTCAACCTAAGGGGGCACGACTTCGTCGAAACCGTCATCGCCATGCAGAGTGCCGGGGAATCCATCACTCTGGTTTCCTTGCGCAAGAGGTTGGAGCAACGCGGACTGCATGTGCCTCGGGGAGCCGTTCACCTAAGCAGTATGCGGCTATGGTTGGCGAAAGCCGGTGTGTTTGATCCGTCGGCGAAGGGCGGGGCACGTGCCTACGGCGTAGATCAGGAACGACTCCAGGAGATCACGGGCATGGGCCTTGACGAGATTGCGAACCTCACGCACCTCAACTACGAGCAGCGATCATTCCTGAGAGCGCTGGTGAGGATTGCGGAGAGCGATCCCCAGGGGGCTAGCCGAGTGGCTGACCTTGCCGCAGGTTTGTATTCAGCAGAATACAACTACAAGGATCTCCCCAAGACCATTTTGAGACCGCTAGAGGAGACTGGGTACATCGTCGCCGAGAAATCGACCGCCGGCCGGGGCGCGAAGCCATATCTGGTGTACCGAACCGACAAGTTCCGTGATGAGATCAGCGACCCGATACTGGAGATGGCCGCTGCAAAAGCGCAACTAGTTCCGCGTGAGCTGTTTGAGCGACCTCTAGTGGGTATCTTGGCCGATTTGAAGGCACCTGACAAGCATACAAAGGGCCAGGAGCTCGAGCTCCTTGCTATCTACTTCACGCGCCTGTTGGACTTGGAATTCAAAGGATGGCGGACCAGGAGTGCCGAGACCGGGGGCGCTGAGGTAGACGTGATTGTGGAAGGCGCTCGGCTCATATTCAG